>Ga0163200_1000352_pt1 | contig 20365 bp, 19 predicted proteins | sample PL_2010_200m_FD_113535 | JGI IMG/M metagenome (GOLD analysis project Ga0163200, IMG submission 113535) | Freshwater microbial communities from Powell Lake, British Columbia, Canada to study Microbial Dark Matter (Phase II) - PL_2010_200m | ecosystem: Environmental > Aquatic > Freshwater > Lake ... | reverse complement strand
TTCCCAGGTCGATACCGATAATTTTGCCCATGTGCTTCTCTCCGAACTTTGATTGATCCGCGCCTGTTTACCGGCTGCGGGTAACACAAAAACGCTTGGCTACGAGATGGGGGTCGCTAGCCGAAATTCAAGCCTTCTCATCAATCGAAGGCGGGGTTTCTGCCGGCGCCTTGCTGACGACTACCATCGCCGGGCGCAACAGACGTCCGTTGAGCAGGTAACCCTTCTGGAATACCTTGAGCACACTGCCAGGCTCTGCGTGGGTGCTCTCTTCCATCGCCATAGCTTGGTGATGCTCAGGATTGAAGGGTTCTCCCTGCGGGTCCAGCTGTACCAACTGATGGCGTGCCAGGGTGTCGAGCAACAACTTGAACGTCAGCTCGACACCTTCACGCATCGGCTTGACCGCTTCGTCGTCCGGGTTCGACAGCTCGAGGCCACGCTCCAGACTGTCCGCGACGGCCAGGAGATCTCCAGCAAATTTCTCCAACGCAAACTTATGCGCCTTCTCGATATCTTGCTCGGCGCGACGGCGAATGTTCTGCAGCTCGGCTGCCACACGCAGAGACTGATCCTGGGCTGCGGCCAACTGCTCTTCTAGAGAATGCACGCGGCCAGCTAAATCCTCGGTCACCTCTGCTTGCGCGGTCTCGTTCTCTTCGGGGGTCTGGTTATCCAGGTTTTGCTCGTCGGCCATGCGGTCCTCCTCATCGATACGTCAGCGGGCGTCGACCCGCGCTTGTGCCGCTATATGGGGGCGACAAAATCTGCTTCAAGGGCGCACTCACATCTCAAACTCGTACGCACGAAACTCGGAAAGATTTTCGGAGCGAACCCGACCGCTTTGTTTACGTACCGCTTATGCCGAGCAACTTGATGAGGCACGCGAAAGCACTGTATAAATAGCCAGTCACCAACGCAGGAGCCCTGCCATGCTGGTTCATCTTTCCGTTCACAATTACGCGATCGTCGAGCATCTCGATCTAGAGCTGAAACGCGGCATGAGCGTGATCAGCGGTGAAACCGGCGCAGGTAAGTCGATCATGCTGGACGCTCTGGGCCTCACTCTGGGCGACCGTGCTGATAGCAGCGTGGTGCGTATTGGCGCGGACAAGGCAGACATCCTTGCCAGCTTCGACCTGGATGACATTCCAGATGCGCGAGCCTGGCTGGCCGAGCGAGACCTGGACAACGATGGCCCTTGCATTCTGCGCCGCGTGATCACCGCCGAAGGGCGTTCGCGCGGCTATATCAACGGAACGCCTTGCCCGCAGGGTGATTTGAAAGCGCTTGGTGAATTGCTGATCGATATTCACAGCCAGCACGAACACCAATCACTGCTCAAACTTGATACCCACCGGCGGCTGCTCGACGAGTACAGCGGCAGCCAGGATCTTGCCCGCCAGGTGCAGCTGGCCGCGCAGCGCTGGAGGCAAACCCGGCAAAGCTTAGAACGCTTGAGCAGCAGCAGCGACGAACAGCGCGCCCGCCACCAGTTGCTTAGCTATCAACTCGAAGAGCTCGAGACGTTGGCACTAGGTGACGACGAACTAGAACACCTGGAGCAGGAGCACAAGAACCTCGCCAACGCGGAGCACCTGCTTGGCGCTTGTCGCCAGGTGATCGAGCTGTGCAGCGAAAATGACGCTGGCAATGTGCTGTCGGCGCTGACCTCAAGCCTGCAGCGCCTGACTGGGTTCCAGAACCAGCCAGGCGCGCTCGGCGAGGCCGTCAACCTACTCTCCAGCGCACAGATCCAAGTCGAAGAAGCGGTGGGCGAACTCAACCGCTTTCTCGATCACTTCGATTCCGACCCACAGCGGCAGCAAACACTGGAAGAACGTCTCGACAGCATTTACACGCTGGCGCGCAAACACCGCGTTCAGCCGCCGGAATTACCAGCCTTGCAGCAACGCCTCTTCGAAGAACTGGAAAGCCTCAACGCCGACGACACTGCACTGGAGCAGCTCAGCGAGGAGCTCGCCGCCTATGAAAGGCACTATCGAGAAAAGGCCGAACAGCTGAGCGCTTCGCGCCAGCACGCGGCCGATTCGTTGGCAGAGGCAGTCGAAGCGGAAATCCAGCGTTTAGGCATGCCGGGCGGCAAATTCAGCGTCGTGTTGAAGCCCGCAGCAGACGGAGACCTTATGCCGCACGGACTGGAACAGGTGGAGTTTCTCGTAAGCGCCAACCCAGGCCAGCCATTACGCCCGCTGGCAAAGGTTGCCTCAGGCGGTGAGCTGTCGCGTATCAGCCTGGCGATCCAGGTGATCACTGCACAAACCTCACGCATCCCGACTCTAGTGTTCGATGAAGTAGACGTCGGCATCGGTGGGCCAACCGCAGAAGTGGTTGGCCAATTGCTGCGCCGACTTGGCGAGCGAGGCCAAGTGCTGACCGTAACCCACCTGCCGCAAGTCGCTGCCCAAGGCCACCACCACTTATTTGTTCATAAGGCACGCGGTGCCGAGGAAACCCACACAGCCGTTGCTGCACTAGATGGCGGCGAGCGGGTTGAGGAAATCGCCCGCATGCTTGGCGGACTCGACCTGACCGAGCAAGCACTGGCGCATGCCCGTCAGATGATCGACTCTGCCCAAGCGTCCTGATCAAACTTAAAAGCACTGCGACTCAGGATCGCCTCGTCTGCTAAGAAAGGCTAGTTAGCGGCCTTGGAGCTAGCCACCTTACGCTTACTTACTTGCGGCTCGCACTGACTGGCATACAAACAGAGCGCACGCACGCGGCCAACGCTTGGCCGTTGATAGGCTAAATAGCCGAAAAGCGAAGCGGTGGTTCTCGAACAGTCATTCACTGAAAAACAAAACCCGCCAATAGGCGGGGTTTGTCATGCGGCAAGAAGTGTTAGAAATCATTTTTGCTGCAGATTGCTGGCGATCATTCGGGCTTCTTGCGGACGTACAAAACCAAGTTGTGATCGACCAGATCGTAGCCGTGACGCTTGACGATCTCCTTTTGCAGCTTCTCGATCTCCGGGTCGAAGAACTCAATGACGTCACCACTATCAACGCAGACCATATGATCATGGTGGCCGCCGTCTGCCAGCTCGAACACGGCATGGCCGCCATCGAAATTATGCCGAACCACGAGGCCAGCCGCCTCGAACTGGGTCAACACGCGGTAAACGGTCGCCAGACCGACATCCTCGCCGGCTTCCATCAAGGCCTTGTAGACGTCCTCGGCACTCATATGGCGCCGATCGGTGGTATCCAGCATCTGCAGGATCTTGACCCGTGGCAGGGTTACTTTGAGGCCAGCTTTGCGTAGTTCGCTATTTTCAACCATGGTTGGCTTTCTCGCTGCTGCTGTTTCGCAGCCTCCTTCAATACGGGTATGATCCGGGCTTTGCCCAGCCAAGATAGTGGAAGTCACCTACCGATGCAAAACACCAAGCTCATGCTGTCCAGCCTCACGCTAGTGGGCCTGTTCGCACTCGCCGGTTGTTCATTCCCCGGGGTTTACAAGGTCGACATTCAACAGGGCAATGTCGTTACGCAAGACATGATAGACCAGTTGCGCCCAGGAATGACCCGATCGCAAGTGCGGTTTATCATGGGTAATCCCCTGATCACCGATACTTTCCACGCCGACCGTTGGGATTATCTGTACAGCATCCAGCCAGGCGGTAGACAGCGCCAGCAGGAACGGGTCAGCCTAGTATTCAACGCTAACGACCAGCTCGCCGGTCTCGCAGGAGACTTCAAGCCCGGCGTTAGCCGTGACGAAGCCATTCTGGGGACCGATCTGCCAGCGAGCACTGAAGACCCCGTCAGCACTGAGCCTGAGGCAACCAAGCCAGGCTCCTTGCTCGAACAGATTCAGGGCGACGTAGACGCGGCCGAGCCTGTTCCGGTGCCGACTCCAGGCCGTCTGGAAACCGACTAGACATCAAACGAACATAAAAAAGTCCGGCATGCCGGGCTTTTTTTTCGTAGCACCTTACGGCCTAGATGGCTGACTCACCCGCTTCCCCCGCCTTGTTCTGCGCGGCCTTCGCCGCGCGCTGCTTGCGAACTTCTTTCGGGTCGGCGATCAGTGGCCGGTAGATTTCGACACGCTCCCCCTCGACCAGTGTGCGCTCTTCCGGCTTGGGCACCGCCTTGCCGAAAATGCCCAGCGGTGACGTGGCGAGATCTAGCCCCGGAAAGTAGTTGTCCATTCCCGAGCGTAGCGCTGCCTCACGGACGCTGGTGCCCTGAGGCACGGCCAAGCTCAGCAACTTCTGCTTGTCCGCCAGTGCATAGACGATCTCGACCGCAATCATCGGCTTATCCATACAGCTGCTTAGCCCTGTCGCAAAACGCATCGACCAAGGTATTGGCCGCCTGATTGAACAACGGCCCCAAGGTGGCACGGACCACAGGCCCGGCATAATCAAAGGTCAGATCAAGACTAATCTTGCAGGCCTTCTCTCCCAACGCTTTGAACTCCCAGACTCCATGCAAATGGCTGAAAGGCCCTTCTTCCAGCGACATTTCGATGCGTTTGCCCACCTGCAATTCGTTGCGTGTGAGGAAGCGCTGGCTAATGCCAGCCTTGGCCACGGTCATGCTTGCCTGCATCTGGGTTTCGCTGTTGGACAGCACCTCGGTCGCCGAACACCAGGGCAGAAACTGGGGATAGCTGGCTACATCGTTGACCATGTCGAACAGCGCGCGTGCCGGATAGGGCAGCAGCGCCGAACGTTGAATATGCGTCGTCATTCGATCCCTTCTACTTCGTCAGTCAACAACAGCAGCTACGGCCAGAGCCGGCAGCGGCTATCGAGAACAAGCATGAAAACTCAGATCCCGGTGGCGGAGCAGGTCCCTGAGCATGAACAAACGTAAAGATCGCCATTGTCGGGGATAAGCGCACCCCTCTCAAGTTTCGCACCGTCGCAGCATGAGGTTATCGCCAGCCGCAACGCGACTCCCTATAATGCGCAGCCTATGGCCAAACAGAAGAAACAGTCCCCCGGGACCATTGCGCTAAACAAGAAAGCGCTACACGACTACTTCATCGAACAGAAATTCGAGGCGGGCCTCGTTCTGGCCGGCTGGGAAGTGAAAAGCCTCCGCGCCGGTAAAGCGCAATTGGTAGACAGCTACGTCCTACTCAAAGATGGCGAAGCCTGGCTAATGGGCTGTCACATCACCCCGCTGACCACGGCGAGCACCCATGTGATTGCCGACCCGACTCGCACCCGCAAGCTGCTGCTGAACAAGCGTGAGCTGGGCAAGCTGTTCGGTGCCGTGCAGCAGAAGGGTTACGCCTGCGTCGCCTTGTCGATCTACTGGAAAAAGCACCTGATCAAGTGTGATATCGCACTGGGCAAGGGCAAAAAGGAATTCGACAAGCGCCACACCGAGAAAGAGCGTGACTCCGACCGTGAGATTCAGCGCGCCATGCGCACCAAGGGAAAGGAAGACTAGCCTTTCAAATCACCGAGCGGGCCTGCCCCGCTCAGTCGACCGGCCTGCTTACTGCTTCTCAGCGCATCAGCTCTCTATATGCTTTTCCGACCGCCCCTGACGCCGCTGCGCACGCGCTAGACGCTGAGCCTCTTGCTGGCCTTCCGCCAACACCTCCTGCACGTAGCTGATATGTCGATGGATGACGTCGCGCGCATCGTTCGCTCGACGGGCAATGATCGCGTCGTACAACTCCTGGTGCTGACGCATGAGCATGTCCCGCGTTTCGTTGCGCAGCGCGTACATACCACCGATGTTGGTCACCACGTTGCGCTTGAGCAGATCGAACAGACCACGGATGGTGTGCAGTAGAACCGCGTTGTGGCTGGCTTCGGCAATCGCCAGATGGAAGCGCGCATCAGCAGCGCCCTCCTCGGCACGAGTGACCGTTCCCTCCCGCGCATAGCAGTCCTGCAATGCCGCAAACGCTTCGCCGAGACGCTGCTGGTCGACCTCAGTCGCTCGCAATGCGGCGTAATAGGCGCAACTACCTTCGAGCGTATGACGAAACTCCAACAGGTCGCGCTGCGCATCAGCGTTGTTCTCGAGCAGATGCAATAGCGGATCACTGAAGGTCGAACCTAGGGACTCGGCGACGAAATTGCCCCCGCCATGTCGACTGATCAGTAAGCCTTTGGCCGCCAGCTTCTGGATCGCTTCTCGCAGGGATGGACGAGACACACCGAACTGTTCAGCGAGCACACGCTCGGCCGGCAGGCGCTCGCCGGCCTTGAGGGTGCCTTCGAGAATCATCGTTTCGAGCTGCTCGACAATGTTATCGGCCAGCCTCCGCTGACGCACCATTCCCACTTCCATCACGCCTCTCGATTGGTTTGACCACTGTATATGGAAAGCCAGCGTAGCCAGCCGCCTGAGCCTACGCAACAGCTGGTGCTGCGACCAAAGTCTATAGCTAGCTAATTGACGCAACGCCGACGGACCTCTTACGCTGGCCGGACTTCCATGTAAATTGGTAATACCACTTTACAAGCGGAAGTACCCAACAAGAAGAGGACTACTTCATGCGGTCTCCGTTTATCTGTTCATCACCGGTCCGCTCGGGCCCCCATTCGCTCAATTCGATCCTGGGAGCCTGACATGTCTAACGGACTGCTCGCCCTGTTTGCCTTCACCCCGATCCTGCTAGCCGCCGTCCTGCTGATCGGGCTGCGCTGGCCCGCCAGCCGCGCCATGCCGGTCGTGTTCTTGTTCACTGCCGCCATTGGCCTGTTCATTTGGGACATGAGCGTTACCCGCATCATCGCCTCGACCCTGCAAGGCCTGGTCATCACACTGGGGCTGCTGTGGATCATCTTCGGCGCAATCCTGCTGCTGAACACTCTCAAGCATTCGGGCGGCATTACCGCCATTCGTGCAGGTTTCACCACCATCAGCCCGGACCGTCGGATTCAGGCCATCATCATTGCCTGGCTGTTCGGCTGCTTTATCGAAGGTGCATCTGGATTTGGTACCCCCGCGGCGATTGCAGCACCGTTGCTGGTTGCAGTGGGATTCCCGGCCATGGCTGCGGTGCTGATGGGCATGCTTGTACAGAGCACGCCGGTGTCCTTCGGCGCAGTCGGCACACCGATCATCGTCGGCGTAAATAGCGGACTGGACACTGCTACCCTCGGTGCGCAGCTGGCCGCCCAAGGTTCCAGCTGGCCGATTTTCCTGCAGCAGATCACCAGCAGCGTTGCCATCACCCACGCCATCGTCGGCACCGTCATGCCGCTGATCATGGTAATGATGCTGACGCGCTTCTTCGGCAAGGAAAAAAGCTGGAAGGCCGGATTCGAGGTACTGCCGTTCGCACTCTTTGCTGGCCTGGCCTTCACTCTGCCCTACGTTGCCACTGGCGTGTTCCTAGGCCCCGAGTTCCCGTCGCTGCTTGGCGGCCTGGTCGGCCTGGCCATCGTCACCACCGCTGCTCGTTTCAATTTCCTGGTGCCGAAAACGAACTGGGATTTCGCTGACGCTAAAGACTGGCCAGCTGAGTGGATCGGCACCATCGAGATGAAGCTCGACGACCTGGCGGCGCGTCCGATGAGTGCTTTCCGCGCCTGGCTGCCCTACGTATTGGTCGGTGCGATTCTGGTCATCAGCCGCGTCTTCCCCCAGGTTACTGCCGCGCTGAAGTCCGTTTCAATCGGCTTTGCCAACATCCTTGGCGAGACCGGAGTGAGCGCCAGCATCGAACCACTTTATCTGCCCGGCGGAATTCTGGTTGCTGTGGTGTTGATAACCTTCTTCATGCACAGCATGCGCGCCGCAGAACTCAAGGCGGCAGTAAAAGAATCGAGCGGCGTTCTGCTCAGTGCCGGTTTCGTGCTGCTGTTCACCGTGCCGATGGTGCGCATCCTGATCAACTCGGGCGTCAATGCCGGTGATCTGCCAAGCATGCCAATCGCCATGGCACGTTATGTGGCTGATAGCGTAGGCGGCATCTATCCGCTGCTGGCGCCTTCGGTCGGCGCGCTGGGTGCCTTCCTTGCCGGGTCGAACACCGTCAGCAACATGATGTTCAGCCAGTTCCAGTTCGGTGTTGCGCAGTCGCTGGGTATCTCCGGGGCAATGATCGTAGCGATTCAGGCTGTCGGCGCTGCTGCCGGCAACATGGTCGCGATCCACAACGTGGTTGCTGCTTCGGCCACCGTCGGCCTGCTCGGCCGCGAAGGCATCACCCTGCGCAAGACCGTTTGGCCTACCCTGTACTACGTGCTGGCCACCGGCGTGATCGGCATGATCGCCATTTACCTGATGGGCGTGACGGACCCACTGGTCGGCGTCTGATGTAATGCACGGACTCTGCCCCGATTGAACTCGGGGCAGAGTCGTTTGGAATCTCCCTCTGGTCGCGCGATTCGCCTCGGCACTGGATCGAAGCGTCAGACTGAACAAGCCCTCTCGTCGCATACGAGAGCACCACGAGACCTACCTCGTTTCATTCGGTGAGAACACACGATGATCATCTCTGCCTCCACGGATTACCGCGCCGCCGCGAAACGCAAACTGCCGCCTTTCCTCTTTCACTATGTCGACGGCGGCGCCTATGCCGAGCACACCCTGCGGCGCAACGTCGAGGATCTGGCCAGCATCGCCCTACGCCAACGCGTGTTGCGCAACATGTCGGAACTCAGCTTGGAGACCCAGCTTTTCGGCGAAACCTTGTCAATGCCGGTGGCCCTTGCCCCGGTCGGTCTGACTGGCATGCTCGCCCGGCGCGGTGAAGTCCAGGCCGCTCGCGCTGCAGACAAGAAAGGGATTCCTTTCACCTTGTCCACCGTATCGGTTTGCCCGATCGAGGAAGTCGCACCGGCAATCAAGCGGCCGATGTGGTTCCAGCTCTACGTGCTGAAAGACCGCGGCTTCATGAAAAACGCACTGGAGCGCGCAAAGGCCGCGGGCGTTACTACCCTGGTCTTCACCGTCGATATGCCGACACCCGGCGCCCGCTACCGCGACGCGCATTCGGGCATGAGTGGTCCCAACGCCAGCATGCGGCGCATTTTGCAAGCCATGACGCACCCCTTCTGGGCTTGGGACGTTGGGCTGCACGGCAAGCCGCACGACCTCGGCAACATCACCACCTACCGTGGGCACACCACAGGCCTCGAAGACTACATCGGCTGGCTCGCGGCCAACTTCGATCCGTCGATCTCCTGGAAGGACCTGGAGTGGATCCGCGAGTTCTGGGACGGCCCAATGGTGATCAAAGGCATTCTCGATCCCGAAGACGCCCGTGACGCCGTGACCTTCGGTGCCGACGGCATCATCGTCTCCAACCACGGCGGACGTCAGCTCGACGGCGTACTGTCCAGTGCCCGCGCGATGCCGGCAATTGCCGACGCGGTCAAGGGTGACCTGAAAATCCTGGCCGACTCGGGCATCCGCAACGGTCTGGACGTGGTCCGCATGATCGCCCTTGGCGCGGATACCGTGCTGCTCGGCCGCGCCTTCGCCTACGCCCTGGCGGTCGACGGCGAAGCGGGGGTGACCAACCTCCTCGACCTCATCGAGAAGGAAATGCGTGTTGCGATGGTTCTGACCGGCGCCAAGACCATCAGCGAAATCAGCGCCGACTCGCTGGTGCGCGAAGTGGACCACTATCAGACCAGCCGCCACGTCGACTGACGTCTGGCTGGTTCCATCCAGAAGGCCGTGCGGCACACCGACGCGGCCCGCTTCTCCTACCGGAGCCCGAAATGAACGCGCCTGCCGCTCTACCGACCGACTTTCTCGCCGCCGTGGAAAAGCTGATACCGGCTGAACGGCGCTTCGACGATCCGCTTTCGACGCTGGCCTTCGGCACAGACGCCAGCTTCTACCGGCTGATTCCCAAGTTGGTGGTACGGGTCGAGTCCGAGGAGGAAGTGGTGGGCTTGCTCAAGCTAGCGCATGGAGCGCGGGTGCCAGTCACCTTTCGCGCCGCCGGCACCAGCCTGTCCGGTCAGGCGATTTCCGACTCGGTGCTGATCGTGCTGGGCGATAACTGGAACGGGCGCGAAGTTCGTAACGGCGGCGCGCAGATTCGCCTGCAGCCGGGCGTAATCGGCGCCAACGCCAATGCAGTTCTGGCGCCTATGCAGCGCAAGATCGGCCCGGACCCGGCCTCGATCAATGCGGCCAAAATCGGCGGGATCGTCGCCAATAATTCCAGCGGCATGTGCTGCGGAACGGCACAGAACAGCTATAAAACCCTTGCTGGCCTGCGCCTGGTGCTGGCCGACGGCAGCGTAGTCGACAGCGAAGACCAGGCCAGCGTCGCGTTCTTTCGACAGACGCACGGCAACATGCTCGATCAGCTTGCAGAGCTCGGCCGCACCACGCGCGCCAACACCGACCTGGCTGCAAAGATTCGCCACAAGTACCGCCTGAAGAACACCACGGGCTTTTCGCTGAACGCGTTGGTCGACTATGACGAGCCGCTCGACATCCTCAACCACCTGATGGTCGGATCCGAAGGCACGCTGGGCTTTATCAGCGCGGTGACGTACGACACCGTACCGGATCATCCGCACAAGGCCAGCGCGCTGGTCGTATTCCCCGATGTGGAAACCTGCTGCCTGGCCGTACCGGTGCTCAAGCAACAGCCCGTCTCGGCAGTGGAACTGCTCGACCGCCGCAGCCTGCGCTCGGTAGAAAACAAGGCCGGCATGCCGGAATGGGTCAAGGCATTATCGGCAGACGCCTGTGCGCTGCTGATCGAATCGCGAGCAGCTAGCCAGTCGCTGCTGCACGAGCAGATCAATCTGATCATGACGTCGATCGCCCACTTCCCCGTGGAAAAGCAGGTCGACTTTAGCGAAGACCCTGCGGTCTACAACCAGCTCTGGAAGATCCGCAAGGACACTTTTCCGGCCGTAGGTGCGGTGCGCCAGACCGGCACCACTGTGATCATCGAGGACGTGACCTTCCCCATCGAGCGCCTCGCCGAGGGGGTTAACCGTCTGATCCAGTTGTTCGAGAAACACGCCTACAGCGAGGCCATCCTCTTTGGCCACGCCCTGGAAGGCAATCTGCACTTCGTCTTCACCCAGGGCTTCGACGATCCGCTGCAGGTCGCCCGCTACGAAGCCTTCATGCAAGACGTGACACAACTGGTTGCGGTGGAGTTCGGTGGTGCGCTGAAGGCCGAGCATGGTACCGGCCGTAACATGGCGCCTTTCGTCGAGTTGGAATGGGGTCACGAGGCGTACCAACTGATGTGGCAGATCAAGCGCCTGCTGGACCCGCAAGGCATCCTCAACCCGGACGTGGTGCTCAGCGAAGACGCACAGATACACCTCAAGCACCTTAAGCCGATGCCGGCTGCCGACGAGATCGTCGACAAGTGCATCGAGTGCGGTTTCTGCGAACCGGTGTGCCCGTCAAACGGACTGACCTTGACGCCGCGCCAGCGCATTGTCGTATGGCGCGATATTCAAGCGAAGAAGCGGGCCGGCATCGACACAAGCGAGCTCGAGCGACTCTACGACTACCACGGCGTCGAGACCTGCGCCGCGACCGGGCTTTGCGCGCAGCGATGCCCGGTCGGTATCAACACGGGCGATCTGGTTCGCAAACTGCGCGGTCGCAATGCGGAGAGTACCCGCGCCGCCAGCTGGTTGGCCGAGCATTTCAGCACCGCCGTGCAGGGCGCACGGTTCATGCTGCATGTCGCCAATGGTGCACACCTGATGATGGGCACCCGCCTGCTGAGCAAGACATCCGCAGCGTTCACCAACGCCAGCAAAGGTCGCGTACCGCAGTGGACGCCAGCCACACCGCAGCCCCTACAGCGGCTTCATCTGCCCAGACCATCGTCCCAGGACCAACGTCCGCGCGTGGTTTACCTCGCCGCCTGCGTTTCACGAGCCATGGGTCCCGCAGCACGCGATCAGGAACAAGAGCCACTGCTCGACACAACCCGTGCACTTCTGGAGAAAGCCGGCTACCAAGTCGTATTTCCCGATGAGCTGAACAGCCTTTGCTGCGGCCAGCCATTTGCCTCTAAAGGCTACGCCGAACAGGCCGAACAAAAGCGTCAGCAAACGCTCGATGCCCTGCTCAAGGCCAGCCGCGGCGGGCTCGATCCGATCTACTGCGACACCAGCCCATGCACACTGCGCCTAGTTCAAGACCTGGCGGATGATCGTCTGCAGGTTTTCGATCCAGTGCGCTTCATACGCACGCATCTGATCGACAAGCTGGATTTCGAGCCCCAAGACGCGCCGATTGCCGTGCACGTCACCTGCAGTACACAACACCTCGGCGAAGCCCAGGCCCTGATTGATATCGCACGCCGCTGCGCCAAGGAAGTGGTCGTGCCAGAAGGTATCCATTGTTGCGGCTTTGCTGGAGATAAAGGCTTCACCACCCCCGAGCTCAATGCGCACGCTCTGCGCAGCCTGAAAGACGCTGTGCAGATTTGCGAAGAAGGCATCTCCACTAGCCGAACCTGCGAAATCGGCCTGTCACAACATGGCGGGATCGACTATCACGGGCTGGTTTATCTGGTTAACCGGAACAGCCGGGCCAGAGCGGCTGCAGCACAGGTATGAGAGGGTCGCTGCACCGCAGCGGGCGCACATGAATGAAACGCTTCAGCGCAGCCGCAGTCGGAAGTTAGGAGCCCAGTTTCAACAGAGGCTCACCCGCCTCGGCGCCGCCGCGCAATTTGCAGAAACAGGCAGGCCCGCCGGGAAGTTAACTCCCTGGAGGACTTTATGAAGAAATTTGCCCTACTTGCTGCCGCTGCCCTGATCGCCAGCCCCGCCGTGTTCGCCGACGACAAGAACCTATGTCAGTTGAACATGCAGGAAATCGAAGACGACATGGCCACCAACAGTGCCACGCTCGGTGAGCCGGCTCGCAGCGAAGTTCAAGAGCTGATCAAGCAAGCGCGCCAGGCGCAGCAAGCTGGCGACGTCGAGAACTGCATCGTGCACACCACCCAAGCACTGCGCAGGCTGGAAGGCCCGGGCAGCTCCGGCAGCACAGGCACCAGCGGCACCGGATCAGGCACCGGTAACTGATACGCCCCCTAGGCAGGGCCGCCAGCAGTTGGCCTTGCCGATTCTCTGTTCACCCTTGAATTTCGACGAGCCGCCCTAATCTAGGGAATCAAGCGTTCGACGTAGCTAGACCTTATGGCGTACACTGCGCAACACATGAGGCAGCGACACGCTTCATGGGGCCGATTAGGATTCGACGCCGGTAACAAAGCTCTAGGTGCATGCCGAGTTGGTAACAGAACTCGTAAATCCACTGTTGCAAACTTATAGTTGCCAACGACGACAACTACGAAGGGTACGCGCTAGCCGCCTAACCTTCATCTGGTCGCTTCGGCGCCAGCGGTCACTAGGGGATGCCTGTAAACCCGAAATGACTGTCAGATAGAACAGGATCGCCGCCAAGTTCGCTGCAGACGTAACGGCTAAAACTCATGCAGCTCGCTCCAAGCACCCTGCCAATCGGGCGGCGCGGAGTTAACTCAATAGATTTGGCTACGCATGTAGTACCGACAGTGGAGAGCTGGCGGACGGGGGTTCAAATCCCCCCGGCTCCACCAATTTTAAACACCTAAACCCCTGATTTTCCTAGTGAATTTCAGGGGTTTTTGCTTTCAGGGGTAACGACTGTCGAAGAAGTGTCGATGGGCAAGCCCCGTTGGTTGCCGCTTTACTTATCAGACAGGCCTTAGTATTTTTTCAGCGCTGCTCTCCTTAGGAGGCAGTGATGGGCCAGCTCGCTTAGCGGACTGGTACCGTGGTGATCCACGATGGACACGCGGACTTCCTTATTCATACAGGAGGCCGACGTGGCCACTCTCATTAAGCGACACAGAAACTCCGCCTTCGAACGCCAAAATGGCAAATGCTGCTACTGCGGCTTTCAGATGTGGCGCGACACCCCCGAAGCCTTCGCAGCAACACACGGCATAAAAGCCGCGCAAGCCCGCCATTTCCAATGCACAGCCGAACACCTCGTTGCCCGCCAAGACGGTGGAAAAGACGGGACGCTAAACATCGCGGCGGCATGCATCCGCTGTAATCAGCTGCGGCATAAGCGCAAGAACTCTCTCGAACCGAAGCTATATCAACGGCATGTACAGCAACGCTTGGATCGAGGCGGCTGGCACATCTTGCCACCTAGGGCGAAGCTCACACGGGGCAAGCCTCCTCTGCTACAGCCGTAGCGACAGAGAACGATGGCCCGAAACGCACCGCGTCCTGTAGATGATCCGGAGCCAGATGGGCGTATCGCATGGTCATAGCCAAGCTCGAGTGGCCCAGGATCTTCTGCAGCGTGAGGATGTTTCCGCCGTTCTGGATGAAGTGACTGGCGAAGGTATGCCGGAGCGCATGAGCGGCTTGCCCTTTCGGTAGCCTGATGGTCGTTCGGGCCAGAGCACGTCGAAACGAAGTGATCGTGTGCATGAAGGGACCGTGCTGTTTCCAATGTTTCGCAAGTCGCTTCTCCAGCTCGGCCGAGATCGGTACCGATCGCACCTTTCCGCTTTTCGTCCCGCTGAACGTAATAACGCCATTCCGAACACTGGTTGCCTTCAGCTTTTCCGCCTCAGACCATCGAGCACCGGTAGCCAAGCAGATCAACACGACCGGTTCGACGTGAGGGTTATCGCAGCCAGTACGGATTGAATCGAGCAGCTCAGCAATTTGGGGGTTCGTCAGCCAGGAAAGCTCACGCTCCTGGATCTTCAATGGCTTCACCAGGGCGAGCGGATTCTCATACTTGATGACTCCCAGGCCGCGAAGCTCGTTGTAGACGGAACGCAGATAACCCAACTCATTGTTGAGTGTCTTCGGCGAAGCACCTGCCTCTAGGCGAACACGGCGATCATGCGCATAGGCTTGTGGATCGATTCGCGAGGCGATGGGATCCCGCAACCGCTTGGCCAAAGCATCGAGCTTATGACGACGCCGCAATCCATCCCTTAGCGAGTGGCCGTGCAGGTCATACCAGGATTCGATTAGCCCCGTTAGCCGTCGCGTATCTGCCGTGCTGGGCGACCACTCCCGGTTCTCGATTACCTTTGCTCGACACGTCGCCTCGAACCGCTGAGCTTCGCCCTTGGTCTTGCACGTCTTGCGGAAGCGTTTCCCTTTGATCGGCTCAACATCGACTTTCCAACGACCGTCAGGCAGTTGTTCAATTGCCATCAGACCGCCCTACCCCACCTCACATGACGCTCCTGGAGCAGGTTCTTGATGTGCTTGTACAGATCCCGCTCGCTCATATCCTTGGCGGCGTAGTGATCGCGGATGACCGGCCAGCAATCCCATTGCTTTAGGGTCTCGAATGCTTTGTTAGCGCCCACTCGCTCCCTTGCCAGCAGGCTTACGAAGTTTCCCAGGAACAGTTCCACGTTCTTGCCTGAGAAGCCTCGAGAGGTTTTGTAGTAACGCTTGTATTCCGTTTCATCGACCAGGGAGTCCACTGGCAGATCGACCCTTGCGTCTTCACGCAGCAGCGTCCAGATGGGTTCGAAATAGCCAGGGCGGGCAAGTAGCTTGAATTGACTCATGCCGTAGCGCCACAGGCCTTCCAGATGAGCAGAGAAAGCAGCAAACGAATCGGTGTCGATGGCTTGGCCGGTCTTCAAATCGGTCGAGCCGCTGGCGAATTGCTGGATGACCGAATGGTGGTAACGCAGCTCGACGCGCCACACGTCCTGGGCTGGGTTGTAGTTCTCGGAGTCTTTCGCATCGAAGGAATCACGGCGACGCCAGACACTTTCCCAATAGTCGAGCTTGTCATGGGCGCGGGCTTGCAGGGTCTTGTTGTAGATCCCGAGCTGTACGCCACCGGCAGAGCCAAACAGGAAGGACTGTCCCTTGCCATAGGTGGCGGCTTCCATGGTCCACTGGATCTCCTTGATGCCTGAAATATCGCGGTTGGCGCGTGCGCGGCAGTGCATGCGGGCCGTCAGGTCAGCGGGAGGCGTCCAGCCTTGCAGATCCAGGGCGAGGTGAACGGCACACTGGTTGCGCTCCCGGTGGCTCATCACGGCAGCAGCGTAGTAATCCATGCGTTCCTGGAGCCGTTCCGGCGACAGCGCGTCGATCGCGTGCGGTGACACCTCGATTTTCAGGTGCGGGCCGATCTGTTCCAGCTTGGCGTTGAAGTTTTTGATGAGCAGGATGAACCCAAGGTCAGCGTTCTGGAGCTTGTACTGGTAGCCCGAGTCCCGGCCCACTCGCCCGGCGTGCCAGATCTCCCCGGCAAACTCGACCATCGCGCCCGGCTTCTCGAACAGCGCCATGATCTCAGGGCGAATCAGCCCGCGGTACAGCTGGCGGACCGTATCCACGCCGCAACGCAGCAACCGGACCTTGGACAGATCCACGAATGCAGCCGTACCTGGATCGACGAACAAGCGCCCGTTGCGATCTTCACGGGCAAGCATGTCTAGGCGAAGAAAATCCTTTGGTTTGGTCATTTGGTTTTACTTCCTAATGCTGACTAATGCGGTAGTTAATCTGTATCTATCTGACGTGCTACAGGGACGTCAGCGCGGCGGCGCGCGCTGGCTGCGCACGCTCACGCGCCTCGTGCCTCCGCGCGTGTGAGAGTGCTCGGCCAGCGCGCAGCAAAGGCTTTCGGTACAGGTCACCGGGTCGATGAATAACGCGTTCGAATCTTCAGGACAGGCTTGGTCTTGGATGAAGGTCATCAGGGGACGGTCAGGCGGCGGTGTACTTAGCCAGGCGATGCAGAGCGCGAGGCCGGCCAGTGCGAGCAGGTGGGGAAGTTTGAGATCGGCGCGGCGCGCGAGGACGAATAACACCAAGGGCGCCGCCCTTGTCATCCCGCTCTTGCCGCCGAGGGCTCGGGAGCGTGGGGTGGAGAAGCTACCCCACACTCCCAGCGATAGGCTTTTCATGTTCGTGCAGGGTCAAGGGTGCGCTGCGCCCGTGCTTCCGTTCGACGGAACGGTGAAGCTGTTCCGACGAGCCGGGAGCGCGGCCCTTGACCTTGCATGCTTAGGAAGGGCGATGCGGCCCAGTACGTTGCCGGAACCATGCCGGTCGCGGTGCCGCATCACCCTGATGGTGCAGATATCGGAGAAGTAGACTTCGTTCGGGTAGTCGAGCTGGCTGGAGACGTTCAGCCCCATGAAATAGGCCAGATCACAGACGCCCTCCATCGGCAGCACAACGCCCAGGACATGCATGCACTGCCAGAAGGAATCGGGTTCATCGTCCCAGCGCAATTCCACCAGAACGGTTTGACCTACATAGGCCAGCGCGCTTTGCGCATCGAGCTCGAGGCGTTGGCTAGACATGGCTGTAATCCCCCGGTTGAAACCCTGTCTTGCCCTTGAGCAAGTCATCACGCAGGCGGGCCAGATTGACCATGCGAAAGTCCGCCAGCTTCATGCTTGGGATGGCGCCGGAGTCAGCCCAGTTGATGGCCTCCTCAACCGATACGCCGCTCATTTCGGCAAAGGTCTTGATGCTGCAAAGGTCGAGGCTGTCGTCTGCCTTGCTCATAGCGTCCACTCCTGTTCGAGAAGCTGCTGATGCAGCAGGGCCACGTTGACCATCGTGCGCTTGCCTACCTTCTGCGACGGCAGGTAGCCACGTTCCAACCAGGTGCGTACCACGATGGGCTCGTCGCCCATGCCGATCCACTCGGCGAACTTCGGCCACGGCATCAGGGGCGGGGCGCCGTGCAGCTTTTGCGGGTCAAAACCTTCCGTATCCATCCGCTTTACTCCACTATGTTCGGCATTAATCGAACGGGGCTCGTTCGTACTATGTACCACTAGTGAGTAGATAGTACCATCGCCATCCCGTTTGTAAACAGTACCAACAAAGAAAATTGCCGAACGACGTGAGCATTACTGATAGAGCGGTGCTATTGATTGACCTTGCAGGACTAGACGCCTTTGCGCCGGTGCGCTCGAAGGAGTACTACCGCTGGTCAAACATCAAACGGGGAAAAGCGAGGCTGGGTGCGGAGGAAATCGAGCAGCTGAACGCGATGTTTCCTCGTTACAGATGGTGGCTGGCGACAGGTGAGGTCATGCCTGAGTCTGGACAAACCAGCCCGGCATACGACGAGGCCAACCGAAACTTGAGCCAACCCAGCGCGGGATAGCAATCACACGGAAAGTAGCTAGGCGATGGTATGCCCGAGCGCAGGATCCAAGTTGAAATAGCAGTCCTAAAGTTTAGTTAAGGGGCGAGCTTTAGCCCGTCCCAGTAAGAGAAGCAAGCGATTTTAATCGCTTGCTAGTAGTTATCAGAGAGACGTTCAATGAGCAAGCAAAATAAATGCATCCATAATATGGATGCATGCTGATCTTATTGTCATAATTTTATTGTTTACTTTCCACAGGCGAAGTCTGAAGGGATACTCGACCAGCTCCATTGAAAAGGAAAAAATCTGCGGATACCCATTGACATCGTTTGCTCGAATATGTCCATCACCACTTTTATAGAGTTTTACTTCTAGGCCACCTCTCCGAAAGCTGAAGTCATCAGCTTCACTTTTAACGATGATCAATGCACTACTGTCTGCCGTATTGTTTATCTCTTCAGCTAATTTTCTAATATGCTCTTTGCATTTTTTTAGTGCTAAATTTGTATCGCTTGCAAGATGCGATTTTGCAGGCCGAAACTCCATTCTTGGAAGCTTTTTTGACTTGTACTTGATTACTGGCCAGGCTATGCAGTAAAGCATAACCTGCCTAGATGACACTTCGATAAGTGCAATTATTAAATTACGAATCTTGACGGGATAGGTTGCTATTTTTTTTACAAACCAAACAGGCTTCATTACGTAGAAGCCAATATACTTACCGCTAACCCCTCTATACAGCCCTGACTCGGGACTCCTTAGCGCTTTAGAAGCATTTTTCCTTGTTACAGCACTATCCAACAACGAATACTCTATTATTCCACTTGGGTCTTCTTGATCGTCGCTCCCCTTGTAATAATATGGGGTATATGTTTCGACAGGCCTCCAGCCCTTCTCAGGCAGGTAATAAAGCAAATCTAGCTTTAAACCTCCTTCTGGATTTATAGTGGTCCCCATGTATTTTTCGGGCTTGAACTCTACTACGAAATTTTTACTACTTCTCCCTAGAATTGATACGGGAGAGAACGAATTAAGATCACCTTCGTCGAAAGATGAGGCTCTACTTGGTAGTTTCTCAAGAAAATTCTCAGCGTAAAGCATATAAGCTGAAGGGGAAGTTGCTCTTGAGTCATGTACCCTCACTGCAAAATCATCAATTCTACCAATTTTATTTCTGCTGTTTATAGCTTCTATTTTTAATATAATAGATTCAATAGACCTCCTGCTAACCTGCGGATGCTTTTCTTCGAGTTTATAGCGAAAAAATAGCCTGTTTGAGATATTCAGTGTCGGCTTAAACTTTAATATGTAATTATCGAAAAAGACAAAAAGTCCCGACAAGCCGCCAATTAAACCAACGATTGACCCTAAATCTTTTAATGACTCTAAAGTCAAGATTGACTCCATACATCGCCTCTAAAGTTGGCTAAGGGGCGGGCCTTATCCCGTCCCAGCGAGCGCAGCGAACGATTGTAACTCCTTCTACTTGCACTTTATTACCAAAAGCCAGGAACTAATCGTAAAAGGCGTCTAAGCCAAGTGATCTTGATTCTTCAGCATCAAGCCACTGATTTTCTTTATCAAGATTGTCGATGATTTCCTGCGCTGAATTTTCATGTAAAAACTCAGGACTTATTTCTTCTTTTGAAAAATCATTAATATTCTCACTTAACAGAAATGCTTTTGCCCACTCATAATAAAAACACCTCACAGTCATTGGGTTTCTGAGCGTCAACAATAGCTCTCTGCTATTGCTTGCATTACTAGAAAGATTGAATGACCCTGTGATCACGGATTTAGGATTGATATTTCCATTCTCATCAACGTCACAGAGAATTAAAAACTTATAGTGCAATAGCGGCGTGACTCCGCCCATAAGCTTACCGAAAACTCTTATTGCACTTGTGTTTTTTCCAAGAACTTCATTCCTTTCAAAATAAGAATTTTTCGGCAGCTGTGAAACATCAAAACTCAAAGTTCTTATTTTGTTAAATCTACCAAGATACCCCCCCACGTAGTTATTCATTGAGTTTTTATCGGTTACGATACACGCACCAAACTCTAAATTAATAAGGGATTCAATTATATTATTGTTAGTAATCCATGGACTACAACCTAATACTGCGCCGTGTTTATTTATCTCCTTTATAATTAACTTTTCGTTATCATGAAAGCTAACGTCAACATTGACATCGCCACTGCCGCCTGGCGGAGATATAAATTGAAATAATTGATTTAAGTTCATGTCAATATTTTTAAAAATTTAAAAAAAGGGGACGGATTTATTTTTCCTTAAGAGG
>Ga0163200_1000350_pt1 | contig 20398 bp, 14 predicted proteins | sample PL_2010_200m_FD_113535 | JGI IMG/M metagenome (GOLD analysis project Ga0163200, IMG submission 113535) | Freshwater microbial communities from Powell Lake, British Columbia, Canada to study Microbial Dark Matter (Phase II) - PL_2010_200m | ecosystem: Environmental > Aquatic > Freshwater > Lake ... | reverse complement strand
TATCACGACCCGGCCTTCCTCGTTCCCGGTGGCCGCACCAACTTCACCGGTTACGTTACCGACATCATCGCTGACCTCGCAATTGGCTTCCTCAAGAACCGGCCGAAGGACAAACCGTTCTTCCTGATGTGCCACCACAAAGCCCCGCACCGGAACTGGGAGCCGGACGATAAACACAAAGCCATGTTCGCCGGCAAACAAATCCCGGAACCGCCGACGCTTTACGACGATTACAAAGACCGTGCCGACGCGATCCGCGAGTGCCAGCAAAAGGTGTTCGACGACATGACGCGGCGCGACGTGAAACTCGAACCGCCCGCCGACCTCAAAGGTCCCGACCGCCAGAAATGGCTCAACGTCAAGCCAACCGAGGTCGAGATCGAAGTCAGTGGGCACAAGAAGACACTCAAAGGCGATGAGTTGAACAAGTGGAAGTATCAACGCTACTTGCAAGATTACCTCGCCTGCGTCCAGTCGGTGGACGACAACGTCGGCCGGTTGCTCGACTTCCTCGACAAGTCCGGTCTCGCCAAGAACACGGTCGTCATTTACACCAGCGACCAGGGGTGTTTCCTCGGCGACCACGGCTTGTACGACAAACGGTTCATGTACGAGGAATCCATCAAGATGCCGTTTCTTGTCCGCTGGCCCGGCGTCGCCAAGGCGGGCAGCGTCCAGACGGCGATGGGCATCAACGCCGATTTCGCGCCGACGTTCATGGACATCGCGGGGCTGTCCGTTCCCGCCGACATGCAAGGCCGGTCACTGGTGCCGTTGATGAAGGGCAAGCGGCCTGCTGATTGGCGGACGAGCTGGTACTACCGCTACTACCACGATCCCGGCGACCACAACACACGCGCCCACTACGGCGTCCGCACCGACACGCACAAGCTGATTTACTTTTGGAAGAAAGACCAATGGGAGATGTACGACCTCGTCAAGGACCCTGACGAACTTCACAACGTCTGCAACGATCCCGCCCAGGCCGGCACCGTCGCCAGGCTCAAGGCCGAACTCTACCGTTTGAAGAAGGAAGTGAAGGACGACGATCAGTTTGCCAACGAACAGCCGCCGCATGGCGTGGACGGCGCGCCCGGCAAAGGGCCGGGGAAGAAGAAGGCAAAATGAAACTGTGTGCCCGTCAATGGCTGGCGTTCGTGTTGATCGCGTTGCCGTTGTTCGCATCGCCGGCGGACGATATCCAACGCGCCATCGGCAACCTCGGCCACGAGCAGTTTACCCAACGCGAGGCGGCACAACAACGATTGCTGAAGCTGGCCGAGTCCGACCACAAAGCCGTGCTCGCCGCCTGCGTGTCGCCCTACCGCCAGACGCAGGACCCGGAAGTGAAGACGCGGCTTCGCGACGTGATGGCGACGTTGGTGGACAAGCATCTGTTTCGCGCACCGCGCGGTTATCTCGGTGTCCGCTTGAACCGCGTCAACGTGCGGGGCGGCCAGCTTGTTGTGGCAGGAACCATCGTGCCGCCGGGCGCCGTCTGGGTCTCGCAGGTGCTCGACGACGCCGGCGCCCAGAAAGCCGGAATGCAAGCGAACGATTGCATCATCGCCGTGGACGGCAAACCCTGCGAGTCAGGCCCCGACGGTTTCATCGAGTACGTCCAGACCAAGCGCCCCGGCGATCATCTGAAACTTTCCGTGTTGCGCGGCACGACCACCAACGCCGCCGACGCCGTGCTCGGCGATCTTCCCGCCACCGAGGCGGAACGCATCTACAGCAAGGAACGCGGCGACGAGTTCTTCCAGCGCTGGCTGGCCGAACAAACCGAACCTAGCAAACCGTGATTCGAATCATTTATCTCGTCGCTGCGATCTTGGCGACATCGGCATCGGCTGCGACCGACGTGTGCGTCTATGGAGCCACCCCGGCGGGAATTGTGGCAGCCGTGACCGCCAAGCAGGAAGGCATGTCCGTCGTGCTCATTGAACCCAGCCGCTGGGTCGGTGGCATTCTGGGCGCCGGTATCAAGCCGAAGCAGGATTGTCCGGACTCGCGTGCGGTCGGCGGCCTGACGAAGATCAAGGTGTTCGTTGCCGGAAACGATCCACCCAGCATCCGTGAAAGTTTCGACCGCTGGTTGAAGGAGGAAGGAATCCCGGTCGTGTTCGAACACCGTGTCCAGCGCGTGGAGAAAGATGGACAACGGATCACGCGCATCCACTTGGAATACGCGCCGCCGGATGAACTCGGCGTGCCCGCGCCAATTGCGAAACCCAGCCCCGGCAAGATCATCGAGGCGAAAGTCTTCATTGATGCGAGCTACGAAGGTGACCTCATGGCCGGCGCGCGCGTGCCTTACGCCGTCGGGCGCGAAGCGTCCGACCAGTACAACGAGAAACCCGCAGGCGTCGGCGACCCGACGAACTGGCGGCCGATTGATCCGTACCGCGAGCCGGGGAAACCCGAAAGCGGGCTACTGTCGTTCGTTGATGCCGATCACGGCAAGCCGAAAGGAGCAGGCGACGATTACACGCAGGCCTACAACTTCCGGTTCTATGTCACGTCCGATCCCTCGCGACGCGCTCCGTTCACGCCGCCGGCTGACTACGACGCGAAACAATTCGAGCTGGTCGGCCGGTACGTGCAGCACATCACGAATTGGGCGGGCGGCGACGCGCAGAAGGCGCTGCCGCGGCTCGCGAACATCTTCCCCGGCTGGCGCAACAGCGGCGAATACAACTACCAGCGCCAATCACTCGTCACCATCGCGCCGCTCGGTGTGAGCCGCTTCTATCAGGACGGTGACTGGGCCGCACGCTCGAGAGTCTGGCGGCAGCACATTGATTATTTGCGCGGGCTGCACCATTTCCTGAGCACCGATCCCCGTGTTCCGGAATTGTTCCGGGCGAAAACGGCAGCGCTTGGCCTCGACAAAACCATGCATCCCGATACGCAAGGCTGGCCGCACCAGCTTTACGTGCGCATCACCCGGCGAATGCAGGGGGCTTATTTCCTGACCCATGCCGACGTGTTGAACCAGACGCACGTGGACGATGCCATCGGCCTCGCGCTCTACGGCGTGGACACCTATCCCGTGCGCCGCTACGCCACCCGTGACCCGGAGACCGGCGCGCTTGGCGTGGCCACCGAGGGCAACATGTTCATCGGCGGCTCGCGTGGTACCGGCGTTCCGTATGCCGTGCCTTACCGCGCCATCACGCCGAAACCGGAAGCCTGCTCGAATCTGCTTGTCCCTGTTTGTTTTTCCGCCAGCTACATTGCGTACGCCTCGGCGCGGATGGAGCCGGTATTCTGTGTGCTGGGCGAATCCGCCGCTGTGGCCGCAGCCCAGGCAGTGCGGGATGCCCGGCCGGTTCAAGCGATTGACGTAAAACGCCTTCAAGAGCGCCTCTTGAAACGCAGCCAGATATTGGAATGGAAACCATGAAAACACGAATCATCCTGATTGCTTGCCTGGCGTGCATCCATTGGTCTGTACGCGCTGCAACCGTTGTCGAAACAGACATCTGCGTTTACGGCGGCACATCGGGCGGCGTGGCCGCCGCGGTTCAGGCGGCGCGGATGGGCAAACGCGCTGTCATCGCCGAGCCGGGCAAGCATCTCGGCGGAATGACGGCCGGCGGATTGAGCGCGGTGGACATCGGCGACCCGCGTTCTGTCAGCGGCATCGCGCGCGAGTATTTCACCGAGCTTGCCGCGACCGTCGGCACGACACTCGCGTGGGACAAGGCGTTCGTGAGCAAAGGCGGCGGCCCGGCCACCGGCGGCGCCTACGCCATCGAACCACATAAGGCGGAGCAGGTGTTCAACGACATGGTGCGCAAGGCGAAAATCCCCGTGCACTTCAACGCCCGCCTCGCTTCGGTGAAGAAGAAAGGCGAGCGCATCACGCAGTTGATGACCGACGACGGCACCGTCTTCCGCGCCAAGATGTTCATTGACGCCACCTACGAAGGCGACCTGATGGCCAAGGCCGGCGTGAGTTACACGTTGATGCGCGAAGGCAACGCCAAGTACGGCGAGACCTACAACGGCATCCACTACGCCGACAAATACAAGCCGCGCACGAACCACCTCAAGCCCGGCCCCACCGGCCGCGTCCCCGGCGGCCAAGGCGTCTGGGACCGCGACCTGCCACTCGACCCGTACATCGTTCCCGGCGACCCAAAGAGCGGCCTGCTACCTCTGATAAACCCCGGCAACCCCGGTAAGGATGGCAAACCTGCTCCCGGCGTGCAGGCATATTGCTTCCGACTCTGCCTGACCACCAACGCCAACCGCATCGCCATCGCGCCGCCGCCGGGCTACGACCCGAAACGGTACGAAGTGGTCGCGCGTTTCATTGCCGGCTGCCTCGCCATCGGTGACGACATGGATTTGCGCTGGTTCTCAAAACACGATCCGCTGTCGAACGGCAAGTGGGACTTCAATACCGCCACCTTCGGCGGCAACACGCCGGGCGCGAGTTGGGAATGGCCGGAAGCGAGTTACACGCGACGCACCGAGATCGCGAAGGCGCACGAGAACTATCATCGCGGCCTGCTCCACTTCCTCGCCACCGATCTGCGTGTTCCGGAAAAGGTCCGGGAGCAAATGAAACAGTTTGGCCTGCCGTGCGATGAGTTCACTGACAACGGCGGCTGGCCGCATCAGCTTTACATCCGCGAGGCGCGTCGGATGGTTTCCGATTTCGTGATGACCGAGCACCATACCTTCGGACGCAAAGTCGCGACGGAATCCGTCGGCCTCGGTTCCTACGGCACCGACACGCACGAGATTCGCCGGATTGTGAAAGACGATGTGGTCGCGCGCGAAGGCAAAACCGCGATCGGTCGCGACGGCGCGCCGCCGTATCCGGTCGGTTACGCTGCCATCGTGCCGAAGCCGAGCGAGTGCGAGAACCTGTTCGTCACGTTCGCGCTCTCGGCGAGCCACACCGCGTTCAGCAGCATCCGCATGGAACCGGTCTTCATGATTCTCAACCAGTCCGCCGCCACTGCTGCGTCGCTGGCGATTGACGACAACATGCCAGTGCAGCGCGTGGATTACGCCAAGCTCTGCGAACGTCTGCTCAAAGACGGCCAGATACTGGTCTGGTCTGCGAAGTAGTCGGCAGCAGTCGTACAGCTTGAAGGGTAACCACCCTCATTTTTCCACTTGTCAGAGAAATACCCGATGCCTAGGATGCGGCCAAATCAAAAGGGAGACACTGGCATTATGCACAATAGATACTTCCGCGACGCCGACACGCTCCGCGCCTGGCTCAGCGCCAGCCACATCGAGCGCAACGCGCAACGCCAGCAGGAACCGCCACCCGCGCCGACGCCACCACAGGTTCCGAAATGACGAAAACTGTGAGCTAATCATGCTTCCTTTGAGCAATTCAGTTCAACCATAGAAAGGAGACAAACATCATGTGGATAACATGTGATTGCGGTCATAAATTCGAGATGTATGGCGGAGAGAATAAGTCTTGTCCCAAGTGCGGGCGAGCGGCGCGAGGCGGCTCCACAAACTGGATCAAGTGCGGCAACTGCACAACCAAAGTTGAGGTTCACTCCGGTCAGACTAAGACTTGCCCCAAGTGCGGGCATATTGTCAGCGGGTAGTACCGAATCAGATTGTTATTGTTGGCGGCCTCGATGGTGGCACTCGCCACCTCGTTCGTGGCCGAAATAAATTGCTGTGGCAGTTTGGACTGCCTAGCGAAAGAGGTTTGCTATGGCGATATTCAAATATACCGGTCAGACAAATGACGGACGAAAGGTTTCGGGCAACATCGAAGCTGGTAACACGACCGATGCATCATTGCTTCTCGAAGAAAAAGGCATCTCACCAACCTCCGTTGAATGTGTCGCCGATCATTCCAGCAATGGTGTTCCGGCAACGCCAGATGCGTCCTCGTCTGAAACTCCAAAGACTCCAGATCTCTGTTTACAAAACCTGAAATCAGCGTGCCAGTCCTTCGTCAAGGCGTCAGAGCTGAGGGATGGCGGAGACAAAGAAGCGGCTGAAACGTCGTTGCGGGTAGCCGAGTCACTTGCTCTCGGCGTTATAAGGTCGCCGTCCTTAGCAACACCAATAGAGGCTGACGCTCGCTGCATCCTCGGTTGGATTCAAAAGCTGGGAGGAAGACACCAAGATGCTCAGGCATCCCTCGAAAAGGGACACGCCTTGGGGATTGCCAAAGGCTTCGCCATGGGAATGGAAAGTTTTCATGCCGACTATTTGGCCGATTTGTATGATCTCGATGCTCAGAGTCTGTTTAGTTCAGGCAAACCAGATGAAGCCATTGCAATTCTCACAAAACTTGAAGATTTTGTTTCCAGATATAAATCATCAGAAAACTTCAACTCCGTGCGACACGAAGGATACCTCCTCTTCGGAAGAGGGAAGACAGCCACACTTCAAGGCAACCTGAACGAGGCCGTCGATTCTTTTAAGCGGATTCTCTCCCCACCATACAAGGACTGGTTCGAGTCAAACAAGCATCACAATTTCGTACTGCAAGGTGCTTATGAAAGTATTGGACGAATCCTTTTTCACGGCTTTTATCGGGTTGACGAGGCCATACCATACTTGCAAGAAGCATTACGGTACTGCGAAAAGGGAGATGAAAATTACCAGAGCAATCTCGCTTTCCTAGAGGAGGCGAAGTCACAACCGACTTTGCCGTCGGACCTCAAGGCGAAGCTTGAAATTGTGCGCACCGGGAACGCCGAGTCACAAGTGAAAGCCATGATGGAACTCGCAAAAGGCGTGCAGCCACAATATTTCAGGGCTGTTGAAAGCGCGATTGTGCAGGCGATGCGCGGCGGGGACAACAGAGTGCAGTTTAGGTGTGCCCAAACTCTTGCGAGAATTGGTGATGACTCCGATAGAACAGTAAAAATGCTTCTCATCCAGCTCGATCCTCCTCAGAGTGAAAACGAGTCAATGATAAAATCCGAAGCTTTGTTCGGACTCAGCTATATCAAAAACAGGGGTGATGTTATCCCAGAAATGATCAAGCTTGCTGAGCATGATAAGGACACGGAAGTGCGAGAGCGTGCCATATTTGCTTTGGCAGCGACTGGGAGTCAGACTGGAAAGGAATACGTTGATCGGCTTGCGGCTGATGGCAACGATTCAGCACTGTTCGCCTTGGATTGGTTGGAAAAGGATGTTGAATGGCTGCACACTGCGGTTCTGTGTGGTCGGCGTAAGCTACCCGGGGGAGCACTTTCAGTTTATGCTCGTGGCTGGAACGAACTGCGCTGGGGAGCTTCTTTGGATGAGTTTCAACGACGATTCCCAGAAGCCTATTTTGACAGTCCTTGTTGGGTGACTGGCGAGGGGGAAGAAAGGTTTGAACATATTCGGATCTCCCAGGCTCGGTATATGTTCAATGCGAAAGGTCAGTTATACCTAATCGGTTTTAATGCGCCGGAAGGGGTTGATTTGTTAAGCGGAGATTATGCCCAACATTTGCTTCGCACATTCGGCGACCCCGATGGGACTATAGGGACAAGCTGGTCTTACAACAGTCTCGTTCTCAAGGTTACACAAAGTGGACTTGTGCTGATAAATACCGACTTTTCCGATGACCCAAACGAGTTTGAACGCTGGACAGGAAAGAAAAAGGAGCAAGCCCCGGTATCACTAGCGGCTGGTAGCGGCAGTGCCGCCACTCAGAACGCCGAACCACCTGTTGTCCAGCCTCCCCCGATACCCAATGCCAGAACTGTTCCGCCTCCAGAATCTGTCGTCACGAAAAGTAGTTGGACGGCGAAAAAGATGCTGCTGATTGGAATCCCGGCTGCAATTTTCTTGGTGTTTGTCATCGCTTCTTTACAGAGCGGTGGCAACCGCTCGACCTCACAGACAAAATCCGCCAGCCAGCCGCAAACTTCCCATGCAACTTCTCCGAATAAGCCGGTGGCTGCCAGACCAGATCCCAGCCCGTCGCCCGGGGTGTACTTGACCGGACGTTCAGGACCATCTGTGCCAGCGCCTATGGTGACCAGATCATTGTCAACAGTTCGCAATGAAACTAGACCCCTTACATCTTTCAGCGCCCAGCAAGGAACCAGCGCTAATCTGACGTTGGGAGAGAACATAAAACGGTTTTCACAGTATCTGGAACAGAACAACATGTTATCCGGAGCATTTCGGGACTATCAACTCGTGATGCCACCGGCGGTCATAAAGAACGCTTCCAAAGCCACCATTCCGCAGAATTTATATGACATTGCCTTTGTTGGCCCAAATTCGTTCTATAATTTTCACAGTTTCGACGGAGGTGTTACGTGGATGCCCTTGCCGGCAAGAGATCAGGTTCTCCTCACACTGAGCAGAGATTTTCGGAAAGGCAAACGAAGTACCGATTGGCAGAAAGAGGTCGATCAGATTCTTGCTTCTACCGCGCCCAAGCGTGGAAGCACTCAGAGTCCGGCAAGGAAAGAGGCAATGCACTTTGTCTACCTCTCAGAAAGTGACTGTCGTAGCCGTGATTTTGATACCGCAATCGCCAATTGCACACAAGCCATTGGAATTGATCCGACGCTTGCGAGGGCGTATTCCCAGCGTGGTAGGGCGTATTGCGAAAAACAGGATTACGAAAAGAGCATAGCCGATTGTTCGAAGGCCATTGAGCTAGACCCAGCAGACTATGAGGGCTATTATAATCGCGCATTCGCCTATCGTGCGAAAGCTGATTACGATAAGGCGATTGCCGATTTTTCCAAGGCAATCGAAATGAAGCCGACAAATCCTTGGCCGTACTTGTACCGTGGCCTCACTTACGGCGACATGGGAAATTACGACAAAGCTTGGGAAGATGTGAACCACTGCAAACAAGTGCATGGCCGAGTGGATGATAAACTCTTGGAAAAGCTTCGCGTAGCCTCCGGGCGGAACGAGTAAACGACCTTAACGGTCTTTGCAGTTCATATTCCGTGGATTGACGCCGTGTTCCGGTTTTGTTCCGGCCTTTGTGCCTTGGTAGTGAATCGGCGATTTCCGGCTTGAACTTTGCCGTGCTTCTGCCGTCCAATCCCGTACACATGAAACTTTGTCTCCTCGTCCTGCTACTCGTGCCGCTGGCTGCGCTACGCGCCGCTGCTCCACCGGCCAAACCCAATCCATCGTTGACGCCCGTTGAAGATGTCGCCGGTTTGCCGCGCGTGTTGCTCATCGGCGATTCGATTTCGATGGGTTACACCTTGCCGACGCGCGAGTTGCTGAAAGGCAAGGCCAACGTGCACCGGCCGCCGGCGAATTGCAGTTCGACCGGCAACGGGCTGAACTACCTCAAGGCTTGGCTCGGCGACAAGAAGTGGGACGTGATTCATTTCAACTTCGGCCTGCATGACGCGAAGCTTCCGCCCGAAGGCGTCCGCCATGCGCCGCCGGATGTTTATGAAAAGAATTTGCGCGAACTGGTGAAACAGATGAAGGCCACCGGCGCGAAGCTGATCTTCGCCACGACCACGCCGGTGCCCAACGGCGGCAATCTCTCGCCCACACGACGCTTCGGCAGCGTTGATCAATACAACGCCATCGCCAAAAAGGTGATGACCGACAACGGCGTGGCCATTGATGACCTGAATACCGCCATCGCGCCGCATGTTGCTACCATGCAGAAGCCAGATGACGTGCATTTCACGCCGGAGGGATCCGAACTTCTGGCCAAAGCCGTGGCAGCAAGCATCGAAACGCAGTTGCCAGCCCGCACGACGAAGGAAATCAAACGATGAAAGCAATAATTCTGACAGTGTATCTTACGGCGGCAGTTATCGCCGGGGCGGCTGATGTACCGGTTCGCATCGTGTTGGTGGGCGACTCGACTGTCACCGATAAGGCCGGTTGGGGCAAGGCGTTCGCGGACCGGCTCGTGTCCGGCGTGAGTTGCACCAACACGTCGAGCGGCGGCCAGAGCACCAAGAGTTTTCTCGATGGCGGCCGCTGGACAAAAGCAATCGCTCTTCACCCGACGCACGTGCTGATTCAGTTCGGCCACAACGATATGCCGGGCAAAGGCCCGAACCGCGAGACCGACCCGAAGACCACCTACCGCGCCAATCTCATTCGTTTCGTGGACGAAGCCCGCGCTGCCGGTGCGCAACCGATTCTGGTGACTTCGATCCCGCGTCGCACGTTCAAGGACAACAAGCTCGTCGGCGAACTCGCGCCGTACGTGGAAGCGATGCGCGGAGTCGCTGCGGACAAGAAAGTGCCGCTTGTGGACCTCTACGCGAGGAGTGTCGAAGCCATCGAACGGCTCGGCCCGGCCGCCAGTGAGGAACTCGGCCCGATGAAAGATGGCAAACGCGACCACACGCATCTCGCCCAACCCGGCAAAGATCTGACCGCCAAGCTACTGGTGGCGGAGTTGCGCAAGGTCGTTCCCGATCTCGCCCGAATCTTCCGCGCGGAGAATCAACCATGACACGACACTTCTTCATTTCCGTTCTGCTGGGTGCTCTTGCGTTGTCGGCGGAAGCCAAGACCGTGCGCCTGCTGACCGTTGGCAACAGCTTCACGCGAAACGCCACACAGTACCTGCCCGACCTCGCCAAGGCCGGCGGACAAACGTTGATCTTCCGCCCCCTCATCGTGGGTGGCACGTCGCTCCAGTTTCACATCGAGAAAGCGCTCACCAACGGCCTCTACACCACCGGCCACAGCCTCAAACAGGAATTGGAGTCGGAGAAGTGGGATTACGTGACGATTCAACAGGTAAGCATGAAGAGCCACGACATCGCCACGTACCGGCCGTTTGCCGAACAGCTCCGCGATTACATCAAGAAATACGCGCCGGGCGCGACGCTGCTTGTGCACGAGACGTGGGAGTATCGTTGTGACGATCCTCGTTTCGCCGTCAAGTCGCCCGAACCCGGCGAGCCGGCCACGCAACAGGCAATGTACGACGGCCTCGCCAACGCCTACAGGACCATCGCCGCCGAACTCGGCGCGCACATCATCCCGGTTGGCGACGCCTTTCACATGGCCGATACCGACCCGCAATGGAGCTACCGGCCCGACACGAAGTTCGATTTCAAAAACGCCAAGCCGCCGGCGTTGCCCAAGCAGACGCATTCGCTGCACATGGGCTGGCGATGGACGAAAGGGAAACTCGGCATGGACGGCCACCACGCCAGCGTCGCCGGCCAATATCTCGGCGCGTGTGTGTTCTACGAAGTGCTCTTCGGCGAGAGCGTCGTGGGCAACAAGTTCGCGCCGCCCGGTCTCGACCCCGCTTACGCCCAGTTTCTTCAGGAAACTGCGCACCGGGCCATCATGGCAGGAAAATGAAACAAATCGCCCTCTTCCTCAGCTTTGTGGCCGTGACCGCAGCGGCGCAACCGTCGCGCCATCTGTTCCTAGACCCGGCCAGCATCCAACAGGCGGAGAAGGTTTTGCTCCACGTCAATCCACCACAACAGCGCGAGATTGTCATCCGTCCCGACAAACCGTGGGAACAATTGATGATCAGTTTCTATATCACCGTGCGCGACGAAGGTGGCAAATTGCGGTTGTGGTACATCTGCCGCGACAAGGAGAATCACCCGAACGTCGCCTACGCCGAGTCCACCGACGGCGTGCATTGGGTCAAACCCAACCTCGGCATTGTCGAGTACGACGGCAGCAAGGACAACAACCTCGTCGGCATGACCTCGCTCGAAGGCGTGGTGTTTCAAGACCCCAACGCACCGGCACAGCAGCGTTATGCTTACGTCACACATCTCTCCTCGGGTATGGTGCGGTTTTACTCGCCGGACGGTTTGCATTGGCAGCATGACAAGACGCCGCTGTTTCGCCTCGGTGCCGATACGCAGAACGTGATGTTCTGGGACAATCATCTTGGCAAGTATGTGCTCTACTTGCGCGGGTGGGAGAGTCGTGCTGACGGGAAACGTTATCGCAAAGTTGTGCGCGCAGAGATGCCGAGCCTGACAACGCCACTGCCCGTCGGCCCATCGTCCAAAAGTGTTTACATGTGGGGCAAGGACAGGTGCCCCGTCATTGGCGACGAGTTCCCCACTGTCTTCGCCACGGACAAAGATGATCCGCCGAACACCGACGTGTACAACATTTCGGCCCAGCCGTATCCGCTTGATTCGCATTGGTACGTTGGTTTCCCCTCGATTCTTCAGCGCGAGAAAAGGATCAGCGACGGTCCGCTCCACATCGAGTTCACCGGCAGCCGCGACGGCATCACGTGGCATCGCTACGACCGCAAAGCCTATATCCGACTCAATCCAGACGAGAACATGGTTTTCATGGGCACCGGCCTCGTTGTCCGGGGCGACGAACTCTGGCAATACGGAACGGGCTTTCATTCGCGCCATGGCGACGTTGAGGCCCGCAAGCGCAAGACCGACGGCATCATCTACCGCTACGTCCAGCGCGTGGACGGCTTCGTCTCGCTCGATTTCGGCGCCGACGGAGGAAAATGTGTGACCGCGTCCGTAAAGATTGATGGCACACGTCTGTTGTTGAACGTGGACACCGGCGCGCTGGGGCAACTGCGCATTGGCTTGCTGGACGCCGTAGGGAAACCGCTCGCAAACTTCACTGCCGATGAATGCACCGTGATTCGGACGAATTCCACACACGCGGAGGTTTCTTGGAAAGGCGGCAACAATGTCGCATCGCTCAAGGGCCGGGAGATTCGACTGATGTTCCTTGGCTTCCGCGCAAAGCTCTACAGTTTCCGTTTTACCGATGAATGAACCCATGACGAAACTGTTTGCGATATGGTTGTGCCTGTTCGGGCTTTTGCCGGCGGCTCAACCGGCGGAACCTGAAGCGCTGGCAGCGCAGCCTTTCGACCTCGTGATCGTCGAGGCCACGCCCGGCGGCATCGCGATGGCCGTGCGCGCCGCGCGTGAAGGCTTGCGCGTGCTGCTCGTCAATCACAACCAGCACCTCGGCGGGATTCTCTCCAGCGGCCTCGGCGTCTGGGACACACAATATGAAGGCAAACGTTCACCCATCTACGATGAGGTCCGGCAGGCGTTCTTCGACTACTACCGCCGAACCTACGGCGAGGACTCGCCGCAATACCGCGACGCGTTGCCCGGCAAGAGCGGCTACACCAACGGCAGGTTCGAGCCGCGCGTGGCGGAGAAGGTTCTCACCGACTTGGTCGCCCGTGAGAAAGGCATCACGGTGCTCAAGGGATTTTATCCGGTCGAGGTGCAGCGCGACGGTTCACTGATCAAGTCCATTGTGTTTCACGAACTCGGCGGAACAAAATCTGTCCGGGTTACCGCGAAGATTTTTGCCGATTGCACCTACGAAGGCGACCTGTTGCCCCTGGCCAAGGTGCGTTACCGCGTCGGACGCGAGTCGCGCGCGGAGTTCCACGAGCCGCACGCGGGCGTGATTTTCATGCACCCCGCGTCCAAGCCGCCGTCGCCTGAAGCGGCTCGTGAGGCGGAACAACACGGCGCGCTAAATCTCCGCAAGTTCGCCGGTTTCCAGGAAATCCTGCCGGTGAGCACCGGCGCAGCGGACGGCGCGGTGCAGGCCTGCAACTATCGCACCATGCTTTGCACCGACCCGAACAACCGCGTGCCGATTTCCAAGCCGGCGAACTACGACGCGTATTTTCTCAAGTCGCTGGAAATTTTCTCCGGGGTCGAGTCCATCCCGAACGGGAAGTTCGGCTGGAACCGTCCGCAACTCGTGGGTCAGCAGACGGCCTTTGTCGAGGCCGACTGGGCGGCGCGGCAGCGCATCATGGACGAGCACTGGGAGATGACTCTGGGGCTGCTCTACTTTTTGCAGAATGACCCGACAGTGCCGGAAATCGTGCGGCGCGCGTGGCTGGAGTATGGACTGGCGAAGGATGAGTTCGCCGACAACGGCAACCGGCCTTACGAGATGTATGTGCGCGAAGCCCGCCGCATCACGGGCCGCGCCATCTACGCGCAACACGACGCCATGCTTGCACCCGGCCTGCGGCGCGCGCCCGTTCATGCCGACAGCATCGCGATGACGGAGTGGTATATGGACAGCCACTCCTGCACGACGGCGCGCGTGCCCGGCGGACTGGAGGAGGGAAAGGCGATGCTCCATCAGGAGACCTTCCCCGGCCAGGTGCCTTACCGTTGCTTGCTTCCGCAAGGTGTGGACAATCTCCTCGTGCCGGTCTGCCTTTCGGCGACGCATGTGGCTTGGGGCACGGTGCGCTTGGAGCCGGTGTTCATGCAGACTGGCGAATCCGCCGGTCTGGCCGCCGCGCTCGCCTTGAAAAACAAAACCACGCCCACGCAGCTTGATGCGGATCTGCTCGTCCGCCGGCTTTGCGAACTCCGCTCCATGGTCAGCTTCTTCAACGACGTGGACGTATCATCAAGCGAGACGTGGGTGCCCGCCGTGGAATACTTCGGCACGAAGGGCTTCTTCCACGACTACAACGCGCGCATGGCCGAGCCGTTGAAGTCCGCGACTGGCAAGGCTTGGGCGGACGGCTTCACCAAATTGCTAAAAGGTGAACTCGATCCCAACGCGCTGGCCCATCTCGTGGCCGAAGCCGAATTCAGCGGCGGGAAGGAAATGACCGAAGCGGAGTTTGCCGCCTTGCTACCCGCGTCACCGAAGACGCAACCGCTCAAGTCTGGGGCCATGATCTCGCGCGAGGCCGCGATGAAACTGATGTTTTCCCTATTGCCATAACTAACCACACCATCCTGCAAACAACTCCTATGAATCCGCAATACATGAAAGCTAACAGTAGTTATGCTGCCAGTATCCTATGCCTTGTGGCGGTGACCGCAGCGGTGTTTGGCACATTGTTTCCCTGCAAGACCCATGCGGCGCAATCTCCCGGCGAGGCCGCCAGTGGTGCAGAGCAAGTGCTGTTCGCCTTTGATGATCACGCGCTGCCGTTGCAACAGGGGCTGCGCCTCAGACTACTCAGCTCTCGATCGTCAGGCGAGCAAGGGGCGAGTAATGTAGCCGTGCCGGTGGGACCGCCCGGTTCGGCGGATGGCCGCGGCGTCATCTACTACGGCACGGTCGTCGAAGTGAACGGCGAGTTGTGGATGTGGTATCTTGGCATGGGCGACCAGGACGAAGGGCGGCACTACCGAATCTGTCTCGCCAAAAGCAAGGACGGCAAGGTATGGGACAAACCCGATTTGGACGCGGTGGAATATGGGGGCAACCGCCACAACAATCTCGTGGACCTGGATCAAGGAAAGTTCGTGGCCGCGGGTTGCGTCGTTTATTACGAACCGGAGGAGACCGACGCCGCCCGTCGCTTCAAGATGGTGTTCACGGGCAGCAAGTATCCGGGGCTGTTATTTGGCGTCGCCTACAGTCCCGACGGCGTCCACTGGACCGAATCGCCGAACAATCCGCGCGGCGCGATCAAGCTCGAGCCACAAGGCGGCATCAAATGGAACGGCGCCTACTACGTGAATGGGCAGGGCGGATTGCACTGGGCTCCCGACGGCTGGATTCGGGCGCTGGTCACCCATGTTTCCTACGATTTCGAAAACTGGACACAGGCCACGGCTCTGGGGTTTCGCCGCGATCCCCTGCCACCGCGTCCAGTCGGACATACGGGCGGCATTGATGGAGAAGCGGTTCACCTCGGAGCGGCTCTGTGGAACCGCGGCAATGTCATCGTCGGCTTTTACGGCCAGTGGCACGGCGATCCCACCAACGATCGGCGCTGGGTGCCCATGGATCTCGGCCTCGTGGTGAGCCATGATGCGCTCCATTTCAGCGAGCCCATTCCGGATTTCCGGATCGTTCAAGCAGCGGAAACCACTTCATCGTGGCTGCCCTCGGGCCGGGCGACTCCTCTGGAGCGAGCGCCGGCCGTGATGCAAGGGCAGGGCTTTGCCAATGTCGGCAAGGATACCTTGTTTTGGTATTCGGTGTGGGTCGTGCCGAGCGCCGGCATTCGTGTGGCGCGCTGGGATCGTGACCGGCTGGGCTACTTGACGCCTTTTGTGAGGTCGGACAAAAAGCCGCACGTCATCTCCGCGCCGGTGTCCACGGGAGGCAAACCTGTGGCGGTCAAGCTGAACATCAATGGCATCAACAAATGGAGCAGCGTGAAAGTTACCGTGCTGGATGAACAGTTGCGGGAACTGTCCGGCTACACCGCTAAAGATTGCACCGCCCCGGAGCAGTCAGGACTCTCGCAACGCGTCGTCTGGGGCAAGAACCAACAGGTGGTCGCCGACGGACCGATCCGCATCCGGGTGGACTTCACCGGGGTGCGCCCCGAAGACCTGCAACTCTATGCGATCTATGTGCGGCCGGAATAACGGGACACCACTAAAATGACCTCACGCGCATCACGTCGCACGTTTCTGAAGACCTTGGCGATTGCCTCTTCGGTGGCCACCTTCCCTTCGATTCTGGCCGCGCAAACCAGTCGGCCCGAAACGCAGTCAGCCGCCAAGGGGCGGGAGATGAAAACTGACGTGCTCATCATCGGCGGAAGCTTGGGCGGCATTGCCGCCGCGCTTGCCGCCGCGCGGATGAGCTGCCGCGTCATCGTGACCGAGGAGACCGCGTGGATTGGCGGCCAAGCCACCACGCAGGGCGTGCCACTCGACGAACATCCCTGGATCGAGCAATACGGCCGCACCCGGAGCTACGCCGAGTTCCGCGAGGGCGTGCGCGCTTACTATCGCCGCCACTATCCGCTCACACCGGAAGCCCGCGCCGATCGTCATCTGAATCCCGGCGCCGGCTGGGTGAGCGCGCTCGGATTCGAGCCGCGCGTTGGCATGGCGGTGTTGAACGAGATGCTCGCGCCGCACCTCTCCGCGGGACGCGTCGTCATCCTCACCCGTCATCGTCCGGTCGCGGTCACGATGGAGGGCGACTATGCGCGCGCCGTCACCGTTCTCGACGAGGCCAACGGCGAGCAGCGAACCTTGACCGCTCCTTACATCCTCGACGCCACCGAACTGGGCGAACTCCTTGAACTTGGCAAAATCGAGCACATTGTTGGTGCTGAATCGCAAGCTCAGACCGGCGAGCCGACCGCTCTCGAAGGCCCGGCCGATCCGCGCGATCAGATGGGCTTCACCCAGGTCATCGCGATGGACTACCTGCCCGGCGAGGAACACGTCATCGAGAAGCCGCGCGATTACAATGTCTGGCACCGGCAGAATAAACTGCATGTAGCCGATCTGTTCGGACACACGCACGAACACTTCGGCCGCCCGGTGGATCCCAAACGCTACGTGGCTGCGACATGGAATTTCCGGCGTTTGCTCTGTCGCGGCAATTTTGCCGCCGGTGCATTCCCCAGTGACATCACCGTCGCCATCTGGGGCCAGAACGAATACCGCAGCGGCGTGTTGTGCGGTGTGTCCGCCGAGAAAAGACGCCATCACATGGAGGCCGCGCGGCAACTCAGTCTTAGTCTGCTGTACTGGCTCCAAACCGAGGCACCGGACCCGGCGACCGGCCGCACCGGTTTTCCCGGCCTACGTCCGCGCGGCGACGTGCTCGGCACCGACGACGGCCTTGCTCAGTATCCTTACATCCGCGAGTCTTGCCGCATCAAGGCGGAGTTCACCGTGCTGGAACAACATTTCCGCAACGATACCGCAACCACAAAGAACGGTCCGGTGAAGTATCCCGACAGCGTCGGTGTCGGCGGCTACCGCATTGACATCCACAAACCTTCCAAAAAAGGAAGCGGCAGCATCACCGAGGCGAGCCACGGCAAACATTGGTGCCAGCAGATTCCGCTCGGCGCGTTGCTTCCCGTGCGCGTCGAAAACCTGCTGCCCGCCTGCAAGAATCTCGGCGTCACCGCGGTGACCAACGGCGCATTTCGCCTGCATCCGGTGGAATGGAACATCGGCGAGGCCGCCGGCGCACTCGCTGCGTTCTGTCTCGCCCGCAAACTCACGCCGCGCCAAGTGCGCCACACGCCGGAGCATCTGGCCGATTTTCAGCGCGAGCTGGAACGCCAAGGCGTCGAACTCGACTGGCCGCGCATGGAGACCGCCCGCTCCTACTACAGCCATCACAACCTGGAACTCAAGGACGCCGCCGACTTTTACTTCGGCGAGGCTTGGAGGCTGAAATAGCCCCCCCATCATCATGAACACCCATACCTTCAACCCTCCGATCCGCGCCCGTGGCTGCGTTCTTGCGCTGGTGGTGCTGCTCCTCGGCGCGGCGCCCGCGCCCGCGGCTGGGCCTGCGCGCCATCTGTTTCTCGACCCGGCTTTCCTCCAGGAGGTGAACGGCGCCGCGTTGCACGTCAATCCGCCGCAACAACGCGAGATCGTCATCCGGCCGGACCAGCCGTGGGAGCAGCTCATGATCAGCTTCTTCCTCACCGTGCGCGACGAGGAGGGCAAGCTGCGGATGTGGTACATCTGCCGCGACAAGGCCAACGCGGCCAACGTCGCTTACGCCGAATCCACCGACGGCGTGACGTGGGTGAAGCCCAAGCTCGGCATCGCGGACTATCACGGCTCGAAAGAAAACAACCTGGTGGGCATACCATTTGTCTCCGGCATGGTTTTCCGCGACCCGAAGGCCAAGCCCGGCCAAGAATACGTGTATCTGGCGAACGCCGACCAAAAGCACGGCATCGTTTGCTACCGCTCGCCGGACGGACTGCACTGGGGCGACCGGCAAACCCTGCTGCCGTTCCGGGCCGACACCCAAAACGTCGTCTTCTGGGACGAACCACATGGTTGTTACGTGCTCTATCTGCGCGGCTGGAACGTGGGCCAGGATTGGAATGCGCGCCTGCGCAAGGTGGTCCGCCTGACGCTCGCTGATTTGTCGAAACCGGTCGCCATCAAATCCTCCGGCAGCGGCGTGAATCCGACCAAACCCCGCGACCTGCCGCGCATTGACGACGAGATGCCCACGGTGCTGGCCGCCGATGAGCGCGATCCGAAAAACACCGACGTCTATAACATCTCGGCCCAGCCGTATCCGCTCGACCCACGCTGGTATGTGGGCTTCCCCTCGTTCCTCCTGCGCGAACGGAGCATCAGCGACGGCCGCTTGGAGGTCCAGTTCGTCGGCAGTCGCGACGGGATCGTATGGCAGCGCTACGATCGCCCACCGTACGTCGCGCCGGGACTGACGGGTTCGGAAAGTCCCAACGTGGTGTTCATGGGCACGGGCCTGGTCATGCGCGGCGACGAGATCTGGCAATACGGCACCGGCTTCGAGTCGCGCCACGGCGATGTGGCCGCGCGCAAACGCAAGACCGATGGCGTCATCTACCGCTATGTCCAGCGCGTGGACGGCTTCGTCTCGCTCGACTTCGCGGCGACGGAAGGCAAGTGCGTCACCGCCCCAGTGAAAGTTGATGGCGCGCGCCTGTTGCTCAACGTGGATACCGGCGCGCTGGGCGTGCTGCGCGTCGGCCTGCTGGATGCGGACGGGAAACCGCTCGCCGGGTTCAGCGCCGACGAGTGCGCCGTGTTGCGCACGAACTCCACGCACGCCGAAGTGGCGTGGAAGGGCGCCAACGCGGTGTCGTCGCTCCAAGGCCGGGAAGTTCGGCTATTGTTCACCGGTTCGCGCGCGAAACTCTACAGCTTTCGATTTGAAGGAGAACTATGAACCGATTTGGCTTCATCATTTTGCTCTCGTTTTGCGGCCTGGCACAAGCCAGCGAGGTTGCGCCACGGACAATCGCGCTGCGCGAGCTGCCGCTGCTGTTTGCCGACGACACCGGGATCGCGTCGAGCAGGAGAGTCGTTCGCACCGTGCATCCTGCGAAGACGCACAGCGCGCCGGTGATCGAAGCGGATCGTCCGTGGGAAGGGTCGCGCGTCTATGTTTACGGTTCGGTGTACGCGGATGAGACCACCGGCTTGTTGCGCCTGTGGTACATGGCCCGCGCTGAGGCCTACAAAAGCGATCACGTCTTGTACGCAACCTCGCGGGATGGCGTGAGCTGGCTCAAACCGTCATTGGGTTCGACCGGCAAAAACGTCGTCTTCGACATCCACAGTCCCAGCGTCCTGCTGGACACGCGCGAGCCTGATCCGGCCAAGCGTTACAAAATGCTCGGCGCAAAGTCGGGCGGCTACCATGCCGCGTTCTCCGCCGATGGTTTGCACTGGACGCGCTACCCGAAAAACCCGGTGCTGCAACACTCGGACACCATCACACTCACGCAGGATCCGGTCAGCGGCGAGTATCTGGCATTTCACAAATGTCCTGCCAAAGTCCGCGGTTTCGGTCGTCGCGTGGTCTGGCTGGCGCGCAGCCGCGATTTCCAAACGTGGACCGAACCCGAACTTGTCTTCGCGCCCGACGCTGAAGACGACGCCTGGGCCAGCGCCCCGGATCAACGCACCGAGGTGTACAACATGTCCGTCTTCCCGCACGCGGCCGGATTCATCGGTCTGCCCACCATGTTCCGCGTCACTGCGGCACGTCGGCCCAAGAGTGAACTCACCCCCGG
>Ga0163200_1000348_pt1 | contig 20499 bp, 11 predicted proteins | sample PL_2010_200m_FD_113535 | JGI IMG/M metagenome (GOLD analysis project Ga0163200, IMG submission 113535) | Freshwater microbial communities from Powell Lake, British Columbia, Canada to study Microbial Dark Matter (Phase II) - PL_2010_200m | ecosystem: Environmental > Aquatic > Freshwater > Lake ... | reverse complement strand
GGGGTGAGGGGATAACCTGTAATGCCGATATGCGTCCGGCAGAGGTGCGCAAGTATTGCGGCCTGGATGAAACCGGTCAGTCGCTGATGAAATCCGCGATGAGCCAGTTGCAGTTATCGGCGCGCGGCTATCACCGGGTGCTCAAGCTGGCGCGCACGATTGCGGATTTGGCGGGGAGTGAGGTGATCCAGCCGGCGCACCTGGCAGAGGCGCTGCAGTACCGGCCGAGGTTGATGATTGGATGATGATATGAAATCCACACATACCGAGGCTACCGGTTTTCGTCGGGACGGTGGTTAAACACAAAACGCCACATCCTCCGGCAGGAAATGCGGCGAACGAGTGTGGCGTCTGGCTAACGGATGGGGGTGTTCATTAGACTACCTATATATGGGGTGTTAGCGATCCATTTTTTGTTTCCCAGACATGCTGTTTTATGCTAAACTATTCTCAGCACTGTTTGAAGAGTAGGAACCATGCTCTCAGACGATTATGACTTGAAGAAATCAGACATCCAACAACTTTCCGGCGCGGATGCAGTGACGGGTTTGTTTACCGCGTTCGGTTACGGAACTGACCAGCGGATTCGACAAACACCCGAAGCAATGGGCTTCTCCGACGCACTTGCCCGTGAGGTAATGCGCATCGAACGAATCGCCGACCAGGAGCAGGGGGCACTGCAGATTTATCTGGTTGAGATGAAACATGTAACCGTAAAATTGACGCAGGATTTGGCGCGGGTTTTCAAGAATCGCGCCGGATTATTCCTGCTGGTGCTGACGACACAAGATTATGAACATCTGGATTTTGTTCTATTGCAGCACATCGGACCAGAGACACAGCGAGTGAAAAGTGGCATCAACGCACCGCAAGCGGTTCTACGTCCACGCATTTTGAGCGTGGAGCGGCGCAATCCCGACCGGGTGGGTCTGCGTGTGCTGCGCCGATTTTCTTTTACCGAAGTTGATGTAGATTACCAGTGGGAAAAACTTCTCTCGGCTTATAGCGTGGCGGAATGGTCCGAACCGCAGTTCAATAACCGGGCGCTGTTTTCGGATTACTACCTCAACGAGCGTTTGCCTCAACGCCCCGATTGGAAAGAAGACCCGCGCCCGGCATATCGTGCCATTAGTGATTTATTGGTGGATGTCCGCCAGAAATTTGCCAGACAGGCCGAATCGAAAATTCGGGCTGATCTATTAGAACCGGTGCTAAAGGTATTGGGTTGGACGATTATGCCTGGGAAAAGCGCCCAGGACGACCGTTTATCATCTGATTACTCTCTTCAAACTCCATCGGGCGAGACTATTCCATGTCTGGCATACGCCTGGGATCGGGCGTTGGATGGGATGGACGAACAGCGCGATGCCGACACACCAACCGAGAATCCCGCACAGACAGTTGTGAGCATTCTGGAAGACGCGAAAATGGACTCGCCAGGCTGGGCGATTGTGACCAACGGCAAGACCTGGCGGCTGTATTCTGCCCGCGCCCACTCGCGCGCCACGAATTATTATGAGATTGACCTGGAAGAAACGCTTGCCAGCCCGGATGCAGGAGAAGCCTTCCGTTATTTCTGGTTACTTTTCCGGGCAAAAGCGTTTGGCGGACAACCATCGTTTGTAGATTTGCTCCTGGCAGAATCGGCATCCTATGCCAAAGCCCTGGGCGAGCGATTGAAGGACAATGTCTTTGAGAATGTTTTCCCGCGCTTTGCAGAGGGATTTGTTAAAACATGGGGCAAACCCGCTACTGATCTTTCGGAAGATGAACTGAGTGAAACTTTTCATGCCACGCTGACATTTCTCTACCGCCTGCTGTTCTTGCTGTATGCCGAGGCACGCGATTTATTGCCGGTGAAGGAGACGCGCGGGTATTGGGAGATTTCTCTCAGCCGCATGAAGCAGGAGATTGCTCAAAAAGCGGGCGACATCGCCGACCTTGCGCCGGAGAAACTCAAGGCGGCGTATCCCGCCAGTGAAACGGGACTCTATGACCGGTTGAGCGCGCTCTTTGCGGTGATAGATAAGGGCAGGCCTGAACTCAATGTGCCGGTATACAATGGCGGGTTGTTCATCACGCAGACTTCCGAAGTCTTGGAGACTTCGGAAGTCTCGGACGAGGTCAGGGCGGCGCGGTTCCTGTCCATCCACAAAATCCCAGACCGTTTTCTTGCCCAGGGGCTGGATTTGCTGGCGCGCGATATTGACGAGAAGACCCAGGCGTTAGCCATGATTGATTACAAGTCACTCGGCGTGCGTCAACTGGGTTCGATTTATGAAGGCCTGCTGGAGTTCAAGCTGCGCGTGGCACGTGAGAAGATGGCGGTGACAGCCGGTAAGAAAGGCGACGAGGTGGTGCCCTATGCCGAGGCGGTGAAGAAAAGCCTGAAGATACGGCAGACAGGTAAAGGGTCAACACGAGCCGAGTTCGTCATCCATAAGGGAGAAATCTACCTCGAGAATGACCGCCACGAGCGTAAGGCGTCCGGCAGTTATTACACGCCCGATTACATCGTCAAATATATTGTCCAGAATACGGTGGGGCCGGCGTTGGAGGCAAAGTCTGAAGGCCTGCGCCCCAAATTGCGGGAGGCGCAGAAGACATATAACGCAGCGGTTGAGCGCAGAAAATTATTCCAGAAGATGGGGCAGAAAGGCGACGATCCCGAAAAGACCGCCTATACCTTTCGGAATTTGGTGGATGAGTTGTTTGACCTGCGCGTGCTCGACCCGGCCATGGGCAGCGGGCATTTTCTGGTGGAAGCGGTGGATTTCATCACCGACCGCCTGCTGGCGTTTTTGAACGCTTTTCCGTGGAATCCGGTGACGGCGGCACTGCGCCAGACGCGCCAGACGATTTTGGACGAGATGCAGCGCCAGGGGGTGAGCGTTGACCCGGCGCGCCTGACGGATGTCAATTTGCTCAAGCGCCACGTGCTCAAGCGCTGTGTCTACGGCGTGGATTTGAACCCGATGGCGGTGGAACTGGCCAAGGTGAGCCTGTGGCTGGATTGTTTCACACTCGGCGCGCCGCTCTCGTTCCTCGACCACCATTTGAAGTGCGGCAACTCGCTGATCGGCGCGCAGGTCACGCCGGTGCGCGAGGAGATCGAAATGGTCACCACCACGCGCACCCAAAAGGTAGCTGAAAACGCCCAGGCTTACAAAACCAAACGGGTTGTCGCTCAACAGTTCCAGATGTTTGGCTCACTATGGACAGGGGCGATGCTGGCAACCGACCTGATGCGCCAGGTGGGCGAGCTGCCCGACACCACCGCTGAGCAGGTGCACCAGAGCCGGACCGAATACGCCCGCGCTATGGACGCCCTGGCGCCCTTCAAGCGCATCCTGGACGTGTACACCAGCCGCTGGTTTGGCAACCCGGATGGCAAGCTGAGCCAGCCGGCCTTGCAGTTCTTGCGCGACGAGCAGAACATTCCCTGGTTGAAGGATCCCAAGCATAACCCGCCTGCTTCCGTAAACGGCTACCGGGAAATTGCTGAAACCTCCATCAAAGCAACGCGCGAAAAACGTTTCTTCCACTGGGAGCTGGAATTCCCTGAAGTGTTCTTCGGGCCGTCCAAAGCCAGCGCCCAGGAAATTGCGCTCAAAGAAAACCCCGGCTTTGACGCCGTGATTGGCAATCCGCCATATGATGAACTTTCAGAAGATGCGCTTGGAACTATTATTGACGAAAAACCGTTTTTGGATGTTTGTCCACTTTATAAGCCAGCCCAAGAGTCTGGTGGACGAGCAAATTGGTATCATTTTTTCATGATTTTGGGAGTGAGACTTGTAAAAAACTCTTGTGACCAAAGTTTCATTGTTCCAATGTCATGGATTGGTGATACTTTCACGAGTGGTGTTAGAAATTGGATATTGAAAAATCATCGACCAATACAAATCGATTGCTTTCCGCAAAAAGATGATCCTAAAAATCGTATTTTTGAAGCAGCCAAGTTACCAACGGCTATTTACGTATCCCAAAAAGATCGCAAAGATGGTTATATAAAGGTCCGTAGGCATCCTGGTAAAGATATTCTAAATATTGCTTTCTATGAAGTAGATGTCACTATACTTGATAAACTCAACCCTGGTATGGCAATCATTCCAATCACATCTGTTGTTGGTTGGGAGATTCTAAAGTCAGTTGCTACTTCAGAAAAATTGGGGTCATGGGGAGAATTTGCAGCACAACCTACTTCTGGGGAAATTATCTTTAATGACGATACTCGCCCTTACATGACAGAAGATAGTTCTTTTGATCTTATTTTACGGGGTGGTCATGTTCAGAGATATGAATTATTGGATGATGCACGTCAAGGAACGCCTATTTTCTTGAAGACAGCACAATATTTAGCCGCATCAAGAGGGAATTCGAAAGCATTTGATCATAAAATGCCAAGAGTTGTTTATCAAGAAGGATCTGCTATTGATGCTTGGAGAAGAGTTGTATCAACTTATTTACCTGCTGGATATATTTGTGGACATAAAGTTTGTTATTTTGTTGACTACAAAGTTGATTCACTCTGTTTATTAGCCGTTTTTAATAGTAAGTTGGTTAATTGGCTTGTAGAGTCATTAAGCGCAACAAATAGCCTTCCCGCTTATCTAGTCAGCAGTTTACCATTTCCAAAATTCTCATTCACCACCCCCGCGGCACGGCGGGTGGTGCTGGTAAAGGAAGCCCAAAACCTAGCAAGCCTTGAAGACCTTTCAGGTCTGCTTGCATTTGTCCTGGCTTGCTTGCAAGCTCAGCCCGAAGAAAGCGATGTTGTGCATGATCTGCTGGCCTTTTTGGCGCAGCGCATGATCGACCTGAATAAGCAGAAGCAGAGCGAGATGAAGCGTTTCATCAGTTGGCTGGAAGGCCTGCTCAAAGTCAACGTGGATGCCTTGACGGGCAAATCCAAACTCAAGAACTACCTCGGCGATTACCAGAAAGGTGAATCCGAACTAAGTTACGCCGAACTGGAAGACATCCTGTACAAGAATAAGAGCAAACTGGGTCTCTCGTTGAGTGACAGCCGCTTTACGTCCAAACTGCGCGAAGAGTTTGAAGGCTCTCTCAAATTGCTGCATCCCATCAAAGCAAGCCTTGCCTGGACGGACGCTTTGATTGACCAGGTAGTCTACCGGCTGTATAGGCTGGAGCCGCAAGAAATTGCCATCATTGAAGGCAAAGAGCAAAAACCTGAGCCAGTCAAAGAAACCCCGGCGACGGTGGTCACAACACCCGGAAAACCGCAGTCCATTGCCCGCGAGAGCGATCCCAACAACCTGGCAAAAATTTTGCAGATTCTTGGCAGGCAAGGCGCATTGACCATCATGCAATTGTCCGATGCACTGGCTGACCTGCGAATCAGTTTCCAGCCTGATAAAGCCGAAACCATCCGGCGCGAGTTCGAGTTTCTCAAGTGGATTGAACCTGGTCAAGCAGAATGGGTGCTCACCGAGCGCGGGAAAGATCTGGCATCGATGGCGAGCGTGTCAAATATGAGTGAACTTGCCCGGCAACTGTGCGTGGATAACGACCGCTACAATCAACAGGTGGTCAGCCGGCTTTTGCAGCGTATGTGGCAGCTCAGTCCCGATTTGCAGGGTGCAATTGTCGTTCCCAAGCCTGGTTTTGACCCCTTGCCTGAGTCGCTTGATGAACTCAAAAAGCAACTGCGCGCCAACTTGCCTAAGTGGAGTAATGCCCTACAGAAGCAGATACCCAACTTCCGCGGATTGGAGAACACAAACACCATAGCGGATGGCATCATCCGTTCCCTGGAAACGCGATGGAAAAAAATGCCGCTCTCTGACAAGCTCAACCGCTTGCAAACGATGATTGGCGAGGCATTTGTGCAGGTCATGTTTGGTCATGTCATGTCTCCAAACGATGTCGAAATCTGGCAAAACCGCATGGACTGGGCAGGAATAACGCATACTGCCCGCGATCTGCCCGGCGTGCAGGGGCAAGTTTGGTTCCCTGTCGGCGCATTTCGTGACTCATCCGATGGTTTTACTGCCGTAGCGGGTCTGCGTTTTCCAGATGACAGCGCCACCATCAGGCTATATCATCGTTATACCCCGGTTGGTTCAGAGTACGAAAAGCAATTCATGAGCGCTTTATACGAGGGGTACCGCCGGGTACAAAAAATAGAAAATGTTGAATATGTGTCTTTGCTGGCTGTGCGTGACTGGGTATGCTACCGGTTGCGTATCAGCCATGAGGTCTTTGAGCAAACCCTTCAAAGCCAGTTCCCTCGTGCGCTACGCAGTGAAATCCCGTATTCGCTGGCGCTCGAAGTGGATATTTCCCATATTGATTTAGCCCGTCTCGGCAATGCTCGCCCTGTCGTCATTGACGGCAATCCCCGCTACATCATTTCCATGCGCTCGCGTGGATGAGTAGGAGAGAACTATGCCAATTAATCAGCTTGAACGCCAGAAGAAACTCCAATCTATAAAACCAGTTGAACAGAAGAATGCCTACCAGACTCTCTATGGGCTGAGGGAAAACCCTTTCCCGGCAATGGCAATGTTCTCGCCGAACATTAATGATCCACGTCGGAACGGCGAAATCTACGATTCGGAATTTCGCAAAGTAGAAGAAGGGCAGTTTTTCAAGATGTTTGTCCAGCCAGAAAATGGTGACCGCCCGACGCAGTTGGGATTTATTCGGCTTGACCCGCAGGCAGGTGGGCGTGGTAACGGTAAATCGGCTTTTCTACACCGCATCATGCAGCGTATCAACGAGCAGGAGTGGGATGAAGGCTGGGTGACCAACCTTGATGACCCTAATCTATTTTGCCTGAGCGTTCACGTGTTGCCGGAACCCAAGAAACAACGCCGCTTTTGGGAATTCGTCCTGCTGATCTTTGAGACTCTGTTTGAACAGGGTTTGCTGGCAGAAATTGATAAGCAACTCAGAGCCGCCATGTTGTTGACCCTGTTTGCCCCCGAACAAATTGAAGAATTGGCCAAGCGTCCCGTCCTGGAAATCAACCAGATGCTGGAAGCAGAAGATACGTTTGCTTCTCTGTTGGCACAATATGGTCACTCCCTCCCCAACTTTGTCGAAATAATACGGGACGCGATTGAAAAAATCCAGCCAACCAGCAATTTGTTTCTGAAAAATTTCCTTGAGAATGATGCCAACCTTACAAAAGCATGGAAACGCTGGATGGAAACCGGCATGCTTGGGAGCGCCTACCAGTGGCGTAAAACCGGCGTGGAGTGGTTGACAGATGGTCTAGTCCCTGTCATGCTCGCGGCTGGTTACCGGCGCTTGATTATCTTGCTGGACGAGTTTGAAAAAATTTATATCTCCCAAAACGCTCGTGAGCGTGATGAATTTCTGGATGGTTTACGCCAGTATTTTTATGAACGTGATTCTGTTGCAGTGAAATATCAATATATCACTGCCGTTCTAACCATACACCCATCTATTTATACTTATGTGAATACCAATTGGCGTCGCGTTGGGTTAGATAACCTGGCTCCACTCGATGTTGAACGTATTCAAAGTGTCTCGGTTGAACTTGGCGCATCCGATAATGCAAAACTGACCCATTTATTGGTCACCTACATTGACTTTTTTCGCATGGATGCTGATGACCCGAACAAAGGGAAGGTCTATCCGTTTGACGAGGATGCACTTGCTCCTGCAATTGAAGCAGCACGGTTTTATCCGCGTGGCACACTATGGTATGCGAATAAAATCATTCAGAAGGCAGCCAACGAGCCGGTGCCGGCCCCCATCCAGCGCGCCTTTGTTGAGGATTTCATTAGTGGTGGAGAGAAACCGCCTCAAGAAGCGGATGACAACATTTTCCAAATGCCATCATCCAGCATTGATCTCCAGGCATAGTAAATATGCAAATTCTGAGTGACTGTACTATTCTTGAATACTGCCACAGCACGCCTGAAGAACGGCTGACTGACTTTGAACGCGCTGCGGCTGACCTTTTCAAGCCAGTTCACCAACTGCCTGTATTTGAGCTTTGCCATGCGTTGCACATCCTGGTCAAGCATTACCAGATTTCCCCAAGCCAATTCCGTGCTCATTGGGTGGAATTTTGTGAGAAGCACTTTGCGGCGGGTGAATTCTTTATTCACATGCCGGAAGATCAAGCTGATCAGATATTTCAAGCCATTATCGGCTTGCCCCACCAGCTTCCTGCGGAAGATACTGCGCCTTGTGAAGACCCCCGAATTTATTGGGGGAATAACCGGCACCTGATCTACCGGATGAAATCAACTTATGTTGTAGATGTTTTGGAAGGTTGGTGGAGCGCCATTCCCCCGGATGGGCAAAGCAACCAGCCATTGACGGTGGATCGGCAGAGCAGTGATGTTGTTTTAGATGCCAACAACCTGGTAGAGCTTCTTAACCAGCTTCCTTCGGATGGCTATACGGCGATCGGTGGATTGACTTTTCCCACTCGCTTATCGGAAGAAGTTCGCCGAATGTTCCGGCAGATCATAGATACTCGCGGTGTAGCTGGCAAATTCATCGTCCCGATCAGCGCCCTGGAAGAAGCGGAATGGGTGATCCATAGGCCCCAAAATGAAGAGAAATATCGAAACGCTCGCCAGGTGTTAAGGTCAATTGCCCTAAGTGGAGACCACTTGCTTTGGAACTTCTTCTCGTTCGAGGGTTTAAACCAGGACATTTTCGAGTATTTCCTGTACCTGTATGAGCGGTTGGAAATTGCAAAAGTCAGTTTTGATGATTTCGATGATTTTGGCGATTTCCTGGTGCTGGCGCACGGCTTGTATCATGGGTGTAGAATTGCATCTAATGAATGGTTCGAGTATGATCCGCAAGCTGCTACAGATGTATGGGTACGGATAAAAGAAATTTTTCCTTTCTTAGTCGTCGAAAGAGAATGATGTTTGTTGGCGTGACCCATTATGCGTCTATCCTACGTAATTGACAACCAGGCCTACAAGCTGGCCAATGTGCTCAACGCCGTCATGGCTTCCCGCGCCGGGCACTCGCTTGATATCGCCACGGCGTATTTCAGCGTCAGTGGTTTTCGCCTGCTGCAAGAACAGTTAGAAAAACTGCGCAGTTTTCGCCTGCTACTGGGGTTTCAGCCGACCGAAGGGAAAGATGTGGGGCTGCGTCCCGTCAAGTCCGCGCTGGGGTGGACGGATGGGGTGATAGACCAGGTGGTCTATCGGGTGTATGGGTTGACGGATGAGGAAGTCAAGGTTGTGGAGGGAAAGGGATGAACGAGATGGACGAAATTACACTGTGGGCCTCTCAAGACGAAGGCCAGTTCTTCGAGCGCAAGTCAGCTTATGACCAGAGCCGCGGCGCAAGTCGCCAGCGCAAGGCCGCCGACATCGCCCTGGACATCGTCGAAACCCTTTATGTCCTGGTCAAGTAGACGAATGGGACAGCTATTCAATGGGACATTGCAAGCGTATAGGTGTCCCAATTCGTCAGGAAAGTGTCCCATTACAAGTCTATGCAACGTTCATAAATATATTCTCGCCAGCGATTTTGTGCTGTATAACTGTGGAAAAGTGTTGCATACGGATTGAACCATGCGCCTCCCTTATGTAATTGACAACCAAACCCATAAACTGGCCGACGTGCTCAACGCCGTCATGGCCGCCCGCGCCGGACACTCGCTGGATGTCGCTTCGGCGTACTTCAGCGTCAGCGGCTTCCGCCTTTTGCGCGAAGAACTGCAAAAACTGCGCAGTTTCCGGCTTCTGCTCGGTTTTCAGCCACAAGAATCAGCAGATGTCGGTCTGCGCCCGCACGCTTCTGCGCTCAAACGGGATTTGCGCGGCGACTTGGAAGCCGAACCCTACACCGAATCGACCCTTCGCCTGGTGGAAGACCTCATCGCTTATCTGCGCCGTGAGGATGTCGCCGTCAGACTCTACGAGAACGGCTTCCTGCACGCCAAAGCCTACCTGTTCTACGGCGACAAAGGCGAACAATCCCCATTGTTTGACCGCTTTCTCCCGCTGATTGGCATCGTTGGCTCATCAAACTTTACCGGTCCCGGTCTCCTGACCAACAAAGAACTGAACCTGGCTCACAAGACGTTGCTCGAGCCAGAAGAAGTGGACGATGCCCAGGCGCGTGCCGCCGCCGAACGGCTGGTGGACGAACATGCCAGCAGGACCATCACCGAAACCAATCGCCGAATTCTTAAGAGTGAAGTCGGCGCCCGCGCCATTCTGGACCTCGTGGACTGGTACGAGAAACAATGGGCGCAAGCGCGCGGCTTCAAAGACGAACTCATTGAATTACTCGATACTTCAAAGTTTGGGCGATTCGAGTACACGCCTTACGATATCTACCTTAAAGCCATTTACACTTATTTCAAGGATGATCTCGATACAACCGAGCTGCCCAATGTCCGCTCGGCAGTGGAACTTTCCGAATTTCAGGACGACGCTGTCAAGAAAACACGCCGTATTTTGGCAAAGTATGATGGCGTACTCATCGGTGACTCGGTTGGTATGGGCAAGACCTGGATTGGCAAAAAATTGCTGGAAGATTATGCCTATCACCAGCGCATGAAAGCCCTGGTAGTCTGTCCCGCCTCGCTGAAGGAAATGTGGCAAAAGGAACTCGCCTCGGCTACGATTGCGGCGCAGGTCATCACCCAGGAGTCGCTTGGTCAAACGGATGGCAGTTTCGACTTCAACCAATTCAACGATGTGGATGTCATCCTGGTGGACGAATCGCACAACTTCCGCAATCGCGGTTCGCAACGCTACGAAAATCTCTCCGCGCTAATTGCCGCCAATCGCGGGCGCGGACGCAGCGGCATGAGAACCAAGGTCATTTTGCTGACAGCCACACCCATCAATAACACCATCTTTGACCTGTACAATCAGATCATGCTCTTTGCCCAAAATGACCGCACCTACTTTGCCGGGGCGGGCATTGGCGACCTGTACCGTTACTTTTTGGCTGCCCGTCAGCAGGCGCGCGATGAACAGGCCGGGGTAGCGCTGTTCAACCTGCTGGAAGAAGTGGTCATCCGCCGCACCCGCCCGTTCATCCGTAAAGCATACCCGAATGCCACCATCAATGGAAAACCTGTCCACTGGCCGGAGCGAAAACTGCGTACTGTGAACTATGATCTCGAAGCCACCTATGCGGGCATCTACGAGCGTATCGTCAGCGGCATCGAAAAACTGACCCTGGCCACCTACAGCCTGGAAAGTTTCAAGAAAAATGAAATCGAACGCGACGAGTTTGAAGAAGGCCGCGAAGCCGCGCTGGTGGGCATTTTCAAGACCCGCTATCTCAAACGTTTCGAGTCAAGCGTGGACGCTTTCCGCATCAGCATCCGCCGCGCGCTGGCCTTTACCAAAACCTTTGAAGATTACGCGCTCGGCGGTCGCATTCTGGATAGCCGCTCCTTCCAGAAAGCCATGCAATTCCTTGCCCGCGAAGACGAAGAAGACGACGCCACCCCCGCATCCCTGGCCGATGACTTCGACGAAAACACCGACGCCCGCGCCTGGTTGGAAAGCCTGCCCGCGCTGGATATTACCCAGTACGACATCCAAAAACTGCACCGCGCCCTGCAAAAAGACGTGGACATTCTGACTGAAATCTGGCATCTCATCAAGGACATTTCTCCTGAGAAAGACGCCAAACTGGCAAAGCTCAAATCTTTGCTGGAGAACGATCTGCGTGGGCAAAAGGTTCTGGTTTTTACTTACTACAAAGACACTGCCCGCTACTTGTACCGGGAACTCGGCCTTGAAAAATCTGCCAAATGGCGCGCTTCCATTGGCAGCCCCAACATCCGCCGCATGGATAGCGGCGCGGCCACAAAAGAGCGCTCGCGGCTCATCCAGGCTTTTTCCCCGCGCTCGAATGGCAAGCCCGAAATCGCCGGTACGCCCGAAGAAGTGGACGTAATGATTTCCACCGATGTACTTTCCGAAGGCCAAAACTTGCAGGATTGCGGCATTCTGGTCAACTACGACTTGCACTGGAATCCCACCCGCATGGTGCAACGCGCCGGACGTATTGACCGTATCGGCTCATTGTTTGATATGGTCACCATCCACAACCTGTTTCCTGATGCAGGCCTCGAGCGTTTGCTTGGGTTGGTTGAAAGCCTAAGTCAAAAGATAGCCCAGATTGATGCGACAGGATTCCTCGATGCCAGCGTACTGGGCGAAATAGTACATCCTCGCAACTTTAATACAATGCGCCGTATCAAGGACGAAGATGGATCTGTTATACAAGAACAAGAAGACTTCATTGAGCTGGCAAGCAGCGAATACATGCTCCAGCAACTAAAGGCGCTACTTGCCAGCGGCGCGCAGGAACGTTTAGATAGTCTGCCTGATGGGATACACTCAGGCTTGCATCGCGCGGGGTATCGCGGTTTGTTCTTCTACTTTACTGCGCCCGATTCAGATAACCCCGATTCCTATCAGCACTATTGGCGTTATTATGATGTTCAGACTCAAAAGATCACGGACAATCGTTTCACAATTGCCAGTCTCATTGCTTGTGCTCAAGATACCCCGCGCTTTTTAGGTGAGACGGATGTCTTTGCTGTACAAGAAAAAGTCAAGATGCACATTCTCGAATCAATCCAGACACAGGCAGCAATGGAAACTGCTCCAAAAATCATAGAGCCCATACAGCAAACGGCTCGTACAATTCTCAGAGGGTACTTGAATAACCCTACCTTTGACCGCAAACAGGTGCGTAATGCGCTTCGAATCCTTAGCCAGCCAATGATTGGCTCGGCGCTCAAGAAATTGAAGTCAGCATATGACAAATACCAGGTTGATGCGAACGGATTTGCATTGCTAAATTCCGTTCTGGAAAACAGCAACCTTGCTCGAGAGATGAATACGCAAACCCAACCAAAGATTCAACTATCTGCTGATGATCTGTATCTTGTTTGTTGGGAATATATTTGGTCCTGATGGAATTGATGGGTTATTGTCAATTCACCCTCGCCTCCGCATATCCCGTTACACTGTACACTCCTTGAAACGGCAACATCCCCGGTATTAGTGAAGACAAATCAGCCAAAATGGCAACTGGCTTAAAACAAAAAAGACCCTGGATCGCCAGGGTCTTTGTCTGCCTAAATCAACTAATACTGCTTCAAATACGCCAAAAGCGACTCGTGTGAAACCCGGCGATCACTGTGGCTGGCCTGCCAATCCCCTCCCGGCGTGGGGACAAAGACCAGCGGGGTTTTATCCCTTGAGTTCACCCCACAATGGAATGGCTTGCGTTCGCTGAACACTTGTACTTGCGCAAGTGCAGGCAATCGCCGGCGTTCCTCCCGGCTTCTGCGAACCTTCTGTCTTTTGGTCAATGTCTCTCCGGCCAACATAGGCTGTTGGTGGGCGCCACTCCCCACCGCGTTGAAAACCTTTCGTATCATGCGGGTGGACTTGCTGTGAACCCCTCGCCCTTGGGGCGTGACCCCGGCGCATTTGGGACCCAGCCCGCGCGCAATGCTGGTGGGGGATTTCAAAGGCCGGCCGCATTTCTTGCATCTTGGTCTTTGGTTCATGGGTTCCTCCAGGAAAAATCTAGTCCCCGTACTGGAGAGCACGGGGACCGGCAGGTTGGTTTAGAACAAGGATATCTGGTTTTGTGAGGCTTTCACCGCTTTAGATCGTCCGCCATTCGAGCCAGGGCGAGTCACACCGCGCTGGGCGATCCACTCGGCCCAGGAGATCACGGTAGCCGTCTCGGGGACAGGCAGTGGCGCGCTGGGCGCGGTCGGGCAGCCCAGCGGCGAGTTGCTCACCGCCACATCATCGGCGAACAGGGATTGCAGGTCGGGCAGGTCGGCGGCTTCCAGGGCTTCACGTGCCAGCTTCATCAAGATGTCGCCGTCTTCTTCGGGGACAATTGCACCGCCCACTTCGTCGCCGTAGAGCAATTGGGCGGCTTTCATCTTTGCGCCCATCAATGCCAGGGCGCGGGCTTCCATCGCATCGCTGTAGACCGAGAAGATGGCTTTCACCGGCTTGGTCTGTCCCAATCTCCACACCCTGCGCACAGCTTGCCACAGGGTGTACAACGAATACTCGATTTCTGCGAACACCACGGACGAGAATGCGATCAGATCGAGACCGGTTTCCACGAGCTTTGGGTTCACCACCAGCGCGTCCAGCCCGAATACCCGTCTGGCAATCCACTCCTCGCGCTTGCGCGGGTTCACAGCGCCGGTCAGGACTTCAGCGCGCACCCCGCCATCCCGCAGGATTTTCAGGATGCGGTCCTGGATGTCGCGAGTCCCCGTCTGGCGCACGTAGATGAGCACCTTGCGACCCTGCTGACGCTCGGAGCGGCAGAAATCCACCAGCCATTGCTCCTTGGGGAGATGTTCATCGCCAACGATGGCCGGCAGGTCCATCAAGTCCAGCTTGCGCACGAACTCGCCGTCACGGGTCACTTGGGTTATAGCCTTCTCATCGGGGTCGCTTGCAACAGAGCGCCACCAGCCTGCCCTGCCGTCTCGCACCGGCGTGCCGCCGTACTCGCGGCACGAACGGTGGCGGGCCAGGCCAGGGTGGATAAATCATCGTGACCGGCAACCACGGTGCCCCGTAAGAGCATCGGGACAGGCAGTACGGAACTACGCCCGCTCTGGGCGCGTTACCAATGCTTAATGTACGGCTTGCATGCCTGCCAATTCTGATATACTGTGGGTAACCCCCGTGCCCCCCTGTTTCTGCCGTGAAAAATGATGGCCCCGCCATCCTGACAGGGTGCAGTGGACCCCAAAAGAACTGGGGCAGGCAGTGGGGATTATCCCGCTAAAATGGGTTTATACTACGCCCAAGCAGTGTCCTGTTTCCCCTTTGGGGATGCTGCGCGATCGATGGGGAGTCCAAGTCCCGCCCCATTGCCACTACCCGCAGGGCGCTTCGCGGACGCAAACCGTTGGGCGGCCATAGAGAAGGACTAAACGACCTATGAGGGTGCTCTTTATCGGTGGCACTGGTTTCATCAGCACAGCAGTGAGTCAGCTCGCAATCGTGAAGGGGCTGGATCTGTTCTTGCTGAATCGTGGGGTCCGGCGCGACACATTGCCCGGGGCCAATATCCTGAGGGCTGATGCCCACAAGCCCGAAGAGGTTACAGCTGCTCTGCGAGGCCTGCAGTTCGATGTTGTTGTAGACTGGATTGCCTACACGCCCGCCGATATCGAACGGGATCTGGCCCTATTCCGGGGGATCGTGCAGCAGTACATCTTCATAAGCTCCGCCTCCGCCTACCAGAAGCCCCCCACGCACTATCTCATCACCGAATCCACACCACTCCACAATCCCTACTGGCAATACTCTCGCGACAAGATCGCATGTGAAGAGCGGCTAATCCGAGCTTACCGGGAAGAGAGTTTCCCGGTCACTATCGTACGCCCATCCCTCACCTACGATTGGAATTTTCCCATTGCCATCGGAGGCTGGGGGTGCTACACGCTGGCTAATCGCCTCAAGAAGGGGTTGCCTATCATCGTTCATGGTGATGGCACATCGTTGTGGGTCGTCACGCATGCGGAAGACTTTGGACGCGGGTTCCTGGGTCTTGTTGGCAACTGGCAGGCTCTTGGGCACGCCTTCCATATCACTTCAGATGAAGTCCTGACCTGGAATCAGATCTATCAGACCATCGCTCAAGCGTTGGGTGTGGAGGCAAACATCGTGCACATCCCCTCCGACTTTATCGCACGAGTCGCGCCCAGCCTGGCAGGCAGTCTGCTGGGAGACAAGGCATGGAGTGCGGTGTTTGACAACAGCAAGATCAAGTCATTCGTTCCCACGTTCCAGGCTACCATCCCGTTTCGCGAAGGCATCAAGCGCACATTGGCATGGTTTGATGCCGATGAGAGCCGTCGGCGTGTGGACGAGAAGGTGAATCAGGAGATGGACCGCATATTAGCCGCCTATTCACAGCACGCCGTGTGATGGCTGCCCAACAACAATTCATTGCAGTTGACCCGCCTGGCAGCCGAAAACGGGGATAAGCTCCCACGCCCCTTCACGTAACAACAGACGTTTGACCGCTCCCACCTGACCGGTGGTGGGTAGCATTTGTCTGCGCAAATCGCGGAACTCACTTTCGCGGCCGTTGTTGCTACGCGGTAAGCCGGGCAGGTTTCCCATTCCGCCCACACCTGGGCACTCGTGCGAGCAGGATTGTGGTCAGGCTCAAGCGCTTTGGCCAGGTCTGCCAACCACTTTGCCGCCTGGCACAATTCGCCGTATGCGGGGCGAACTGCCTGGATGGGGGAGTACCTGCCGAAGGCCTACTCGGCATGAACAGATTCACCGTCCCGGGTGTGCGCCGGTCCATCGGCGACGCCCTTACCAAGTCTCAGGTGATAACGTCATAGATAACCTGGCGCAGGGTGGACAAGTCCAGGTCCTTCTTGTCTAGGAAGGCCACCGCGCCGGATTGCAGCCCTTGGCGGTGGAACTCGCGGTCGGGGTAGGCGCTGATCAAGATGATGCGACTTTGGGGGCGGATGGCCTTGATGCGCCGCACACACGCGATGCCGTCCTCATCCCCCAAGACGACATCAATCAGGACAAGCTGTAGCTCGATGCGCTGGGCGAGACGAACCGCGTCTTGGATGCCCTCCGCCTCGTAAATGGTCGCCTGGGGACACAACTTGCCGATCATGCGCTGTAGTTGCTCGCGATAGCGGGCGTTATCGTCCACAACCAGGATGGACACGCATTTCTGGATGCCCAGCCCGGCCGGAACATCGGCCTGAGCAGCATCCTGCCCCGGTGTTCCCAGGATTTGAGGGTAACGCATAATAAAATTCACTGCCTCCAGCCGACTTTGGACATCGATCTGCCGGTACAGGCGCGTCAGGTGGTTCTCGACTGTTTTGACGCTCAGCCCCGTTTCCTGTGCAATGGATTGGTTGTCGAAGCCCTGCTGAAGAAGACGCAGAAGGGCGCGCTGGCGGTTGGTCAGCCGTGGAATGGCCGCCGTGCCTTGAGGCGGCCCCACCAGCTTGCCGATCAACGAGCTGGAGATCCAGCGCTCACCCGCCAGTACCCGCTGAACCGCCAGCTTCAGGTCGTTGAGAGGTTGGTCTTTCATGTGATATCCATTGACCCCCGCCCCCAGTAGTCCCTGAACGTAGATAACGTCATCGTAAGCGCTGACCACTAGAATCTTCAGGGCCGGGTAAAGCGCCCGGATCTTGCGAATGGCCGTGATCGGCTCGAAATCGGGCATGGTCACGTCAATCAGCAGGCAGTCTGCCGGCTCCCGTTCCAGGGCTGCGAAGACCTGCGGCCCGTTTCCCATCTCGCCGACCACTTCCAGGCCGGGGATTTCCTCGATCGTCTTGCGAATGCCGGCCCGCACGATGGCGTGATCGTCGGCCAGCAAAATTCGAACATTGCCCATGCCCTATTTATACCACTGTTAACCTCATGTATAATCACACTGTCGGCGGAGAAGTTTATCCTCTCTTTACCGATTCGGGCCATGAAACCTCTCTTACGCGTCGTCAACCTCTCCAAATCCTTCGGCACACTGCCGGTTATCCAGCAGGTGAGTTTTGAAATCCAACCGGGTGAAGTCGTCGGGCTGACGGGCGGCATTGGATCGGGCAAATCTGTGCTGGCAATGCTGCTGGCCGGCCTGTATGATCCTACTGAAGGCGAAATCTATTTTGCCAATAAACGCTTGAGCTGGCCTTTCTCCGCAAATTCCCTGGGTATTAGCGTCATCCACCAAAGAGCGACTCTCAACGACCAGTTCGACATCGTCAGCAATATCTTTCTTGGAAACGAAATTGGCTGGCCTGCCTGGCTGGGCAGTTTCAGGTTTCTTGACCGTGATCGAATGGTTCGAGAGACAATCCGTATCCTGTCGCAACTTGGCATGGAGGCCAACTCGATCCACGAAAAAGTTATCAATCTGTCCGGTGAACAACGTCAGATGATCGCCATCGCCCGCGTGCTCACACACCCAGCCCGCATGGTCATCATTGATGAACCCACCGTCTTGCTGAGTTATCCATATCAGCAAAGATTGCTCGGCCTGATTCAAAGTTTGCGGCAGCAGGGAGTCGCCGTGCTGTTCAGCAGTAGTAATCTGGATCATCTCTTCGCAGTCACTGACCGGATCATCATTCTAGATCAGGGGCGCAAAGCCGCCGACTTGCGCACCGATGAAACGACCCGCGAAGTTGTGGTCAGCCTTCTGCTTGGTACAGCGGATTCACAAAAATCTTCCCCTGCCATTTGGGACTTCGATAGTTACGAACGAATCCGAGAGCATGCTGAAAAGTTGCGTTACCACCAAATGCTCTTGGGAAAACACCTGACTTCTGAAACCACCCTCGACCGCCAGCTGACCGAGCAATTGGCCGAGCAAGTGCAAGCCCTCGACCAGGCCAACCTGGCCTTGCTGGAAGCGCAGCGTCGGCTCTTGTCAGAGCGCGAGCAAGAACGCAAGCACCTTGCGCGCGAGCTTCATGACCAGGTAATGCAGGATTTGTTGAGCATCAACTACGAGTTGGAGGGGATGGAAACTGAGCAGGCTGTGTCACCGGTTTTGGCAAATGATCTATCTGATGTCCGCCAGTACATCCGCGAGTTGGTGGACAACCTGCGGCGTATCTGCGGTAACTTGCGCCCGCTGACGATCGACAGCCTCGGCTTAGGCGCCGCGTTGCAATCCTTCACCCGCGACTGGTCGGTGCGAACAGGCATCAAGGTCATTCTAACCCTGGATGCGAACCTGGGACGCCTGCCTGAAGCCGCCGAGTTGTCCATTTTCCGTATCGTTCAAGAAGGGTTAAACAATGTCTGGCGGCACGCTCAGGCATCTTGTGTACAAGTTAGCTTACAGCATAGCTCGCCGCGCACGCTCAAGGTTTCTTTGCGCGACGATGGACTGGGACTAGCTGAAGATTTTGACCTGGCTTCACTCGCAGCCAAAGGTCATTATGGATTAATAGGAATCGGCGAACGGGTGGCTCTCTTAGGAGGACGCTTCCGCCTCCAGCGCCTGCCAGAAGGGGGTTCACTGCTCCTGGTGGAGATTCCCCATCCGAGGGTAGACGTCAATCCAGACATAGCCACCTAGGACCGTACACAAAATAGGGGGAATCCCCCTAAGAAGTAGGGGGGAAAAGACCAAGCATGCCTTTCTTCATATGCTAAACTCATATTGAATTGTGGCATATTAGAATAAGGCCGTCATATAGGGCGTCTTAGTGCCAAATCTGCGCTCGAAAAACCCAATATTTGACACTTTTCCTTTTTGACCACAAGTCTATTGTGCAAAGTTGGTAATCATCCTCTACGATTCAACAGCGGAATAGATACGATTGCCATAATCGATGACCATTTCCTATCAAATTCACCACATTGAGTGAAAGGAGGTAATAGCGATTCAAACGACAATACTCTATAGAACATCCATTTCAAACTTTCGTTCGCATACCATATAAGGAGAAAATCCAATGTTTAAGAAGAGTTCGCTTTACGTATTGTTTGCCACCTTGGCTGTGATGGCAATGGTCTTATCAGCCTGTGGACCAAAACCTACTCCTACTGCAACCACGCAGGGGTTCTCGGTTGGTATTGTTCTACCGACCAAGGATGAGCCGAGATGGATTCAGGATGAGGCCCGTTTCAACGATGCCTTCAAGGCTGCCGGGTACGATGTCCAGATCCTCTTCAGCCAGGGTGATTCTGCCAAGGAAAAGGCCAATGTTGAATCACTGATCGCCCAGGGCGTCAAAGTGATCATCATTTGCCCGCAGGACGCCGCCGCCGCTGCTGCTGCTGCCGCAGAAGCCAGGGCCGCCGGCGTCAAGGTGATCTCCTACGACCGCCTGATCCGGGACACCGATGCCGTCGACTACTATGTAACCTTCGACAGCATTTCGGTTGGCGCAGCTCAGGGCCAGTACCTGGTTGATCACGCCACCGGCACGGGCAATCCGCTCTATCTGTATGCCGGCGCAGCCTCTGACAACAACGCCTTCCTCTTCTTCGAGGGCGCCTGGGATGTGCTGCAGCCCAAGATCGCCGACGGCACCTTTGTCATCAAGAACTCGAGCGAAGCGATAGCCCTGCAGAGCAAGGCGACGCTGACCCGAGACGAGATGGGCAAGATCATCGGTCAGGTGACCACTGACTGGAAGTTCGATGTGGCCAAGAACCTGGCCCAGGCCAACCTGACCGCTGCTACTGCCGCCGACAAGGGCAATGTCTTCATCCTCGCCCCCAACGATGGCACGGCCCGCGCCATTGCTGATGTTTTTGGTGCCGACACTGCCGTCACGAGCTATGTGGTTACCGGCCAGGATGCTGAGGAACCCTCCATCCAGTACATCATCGATGGCAAGCAGTCCATGACCGTCCTGAAGGATGTACGCACACTCGTCAGCGATGCCATCGCCGCCGCGGTTGCTTATCTGAAGGGTAATACCCCTGAAAAGACCACAACCTACAACAACGGCAAGATCGATGTCCCTGCCAAGCC
>Ga0163200_1000347_pt1 | contig 20500 bp, 18 predicted proteins | sample PL_2010_200m_FD_113535 | JGI IMG/M metagenome (GOLD analysis project Ga0163200, IMG submission 113535) | Freshwater microbial communities from Powell Lake, British Columbia, Canada to study Microbial Dark Matter (Phase II) - PL_2010_200m | ecosystem: Environmental > Aquatic > Freshwater > Lake ... | reverse complement strand
TAATTATACTATAAAAATGCTATTTGTCAATACAAGAGGCGCCTTGGGAGCAGAAAGCGTTGAACGGCCCACCGAAAAAAGCTAGAATTAACCTAATGTTTAAATCCCGGGGACTGGACGATCAGCTTCAGAAACAACGCCGCGAGGCGGAGGAAAAAGACGCCCAAAGGCGCGCCCAAAAGTACGGCGTGGATTATCTGGACCTCATCTCATCGAAGGTGCCCACCGAGATAAAGGCGATGGAACTCGTGCCCGAGAAGGACGCCAGAGAGGCTCTTCTTGCTCCCCTTCAGCTTGTCCAGAAAACGCTGGTCGTCGCGGTATTCGACCCCGATGAAGACAAGACCAAAAAGATCATCGAGGCATTAAAGAAGAATTACACGGTGAAAGTAGTGGTGTGTTCTCTCTTCGGCCTCAATCACGCCTGGGATCACTACCAATATATTTCACCCCGGAAAGAGATAAGCGGAAGGGTTGAGATAGACGAAGCCAAACTCCACGAGACCCAGGCCATCATCAAAAGCTTGGATGACCTCACGAAAAGCATTAAAGATTTCAAAAGCCCCTACACTTCCCAAATTCTGGAAATAATTTTGAGCGGGGCGATGGCCCTGGGGGCATCGGACGTCCATTTGGAACCGAACGAGAAGGCCGGCGACCTGCGCCTCAGGATAGATGGTCTGCTTCACATGGTTTTCTCCGAACTCAATCTGGTCGTTTACAAATCCATAATCACCCGCGTCAAACTTCTTTCGAACCTGAAACTGAACGTTCAGGACCAACCGCAGGACGGGCGCTTCACCATCTCGCTCACGGACCGGGCGATAGAAATAAGAACATCCATCATTCCTTCGGAGTACGGCGAGACCGCGGTTTTGAGAATTCTCGACCCGCTGTCCCTGAAGGTGAATCTGGAGGAGTTGGGATGGCGCGCCGACGACCTCGCTATCGTCGAGGCGGAGATAAAAAAGCCCAACGGCCTGATATTGAACACGGGCCCGACGGGTTCCGGTAAGACGACGACTCTCTATGCGTTCCTCCGAAAGGTAACCCGCCCGGAGATAAAGATAATCACGGTCGAGGACCCCATCGAATACCACCTTCCGGGCATTTCCCAGACCCAAGTCGATGCCGAGGCCGGATATACCTTCGCTTCCGGTCTGCGCTCGATATTAAGACAGGACCCAAACGTGATACTCGTAGGCGAAATACGAGATAAGGAAACGGCCGAAATAGCGCTGAACGCATCCTTGACCGGCCACATCGTATTTTCGACGCTTCACACGAACGACGCGGTGGGAGCCATTCCGAGATTGTTGGACTTGGGAATTCCGACCAACATTCTGGGGCCATCATTAAGTTTGGTAATCGGCCAGCGCCTGGTGCGCCGGCTCTGTCCGAAGTGCAGATCCAAAAAGAAGGTTGATGTGAAACTTGAAGCAAGCATAAAAAAAATGATAGCCGAAATGCCGAGCCGCATAGACAAGAGCAGCTACGTAAAATTGGACATTTACGAAGCTAAGGGCTGCGATGCCTGCGGACATCTCGGCTACAAGGGCCGCACATCCATATTCGAACTGCTCTTGGTGAACGAACCGATGGAGGCGGCCATCTACCAAAATCCGACCGAGATCCAACTGAAAGACCTGGCGGAAAAACAGGGAATGGTCACGATGCAGGAAGACGGTGTGCTGAAGGTTGTTTCCGGCATCACGAGCTTCGAAGAGGTGGAACGGCTCACGGGCCAGATCGTTTGGGAGAAATAATCCTTCGGCGGGCTCAGGATTATCCTGAGTTTATTGAAGGACAAAAATCCCGAGGAAAGATCTGTGGGCAGGTTGCCAGATTGCAAAGGCGTTTAAGATTTTTTTGAGGAGTCACCCAGCCGAAACCAAATGATCCTGGGCTGAAAAAAACCTCGTTGCCCACAGGTCCCTCATCGGGATTATTTGACTATCTTATCACAAACGGTTTTAAAAGTCAACCCCTCATAAAGCAGGCCGTATAAGGAATATATCTATCCTAGGAATGGGCGAATTTAAGTAGTAAAATTAAGGAAAATCGAGCCCATGGAAAAAGAAACCAATAAAACCAAAAACGACGACATAAATCTCGAGCTTCTTCTCCGTCCTTCCCGCTGGGACGAGTACATCGGACAGGAAAAGATCAAAACCAATCTGCGGCTCATCATCGACGCGGCCCGGGGCCGGGGTGAAGTTACCGACCACCTGCTTTTTTACGGACAGGCGGGCTTGGGAAAGACCACCCTCGCGTATCTCGTGGGCAAGGAGATGAACGCGAACGTCCGCTCCACTTCGGGACCAGCGCTCGAGAAAGCCGGCGACATCGCCGCCATCCTCTCGAACCTCGAACCGAACGAGATTCTTTTCATAGACGAGATCCATCGCATCAACAAGCTCGTGGAAGAAATTTTATATCCCGCGCTCGAGAGCCGGAAGCTTCATCTTATTGTCGGCAAGGGCCCATCGGCCAAGACCTTCAGTTTAGACCTGCCACCCTTTACGGTCATCGGCGCGACGACGAGAATAAATCCCCTTTCCGCTCCGCTTCGCTCGCGCTTCGGGGCCATCTTCCGGCTGGACTATTATCGGCCAGAAGATATCGAAAAGATTATCAAGCGGTCGGCCCAAATCCTGGGGATCAAGATAACAGCCGAGGCGATAGAAAAACTCGCCAAGGCATCGCGTTTCACTCCCCGCACCGCGAACCGCCTCCTGAAGCGGGCCCGCGACTACGCTCAGGTGAAGGAACAGGGAGCGATAAACGAAGAAACGGCCCGGAAAACGCTCGAGATGCTCGACGTGGACGAGCTGGGCCTTGAAGAAACCGACCGGGAACTTCTGAGGATAATCATCAAGAAATTCAACGGCGGACCGGTGGGCCTAAAGACGCTTTCGGCCGCCCTAAACGAGGAGATAGAGACCATTGAGGGCGTTTACGAACCGTTCCTGATGAAGCTCGGGCTTCTTCACCGCTCTCCCTTGGGCCGGATCGCAACCCCACTCGCCTACGAGCACCTGAAGATTCCTCGCGACAAGAAACTGATTTAAAATCAAATAATGAGATTTGTAAGCGATTCTCCCGTAAAGACCAAACGATTGGGAATGCTTTTGGCGGAGGAGGTTTTAAAAGACAGGAGCAGCGACTCTGTGGTCATTGCCCTCCGGGGAAATCTCGGCGCCGGGAAGACCACCTTCATCCAGGGTCTTGCCCGGGGGCTGGGCCTGAAGCACAAAATAACGAGCCCGACATTCGTGATCTTCCGGCACTACCGGTTCAAAGACAAATCTGGGGGGCATCTTTTTCACGTCGATGCCTACAGGATAAAAAATATCTCGGAGCTCCGTCCATTGAATTTCCGAGAGATTCTTTCCGTTCCGAAAAGCGTGGTGATAATCGAGTGGCCGGAAAATATAAAAAAGGCGCTCCCCAAGAAAACCCACTGGCTAAAGTTTCGCCACGGCCGGAAAGAGAATGAGAGAATTATCGAGATGAATACAAGATGAAAAAACTTCTACTCATTGACGCCAATTCGTTGATTCACAGATCGTTCCACGCTCTCCCGCCTCTCACGGCCAAGAGCGGTATACCGACCGGCGCTCTCTATGGTCTCGCGGGAGCGCTCATTAAGGTCTTGGAGAGCGAGAAGCCGGATTACGTGGCGGCGGCTTTCGACCGTCCCGAACCGACCTTTCGAAAAGAGATGTTTAAGGATTATAAGGCCCACCGGCCCAAGGCGCCCGACGAGCTCGTGAGCCAGATAATCGAGGCCCACAATCTTTTTGGCCAATTCGGCATCAATTTCTTCGAGGCGCCGAGCTATGAAGCGGATGACGTTATCGGCACCTTCGTCGAAAAGTTCGGCAGGGGAAAGAATCTTAAAACGACGATTTTGACCGGAGATTTGGACACGCTCCAGCTCGTAAAAGACAAGAAGATTGTCGTCGACATCCTAAAGAAAGGTGTAAGCGAAACGGCTCTTTACGACGAGGGCGCGGTGATCGAGAGATACGGTCTGAAACCGAGTCAGATGACCGACTATAAGGGGCTCGTCGGCGACGCCTCGGACAACATCCCCGGCGTAAGGGGCGTGGGGCCGAAGACCGCCGAGGGCTGGCTCAAAAAATACGGGACGCTAGAGAATCTTTTCAAAAAAATGCCCGATTCCGACCCCTCCGCGAAGAAGATTCTGCCGTTCAGGAAAGAGGCGCTCTTTTCCAAGGAGCTTGCGACCATCAACCGCAAGGCGCCGGTCAAGGCGACGATCGATGACCTTAAATTCGGAGGTATAAACAAAAACGCCCTCGTTCCCTATTTCGAAAGGCTGGGCTTCGAAAGCCTGATCAGAAGAATGGGTGGTGAAAAGAAAACGGCGGAGAAGCCCCTTACCCAAGGGTTCTTCGCTTTTGAACGCGACGAAAAGGAGGGTAAAACAAAAGCCATCTTCGTAAAAGATGCGGATGACGCCGAGGCTAAAGAGCGGGTGGGAGAGGTTGAGGTGGCCTGGGAATGGAAGCCGATGATAAAAAAGATGCTCTCGGAGGGAAAAGAAATTCCGCCCCGCCTTTTCGATCTAGGCATAGCCGGATGGGTTTTGAGTTCCGGAGAAAACGACTTTTCTCCCCAGGCGCTCGCGGAAAGATTTTTAAAACGCGCCGACGATGCCGACGGGAAAAGTTTAATGAGGCGCGTATTTTCTGCGCTTGAGGGCAGAATAAAATCATCGGGCTTGGAAAATGTTTTCTATAAAATAGAGATGCCCCTCATCCCGGTCCTCGCCCAGATGGAGCTCTGGGGGATAAAAACGGATAGGGCGAGACTGGAGAAGTTGGGAAAAGAAATGGACAAAGAACTCTCGGAACTCACCAAGAAAATCTACGCGGCTTCGGGCGAATCGTTCAATATAAATTCATCCCAGCAGCTTGCCGAGGTCCTATTCGAAAAGCTCAAAATAAAAACGGATAGGAATAAAAGGACGGGGACGGGTCGGCGCTCCACTTCGGAAGACGTCCTCGCTCCGATGAAGGATTCTCATCCCGTGATCGGAGATATTCTCACTTATCGGGAAACGTTCAAAATAAGAACGACCTATATCGAGCCCCTCCTCCTGGCCCGAGGCAGGGACGGAAGGATAAGGACGAATTTCATTCAGACCGGGACGACGACCGGCCGTCTGGCTTCCGAAAGACCGAACCTCCAAAACATCCCCCAAGAATCCAGGTGGTCCGAACCACTCCGGCGGGCATTCGTGGCCGAACCGGGATTTTCTTTCGCTTCTCTGGATTATGCCCAGGTGGAGCTGCGCCTTTTGGCCCACATGACGCTCGAGGACGAACTCGTTAAGGCCTTCGACGACAACCGGGATATTCACGCGCTTACCGCATCACGCATTCTCAAAATTCCCCTGGATAAGGTGACAAAACAGGAACGCCGCCTGGGGAAGACGCTCAACTTCGGGGTCGTCTACGGAATGGGTCCCCGGGCCTTCAGCCAATCGGCCGGCGTGAGCTTTGGTGAGGCAAAAAAATTCATCGATGACTATTACCGGGAGTTCCCGAAGGTAAAGAGGTGGCAGGATAAGGTAAGGGAGGAGGCTCGGAAGAAGGGCTTTGTGGAGAACCTGAACGGGCGGCGGCGCTGGTTCTTTACCGACACAGGACACCCCAAAGAACTGGGCGAGATAGAACGAGCGGCGGTTAACATGCCACTTCAGGGCCTTGCGGCCGACATCCTGAAAATGGCGATGATAAAATCGTTTGAGCTGCTCAGGGAGAAGAACTGGCTCGGAAACAAGGCCCGGCTGGTTCTCTCGGTTCACGACGAATTGCTCTTCGAAATTCGCGATGATATTCTAATGGAAGCTGTACCGATGATAAAAAGATTGATGGAAGAAATTTACCCCCTGGCCTCGCCGCTCCTGGCCGAAGCCGGGACGGGCAAGAGCCTAGGAGAGCTCAAGAAACAAAAATGACCGGCCCCTCAAAAATAATCAGCGAGATAAAAAACTCCACGGATAAGTCCGGCTTCGCGAAATTATCTGCGGCCTTCGTGATCGCTATCCTGGTCGTGGCGCTGAATTTCTTCTTCCTTCCCATATCGATTGCGGTAATAAATCTGGCCGCACTCATAGCCATAGCCGCTCTCGCGATAACCAACTACGACCGGCTAGCCCGTCTATCTTTGGAGGGCGGGGTAAAGAACCTCGAGCTCGAAACCGTCATTCAAAACATCCGCGACGGAGTTCTGATATATGACCCCAACTTTAAAATACTGAGCCTGAACCGGTCTGCGGAGAAGATCTTCGGATTGGAAGCCCGAGAGGTTCTGGGCCGGACGATGGAGCCGGGACTCGTAGGGGACCCCCATCTCCGGACCATCACGGAAATAGTATTCCCTTCCCTTGCGCCTTCGATGACCATCATATCCGACGCCGACTGGCCAAAGATAATCGATATGGTCCTCGACGAACCGAAAATGGAATTGCGGACGGTCCTGAATAGGATCTCGAACGTGAAGGGCGAGGTGGTCGGGTTCCTGAAGATCGTGACCGACCTCACCCGCGAAAAAGCCATTATCGAATCCAAATCCGAATTCATAGCCGTAGCCGCGCATCAGTTGCGGACGCCGCTTACCGCTTTGAATTGGTCTTTCGAGAGCCTGAACAAGATATTGGCGGAGAAAGACCCGGACACAAAGGGGGCGGCAAATATAGTAAAAGAGGGGTGGCAATTGACCGAGCGGTCGCTCAGGATAGTGAACGATCTTCTGAACGCCGCAAGGATAGAGGGGGGCCGATCCGGCTTCAACTTCGAGCAGGTTAAACTCTCCGATTTTTTGGGAACGATCGTGAAGCAAGCAGAACCGATAGCAAAAGAGTTGGGTATAAAAATAGAACTCAGCGCGGGAGCACCCGGGTCCACCGTCAAAATCGACAAAGAACTCATGGGCATGGCGCTCGCAAACCTTATAGATAACGGCATAAAATATAATATCAAAAATGGCGAGGTAAAAATTACCGCGGGGCCAAACACAAATCCGGGATTCGTAAAGGTGGACATAAGCGATACGGGCGTTGGCATTCCCCAAGACGGGCTCTCAAAGATATTCCAAAAATTCTACCGGGGTTCGAATGTGATCCAAATGGAACCGAACGGCAGCGGCCTGGGACTTTATATAACAAAGAATATTATTGAGGGCCATGGCGGAAAGATATCCGTCGAATCCCAGCTGGGCCGAGGCACACACTTCTCGATAACGCTGCCGCTCTCTCCGTGATAATACTCGGAATCGATCCCGGTAATGTCCGTGCCGGCTACGGGATAATCAGAAAGGAGAACGGGAAGCTGACCCACATTGAGAGCGGTCTCATTAAAATTCCCTCCGGCGCCGACACCGGCGCCCAGCTCTTATCCCTCGAAAGCGGCCTTGAGTCAATAATAAAGAGGGTTCGGCCTGATATCGTGGGCGTCGAGAAGATATTTTTGACCAAGAACAAGAAGACCGGTGTTTTTGTGGCTCAGGCGCGGGGGTTGATAATGAAAGTTATTGCTTTCTACGGGCTCAATTTGGTGGAATTTTCCCCGCCCTCGATAAAACTCGCGGTCGCCGGAGACGGCCGAGCCGATAAAAAGGGTGTTGCGAAAATGGTTGGCCTGTTCTTGGGAATCGATACCGGGGGATTGATAGACGATGTAACCGACGCTCTGGCAACGGCCATCGCCGCCTCAAACCAAATCCAGCGTTCTTAGCGCCCAATCTGGGGATTGACCCCCACACCTAACGAAGATTAATATTACGGTCGAAGCGCCAATCGCGATTATCTGGTATTAGTTCTTCATATGAGCAGGCTAGTAGAATTAATTCACCATCGGCGAACATGTCAGCTTCGCAATCTTCGTTAGGTGTGGGGGTTGACATATCGGAATCGTCATTTATACTAACCCCAATCAAACGGAGAAAGGTCGCTTTATTTGAAAAAGACATTTGGAAAAGATAATGATCACAAGAGAGCTAAAGCCGCTCACGCCGAGCCTCTCAGGTTATGATGAGGAGGAAGAGGAACCGCTCGAAGGGGAGGGGGCAACTCCGCTCCCAGGAAAAGATGATAATCCCGGAGATGATGCCGGTGGAGATGACGGCGGCTTCGGGCTGGAGGGCGATATGATAGAAACGCCCGGCGAAGGGGAATTTTAACTTTTAAAAAACCCGCTCGAGATTCGTTTCGAGTGGGGTTTTGATTTGCCCCGCACCAAATCGCCGAGCTTATCCTTGGTGGCACCGAAGGAGCTTGTCCTGGGTGGTGTATCGAAGGAACTTGTCCTGGGTGGTGTATCGAAGGAACTTGTCCTGAGCCGGGTCGAAGGATAGAATTTAAATATTGTCATGAAAAAATCGAGTGGGAGAAATAATGTTTTAAAGAGGAGGAAACGGAAACGTTTCCTCGTATCTTCTTTTTTGATAGCATCTCTCATCGCCGTAAGCCTTTTGATCCTTGGTGTAATCTATGTGGCAGTACTGGTCCGCGAGCTGCCCTCCCCGGAACAATTCGAGACCCATCAAGTCAGCCAATCAACCAAAATCTACGACCGTACCGGCCAGACCCTGCTCTACGAGATACACGGGGAAGAAAAAAGGACTATCGTGCCGTTTGGCGACATTCCGGACGAGTTGAAACGGGCGACCATTGCCACCGAGGATGCCAATTTTTACACGCGGCCGGCCTTCGACTGGCGCGGCATCCTAAGGGCCCTTTGGGTGGATATAAGAGGACTCAGTTTTTCACAGGGCGGATCCACCATCACCCAGCAGCTCGCCCGGAACGTTTTTCTATCGCCGGAGAAAACCATCACCCGGAAAATAAAAGAACTCATCCTAGCCATAGAGTTGGAATCAAAATATTCAAAGGATGAAATTCTTAGTCTCTATTTGAACCAAATACCTTATGGGTCTAACGCCTACGGGGTCGAAGCTGCAAGTCAGACGTTTTTAAATAAATCGTCGAAGGAGCTTGACTTGGCCGAGTCGGCACTCTTGGCTGGACTGCCCAAGGCGCCAAGTTATTACTCTCCCTGGGGCAACAATGTCCCGGATCTACTGGCAAGGAAAGATTATATTCTGGATAGAATGCTCGAGCTGGGTGATATATCCCAGGTGGAGCATGACGGGGCAAAAAAAGAAAAAATGGTTTTCGCTCCGCCATCCCTGGGTTCCATTAAGGCTCCACACTTTTCCCTGATGGTCAAGGATTATCTCATTAATAAATATGGGGAGGCCGCGGTAATGAATGGCGGGCTTAAAGTAATAACAACTCTCGACTGGGATATGCAACAGGCGGCGGAGAAAGTCATCGACGATGGCGCCACGAGAAATGCAACCCTCTACGGCGGGAAGAACGCCAGCCTGGTCGCCCAAGACCCCAAAACCGGCCAGATTTTGGCCATGGTGGGCTCCAAGGACTACTTTGACACCGATAACGAAGGCAACTTCAATGTGGCTGTTCAGGGCCTGCGCCAGCCGGGTTCAGCCCTAAAACCCTTCGCGTATCTCACCGCCTTCCAGAGGGGATACACGCCCCAAACCATCCTTTTCGATGTCCCAACCGAATTCGTTCCCAATAACCCCTCCTGCCCGATCGTTCCAATATTCAACGAACTCCTAAGCGCGTCTTCATCGACCGACTGTTTCCATCCCCAGGACTTTGAACCGTTTCTGGGTCCAATTCCCATGGAGCAGGCGCTAGCTCAGTCCGTGAACGTTCCAGCCGTAAAAACGTTATATTTGGTCGGACTCAAAAATTTTTTGGACAACGCCCACAATTTCGGCATCACAACACTGAACGAGCCGTGGCGCTACGGGCTCTCCCTTGTACTGGGCGGCGGAGAAGTAAAATTGATAGACCTCACGAATGCTTTTTCCACGCTTTCCCAAGATGGGGTGCACCACAATCAAACATCGATTCTCGAAGTCGACGATAGCCACGGAAGCGTTCTTGAAATATATCACGACAATGCCGTGAAGGTCGCCGATCCACAATACCCCAGAATGATAAATAAAATACTTTCCGATAAAGACCTGCGGTCTGGCCTTTTCCAAAACAGCCTGGGACTCACCATATTCCCCGGTCACGACGTGGCCCTCAAAACCGGAACCACGAACGACTACCGGGACGCGTGGTCAATGGGATACACCCCCTCCCTAGTTGTCGGAGTTTGGGCCGGGAACAACGACAACACGCCGATGCAACGAAGGGGAACGAGTATCCTTGCCGCCGTACCGATATGGAGTACCTTCATGGGTCAGATAATACAGAAATATCCACCGGAGTCCTTCAATGAACCGGACCCGGTTCCCCTCCCAAACAAACCGATGCTGAATGGGCAGTATTTGGTTCCATCAAGCGTAGGTGGAATAACTCTGCCCCAAATACATTCATTGCTTTACTACGTAGATAAGAGCGACCCGCTTGGGCCCGCTCCCCAAAACCCGTCGGATGATTCCCAATTCATAAATTGGGAAACGGCAGTGATGGACTGGCTAAGACAAAATTCATCCTATTTCCTAACCAAGAAAAATCAATAGTGGGGTTATTTAGCCCTTGATGGGCATGGCGACGTAGATTTGTTGCGGCTCGGTGTTGCTTTTGATAATCACGGGACGATCCGGAACATTCACTCCCAACACGATCTCCTTGCCCTCATATATCTTCAGCCCATCCAAAAGGTAGCGCCAGTTAAAAACAAGCGAGAATTTTTCACCCTTCAACTTGACCGGTATCTTGTAGCGATTCTCACCCAAAGCGCTATCGGCGGAATATATTTCCAAGAATTTTTTGTTCTCGCCGACGCTCAGGGTGACGTCGTTAGCCCGGCCGGCGAAAGCGCTGGTTAGTTTCAGGGCATTGACTAGCTCCGCTCTTTCAATGATCGCCTCATTCTGGACCTGTTTGGGTATGACCGCTTTGTAATCTGGGAATGTTCCGTCAATCAGCCTAGAAATTATTTTTTTGTTGGCAGTCGAGAAGAGTATCTGGTTGGAATCTATCAAAATCTCCAACTCATCGTTTCCATCGGCCATCTTTGAAATTTCCGCGGCGGTTCCCAGTGGAATTATCAGGGACGCATTTTCGAGATCTGAATGAACTTGTTTCGAGTCCATCTTTCTCTCCGACAGACGAAAACCGTCGGTGGCGGCCAGGGTCAGAACACCATCGGAATAGTTCAAATAAACCCCGCTTATCTCTGGACGAATATCTGAAAACTGGGCAGCTATAATAACCTTACCCAAAGCATTTCTTAGCTCCCCGGCCCTGATCTTTATGCTCCCCGCCTTGCTACTTATCGATGGGATGATCGGAAACTCTTTGGGATCCTGGATTTGAATGGTTGCCTCATAATTTTCCGTGCTGACAATAAGCTTTTTATTCTTCTCCTCAAGGGTTATTCTCTCGGTGTTAAGATTCCTGATGATAGAACTGAAGACAGAGAAGGGGACGGTTATTTCACCGTTCTTAACTACCTTTCCGGGGACGGAACATTCGACCGCCAACTCAAGATTGGTTGATATGAAATCAATCCTACTGCCGCGCGCTTTTATGAGGACGTTTTTTAAAATAGGCAGGTTGGTATTTTCACTCACGGCCCGTTCGACGAGACTAAGGGCCTCCAGTAGGTTAGTTCTTAATATAATTAACTCCATAGTAGTTTTAGTAGTGTTGTTGATAACCTCTTTTACGTTGTTTTTTGTTTGCGGGGCTTAATGATCTCGACTTCGTTGCTAATGAAAGATTGTTGATAACTTTTTTCCGGATAATCTTTTCTTTGATTGTCGCCGTTCTTAAAATTTTTCATCCTTAGAATGTGCACAATCTTTCCACTGGTTATGATTTGAATAATCTCTCCTTAATCAACATTATTTTTTGGTTTAGGCCCGGGTTTTGACCGATCTCCCTTTTTATCTTTTCACAGGCATGAATGGCCGTCGTGTGGTCTCGTTTGCCGAGCTTTTCCCCGATGTGAGGATAGGATATTTTTAAAATGTCCCGCATGAGATACATGGCAACTTGTCGCGGCTCTACCACCTCCTGCTTCCGGCTTCGGTTTGTCATATCGGAGGTTGGCACCTCGAAGAAATCGGCCACCACCCTAATGACGTCGTTCACGGTTATATTCTTCGGAAGGACCTGAACGGCCTCGCTGATTATTTCTTCAAGTTTCTTCTCGCTCATCTTCTCATTCTTATACTGCTGGTAGAAAACCACCTTATTCAATACACCCTCCAATTCGCGAATGTTTTTCTGGACCCTGGCCGCAATCTGTTCCAATATCTTATCTTCAATAAAAACCCCATTCTGGTTGGCCTTGGCTTTGAGAATTGCCAATCTTGTTTCGTATTCTGGGTAGGATATATCTACTATCATTCCCCCCTCGAATCTGGAGCGCAGACGCTCCTCGAGGATGGGTATGGCGGACGGCGGCCGGTCGGATGAAATGATGATTTGTTTGCTGTTCTCGTAGAGGGTGTTGAAGGTATAGAAAAATTCCTGCTCCGTCGTCGGTTTCCCGCCGATGAATTGAATATCGTCGACGATCAGAACATCAATATCCCGATATCTCTTTTTTACGTCGTCCATTCTCCTGTTCCTCACGGCCCAGACAACGTCGTTTATGAATTTTTCGGATGTCGTATAGAGGACGCTCACCGAGTTCTTGTAGATGTTAAGCATCTCATTTCCCATAGCCTGGATGAGGTGGGTTTTTCCCAGACCCACGCCGCCATAGACGAAAAGGGGGTTATATTTTTTTCCAATGTCCTTAATGACGGCTTGGGCGGCAGCGTAAGCCATCTCATTCGACGGCCCCACAACGAACGAGCCGAGAATGTATTTTGGATTGAGATTGGTCTTGGGGTCGATTTTTAGCTCGATGAGTGATGACTGTCCCATCGCCTCCCTCGCAGCCCCGTGTTTTTTAAGAACCACCCGCTCTCCCACATTCTGATTGGTAACGGTGTAGTCAACGTTCTTTATCGATCCATCCAAATTTCTTAAGGAACCAAGAATTATCTTGTGATATCGGCTTTTAACCCATTCTTTTGCGAAGTTGTTCGGTAGTCCCACTAAAACAACGCCCTCTCTGTCGTTTTTTTCGATGAGCTGACTGTTCTTCAGCCACGTAAGGAAGTTTGGCCGTGAAACCTGTAATTCGATTTCCCCCAAAACCGCTTGCCATAGCTGGCTGGCGTCCATCTTTATTTCTAAATTACTGGATTCCATAATCTTTGGTTAATAATAGAGAGATTCGCGAAAAAAGCCAATATGTCCGAAACGGGTTTTTGTGGCCTAGTTGTGCATTAACTGTTGATATCATTTTTTGCCGTACCGCCCTTGGAATTGGACACCGGTTGCCCACCGTCCTATAATAATTTTATGAAGAGAACCTATCAACCAAAGAAGAGAAAACGGAGCCGCACCCACGGTTTTTTAAAGCGCAGCCGAACGCCGGGCGGGAGAAGCATTCTCCGTCGTCGGAGGCAAAGAGGCAGGAAAAAATTATCGGTTTGAGCGGGAACCTGCTGATAAAAACCGGGCCGTCCGGACGGAGCGACAGGCCGATCACGGTATTGGTCGGTAAGAATGTCTTTGGCTCGGCAGCCAAACGCAACCTACTGAAGCGCCGGATAAGGTCGATTCTTATTCCCCACGTGAGGGGAGCCAATCTCAAGTTCGTCGTCATCGCCAAACCGTCCTCCGCAAACGCCAGCTTCAATGAAATTAGGGAGGAAATTCTGAGTCAAATCGCAAGGACCAAAAAATGATAGCCCTCTTCAATGCCTACATTTATCAACCCATTCTATGGCTTCTTATTTTTATTTATCAAAATCTTTCTTTCGGCGATCTGGGACTCGCGATAATAATACTGACGGTCCTCGTGAGGGTCGTTCTTCTGCCGATATTCTATAAGGGCGCGAGGGATCAGACCATCATCCAAAAGATCCAGCCCCACGTGAAAAAGATCCAACTAGACCATAAAGACGACAAAGAAAGGCAGGCCAAGGAGCTGATGGATCTTTACAAGAAGCATCGCGTAAACCCGTTCTCAAGCATTCTATTTCTTATTATTCAACTCCCGATCTTCATCGCGCTCTTTCGGGTCTTCACAAAAGAGGTTGGTTCTTCTGTTTTTATAAGCCATACATTTTTGGGCCTGCTGGACCTGAGCACGGGGAGCGTGATGCTGGCTATTGTGGCGGCGGCCATCCAATATTTTCAGACGAGAATGATGCTTGCCTCAAAGCCGGACAGTGACTCCCAAAAGAAAGATGTGATCGCCGGCAATCAAAAAATGATGATGTATCTGGGTCCGGTTCTAACGCTCATTGTTCTCTTCAACCTTCCCTCCGCTATCGGGCTCTACTGGACCGTTTCCAATGTCTTTTCAGTTGGCCAGCAGTTTTTCATAAACAGGAAAATACTACCCCCCGAAGAAAGCCACGAAACGAAATAGGGGTTAACCGGTTGGCAGAAACCCGATTGGTCCTTTCGAACACGCCACAATCGAGTTCTCACTACCCGGTTGAAAAAAAATCGCCAAGGGTATAGAATCTCACAGTTATGGAATTGAAAGAAAAGGTTCAAAACTTCTTCAAATTGATGGGTTTTCCGGAAGCCGAGATAACCATCCAAGACGAGCATCACAAGGTTCTAGCCATAGTGGATGACGAGCTGATCCGGTCGAATATTTCGACAGTCCTTCCGGCCATTGAACACCTGATTAACCTGATGGTCCACCGGGATAATTTGCCGGCTTACGTCGTTGACCTGAATTATTACCGAAGGGAGCGAGAGCGCCTCATTATTGAGCTTGCCAAGGCGGCAGCGAAGAAGGCGATGATAACGAAATCCGAGGTGTCCCTGCCGGCCATGAATGCTTACGAAAGACGGCTGGTTCACGTGGAGATTTCCACTCACCCGGACCTGAAGACCGAAAGTGTGGGCGCCGGCAAAGACCGCCACATCATTATCCAACTAATACCAAGCTCCTAAATCAATAAAACCACCGATCAGACGGCGGTTTTTTGACCCAATCATTCTCCAGACCGGGAATTAATTGTTTCCCGAACCAAAGTTCAATATATAGAGAGAATCATCATACCGATTCATAAAGTATAGATTCCCGGCCTGTGTTACGGGATTTTCCGCGTCAATCGGGCCACTGACCCCGTTTTGGGGTATGGCTATGGGCGTTATTTCGTCGGTTCCCAGATTGATTTTATAGAGGGAGTCCGACGTGTAGAACTTTCCTTCAAGGTAGTCGTCTGGCAGAACAGCATTCTTGAAGTTGTCTCCCTGGGGAACGAAACAGTAAATGATGAGCGAGTCGGGCGAGCACTTGGATGGCAGGGTAGAGAACGGAGCCGGCGACACGGTATTCAGTGTTTTGGCATCCAAAATCCGGAAACCGCCGCGACTTGAAAAGATTAGCGCGGTGGTTTTGTCCCGCGACAGCCCCAGCATAAGGCCGTTTTCCGGAGAAAAAAGCGAATGAATCGATAGGTCCTTGATATTCATGCTCCAAATTCGGCCCAGGTAGTTTGCGGCCGGTTTTTCCTCGATAAAGAGATTGTTCGGGGGAGAAAAATCAAGATTAACATCCTGGAATCGCAGGTCTTTCGCAATTATCTTGACTGACGGCTGGCTCTCCCCAATGTTTATGATTGACAGATTTACATTATCCCCGTTCTTCGCGAACCCGATCAGGGTATTGGCATTCTCCCCCCAAGCGACATTCACAATCCCGTCCGGCATGGGCCGCCAGGTTTTGTCTATTACATCGAAGACCCCCCATTGAGGCAGGCGGGGGTCGCCGAAGGCGACAAGTACCCGCTGGCCATTCGGAGAAAGCCGGATAAAATTCGGGGCGCTTAGTTTTTGTTGGGTGATCTGGAGATCCTGGCCGTTCTTGGCCGAAAAAACCTGGCCATCCGGATTCAGATAGTAGATTTCTTGAGTTTGCGGGTCTATCCAGAAATCGAATACCGGATTTTCGGAAATTTTTTTCAGGCTCGCGACCGATTGATCGGTTGTCCCGCCTTGGGATTGTTCCCCGCCATTCGAGGGTGGCGCAGTCGGAAGAGTGGATGAGGTACTTGGGGTGTTCGGAATTTCGGGCGCCGGACCAGCCAGGGCCGACCACACAAAATAGATTATCAGTCCGACAACGGCGATTATAAGAACAACCAAACCGATTTTTATGTAAGATTTCATTATCCGGTTGTTTGTTTAAATTTGACGTGCAGATGCTCGGTGGTTTCGTCGGTGTCGCAATTAAGCCGGTACTGTTTATTCGCGGCAGTGGTGCAAATTTGCTCGATGCTCTGATAGTAGTGATGCTTTAGAAACTCGCCGAGAGCGGGGCTGTAATGCAAATCAACCACCGGCAGACCAGGTCCGTGGGTTTGATGCCCCGTCTCGGTCCCGCCCGTGACAATGATGACGCACTTGTTCCCGGAATCGTCACGACAGCTTTGGCCCAGATATTTTAAATTTTCGTAGATAACCCACCTTGGTATTCCCTGGAGGCTGGTACACGCGGAATTATTCGGATCGCTACAGTGACCACTCGAGACCACCGACACGTCCCAGCCCGCAAGCGCCGCCACCGCATCACTGTTTGAAAGGGTATTCGGCGGAAGGTTATCGTAGGATGATGATGCCATCACTGCCGTTTGGGTTTGAGGAGCACAGAGCCTAAGAGATTCGTCCAGGGTAAGGTAGTTTACGGTGGTGCTTGAATTTGGTTCGCGGTAAGCGAACATTAAACACCGTGCCGACGACGGTCCCTGGCTTCCGATGAAATACGGATATAACCAGACGGTTGAGCCCGAAGGAATTGTTACGGTTCTGGTTTCGTAGTAGCTATCTTGGCCGATCGAGACCGCCTGGGTGGATATGGCCTTCCGCGAGGCGCAGGTCAGAGACAGGTTTTGGGAACGGCTTCCATAAACGGTCATCTTTGAGAAATCGCCGCAGTTGTTATTATTTTGGACGGATTCCCCCGCTAAGCTTGATGTTGTTGTCAGTTTCTCTAGCGATTTCCCCGTGATGTCCGTGAAACTCAAACCCAGGTTGGTTATTTGGGGATTCACGGTTCTCAAGATAAGATACGAGGCGAAGAGGAGGATCAGCCCCCAGATGGCCGAGGTGATCATGCTTTTTGCCTCCCTTTGCTTGTCGCTGCTTCCGGCTGAAACGGTGTAGTAGACGCCACCAGCCACTATCATTGCGACCGCCAAGGCGCCCGCAATGCCGACCGCGAATTTGTAAAGATTATTGAGATAACTGGGTATATCCGTGGATGGCTGGCAGGCTCCCAGTTGCGAGCCGCTCGGGCACGGGAACTCCACGTTCACGATGGTGCTGGTGCTCGGCGTTTGGGCCGAGGCGATTTGCATTGCGGCGGAAAGAGCCAACAGACAAACGATAAAAGAAAGAATGAATATTTTTCCGAGGTATCTCATTGGGTTATGGAAAGATTAATGACCCCCTTGTTAAATTCGTAGGGATTTATTGAATTTTGAGCGGTGACCGCAACGGGAATGGAATTCTGATAGGTCGATTGAGGAGTCCCGACGTTTACCGAAACGCGGTTATCCTGGCCGGCAACCCGCTGGTTGTTTATGAGCCAAGTGAATTTGAGGTCGCCGAGAGAACCAATATTAAAGAAGAACGGTATAGCCCTGAGATCGATTCGACTCCCCGCCCGCACCGTTTTATCGGGGGATGGGAATGATATTACTACGGTCGGCTGAAAGATTGGGATTTGAAGGGAGTTCTCAAATAATACCTTCCCGACGTTCGCCGTAACCCGAAGATTTTGATAGCCGCCTTGTTGTTGTTTGGCGGAGAAAGAAATTGTCTTCATTCCCGTACCGCCCCCGGCCAGTCCATCGTCCACATACCAGCGGATGTCGGCCCCGATCAGGTCCGTCAGTTTGTTGTTTTGGTATATCTCGACCGATGCTATCACGAGCGTACCGGGCGTAACCGCTGCCTTGCCGGCGTAGCTGGCGGGAAAATAATTGTTCGCCTGCCAAGTAATGATTGCGGGATTAGCGGCCTGGCCGATGGTGGCGGATGGAAGCGCTGAAATAATTCCGATAAGCGTTCCCCAGAGCGCCAACCCGGACATAAATTTTATTTTTTTGCTTCTCATCATCTTTATATTTTACTTGCTATGCTGACCACCTTACCAACCGTACCAATAAGGTTCTGGTGGTTGTGGATTACGGCCTTAATAATGAAGGATGCCACGATCGTCGGAAGAAACGGGATAAGGGTTGCGGCATACATGGCGAAATTGGCAACGAACTTGCTGGAATGAGGGTCACCGTGGTTTTTGAAGAACCACCACATCCCAAATGTGAAGAAACTCTCTATAATGGGAGAAACCACCCAGCCGATTGCGACGGCATCCAAAAGAGCGCACAGGAACCACACAAGAAGGGAAAGTCCCACTCCGATTGCAATCTCAACCTCGTCTATTTTCTTGAAGCTTTCACCCATTCTCTTTTAACCCCTTTATCTCGAGCATTTGTTCCGGATTCGTGGTTATAATCTGGTCCTCAGTGTACGAAGCGATAATTTTGATCGCAATGTGTTTCAGGCCCGCGAAGAAGAGTCCCTCCCCGACCCCGGACTCCAAAAGGAATGTTTTTTCCCCCTCGGTGAGATCGAAGGCCTTCGCGACCGACTCGATTGAGGTTGGAGATTGTTTCAGAAGAAGCTGGATGGACGAGTTCGTGATTATCGGCTTTCCGTATTCGGACCTGATGAAATCATCCACATCCTGAGTGATTGTCGTGACTCCCAGATAGTACTTGCGCGCCCGTTTCACCAGACCGAAGAGGAAAGAGGCGCTGTCCTTATACTTCATCATCCACCAGGCCTCGTCTATAACGAGCAGGCGCTGTCTCAGTTCGGAGCGGACGAGATTCCAAACGAAATTCAGAACGATATACATCGCAATGGGCCGCAGTTCTTCCTCCAGGTCGCGGATGGAGAAGACTATCAGGCGATTTTTTATATCCACGTTCGTCGGGGCGTTCGTGAACCCCGAATATGAGCCGTGGGTAAATTTATCCAAACGCTGGGCGAGCGTCGTTCCGCCCTCGGTGTTTTGAAGCACCATTTGAAGATCTCCGAGGAGCGGCGGCCTAAGTTCCTTGAGGGAGCCAAAGTTCTCGGCGGTTATATCCCGCGAGGCGTAGGTTTCGGTGATGGCGCGGTCCAAAAGCGATTCTTCCTCCGGCTTTACTTCTCCGAGCATGAGTTTTACGAGGCCGGTGAGATTCAGAACATGGGACTTGAAAACATCGGCTGGCTCTTCTCCCTCCGGGATTATTGGTATATCGAACGGATTCACGTGGCTCTGGGATGTGAGCGAGATTTTGAAATAACTCCCGCCAATGGCGTTCGCCAAATTCTGATACTCATTCTCCGGGTCGATGACGATAACATTCGTTCCCATCATCAGGGAGCGCAGAATCTGAAGTTTGGTGGCGTAAGATTTGCCCGAGCCGGACTTGGCGAAAACGACCATATTGGCGTTCTCGAGCGAGAATCGGTCGAAAATAACGAGGCTGTTGTTGTGCATATTCACGCCGTACATTATGCCGTTATCGGACGACAAGTCCGGGGATATGAAGGGGAATAAGGAGGAAATTGGGCCGGTATTCAGGGGAGTTTTTATCTCCAGTTCGTCCTTGCCGACGGGGAAAACCGACGTAACGCCCTCCCTCTGTTTGAAGAGAGCGGGTTTTATGTAGACGAGCTTGCTTTCAAGAAGATTTGTCACCTCGTTCTCGAGCTTTCCGAGCTCTTCCTGGGTCCGGCCATAGAGGGTTAGGTAAACGCTGGCTTCAAAAAGCTTCTCCCGCGCCTGTTGAAGGGAGTCGCGCAGAGACTCCACATCCTGATAGGCGGTCTCGAGAACCGGGTCCCTGACGATGCCCTTCTCCTCTTTCTCGCTGATCTCGGCTTCTATTTGGGCCACCTTTTTTCTCAAATTTCTTAGGGCAAGGGCGGTGTCCATCGGGTGAACAAAGATCGATATATCCATCATTTCGGGCAGATTAATGAGTGGAGAGAACCAGCCGGCGGAGAGGAACCGGGGATAAGTAAAAACAAAGAACGTCTTCAAATAATAATCCCCCAATTTCAGGTAGTTGCTCGAGACCTCGAGTCCGGCGGGCGCAATCACGTTCGGAATATCCTCGGCTCCGGGTTTGTATGCTTTAGGAATCTTGATGTCCATCCCGTTAGAGACAGGATGCGCCAAACGGGCACATCCGTCGTAATTCAAGCGACTTTATTATTCTGATATTTTTTTGATTTTCTTTCATTGAAATTTCTGAATTTGATGGTCTCTAACGGGATACATTATTGTTTGGCTATTCCCAGCGTCTCCCTCTCGACGAGTTGGGG
>Ga0163200_1000343_pt1 | contig 20663 bp, 17 predicted proteins | sample PL_2010_200m_FD_113535 | JGI IMG/M metagenome (GOLD analysis project Ga0163200, IMG submission 113535) | Freshwater microbial communities from Powell Lake, British Columbia, Canada to study Microbial Dark Matter (Phase II) - PL_2010_200m | ecosystem: Environmental > Aquatic > Freshwater > Lake ... | reverse complement strand
GTCAAGGACCGCCTTCGCCTCCTCGGTGCTCAGTTCGCCGCTGTATTTGCGCGCCTCGCTGTCGCTGTAACAGTGGAGGCAGTTGAGGTTGCAGGTGCGGGTGATGTTCCAGACGACGATGGGGCGACGTTCAGCGGCGGACTTGGGTGCGCCTGCGCCGTGGCCGTAACGGAGGGCGTCGGCCGGTTGGTCGGCGCCGCAAAAGAGTTTGGTGATGTTAACCATGATGGGGTGTGTAGATGCAGTACGGTTCCTCGGCCATGTAGTTGCCGTCCTCTTCGTAGAAGGCGCGGGCACGGCAGCCCATGCAGACTTTCTTGAACTCGCAACAGCCGCATTTGCCTTCGAGCTGGCTGTCGTCACGGAGGCGGGCAAAGACGGCGGAGTTGTTCCAGATATCGGCCATGGATTGGCGGCGGACGTTGCCGGCGCTGACGGGGAGGTAGCCACACGGGAAAACTTCGCCGGTGTGTGAGACGAAACAGATGGCGCTGCCGGCGAGGCAGCCTTTGGTCATGGCTTCCATGCCGGGGCGGTTTTCGGTTCTCGGCTCTCGGTTCTCGGTTCGCCGTTGATGGTAGATGCGGAAGTAATGCGGGGCGCAGGTGGCTTTGAGGTGGAGTTCGCCGAGCTTGGATTTGTCGTACATCCAGTTGAGGACGCGCTCGTATTCGGCGGCGGGCAACATGCTGGACTCGGCGATCTGGACGCCGCAGCCGACGGGGACGAGCATGAAGAGATGGAGCGCGTCGGCGCCGAGGTCGCGCGCCATGGCGTAGAGCGTCTCGATCTGGTGGACGTTGTGCTTGGTGACGGTGCAGTTGATCTGCATGGACATGCCGAGCCGCTTGAGGTGGCGGAAGCCGTTGAGCGCAGCGGCGAGCGAGCCGGGCTGGCGGCGAAATGCGTCGTGCGTGGTCGCGTCGGCGCCGTCAATGGAGATGGCGACACGGCGGATGCCGGCGGCGACGATTTTCTGGGCGACCGGCTCGCTGATGAGGGTGCCGTTGGTGGCCAGCGCGACGGCGAGGCCGCGGTCGCGGGCGTGGGCGGCGATGTCGAAGATGTCGGGACGGAACAGCGGTTCGCCGCCGGAGAGGACGAGGATGGGTTTGGCGAACTCGGCGAGGCGGGTGACGAAGTCGAGCGACTCGGCGGTCGTCAGGTCGTTTTTCATCAACTGCTTGCTGACGTCGAGGCGGCGGCAGTGGACACATTCGAGGTTGCAGCCGGCGGTGGTTTCCCAGAATAGCAGGCGCAACTGGTTTTGCTGATTGTGTGGCGAGGCCATCATTGCCGGGGAAACCGTAGCACTGCTGGGGCGTGTGTCAACCGTGCGTTGGAACAAAACAGGCCCGCCCTTACGGGCAGGCCTGTCGAGGGGGACGGTCAGGTCAGAAGCGGATACCGCAACTGGCGGTGACGACGTTGGCGCGGTAGTTGTTGATGCCTCCGGAGCTGTCTTCGACGTACTCGAAGTAGCCATAGCGGAGGCTGCCGACAACGTTCTTGGCGAGTTGGCGGCGTACACCGACTTGGATGCCGTGACGGCGGCTGTCGAGGCCGAAGTTGTAGCCGCCGTTATAGTTGACATCGCTGTTGAAGTTGTCCGTGTACGTGAAGGCGTACTCGGCTGTGAGGTCGGTCTTGTTGTCGAGAGCGAAACCGGCGGTGGCGGCCATGGTGTACACGTCGGCGCGATAAGGGGCGATCATGGTCGTGTTGAAGTACTGGGAGGCCGTATAGGAATCCTGGTACTGGAACAACCCGGTCACGTACAGACGCGGGACGGGTGTCACGGTCGTGCTGAACGTGTAGATGTTAGCCTCGTGCCGGCCGGAGTCGGTCGCGAAATACTTGCCGGCAGCCATGTTCGTGGCTAGGGACATGGTGGCAATGTCCATCAGCAGGTACTGGTACTTGAAGGACATGCTCACTTTGGGGCAAGGACGCAAGGTCAACTTGGCGGCCAGCTCATCCGTTTCAGTACCCTGCCATGCGAACGAGGCCAAGTTAGCAGTGTACCCGTCGAAATTATCATCGCGATTGCCGTGGAGATAGTGGGCCGATAACGTCATCCGGGGCAGTGGGGCGGAGTTGAATCCGACTTTGAAGTCCCGGGTTTGGGTGTTGACTTCAGTGTGGTTGCGCACGCGATGAAGGGCAACAACGGCAACGTTGGTGTTCATGTCCATGTAAACTTCAGACTGTTCCTGGCCCAGTTTGGCTTCGGCAAAAACGGTGGTGAACGGAATGGCCGTCCAGCGGAGACCTATTTCCTCCTCCAGGCTTCGCTTCTTGTAATCGGTGAGATACAAGACACCGCGCCCCGCGCGTCCCGTGGGGAATTGATTTGTAGCAAGGATGGCAGTCTGGAACGCGGATTCGTCGGTCATCTCGGCCTGAACCCCGACATTCGCGGAGAGACTCTTGCAGATGTCAACCATCAGGTTGCCGTTAAGCACATGCGAATCGCTGCTCAGATCCACCTTGGTGGTGTAATACGTACTTCCCGAGATTATGGGGGCAAGGGCCGAATCAAAACCTGCATCGCCATTTACCGTGGTGTAAAGATACCCCAACGACCAGAACATCTTCTCGTTCAGGTGACTTTCCACATGGAAGGCGTTCCAGAAAAGGTCATTCTTTTGGGTGTCGTAATAGATGAGGGTCGAGTTGGTCCTGGCCAGACCAGGGATGGCGTAGGGCGGCGTGGTGTCGTAGGGCGGCAGGTATTGGTTGTTGCCGTTGTACTGTGCGACGCTCGACTGGTAACGTTCGTAGCGGAATTCATCGCCGATGTGGATGTTCTTGATGTCGTGCTCGATTTCCAAGCGGGCGATGTCGGTACGTTCATCAATGGCCTTGAAGGATGGATAGATTCTCTTGCTGGTGAGAGTTGTGGGGCCAACGGTGTTGGTCCAAGTCAATGTGCCCCATTCGAGGCTGGATTTGAGTCCTTGTTTCTCCTGGCGCTCGTAACCGATCGTGATCTTGGGCAGGTTGGGACGAATGAGACCGGCCTCAACGAAGAAGTTGCGCATATTCAGGGTAAGATCCTGGGTCCCAAGAACGAACTGGGCGGGGGATGTATTGGTGGGGGTATACTGGCCGGCAAAATAACCGCCATTCCCATTGAAGTACTTCTGGTACGTCGTCAACCCGCCGCGGATGAACCAGAACTCCGGCTTGATCAGCTCAAGCTGGAGCTTATAGTCTTCCGCATTGAAGATGGAGCGCCCCTCCATGTTGAATTCCAAATCCTTGCCGATCTTCCGATGGAGTTGGAATTCCTCAATGCCGCCGGTCCAGCCGTTTCTCATCCAGGTATCCTCGCGGAACTTGGCGGCGTTTCCGTTGACCCTCACATAGTTCACGATCGGCTCGATGAGGACCGAGGTGTCATCCTCGGCGGGCTTGGCGGGTTCGACCGCCCGAACGGACGGAAGCACAAGGCCGGAGAGAAGGATTACTGCCAACGCAAGATGGGGGAAGTGGCGTTTCATGAGGGTGTTCTCCTGATCGGTTAGTAACGTAAATGGTTGTTGAAGTTGGAGCCGTGCACGGCCGTGTGGCAACCGGCGGAGAAACAGGAGCCGTTTCGCATCCGACTCACATGATCCTCTGCGTTGATCCCACCGATCATGATCTTCTTCGGACTCGAAAGAGTGACGTGACACTTGAGACAAAGGGTATTGTCGCGCTCCGTCAGCATCTTGGGATTGATCGAGCCGTGAACCTGGTGGCAGTTCTGACAGCCTTCACGGACGGCTTCGTGAGCGAACACATGCGGACGGGTCTGCGAACGATGGCATTGGGCGCAGACATCGTTGGCGCGCGTTATGGACAGGCTCTTGGTCCTGAATATGTTCTCGCCGTGCGGGTCGTGGCAGGAGTTGCAAGACATGCGGCCTTCCTTGACGGGATGATGAGAGGGCAGGCTGAACTCAGCCTGCTTGTCAATGTGACATTGGAAACAGGCTTCGGGGTTCTTGCCGGGATTGACGATGAACTTGCCCTTGCCGCCGCCGGCGTCCACGTGGAGGCTGCCGGGGCCGTGGCAGCCTTCGCAGCCCTGGCCGGGCACGCGTTTCTCGTCGGCGACGATCTGCATCCGCGCGTGCAGGGTGTGTTTGAAGTTCTTGACGGTTTTCTCGTGGCAAGCCGCGCAGGCGTCCATGCCGACATACTTGGCGCCGGCGATCATGGGCGGCACCACCACCACGCGATCAATGGTCGCGCAGGAAATGGCCAGCGCCAAGGCGGCACAAACGCCGATTCCGAGGATGATTGAGGTCTTTCTGTTCATAAAATTCTCCGTGTGGCGGAGGAATTGCAGGCTGCGTGCCACGGAGAATGGCTTTCTTCCAAGCTCCGCCGGGCAGGAGAGTTACGAAATTAAATACTTCCGTCGGGCAAGGCGGTGCGCGGCGTGTGGGCGTTAGTGCGCGCACGAAAGCGCGGAATTACGCGCCGTCGCTGCTGCCTTCGCGGAAACCGAACTTGATGAGGCGGCGGCGCAAGGCGTCGCGCTCGATGCCGAGCAGTTCGGCGGCGCGGGTCTGGTTGCCGCCGGTGCGTTCCATCGCCTGGCGCACAAGGTCGCGCTCGACGGTTTCCAACGCGATGCCTACGGGCGGCAAGGTGACCACGGACGGCCCGGTGATGGGCACGCCGGCACGGATTTCCAGCGGCAGGTGGTCCACGGAGACGACCGGGTCGGCTTCGAGGATGACGAGTCGTTCGATGGCGTTACGCAGCTCGCGGGCGTTGCCCGGCCAAGAGTAGCGCTGGAAGGCTTGCTGGGCTTCGGGCGAGAGTTTCTTCTGTGGTTTCTTGAACTCCTCGGCGAAGTGTTCGAGGAAATGTTCGGCCAGCGGCGCGATGTCCTCCGCCCGCTCGCGCAACGGCGGCATCTTCACGGCGATGACTTTCAGGCGGTAGTAGAGGTCTTGGCGGAACTCGCCGCGTTGGACGGCGGCGACGAGGTCTTTGTTGGTCAGCGCGATCACACGGATGTCCACCGTGATGTCCTGGGTGCCGCCGACGCGGCGGAACTTGCGGGTCTCCAGCACGCGCAACAGTTTGACCTGCATGGTGGGTTTGAGGTCGCCGATCTCGTCGAGCAGCAACGTGCCGCCGTCGGCCATCTCGAAGAGGCCTTTTTTCATCGCCTTGGCGTCGGTGAACGCGCCGCGTTCGTGGCCGAACAGTTCGCTCTCGAAGAGCGTCTCCGGCACGGCGGAACAGTTCAGGTCGAGAAACGGCTGCTCGGCGCGGGCGCTGCCGAAATGGATGGCGCGGGCGGCGAGTTCCTTGCCGGTGCCGTTCTCGCCCTCGATGAGGACGGTGGTGGCGTCGCTGGCGGCGATCTTGCCGATCAGCTCGCGCATGGCGCGCATGGCGGCGCTGGGGCCGACGAGGTTCTCGACGCCGAACTCGCGCTGTTGGCGGCGGCGCAGGCGGCTGACTTCGCGGCGCAGCTTGAGGTCTTCGCAGGCTTTTTCCAGCGCGATGCGGACCTCGTCGAAGTCAAACGGTTTGCACAGGTAATTGTGGGCGCCGAGCCGGACGCACTCGACGGCGCGGGAGATGCCGGTGTCGGCGGTGAGCATGACGACGGCGATCTCGCGTTCGAGTTTCTTGATTTCCTGGAGTGTCTGGACGCCGTCCATGCCGGGCAGGCGCAGGTCGAGCAGGACCAGTTCATGACCGTCCTCGCGCAACAGGTTCAGGCCCTCCTCGCCGGTCGGGGCGCTCTGGACGTCGTAGCCCTCGCGGGAGAGTTTTTGTTCGAGCGACCAGCGGACGAGCCGTTCGTCGTCAATGACCAGCACTTTGCTTTTGGGCATCGCAAACCTCCTGTTTGCAGACCGGGAATTCCATGAACACGGCGGTGCCGCGGCCGACCTCGCTCTCGACGGCGATCACGCCGCCGTTTTTCTCGACAATGGAACGGGAGATGGCCAGGCCGAGGCCGGTGCCGCGGTGTTTGGTGGTGAAAAACGGCGAGAAAATCCGCTCCCGGTTTTCAGGAGGAATCCCGACGCCGGTGTCGCGGATGGTCAGGCGCAAGGTCTGGCCGGATTTTTCCAGGACTTCGCCGCAGACGGTCAGCGTGCCGCCGTGGGGCATGGCTTGGATGGCGTTGAGCAGGACGTTGAGGATGGCCTGCTGGAGCTGTTGCGGGTCGGCGCAGATCGGCGGCAACTCATCGGCGCAGTCGGTAACGATCTGCACGTTGGTCTTCTGCGCGTCGGGCCGGGCGAGGGCGAGCATCGGCTTGACGAGGTCGCAGACGTGGCACGGCACGATTTCCGGCTCGCGCGGGCGCGAAAAATCCAGCAGGCCGCGCAACGTGGCGTTGAGCCGCTGGATTTGGAGGCGGATTTCCCCGACGATCTCGCGGTCCTGTTCGCTGCTTTTTTCGGCGAGGACCTCGACGGCGGCGCCGATGCCGGCGAGCGGGTTGCGAATTTCGTGGGCAATGCCGCTGGCCAGTTCGCCGATGGAGGCGAGCTTGCCGGCCTGCTGGATCTGGCGGGTGTGGGACTCGTGCAACTCCTCGGTGGTGTTCTGGAGGCTCTCGACCATCGTGTTGAAACCGTCGGTGAGCCGCCCGATCTCGTCGTGGCTCTGCGCCGGGACGCGCGCGGTGAGGTCGCCGGCGCGGACGCGTTCCATCTGGGTGAGGACGTTGTGGACGGGCTGGGCGACGAGCCGCAGGATCAACAGCCAGACGACGACGCTGACGATGACAAGGATGAGGGCGCCGTACAGCAGAAGCAGGTTGCGGTTGCGGGCAACGGTGCTGACGGCGGGTTCGAGCGAGCGTTCCAACACGATGGCGCCGAGAAGCTCCTGTTGGGCGTCATGGCACTTGGCGCAGGAGGCGCGGTTCTGGATCGGCGACATGGCGACGGCGAGTTGTTGTCCGTCCTCGGCATGGACACCGTGCAGGAGGCGCTTTCCCTTGAACAACTCCGGCGGCGTCGCCAGCGTGGCACGTTTCATCTCCTGGGTCGCGGTGGAGAAAATGATGTTGCCGTTGATGTCAATGACCCGGCCCCGCCAGATTTCGTTTTTGTCCTGGAGTTCCTGGAGGAAATGCAGAACCTCCTGGTGGCGGTCGCTGAGCATCACGCCGGCGAGGTACTCGTGGACCAGGGCGGCGGTGATGACGTTCTGCGCCTGGGTGCGCTCGCGCCACCACTCGCTCTGGACGCGGTGCACAAAATACGTGTAGATGGCGATCACAGCGGCCACCGTTACGCCAACTGCTACTAGAATCTTCGTCGTCAAATTGGGACGCAGCACGCGGCCAGCCTACGACAGCGCAGGCGGCTGCGCAAGGTTAGTGCTTCTCATCGGCCTTGTGCTCGGCCTTCTTGCCGATGAGCCAGGCCGGGTTCATCGGGTATTCTTTCGGGTCGAAAATCACCCAGTAAAAGTGCCAGACCACAATCGCCAACGTGGCCAGCACGGCTTCGTAGTAGTGAATGACCTGCGCGACGTCGTGCCAGACCTTCGGCCACATGCGCAGGACAGTCTCGGTGAAGATCAACATCGCGCCGGTGACGATCATGACGAACGAACCCCAGACCAGCGCCCAGTACTCGGCTTTCTCGGCGTAGTTGAACCGGCGATGTGGCGGCGGCGTGGCGCGCAGGCCGAGATTGTAGAAGAGCTGGCCGAAGGCGTCGCCGAGGTCGTGGAACCGCAGCCACAACTCCTTCAAGTACCCGCGCCCGCGCGGCGTGCCGAACAACACCACGAGGTGGACGCCGAACAGCAGCGTGAACGCCCACCCGGCGACGCGGTGGATCATGCCGCGGATGTAGCCGCCGTTCTCCAGCATCTTGAACGGCCAACTCCAGAACGCGTCGGGGAACTTGTGGACGAATCCCGTGTAGGCCAGCGTGATGAACAACGCCACCATGAGGAAATGCTGGACGCGCACCCATTTCGGCATCCGGACCTCGCCGTTGGCGGCGCGGACGTGGGCGCGGGTCTTGGCGAGGTAATCCAGCCCGTTGAACGCCGCCATGCCGCCGATGGTCAGGACGATGAGGACGATGTAGAAACGGGTGACGAAGTTCACAAGCCACGGTTTGCCCTTGTCGGCGCCGGGCAGGTTGTGGATCTTGATCTCGCCCTTGGCCAGCCGGGTGCCGATGCCGGGATGGCATTTGCCGCAGGTCTGCGGCAGGTTCGACTTGTTCACCGACGAGAGCGGGTCGGTGGACGGCAGGATGTCATGGAACCCGTGACACGAGGCACAATTGGCGACGGTCAGCCCGCCGAATTGTTGCGCCAGGCCGTGGAAACTCCGCATGTACGTGTCCACGACCTTCGACGAGAGCTGGTAGCGGCTGGCGATGCGCTCGGTGCCGTGACACTGGCCGCAGGTTTCGGGAATGTGAGACGGCGAAACCTTCGCCGACGCCTGGTTCACGGCGCTGATCGTGTGCTCGCCGTGGCAATCCGTGCAGACCGGCGCGTCGCGGATGCCGGACGCGACCGCCTTGCCGTGGACGCTGCGCTGGAAGGTGTGTTTGACGTTCTCGTGGCATTTGCCGCAGGAGCCGGGGATTGTCTGCCAGTACAACTTCGACTGCGGGTTCGTGCTGCGGTGCAGATCGTGTGACCCGTGACAGTCGGTGCAGACCGCCGAGTTCGCCATGCCCTTGGCGTGCGCGATGCCGTGCACGCTCTTGTCGTACGTCACGACGACCGCGCGCTGGCGCAGGTTGAACTTCTCCATCTCCTCGGTCCTGCCGTGGCAACGGCCGCAGGTTTCGGGGATGTGCGCGCGGTTCACGGGCGAGTTCAGGTTGCGGTAGTTCAACAGCGTGTGCGAGTGGCCGTGGCAATCCTTGCAGGAGGCCGCCTCGCTGACGCCCTTGTGAATCGCCTGGCCGTGGTCGCTTTTCAGGTAGATGTCGGTCTCCAGCCGGTGACAGGCGCTGCAAACGACCGGCTTGAGCTTATCGGGATGCGGCACGTCCTTGATGTCGGCGTGGCAACTGGTGCAGAGGTTCTTGCCGTGGATGGACGCCTTGAACGCCGGCTCGGCGACGAACATGGACTGGACCTGATGCGCGGCGTTGGTGCGCACCATCGCCTTGTCGCCGTGGCAGGCGAAACAATCGGAGTTGTCCAGCGCACGGACCGAACCGGCCGCGAGCCAGCCGGCGGCTGCCAGCAACAACGCTATTCTCTTCCAAGCCTTCATCAATGCCCCAACCGCGATAGCATGGCGTACACGATCAACACCAGCAGAATCAGCCCCGCGCCGAAGAAGACGTACCCGAACGAGCGGTGGATGTTCCGCCATTTCTTCCATTCGTCCTTCACCCGGTGTTCTTCGAGCCGGTTCTCGGCGACGAGCCGGTCGAACCAGCGTTTCCGCTCGTGCAACAGTTCCGTCTTCGAGATGCGCCCGGAGAAGATCACGGTGTCCATCGGGAATTTCTCCAGGCGGAAATGCGTGTTGAAGAAGTGGAACGTGAAAATGAACCCCGCCGCCAGCAACGCCTCGTCGGAGTGCACCACCAGCGCGATGTTGATCATCCAGCCCGGCATGAACCGGGTGAAGAACTGCGGGAACCACATGACCAAGCCCGACAGCCCGATCACGAACACGCCCCAGAACACCGCGAAGTAGTCGAACTTCTCCCAGTACGTCCACCGGTCGAACTGCGGGCGCGGCCCCTTGCCGAAGAACCATTTCTGGTGCGCGACGAAATCCTTCCAGTCCTGCCGCGCCGGCACCATCGAGTCGGGGCCGAACACGATCTTCCACGCACGCCACGGATGCCAGTGGCCGGTCTGCGGGTCGCGCAGGTCGAGCCGGCGCGTCCAGAGCGTCGAGATCATCTCGACGCAGTGCAGCGTGAAGCACACGAACAGGATGAACGCCGCGAAATGATGGAACGTCCGCGCCACCGCCGCGCCGCCGAGCACGTTGAAGAGCGTCTTGGCCCAGTCGGTGTAGTAGAACTTCAGCGGCATGCCGGTCATCACGAGCAGCAGGAAGCTCGTCACCAGCATGAAGTGCAGCATCCGCTCGAACGGCAGGAACCGCGTGAACCATTCGTCGCCGATCTGCGTCTGGATTTTCGCCTCGCGGAACGTCTTGGAGTCGTGCAGGTACAGGTAGCCCGACCGCACGAACCAGAATGCCGTGTGGATGCCGAAGAACCCGAATGTGCCGATCAGCAACCCCGTCATCAGCACGAACGTCCAGTGCAGGACCGGGTAGTTCTCCTTGTCCCGATGGTTGGCGTGCGGGATGTAACGCGCAAAACTCGCCGTCGCCTGCGGATGGCATTGGCGGCAGGTGCCCACGATGTTCTGCTTCGAGAGCCGCGAGGCGGGATTGGACAGCGGCAACACGTCGTGGTGCCCGTGGCAGTCGTAACAGGCCGCCACGTCGGAGGCCACGTTCGGTTTGCCGAGCGCCATCGCCTTGCCGTGGTAGGTCTCGCGGTAATGTTCGAGGCGGTCCTTGTGGCAACTGCCGCACCGCTCGTCGCTCACCAGTTTCTTGAAGTGGCCACCCTCCGGCGCTTCGATCTGGTGGGCCGAATGACAATCACTGCACACCGGGCCGCGTGTGTCGCCCTTGGCGAGGATTTGTCCGTGGACGCTCTTGTCGTAGATTTTCTCGATGCCGACGTGGCATTTGCCGCAGGTCTTGGCGATGTTGGCGTGGTTGATCGGCGCGCTGCGGTCCACGGTGCGTTTGATGTTGTGGACGCCGTGGCAGTCGTTGCACGACGGCGCCACGATCAACCCCATCTTCAACAGTGCCCGCCCGTGGATGCTCTCCGCGTACTGCGCCGGAGCCTCCGGGTACTTCATCCGGTATTCCTTGGTCAGGCTCGGGTTGTTGTGGCACCTCGCACAGGTCTGCGGCAGGTTCAGCTTGAACACCGGCGACGCCGCGTGGTGCGCCGGCAAAATGGAGTGGTCCCCGTGGCAATCCTTGCAGTTGGCCGCGCCCGACGATCCCATCGTGCGGCTGACGCCGTGGATGCTGGCGGCGTATTCCTTTCCAACCTGCTCGTGGCAACTGCCGCAATCCACCGCCGGCAGCTTCGGCGTGTGCGGCACGTCCTTGATGTCGGCGTGGCAACTGGTGCAGAGGTTCTTGGCGTGGATGGACGTGCTGTAACTGCGCGCATTGATGAATAGCGACTGGACCTGGTGCGCCGCGTTCGTGCGCACCATCGCCTTGTCGCCGTGGCAGGCGAAACAATCACTGTTGTCCAGCGCCGCACGCGCGGTCGTCGCAACGAGCAGCGCGCCGAGTAACGCCAGTCGGATCAATGCTGAACCTTCGGATTTGGGTGCTTGATCTTTTCGTAGGCCTGCTCGGCGTCGAAGCCGGCCTTCTTGCCGTCCTTGGTCGTGTAGCGGTCCGCCTTCCATGTCGGGCTTTGGTCGTTGTGGCAAAGCTCGCAGTTCTTCGTGGCCGGATAAACCATGCCGGCCTCGATGCACTTCTCGCGGCTTTCCATGACGCTCTTGAGCATGTATTTCTTGCCGGGGCCGTGGCAGGACTCGCAGGTCACGCCGTCTTCCGGCTTGATCTTCTCGACCGCCGCCGACTCGCCGAAGTTGTACGCCGTCGAATGGCACTTCAGGCACTTCGGGCTGGCTTGCGGGTTGTCAACGCCGACTTTCTTGCCGGCTTCCTTGGCTTCCGGCGTGCCGAGCAACTCGAACGCCTTCGCGTGCGGGCTGGCCTGCCACTTGGCGAGCTGGTTGCCTTTGTCCTCCGCCTTGTGGCAGATGCCGCACATCTTCGTGCCGGCGTAATTCGCGGCGTCACGCTCCGCGGCGCGCGCGACAACAGCCGACAACAGTATCATGCAACAAATCATCTTCATGACGATTCCCCTGTGGCAAAGCGCGTGCCAGCGGGGTTAACTCTGTTGTTTTGCGCAGCCACCTCCCTGACAGCACGGGCAGCCGGCGCGCTTTCGCGCAGGCCGGTGCGCGGTTTGGCGCGGGCTACTTGACCAGCGCGCCGGTGTGGCAGTCGGCGCAGTTGGTTTCCTTCCACAGATCGCCGATGTCGCTCGGATGCTGGAACTCGTGTCCCTTCACGCTGAGCTTGTCGAGCTGGCTGGGCGGGCCTTGCGCGAGGATGATGTGGCAGAGGTTGCAGTCGTGGCGGATCGCCTTGCCGTCCGTGGCGACGTGCTGGCCGTCGTGACAACGATAACAGCCGGGGAAGATCGTGTGCCCGATGTTGTTCGGGTACTGCCGCCAGTCCACCTTCATCTCCGGGAAAAAGTTCTCCTCGTAAATCTTCTGCACCTCCGCCACCGCCTGGCGGACCTGCCCGGCGTCGGCGTGCTTCTTGTATTGTTCCGGTAATGTTCCGGCAATCTTGCGCAGCGCTTCCTCCGTCGTCGCGTAGCTCGCCGTCAACAATTCCACCGCGTTCTTCTTGATCGACGGCAACGACTGCGGGATGCGGCCTGCAGCCATCGCCGTGTTCACCGCACGGGCCGGCGCTCGGTAGATGTGCGACGGACGGTTGTGACAATCAATGCAATCCATCCGGCGCGGCGCGGCCTTCGCCACCTGTTCCGGCTTCAACGCATTCTCCTTGGCCTGGTAAACGGTGACGCGGCCGTCGCGGTCCGTCACGCGCACCCATGGAACCTTCTGCCGGGCCTCGTCGGTGGCGATGTACTCGATCTGTTTCAGGCCGCCGACGTGCCAGTGGATGCCGCTGACCGGCCCGTGTTGCGGGTCGCCGCCGCCGACCTTCATCAACAGGCGCACCGTCCACGCCGTGTTCGTTTCGTCGGCGAGGAAATGCGGGTTGATCCGCTCGACCGAGCCGAAGAATTTCTGCGGCCAATGACATTGCTCGCAGGTGTCCTGCGCCGGGCGCAGGTTCTTGATCGGCGTCGGGATCGGCCGCGGATACTTGTGCGCGAACACGGAGTACACCTGGTAGAGGCCCGACAGTTTCGAGCGCACGAACCAGTCCGCGCCCGGCCCGATGTGGCATTGGACGCAAGCCACACGCGCATGCGGCGAGTGCCGGTAAGCGGTGTACTCCGGTTTCATCACCGAGTGACAGGTCAGCCCGCAGAATGGCACCGACTCGGTGAAATGATACGTCCGGTAACTGCCCAGCGCCGACATCATCAGGAACACAAACGCACCCGCCGTCACGAACACAAACCGGCGCCGGTGCCGCGGGTTGTTCAGGTCAATGCTCGGCAACGCCACCGCGCCGCGCCGCCGCTGCCACCACGCACCCAGCCCCATCAAGCTCAACCCCGCGGCCATCACCGCAGGCGCGACCAAGTAGGTCAGGATGCCGACGTACGGGTTGGTCTGCGCGGCGAACAAATCCATCGCCATCAAACACACCGCCGAGAAAAATCCGCACGCCGCCACCAGCGCACCGGTAAGACTGATCCAGTTTCGCACGGCGCGCAACATACAACGAGCCGCCCATCTCGACAAGTGCGTGGCCCGTTTCCACAATCATCGCCACCGCCATGGACCTCACCTTCCCGCTCAAGAGCTGCAAGCTCTTCAGCAATCTCACCACGCGATTTCGCTTGGATCCGCAGGTGATTTAGCGCAGCAATCCGTGCTTGCTACCGCGACGCTGAACACGGTAGAGACAACCTTGACAGGTGAGCACAGCGTACCAGATCGTCGTTTTTCAGGTGGCCTCGTTCCTGTTCCGTCACAGACGCAGGAGCCGGTCAAGAGTGCGGAGTTGCGGGCGGAATTCAAGGCTGGTCGCGACGGCTGGTCGCGATTTGAAAGATTCACCCGTGCGACGGCTTTGCCCCGCATGAAATTCCCCCGCGCATGGTGGATGTTGTTCGTCGTGGTGACGATAGCGGGAATCGTCCTGCGGTTTACGGCGCTGGACCGGAAACCGTTCTGGTATGACGAAGTGTTCGCCGCGTTGCGCGCGGGCGGTTGGCGCGAATCCGAAATCAAGCGGGAGGTGCTTGCCGCCGGCGAATGGCGTCCATCAGGGCTGCTGCGATTCCAGAAACTGAACCCGCAACGGGGATTGCGCGACGCATTGTCGTCGCAAGCCGCGGAAGACCCGCAACTCGAGCCGTTGCACTGCGCGCTGATGTGGTTGTGGGCGGGCATCGCGGGCGATTCGGTGGCGCGACTGCGAATGTTGTCGGCGCTGCTCAGCCTGCTGGCCTTGCCGGCGGCGTGGTGGTTTTGCCGCGAGCTGTTTGGCGCGGACGACACGGCGCCGGTGGCGGTGACGTTGTTCGCGGTTTCGCCATTGATGCTCGTGTACGCGCAGGAAGCGTGCTCGTATAGCCTGTGGATAGTGACGATTCTGGCATCGTCTGCCGCGCTGGCGCGGGCACTGCGGCTCAACACGCCGTGGGGATGGCGGTTCTATGCCGCAACGGCGGCGTTGGGATTGTATTCGCATTTGTTTTTTGTGTTTGTCCTGGTCGCGCATTTCGTTGCCGCCCGCATGTCGCTGCGGAGTCGCGAGTGGTCGCGCGCCGGGCTGTGGACGGCCGTGTTCTTTGCGCCGTGGGCGTGGATCATCGTCGCCCATCTACGGTTGGTGGAAGCGCGAACGAGTTGGAGCGCGACTCCGGTGGAATGGAAATTATATTTTGGCCGGTTACCGGCCGTCCAGGGGTTGCTGTTGGCGGATTTTGGAAACCACGTTTCCCGGTTTGTTGTGCCGCTGGTTGGCATCGCGACAGTGCTGGGGCTGGCGGCGCTTTTCTGGCGGCTGTGGCGACGGGGAGAACGAACAGCCTTCTGGCTGTTGTTGGTAATGTGGGCGACGCCGTTGATGGCGTTGATGGGATTGGATTTGTTGTTCGGTGGAATCCGCGCCCTCGTGCAACGATACCTGATGCCGGGGTACACGGCGGTTCTGATTCTCATTGCCTGCGGCGTGGCGCGCGGTTGGTCGCGCCGTCCGGTCCGCCTGGCGTGGATCGTTCTCGTTGCAACGGGCCTGGTTTCAGGCGTGCTGATCGTTCGCGCCGGGACGTGGTGGAACAAGGGACCGGTTCCGTTGCCGGAGATTGTCACGCGCCTCAATGCCGCGTCACGCCCGGTGTTGCTCTTCGATTTGAATGACAATTGCCTGGGACACCTGCTCGCGCTCAGCCGGTATCTCGACGACGATGTGCGGGTGATTGTTTCGTCCGCGCCGCCGCGGCAGCTTGACGGCGATGTGTTTGCCGTGGGGATTGCAGACGGATACCGCAAGGCGTTGGTGAAAGAGCATCGCGCCTCAGTCGAGTTGATTCCGATTCCTTCCGGCGCGGCATTTTTCTGGCGCATCCGGCCGCCGACCGGATTGCCCGTGGCGAACAACTGATTTTCGTCTTGCGTTGGCTCGCACACTGCCGCCATAACGGCGACAGAGGGAGAAATCTTTATGCCGAACACATTTCAGATCGTGGTGTGTGGAAGCCTCGTGCCCGACCCGCTCCAAACCTTGGAGCCGATCACGACGCCCACCGGACCGTCGTTGAAAAACGAAATGATGTTGCCTGCCGTCCTCGACCCGTGGGCTGGGCACGCGCTGTTCGAGGCCGCCCACCTCGCCAAGAACAATCCCGGCAGCAAAGTGTATCTCGTCAGCCTCGCCCCCAAAGCCAAGCTCCAGCAGGTCATGATGACCGTTGCCCAGAAAGCCGGCTTCGAACTCATCGCGCTCGACGGACCCGCCAGCGGATTCACCGAGGCCGCCGACGTCGCTGCCGCACTCGCCGACGCCATCAAAACCATCCCCGGCCTCGATATGGGCAAACTCCTCATCTTCGGCGGCTGGGAATCCGCCTCCCGCGGCGCCGGCGCCACCATGCAACTCGTAGGCGAACGGCTCGGCATCACCGACCAATTCCAAGGCGTTGATCAGATCACCATCGCTGCCGATGGTTCCTTTGAGATTCTCGAACGCATCGAAGGCGGCAAACACCAAGTCTCCAAGTGCGCCGGTGCGCCTGCCGTCCTCGGCTGGGCAACCGGCAACCTGCCCGAGCCGCCGAACAACCCGCAGATCGGCATGACCAACATGCGCACCATCATGCCCGCGCTCCAGAAAGCCAAGCCCGCCAAGATCGCCGCCGAAGGCGTCACCTTCGCCAGCGTCGCGCTGCCGAAACAACAGCGCCAGACCCGCATCGTCAAGGACATGAGCGCCGACGACATCGCCAAGGAAATCATCGCCTGGATCCGAAACGATTGATGGAGCCGCAAAAAGGCGCAAGAGGCGCAAGAACCATGACCGAGAAAGAAATCTTTGCTTTGTGTGACCGCGTGCGGGAGGCGGCGTTCGCCCTGCAACGGTTCTTGCGCCACGGGCATCTGGAGAAGGTTTACGAAAACGGCCTGGCGCATCGGCTGCGAAAAGCCGGCATTCAGGTCGAGCAACAGCACGCACTGCAAGTGCGTGATGAGGATGGAACCGTCCTCGGGGATTACATTGCCGACCTCTTCATCGAGAACGTCTTGATCGTCGAACTGAAAGCGTGCAAGACCTTGGCAGACGAACACGTCGCACAACTGCTCGGTTACCTGCGCGCCTGTCGCATCGAACATGGACTGCTGATCAACTTCGGCAGCCCCAAACTCCAAATCAGAAAGTACGCGTTGTCGGAGGCTGTTAGATAATGCGCCTTTTGCGCCTTTTTGCGGCTAGAAAGGATTGACCCATGGAAACCATTCTCGTCATCGCCCACACCGAAACCGACGGTTCGCTCGCCAAGCCCGCGCTCGAAGCCATCGCCGCCAGCCGGAACATTACCGGCACATTGATCGTCGGCCTCATCGGCACCGACACGCAGAAAGCCGCCAACCAAATCGCCGGTTGCGGCGCCGCGAAATTCCTCACCGTCACCGGCCCGGAGTTTTCACAGCCGCGCTACGCCACCGACGCCGCCGCGGCAGAAGCAATTTGCAAAGCCGCCAACGCCACCATCATCATCGTCCCGCATACGTCGCGCTGGGGACGCGTCGCTGCCGGCGTTGCCGCCCGGCTCAGCGGACGTGCCGACACCCACGTCACTGCCATTTCCGCGACCGGCGTCACCCGTTGGTACTACCGGCAACGAATGGAAGCCGTTCTCACCCGCACCCAACGTCCGTGGCTCATTGCACTCGACCCCGGCTGCGTCGCTCCGCTGGAATGCGCCGCCGGTTCGGCGACAACGACACCGGTAACTGTGTCCGTCACCGCGCCGCGCACCCAAGTCACCGGCATCAAGGCCCTCGAAGCCAGCCAACAGACGATCCGCCCCGACGCCAAGCTGCTCTTCGTCGCCGGCGCCGGCTGGACGAAGAAACAAGCCGACGGCCAGACGCATGTCCCCGAAGCTGCCGAGATCATTCTCGGTTTCCTCAACGCGAGCAAAGCGTCGCTCGGCAGCAGCAAATCGCTCGTGGACATCAGCGGCGAAGGCGGGGCCGTATTGCCGTTCATGAGCCACCTCAACCAAGTCGGCCAGACCGGCTCGACGCCGCGTCATCCGAAGGGATTGTCCACTTGTTGCCACGGCGAGGAACCGCACACCGTTGGCTGGCGATTCATCAATGAGCGCCGCGCCATCAGCCTCGACCCGAACTGCGGCTGGTCCCGCGGCAAAGCCGATGTCCTCTACGTCGCCGACGCCTTCGCCGTCATGCGCAAAGTCAACAGCCTGCTCGTGAAGTAGTCGCTTCTCATGATCCGACATTGTTTCGTCGTTCAAACGTTTCGCGCTTGCGGTTTATGAAGGCGTGGCCATAATGTTTGTTGATGGCCGTTACTCTGAAAGACGAAGATATCAAACGCTTGTTGGCTGAGCGGAAACAGCTGCCGGCGGACTATCGGGCGCGCACCCAGCTCAAGCCGAAGCGCGGTCATAAAGAGCGAGAGCTTGATGTGCTTGGCGATCAGAAGTCGGAGTTTCGTCTGATCATTCGCCAAAGTGAATTTAATCCGCTGGATTTCTCGGCCATTCTTGCCTACCGAATGCCAAAGAGTAACATCTTGTTCAGGCTGCGCCGCTACAACGGCAAGAGCCATGAACATTCCAACACAATAGAGAGCAATACGTTCTACGACTTCCATATCCATACGGCCACAGAACGCTATCAGGAATCCGGCTTGCGTGAGGACACCTTTGCCGAGCCGACAAACCGCTACGCCGATTTGCCCGGCGCGACTCGGTGCCTGCTTACTGACTGTGCGTTTGATGTTCCCACAGACCCACAACCCTTGCTATTTGGTGAGGAGAACTAACAATGCCCGTTGACACCATCGAGCACGATTTTCGTCAGAAAGTTAGCGACCGCCTTCGCGTAGTCGCTGAGGGCATGAACCGGTATCGTGTGTTCACCCCGTTCCTGTTTGAGGATGGCGACCACCTAGCGATTGTCCTGCGACAGGAACAGAATCGCTGGCTTCTTTCTGACGAAGGTCACACCTACATGCACCTGACCTACGACCTAGACGAGAAAGATTTACAACGCGGCACGCGACAGAAGATCATCACAAATGCTTTGAGTGCTTTCACTGTGCAGGATCGCGATGGAGAACTTCTGTTGCCCATCGAAGGCGACCGTTACGGAGATGCACTGTACAGTTTCGTTCAGGCCCTCCTTAAGATTACCGATGTGACTTATTTGTCACGCGAACGCGTTCGCTCCGCTTTCATGGAAGACTTTCGCGCATTTCTCTCGGAGCGCGTGCCGGAAGACCGTCGCGCCTTCGACTGGAACGACCCCACGCACGATCCCGAAGGTAAGTATATCGTGGATTGTCGGGTAAATCGCTCTGCCCGTCCGCTGTTGATCTACGGCCTGCCCAGTGACGACAAGGTGCGCGACGCCACAATCGGTCTTCTCCAATTCGAACGATGGGGTGTTCCTTTCCGTTCTGTGGCGGTTTTTGAGGACCAAGAGGAAATCAATCGTAAAGTCCTCGCCCGCTTCAGTGATGTTTGCGAAAAACAGTTCTCTAGTCTCGTGGCCAATAAAGACCGAATCGACCGATACCTTCAGGAAACTTTGCGAGAGGGATGACGTTGCAGCCGTAAAGAAGGTAGTCGGGAAGGGCAATCGCGCCGGTTTACCAATGACAAACCCCAATCCACTTCATGCTTGGGTGCAGTCGTTTCCCGGGATGGTCACTGTCTGCGATCCGGACGGCGTCATCCTCGCGATGAACGCCGCGGGGATTTCCGTTGGCGACTTGCTGTCCGCGATTTGCCAGCGGCCATCGAGCGAAATGGTTGTTCGCGACGACGCGGTTGCCACGGACGCAAGCAATGTGCTGATGAGACAGATGATGATGAGTCTTTGCATGGTCAAACCTCTTTGGTTGTGTGGATATTGGTTCAGTTTCAGGTTACAAACGTTGGCCACGGTGCCCTATTCTCTACCACCAGTTACCCGCCGTATTTCTCCTTACCGGCGAGCTTGTTGAAACGGATTCCCGACTTCGCAAAGGCGGTTTGCGTCATGGTGCAGTCTTGGTAATCGCACGAACGCGGTCACTTTGTATCATCTCATCGTTTCGCATAAGCCCAGCATAACGCAAGGCCTCACTACTCGCATTCTCCCAACAACCAACATGAGTATAGGAACGGATTTCATCAGAGTACCAGGTCAGTAGCTCCATCTTGCTCAAATGACTCAGGAATTGCCACCGGTCGGCGTTCACCACGAAAATCGCATTCCCGACCTCCCCGCACTCCATCACTGCCTTGTTGACTCTCTTGTAGACAAAGACGAGGTAACCTTCAAATGAATCCACGCCCTCGTATAGTTCGTCCGGCTTCGCGAAGTCGTAAATCGCTGTCAAACGCTCGGCTTCAAATCGACGTGGTCGCTGCCGTGTTCTGCCTTGACAATATCGAACAACGTCTCCCCTCGTATGACCGTGAGGGGCGAGTATTCTCCATTGCACCCGTCGTACAGGGCCAAGGTGCCTGAGCGCACGGACAATGTAATCACCTCGTCTGGAGTTCTCGAAATCCCGCCTTAACCTTCTTACAGACCTGTTCTGTATTTCGACAATCTGTGCCCTGACACGCTCTGGATCATCTTGGCTTGCTCCAGCAACCAATTCTGGAGGAACAAGCGATTCGAGAATCCCTATCAAATGCTCAAGAGATTTTGCGTCTTTGGTCAGCAGCCGCTCCTCATACCGAGGCTTTTCGTTACCGAGACATTCGTCAATGTATTGTCGCAACTCGGGAAAGCGAATCCGTGCACCCGAAAGCCATGTGCCGTCTGGTGTTCGCGTTGGCGCTAGAATCACTCCGTAAGGAGGGTTACTTGGAATTTGTCTCGCCTGCGCCCGGTAACACCGTTCACAAAGCGCATCGCGACCGTTGCTCCAGAGAAATACTGCGGGGGTATTGCAGCGTGGGCATTCGATGGCGTTAAGGAGTGGAAGCATCGGTGATTCGTGGCTACGGGCTGGAGTCCTTGATCGCCTTGAACATCGCCAGCAGGTTCGCGGCGGGGGTGGGGCCTTGAACGTTGTGGACGGTGTCGAACACGAAGCCGCCGCCGTCGCCGAAGATTTCGATCCGCTCGCGCACCTCGCGGTACACCTCGTCGGGCGTGCCAAACGGCAACGTCTGCTGCGTGTTCGCGCCGCCGCCCCAGAACGTCAGGTG
>Ga0163200_1000342_pt1 | contig 20667 bp, 17 predicted proteins | sample PL_2010_200m_FD_113535 | JGI IMG/M metagenome (GOLD analysis project Ga0163200, IMG submission 113535) | Freshwater microbial communities from Powell Lake, British Columbia, Canada to study Microbial Dark Matter (Phase II) - PL_2010_200m | ecosystem: Environmental > Aquatic > Freshwater > Lake ... | reverse complement strand
GGGGCACAAGGGCACAAGGGCACAGGGGCACAAGGGCACAGGGGCACCACTGCACAATTCGTCGATGGCATCCTGTCCGGCAACCGAACGATCCTCAGCCGTGCCATCACCCTGGTCGAAAGCTCACGGCTGGATCACCAGGAACAGGCACAGGAGATCATAGCCGAATGTTTGAAGGTTCAAGGGTCGAGGGTCGAGGGTCAAGGTATAAAAAGCGAAAAGCAAAAAGCAAAAAGCAAAACAAAAAATTCCTCATTCCTCATTCCTCATTCCTCATTACGCCTGGGAATCACCGGCGTTCCCGGTGTTGGAAAAAGTACGTTTATCGAAGTTTTAGGCAAGCACCTCACCTCCCTGGGTCATAAACTGGCGGTGCTCGCCGTGGATCCCTCCAGTACGGTCTCCAAGGGCAGCATCCTGGGCGACAAAACCCGCATGGAGAGCCTTGCTGTCGATCCCAACGCCTTCATCCGTCCCTCCCCCTCCGCGGGGACACTGGGCGGCGTAGCCCGCAAAACCCGTGAAACGATCTACCTGTGCGAAGCAGCCGGGTTCGATGTGATCTTCGTGGAAACCGTCGGGGTAGGTCAATCGGAAACCACCGTGAAATCCATGGTCGACTTCTTCCTGCTGCTGATGCTGGCCGGCGCCGGCGACGAACTCCAGGGCATCAAGCGGGGCATCGTCGAGATGGCCGACGCTCTCATCATCAACAAGGCCGACGGCGACAACCTGGCCCGGGCCAGGATCGCCGCCAAAGAGTACGCCAACGCCCTCCACCTGTTTCCGCCTGCCCTCACGGGCTGGATCCCGGTAGTCGACACCTGCTCGGCCGTCACAGGTGAAGGGATCCCGAAGGTGTGGGAGATCATTGAAGGATTCCACGCTGCTATGACCCAACATGGCCACTTTCAGCGCAACCGCACCGGACAGAACCGGTTCGTCTTCCGCCAGGCCATCGAAGAAAAACTCAGGGAAAAATTCTACCACGATCCGGCCATCCGCAAACAACTGAACGAACTGGAAAAACAGGTCTCCGAGGGAATCCTCAATCCCTACCTGGCAGCTTCGCAGTTATTCGAAAAGTAATTTTCGCCACCAAAACAGTGGGCAGTGGGCAGTGGGCAGTTTTTTCCTGATTTCTAATTTCTAATTTCTAATTTCCAAGAAATTTCCCCATCAACTGGTACAGCTTAAACGTATCGATGGGCTTCGGGATATTTCCGATGCACCCTGCTTCGGTGCCTTTGCGCAGGTCTTCGGCGTGAGCGGAAGCGCTCTGGGCGATGATGGGCAGACTGGGACGCCAGAAGTGGACGATGCGCGCCGCTTCATACCCGTCCATCCCGGGCATCTGGATGTCCATCAGCACCAGGTCGATCTCCGTGATGTTCTTCACCATCTCAATGGCCATGGGCCCGTTATAGGCATAGAGCACTTTGGCATTCACAGCCTGGATCATGGATCCCAGCAGACGGGAGTTGATCATCTCGTCCTCCACCACCAGGACGGTACTGCCGGTGAAATCGAACGAGTAGGGTTTCTTCTCCGCCGGGGCGGCCGGCAGTACCTCGGTCCGGTAAGGAATGGTGAAGTGGACCGTTGTCCCCACCCCCTCTTCCGACTCCACCCAGATCTTCCCTCCCATCAACTCCACGTAAGCCCTGGCAATGGTGAGCCCCAGTCCGCTCCCCTGGTACAACCGGTTGTTGGCAGCATCCACCTGGAAGAACCGGTTGAACACGGTGGCGCGGTGCTCCTTCGGGATGCCGATGCCGGTGTCTTCCACGGAGAACTTCACGGTTTCGCCGATGAGCTTGTATCCGAACCGTATCTTCCCCTTTTCGGTGAACTTGAGGGCGTTGTCGAGCAGGTTGTGCAAGACGTCGCGGAAACGCTCCATATCGGCCACCAGGGTGAGCGCCGATTTCCCGGGGGCCCGGAATACCTCCACCGTGATCTCTTTTTTCAGTACCCCCTCTTGCTCCCCCTCCAGGTAGTCCTTCATCTCGTCGAGCAGAAGGTCGACCGAAAAGGGGGTCTCGTTGAGCACGACCTGATCGGTCTCGATGCGGGCGATCTCCAGGATGTCCTCGATCAGCCTGAGCAGCCGGTTGGTGCTGAAGATGATGATCTCGGCGTACTCGCCCAGTTCCTTTTTGGAGACATTCTCCTTGCGCAGCAGGTTACTGAAGCCCAGAATGGAGTTCATCGGGGTGCGGATCTCATGACTCAGGTTTGTAAGGAAGCTCGATTTGAGCTTATCCGACTCCTCTGCGCGCTCCTTGGCTACCACCAGCTCCCGCTCCATCCGGATGCGGTCGGTGATGTCGTGGGCAGTGACCAGAAAAACAGGCCCGGGATCGAGGTTGATCACCACGGTGGTCACATCCACATAGATCTCCTCCCCCTCTTTCGTTACAAACCGCGATTCCGACCGCCAGATCCGTCCCGGCTCCTCCGCCCCTTCTTCGGGTATCCTGCGGTATCCTTCGAGGAAATCGGGATGGATGATCTTCAGAAAATCGGTCTCTTTCAGCTCCTCCTGCGAATAGCCGAGCATCTGCTCCGCCGCCTGGTTGGCAAAGTGGATATGCTTGTCGTCGTGAATGATGATGGCCGCAGTGGTGGAAGCGGAAAGCTTCCGGAATCTCTCCTCGCTCTGCCGGATCTGCTCCTTCTGCCGGCTGAACTCCTCGATCATTCCGCTGATCCGGCGATATTCATTTCGTTCCCGGCCGGATTGGTCGATCTGGATCCCCTCCTTCTCCAGTTGCCGCGAGATCCTCCCTAGGGGGAAAATCACCCAGCTCAGCAGCAGGATTATCACCACGAAAGCAGTGACGACGATGGCTATGATGTAAATGGTCAGGTAGGTGTTGCTGAGGGTGCTGAACCGCAGGATGTCGCTGGTTTGCCGGGTAAGCCTGATGTAGGCTGCCGGTTCCGTCTGGCCGGTGTTTTGCAGGGGGATCACGATGGTTTTGGTTTCTTCCTGGCCGGACTCAGGCGGAGCAAGATAGAGGATGGCGGCCTGGCAGCGTGTATTGGTTTCCAGCTGCCGGATGAAGGCGGAGTCGAGGAGCTTGCCGATGAAGAAGAACCCCCGTGGTGGTGTCAGCCGCTCCGGATCGTTGGTAGGGTGGACCGTGGCGCCGTTCACGTCCATCACCCCGGCCGAAGTTCGCAGGTAAAAATGTACCATCTTTTTTTCCAGAAGCTGATGCTGGATGCTGGATGCCGGATGCTGCTGCTTCGCTTCGCTCGCAGTGACAATGATGCTGGATCCTGGATCCTGGATCCCTGATCCCAGCAGGTCGGCATTTAGAATGTCCTCCCGATCGGGGTTGGCAACCGAATAGATCATCCTGCCGGAGAGATTGTATATCCACACCGCATTGCCCCGGTAGGCATCAATAATGTTGCGGATATTGTCTTTAGCCCAGGCATAATCGGGTTTGTCGATGAAGGTGATCATCTCATCCCAATAGCTGTAATCGTGTGTCAGGGTTTTGTAGAACCGGTCGTTGATGCTCAGCAGGGATTGTACCAGCTCGGCCCGCTCGGTCATCACCTGGTCGGCATACCGGTGCATCATCTGGTTCTGCGCCCGGTACTGAAAGAACACCAGGATAAACGCCAGCAAGCCGACAAACAGGGTGAGCAGGTAAATATGACCCCTGACGGTTCTCATCGCTTCTTCAGGAAGGGGGAGATGGTCCAGAAGAGCTCTTTGGGATTGAATGGTTTGGTGACGAATCCGCTCATCCCGAAATCAAAGATCTTTTCACGGTCCTCCAGGAAGACCGAAGCGGTGAGGGCGATGATCGGGAGCTCTTTGAAGTACTCTCCATCCATTGCACGGATCTTCAGGGTGGCCTCATACCCGCTCATCTCGGGCATATGGAGATCCATCAACACCAGATCGAAGTGGGTCTTGATCACCTTCTCCACGGCAATCCGGCCGTTTTCCGCAATCTCATAGGCCGCTTCCCACCTGGACAGGAACTTGGAAACGATCTTCTGGTTGACGAGGTTATCTTCCACCACCAGCACTTTCAGGCCTTTCAGGCTGTGGTAATGCTCTTTCAGCTGGGCGTCGTCCTCCACATGGGTTTTGTCGCTCGTCAGAAAGGGGAGGGTGAAGTGGAACGTGCTTCCTTTGCCAACTTTGCTCTTCACCTGCAGGGCCCCCCCCTGGAGCTCCACCAGTTTCTGGGTGATGGCCAGTCCCAGTCCGGTGCCTCCGTATTTACGCGTGGTAGAGGAGCTGGCCTGGGTGAAGCTCTCAAAGATCATCTCCAGTTTATCCTTAGGGATCCCGATGCCGGTATCGGTGATCCGGAATTCGATATCGATCAGTGAGTTATGGCGTTTGACCGGTTTGGCTTCGATGGCGATGTGCCCCTTTTCGGTAAATTTCACGGCGTTCCCCACCAGGTTGATGAGGATCTGCGTGAGCCGGGCCGAATCCCCGAGCACCACCATTGGAATGCTTTCATCCAGGCTGACATCCATCTTCAGGTTCCGGCGGTTCACTTCGAAATCAAAGCTCTGCTTCACTCCCGTGAGGAGCTTCCGCATCTCGAACTCCACCTTTTCGAACTCGATCCTTCCGGCATCGATCTTGGAATAGTCGAGGATGTCGTTCACGATCTGCAACAGGCTGTCGGCCGAGAATTTCAGGATCTCCATGTTGTCCAGCAGTTCGGCTTGCGGATCCCCTTCATGCATCAGGTTCACCGTGTTGATGATGGCATTCAGCGGGGTCCGGATCTCGTGGCTCATGTTTGACAGAAACTTCTGCTTGGCACGGGTGGCATCCTCGGCCAGCTCCTTTGCCTTCTTCAGATCCTTTTCGATCTGTTCCCGCCACAGGATCTCTTCCTCGAGGTTCTTCCGCTGCCTGTAAAGCCTTGTGAATACCGTCACCTTGCCCTGCAGTACATCCGGGATGATCGGTTTGGTGATGAAGTCGACCGCGCCGGTCCTGATCCCTTTCACCTTGTAATAGTCTTCGTGGTAAAAGGCGGTGATGTAGATGATGGGGAGCAGCTCATTCCGCGGATCTTTGCGGATCTCCTCCACGGCTTCGAAGCCATCCATGCCGGGCATCCGGATGTCCATCAACACCAGGGCAAACTCGGTATTGCGGGTTTTCTCAATGGCCTCCTTGCCGGAGGTGGCCCGTACCAGATCAATACCCAGATCGGCAAGCATCTCCTCCAGAACGATGAGGTTCCTGACCCGGTCGTCGACAATCAGCACTTTCGGTTTCACATTCATATCAATGTATTCAAAAAGTTTGCAATTCCTTTTAACGGCAACACCTGATCCACCTTCACCGCTTCCATGGCCGCGCGGGGCATCGCATCGGATTCCGCCTCTTCAGGATCCTGCACCAGTGCCATTCCTCCCATCTCTTTCACCTTTTTCAATCCCCGGCTGCCATCGTTGTTGGCACCTGTGAGGATAATGCCGATCAGTTTCTCCCTGTAAGCTTCCGCGGCCGTTTCAAACAGCACATCGATCGAAGGCCGCGCGTAGTTCACCCGTTCGCTGACCGTCAGGGTGAAGGAACCGTTATGCTCCATCAGAAGATGGTAGTTCGGAGGGGCTATATACGCGGTCCCGGGCTGGGGGATCTCCTTCTCATCCGCCTCCTTCACCCGGATCTTTTTCATGTTGTCCAGGAATGAAGGGAGGTAGTTTTCGGCATCAGGACTCATGTGCTGCACAATGATCACCGGCAATGGAAACCGTTCGTCGAGGGCTTCGAAGAGGGTTTTGAGAGCATTCAGACCACCCGCCGAAGATCCGATCACAACCGCCTGATAGGTTTTCTTAGTCACCACCAACGCATAAAATTACGAAGAATATTTTTTAATATAAATACGTTCCTGCTCAACAACCGGTTCAAAGGCAGAAAAATGTGATGAAAACTGCAGGTTTTCCTTCGATCCCAGGCAGAGGAATCCCCCGCCGGAAAGGCTCTCCATGAAGAGTCCGATCACTTTATCCTGGAGTTCCCGGTTGAAATAGATCAGCACATTGCGGCACACGATGAGGTTCACCTCTGCAAACACGCTGTCGGTGACCAGATTGTGATGGGCAAAGACGATGTTTTTCCGGAGGGGATCGATGAGCCGGGCCGACTCTTCATCCGCTTTGTAGTAGTCGGAAAAGGAGCTTCTCCCTCCGGCTTTCTGGTAGCCGACAGTAAACTCCTTGATCCGGCTTACCGGGTATTCCGCCTTCTTGGCATGCCGGATGATGATGGGGTTAAAGTCGGTGGCGTAGATCTGGGTCTTGTGCAGCAGCCCCTCCTCCTTCAGCATGATCGCCATGGAGTAAACCTCTTCACCGCTGGCGCACCCCGCGTGCCATATCTTCACAAAGGGGTAGGTCCGCAGCACCGGCAGCACACTCTGTCGCAACGCCTTGTAGAAGCTCGGGTCCCGGAACATCTCGGTCACGGTAATGGAGAGGTCCATCAGGATCTTCTCCACAAATTCATCGTCGGTGAGCACCCGGTGGATCATCTCCGAGATGGAGGTTAATCCCGACAGCTTGAACCGGTTCAGGATCCGCCGCCTGACATGCGCCTGCGAGTAGTTCCGGAAATCGTAGCCATACTTCAGGTAGATCGCTTCGATCAGCAGGCGGATCTCAATCTCCCGGTTCTCCAGTATCTCTTCCTGTTTCTTTTTCAATGTGTTGGTGTTGTCCTGTTGCGTTTTCTCCTCAGGAACCAGTCCCTGAGTACCGAGGCTGCGATGCTTGCGGTAAGAATGCCTGCGATGATCAGCAGGGATTCGGGTGTGGTGAGCGGCATCCGGCCGAAATGATTCAGGATCATCTTCAGTCCGACAAAGGCCAGCAACACCGCAAGTCCAACCTTGAGTGCTTCGTACCGGTTCATCACATTCATCAGCAGAAAAAAGAGAGAGCGTAACCCCAGGATGGCAAAGATATTAGAAAAGAAAACAATGTAGGGGTCTTTTGTAACGGAGAATACGGCCGGAACGGAATCCACGGCAAACAGCACATCGGTGAACTCAATGATGAGGAGTACCAGGAACAAGGGCGTCAGCACCAGCTTTCCCTGCTGCCGGATCCAGAACTTCTCGCCATGGTCGTCGCGTGTTACGGCAAACCACCGCGAGGCAAACCGGACGATGGGGTGATGCTGCGTATCGATGGTGGTTTTGTGCCGGTGGAAGATATATTCGTAGCCCATTTTTCCACCCAGGATGATCAGCAGTCCTCCGAATACCACAAACAGCCATTCGAAATAGTGAAGGAGCGCCGAGGCGGCAAAGATGAAGAGGAATCGCATCAGCACGGCGCCGAGGATCCCCCAGAAGAGCACTTTTTTATAATACTCCTGCCGGATGTTGAAGGAGAGGAAGATGAGGATGATCACAAAGATGTTATCGACCGAGAGGGAGTATTCGATCAGGTAGCCGGTGAGGTATTCCAGGGCAAGGTTCCGGTTGTAAAGCCCGATGGCCGCGGCATCGTCCGTTCCGTCAGGCAGGGGGAAGGGGTGCTTGTACTCCAGCACGCGTGCCGCCACATCCTGCACCGTTTCCAGCCCGTGCAGGATATTCCCGAAATGGACCAGGAAAATATAGAAAAGAAAGGATATTCCGACCCAGACGCAGGTCCATGTGGCTGCTTCCCTGAAACCGGGCCGGTGTGTGTTTTTACTGAATACCCCAAGGTCGAGGGCCAGCATCGAAAAGATGAAGACCAGGAAGAGGGAGAAAAAGAGCACTTCGTTCCAGGCAGGGGTCATGGCTCAAAAATAATATAAAATTCTTACTTTTGCTCCCCCCGAACCGATAAGAAATAATCCGTTATGAACGACGCCGTTGTCCTGAATCCGAATCCGCTCATCCGCTACCTCGACAAACCATCCGACGATTTCACCCGGGCCGATCTGATCCGTTTTGCCGAAGCAAACGGCATCCAGATGGTCAACTTCCGTTATGCCGGCGCTGACGGCCGGCTCAAGACCCTCAATTTCATCATCAAGAGCCGCGAGCACCTCGATGCTGTCCTCAGTGCCGGGGAGCGGGTCGACGGATCCAGCCTCTTCCCCTACTTCGTGGAACCCGGTTCATCCGATCTCTACGTGATCCCCCGGTACCGTACCGCTTTCCTCAACCCCTTTTCGGAGATCCCGGCCCTGGATATCCTCTGTTCCTATTACGACAAGGACGGCAACCCCTTTGAAAGCTCTCCGGAATACATCATGCGGAAGGCGCACCAGGAGTTGAAATCTGCCACCGGACTGGATTTCGAGGTGATGGGCGAACTGGAATACTATGTGATCAGCGAAAAGGATCCGCTTTATGAAGCGGCCGATCAGCGCGGGTACCACGAGTCTTCTCCCTTCTGCAAATGGGAAGGACTCCGGACCGAGGCCATGCGTGCCATTGCCAGCTGCGGCGGGACCATCAAATACGGGCACTCCGAAGTGGGCACCTTCACCGAATCGGGGCTGCTGTACGAGCAGAACGAGATCGAGTTCATCCCCGTGAAGCTGGAAGATGCCGCCGAGCAGTTGCTCATCGCGAAGTGGATCCTCCGGTCCCTGGCTTACCGCCAGGGTGTGACCGTCACCTTTGCCCCCAAGATCACTACCGGGAAAGCCGGCAGCGGGATGCACATCCACACCCGCCTGCTGAAAAAAGGGAAGAGCGTGATGCTGCAGGACGGTATCCTGTCCGGCTATGCCCGGAAGGCGATTGCCGGGTACCTTACCCTGGCCCGGTCGCTCACCGCGTTCGGGAACACCATCCCTACCTCTTATTTCCGGCTGGTCCCGCACCAGGAAGCCCCTACTGCCATCTGCTGGGGCGATCGCAACCGCTCGGTGCTGGTCCGGGTACCCCTGGGCTGGACCGGCCCCCAGAACAATATGTTCATTGATGCCAACCCGCTGGAAGAGAAGCGGCAGAACAACTTCCACGACAAGCAGACCGTGGAGTTCCGCAGTCCCGATGGCTCGGCCGACATCTACCTGCTTTGTGCCGGCCTGGCTGTGGCCGCGCGTCAGGGCTTCGAGATGAAAAATGCCCTGGAGTTCGCACAAACGACCTACGTCGACGTCAACATCTTTGACGACAAATTTAAAAAACGCGCCGGTGAACTGCAGCACCTTCCCACCTCCTGCTGGGCCTCTGCCGAAGCCCTGGAAAGCCAGCGTGGCGTCTTCCAGGCCAAAGGGGTCTTCCCGAAAAAGATCATCGACGGCGTCATCCTGCGTCTGAAAAGTTTCGACGACCAGCACCTCCGCCAGAATATCAAAGAGAGTGAGAAAGAGGTGATGCGCCTAGTGAACCGGTTCCTGCACTGCGGGTAACCCCCCAGCCCCCTAAAGGGGGAGTAAGTCCCCTTCAGGGGACTTAGGGGTATGTATCAACTTAGGAGATCCTGATCTCTTTTTTCGCTTCGAGCTTTGCTTCGGCCCGTTTCGGAAGGTCGATCCGTAAAATTCCCTCTTTGTAATCGGCTTTGATCTTTTCGATATCCACCGACTTGGGCAGGGTGAAGGAGCGGCTGAACGATCCGTAGTAAAACTCCTTACGGGTGTAGTTCTTCCCCTCTTCCCGTTTCTCGTCCTCCATCTCCGAAGAGATGGTCAGTACCGAATTCTCCAGGTTGATCTTGAAGTCATCTTTGCTCAATCCGGGAGCTGCTATCTCCAGCTCGAAGCCTTCCTGCTTCTCAATGATGTTGGCGGAAGGGTCGCAGGCGCGTTTGCCGAAGAAATCGGCATAATCGTTGTCGAAAAAGTTCGACACGATGTCGGCCAGCGGATTTCTCTGATGCCATCTGATAATTGCCATAACGTAATCCTCCTTGTTTTTATGTTATAAACTTACTTTTTGTTTTCTGCCTTGCGGAGGTCAAATTTTATACCGCACAATGAACAGCCTGGTTCTTCATCCGGAAAGCGTCAAAATGACACAAAATGCCTATAGATACTGACAAAACGACAATGCCGCTCTCCGGGAATCCACCTCACCCCAACCCTCTCCTCAAGGAGAGGGAATATCCCCCCTTTTCCTTCAGGAGAAGGGGCATGGGGATGAGGTGGCAAGCCTGTGGAGAAGGGGCATGGGGATGAGGTAGCTGGCCTGTGGACAAGGAGCAGGGCAACGCTGGTCAGCATGGGTTTGTTCATGGTCGGAAGATCAAAGAATCACCACCGAAAATAGGAAAAAAAATAGATACTTTTGCTCCCATGAACCGCGATCTCTCCCACTTTACCAGGGCCCACCTTTCGATGCTGGCCGTAGCGGTCATCTTCGGCCTCCATTACAGCATTGCCAAAAGCCTGATGCCGGTCAGCCTTACGCCATGGCAGGTGGTCTTTCTGCGGCTGCTGGGAGGAGTAATCCTCTTTTGGATTTTCCAGGGTTTCTTCCCCCGTGAGAAGGTGCAGCGGGCCGACATGTGGAAACTGGCCCTGTGCGGATTGCTGGGATTCACCCTCAACATTACCCTCTTTTACACAGGCCTCAATTTCACCACGCCGGTGGATGCATCGGTCATCCATGTCTCCACCCCCATTATCGTACTGATACTGGCAAGCCTGATGATCCGTGAAAAGATCACCCTGACGAAGCTGGGCGGGATCCTGCTGGGGATGTGCGGGGCCCTGATCCTCATCCTCTGGGGCCGCCACCTGCAGTTTGGAGGCCGGCCGGCCCTGGGAAACATCCTGTTGGTGCTGAATATGGTTTGCTATGCCCTCTACCTGGTCATCCTGAAACCCCTGGTATTGAAATACCATACCGTCACCATCCTTAAATGGGTCTCCCTCTTCGGATTTCTGTTCGTCATACCGGTTTCGGCCCGGTCGATGCTGAACATCTCCTTTGCCGGATTCAGCTGGTACACCTGGATCGCCCTGGGATACATCATCGTTCTCACGACCTTCGTGGTGTACCTTCTGATTAACTTCGCCCTGAAGAGCCTCACCCCTACGGCGGTCAGCTATTACTCCTACCTTCAGCCCATGCTGGCAGCGGTATCATCCGTCACGGTCGGCATGGAGCGCATCACCCTGCCCAAGGTCGTGGCCGCCATCCTGATCTTTACCGGGGTGTGGCTGGTGACCGCCAAGACGAAGGGAACAGGGTCGAGGGACGAGGGACGAAGAATGTCATTGCGAGGAGCAGAGCGACGAAGCAAGACGAGGGACGAGAGACGTGAAACGTGAGACGTGAGACGTTCAACATCGGAGATAAAACCAAAGGCTCTGATTATCCAATTATCTGGTATCTGGCATCTGGTATCTGGCATCCGGTATCTGGCATCCGGCATCCGGCATCCGGCATCTAGAACAAATGCCTGAACGGCAGCAGGATGTACTCGAAGATCTTCTCGATCTTGGGGCGGTTCATCCAGCGATGGTGGTCAAACATCTCCGAATGGCGGAGGGTCTCCTGTACATGAAGTTTCAGCTGCCTGAGGATCTCCGGCTCCTGCCCGATCAGTGCGATCTCATACTGGTACCGGAAGCTCCGGTAGTCGAAATTGGCCGAAGAGACGGAAAAGATCTTCCCGTCGATGAGGATCAGCTTGGCATGCAGGTTATGCGGGGTGTAGAAGAGCAGCTGCACATTGCTCTTGTGCATCATCCCGAAGTATTTATTCCGGAGGATATCCACCATCCGTACATCGGAGTGCTTCGGCATGATCACCTGTACCTCCACCCCCCGTTTCCCGGCATCCATCAGGGCCTTCCGCAGTAAAAAACCGGGCAGAAAATAGGGGGTTTCGATCAGGATGCTGGTCCGGGCGCTGCGGATGAGCTGGGTGTATTTCTTCTTGAGCCGCTGCAACGGAATGGAGGGCACATCGCGGACAATCTCATAGTCTCCGAATTTCATGTTCCGGCTGTAACTCAGTTTATCCTTGATGTAATACGGATTGAAGGCCTCGAAGTTCTGTTCGAAAACCTTCCGGAAGGTGGGAGCTATCTCGCCTTTGAAGCGGAGTACCAGTTCCCGCCAGTTGATGTTGTACCCGGTGATGTTTGCCGAACCGATGTAGGAGATCCCGTCGTCGATCACCAGGATCTTCCGGTGGTCGCGACGGTGTCCCCGGGTGAAGAGATCGGAGCTGATCTTGATCTTTTCGAAAAATTTGACTTCGCCACCCAGTTCGATCAGCTCCGAGAAGAACGTTTCCGAAACCGGCCCCCGTCCCCACGAGTCGATCAGGAGCTTCACCATGATCCCTTCAGCAGCTTTCCGGGTGAGCACATCCCTGAATTTGATCCCCATGTGGTCGTTCGAAAACTTGTAGGTCTCCAGGTAGATATAGGAGGATGCATTTTCTATATCATTGAGCATCAGATTATAAAGCTTTAATGCGTCGTCGATGACCAGAAATTCCATGGCGGTTGAACAGGTTGAGGTTTGCAAATCCAACTGAATACCAAAGGTATAAAAAATGTTTTTTCGTAGCTTTGTCTGAAATTGGCTGGCATGATCAAATCCATGACCGGATACGGGAAAGCGGTCGCCGAACTGCCCGGGAAACACCTCACCATCGAGATCAAATCCATCAACAGCAAAGGGTTCGATCTCAATATCCGGATCCCTTCCTGGTTCCGGGAGCGGGAGCTGGATATCCGGACGATGCTCTCGTCTCTCCAGCGTGGAAAGATCGACCTTTTCATCTCAGCCGAATCCACAGGGGATGCCACCGGGTACATGCTGAACAAGGCACTGGCCCGCCGTTACTACGAAGCCCTGAAAGAGCTTCAACAGGAGGTGCGGGAGGAGAATCCCGATGGATTGCTTCCGCTGGTGATCCGGATGCCGGATGTCCTCCGGCCCGAAAGCGAGGAGATCGATCCGGCGGAATGGGAGGAGATCCGTGCCAAAACCCTTCAGGCACTGGCCCAGCTGGAAGCCTGCCGGGCGAAGGAGGGTGCGGTGCTGCTGGAAGATATCACAGTCCGTGTGCATGGCATCCTGGATCTCCTCGGCCAGACCGATCCGCTGGATGCTGAACGGAAGGAGCTGGTGCGGAACGGACTCCGGAAGTCGCTCGATCAGTACCTCACCTCCGGCACAGCAGCCCCTGCCGATGCAAACCGGTTTGAGCAGGAACTGATCTACTACTTCGAGAAGATGGATGTAACGGAGGAAAAGGTGCGTCTGAAGAAGCATTGTGACTACTTCCTGGAGACGGTGAACGATACCGGATCGCAGGGCAAGAAGTTGGGATTTATCTGCCAGGAGATGGGGCGTGAGATCAACACCCTGGGCTCCAAAGCATCCCACGCCGGCATCCAGAAGATCGTCGTTCAGATGAAGGATGAACTGGAGAAAATAAAGGAACAATTACTGAATATAGTATGATCGCCATCATCATCTCCGCCCCTTCCGGCGCCGGAAAATCGACCATCGTCCATCACCTGATGGAGAGGTTTCCGCAGCTCGGCTTCTCGGTTTCGGCCTGCAGCAGGCGACCAAGAGGCAACGAGGTTGACGGGGTGGATTATCATTTTCTCTCTGTCGATGAATTCAGGAAAAAGATCAAATGGAACGGATTCGTGGAGTGGCAGGAGGTCTACCCGGGAAGCTACTACGGGACCCTGAAGTCGGAGCTGGAGCGGCTGCGGCGGGAAGGAAAGGTTCCCCTTTTCGATGTCGACGTGGTGGGAGGTGTCAGCCTGAAGATCTATTTTGCCTCGTCGGCCCTGTCGATTTTCATAAAGCCCCTCTCCCTGCAGGTGCTCGAAGAGCGTCTCCGGAACCGGGGAAACGACAGTGAAGAGAGCCTGCAAAAACGCCTCGCCAAAGCGGAAAAGGAGATGACCTACGCCCCGCAGTTCGACTGCATCGTGGTAAACGACAACCTGGAGAGAGCGATAAAGGAGGTAGAGAAACTTGTCAGGAACTGGATTCTGGATGCTGCCAACTGCCAACTGCCAACTGAGGACTGAGTTCCTCGCAAATGACGACCCTATGATGAAAAAATCTACCAGGACCGGCCTTTTTTTCGGTTCTTTCAACCCGATCCATCTGGGTCACCTGATGATCGCCAGCTACATGGTGGAATTTACCGATATCCGGGAGGTATGGTTCGTGATCTCCCCCCACAATCCGCTGAAGGAGAAGGCGACCCTGCTCTCTGATCTCAACCGCCTCTATATGGTCAATGTAGCCGTGGAGGACGAACCCAGATTCAAGGCCTCCAACATCGAATTCCACCTCCCGGAGCCCTCCTACACCATCGATACCCTCACCTACCTGCAGGAGAGGTATCCCACCCATGAATTCATCCTGCTGGCCGGGACCGATATCCTTCCTACCTTTCACAAATGGAAAAATTACGAGCAACTCCTCGACCAGTATCAATTGTACATTTATCCCCGGCTCTATAATGGCTCAGTCCCCTTCAGCCTGCATCCTTCCCTTACCTTCGTAGACGCCCCGCTGATCGAGATCTCCTCCAGCTTCATCCGCAACGGCATCCGGGAAGGAAAAAACATGAAGTATTTCCTCCCGGCCAAGGTGTGGGAGTATGTGGAGGAGATGGGGTTCTACCGCTAGATACCGGATACCGGATGCCTGTCATCTGGCATCCGGCATCTGGCATCTGGTAACAAAATCCCCGAGCGCCTGCCTGGTTACCCGCGGCGCTTCATAGAATCCCATGTGTGCGACGTTCTTCAGGATCAGGGATTCGGAATGGAGGGGAAGGAGGATCATCTCTCCGGCACGGTCGACCGGGATCTTCGAGTCTTTCATCCCCAGGATATAGAGCACAGGGATCTTCAGGTTTTTCAACACCCCGGTGGAGTCCTGCCGGTCCCGCATTCCCAGCATGGCAGCCAGGATCGCCTCTTTCGGGAGGGCGGCAGCCTCTCCGATCAAGGCATCGATCTGCCTGCGGTAGGTTTCCCGCGTATCATCGGAAAAAAGGGTAGGGATAAACTGCAGGACAAAGTTGAACTTATCAGCACGGATCACTTCGATGGCCCGATCGCGTTGCTCCCGCGCTTCGGGCGTATCGGCGAAGGGATGGGAATGGAAAATACAGATCCCTTTCAGCAGGGAGGGATAGATCCTGGCAAAAGCAAGGGTCACATAGCCGCCCATGGAGTGGCCGGCCAGTACACACCGTTTGATTCCCAGCTCCCGGAGCACCTTTTTGACCACCCCGGCCATCCCCTCCATCGTATGGACTTCGGCCACGCAGTCGCTCTTCCCGAAACCGGGCAGGTCGATGGCCACCACCCGGAACCTCTTCGACAGATGCCGGATAAACTGCTTCCAGATACCGGATGATTCGGTAAATCCATGAAGAAGCACAAGACACGGCCCCTGCCCATGGTCAACGAAGGCGATCTTTTTGCCCTTGAACTGAATGGTTTTCATATTAGTTGGCAGTTTGCAGTTGGCAGTTGGCACCCAGCTCCAGCATCCAGGATCTAGGATCCAGCATCTAGGATCCCGCCATCACCTCCTCAATCTCACTCACGGTCTTCGGAATAGGTTTCCCCAGCACACGGGAACCTTTGTCGGTTATCAACACGTTGTCTTCGATCCGGATCCCGCCGAAATCCCTGTAGGTGTCTGCCACGTCGTAGTTGATAAAATCGGCATGTTTTCCTTCGGCTTTCCAGAGGTCGATCAGTTCGGGAATGAAGTAGATCCCGGGTTCGATGGTCATTACGAAGTGTTCCTGCAACTTCCTCCCAAACCGCAGGAAGCCTAATCCGAACTCCTTGCTGCGTTCGGTCTCTTTGTCGTACCCCACAAAATTTTCACCCAGTCCTTCCAGGTCGTGCACATCCAGTCCTATGGGATGCCCCAGACCGTGCGGGAAGAACATCGTGTGTGCCCCCTGGCTGACCGCTTCATCGACATTTCCCTTCATGATCCCCAGTGCAGTGAGCCCCCTGGTGATCTCCAGGGCTGCCAGGAGATGGATATCCCGGAACGGAACGCCGGGTTTGAGCGCTTTGATGGCAGACAGGTTGGCGGCCAGCACAATGGCGTAAATATCCTTCTGCCGCCGGGAGAACTCCCCTCCCACCGGGGCGGTGCGGGTGATATCACTGGCATAATGGTACTCCGATTCGGCTCCGGCATCGACAACCAGCATACGATCAGGAATCAGGATATTGCCGTGGTAATGGTTGTGAAGGGTCTGTCCGTTAATGGTCAGGATGATGGGGAAAGAGACTCCGTTGGCCTGCGAGAGGGCAATCCCTTCGATGGTGCCGGCGATCTCCTTTTCGATCGTTCCCGGACGGGCCATCTTCATGGCAGTAGTATGCATCAGCCACGCCACATCCACCATGTTCTCCATCTCCTGGATCTCCAGCAGGTCCTTTTTCATCCGCAGCTTCACCACTCCCCTGATCAGCTCTTCAGATGCCTGATTCCGCACCCCGGCAAGGGGCAGTGCCAGCAATTCCGAGATCTGGATGATGGTCTCCCCCCGATAGGGAGGCAGGTAATGGATTTTCCTTCCGGAGGAGAGTGCCTGGTGCAACACTCCTTCCAGCTCGCTCATCGAACGGGTATCAGCTACCCCTACGTTGTTGCTCCGTTCCTTCATGGAAGGCTGCTGCCCCATCCAGATGATGTCGCTGATCTCTACATCATTTCCGAATAAAATATCCTTCCCGGTGTCCAGGTCCATCACTCCGGCCAGGTCGGGTTGATCCTGTCCGAAGAAATAGAGAAAGCTGCTGTCCTGGCGAAACGCATAGGTATTGGCCAGGTAATTGAACGACACCTCCTGGTTCCCGGGGAAAAAGATGAGCCCTCCATGAACCTCCTGGCGGAGACGGTTTCGTCTGTCTTTGTAGATGCTGGATGGAAACATAATTTAGATTGGTTTAAAATATGAATAAAATAAGGTTCAAGGTGTCGAAGGTACAAAAATTATCTTCTAAATTTGTTCGGTATCTCTATTAATCCTTCATCATGACTGTATCCTTTCTGCAATTCTCGTCCATCACCAAGAAGATCTGGATGGCCCTGCTGGGTTTATTCCTGATGGTCTTCCTGGTGGTCCATCTGGGCATCAACCTCTGTCTGCTTCGTGCCGATGACGGCCAATGGTTTCATGAAGCAGCCCATTTCATGGGAACCAATTACGTGGTCAAAATTTTCGAGGTCGTTCTCTTTGCCGGATTTATCTTCCACATCATTCTGGGGATCATCCTCCAGCTGAAAAACTGGCTTTCCCGGCCGGTACGGTACAGGATCTCCAACCGGTCGGTGACCCCGTTTCTGAGTAAATACATGATCTATACCGGGGGCATCATCCTGATCTTCCTGATCATCCACTTCATGAACTTCTATTTCATCAAGCTGGGGTGGGTGAAGAGTCCGGTCCCCCTGCTGGAAGGGGGTGAGCCCGATTTTTATCAGGGTGCCCGATGGCTTTTTGAGCAACCCTTTTATTCCATCCTGTATATCGTGCTGATGGCCGTGCTGGCCTTTCACCTGAATCATGCGTTCGGTGCGGCATTTCAAACGCTGGGGCTGGAACATAATAGCTATACCCCCTGGATCAAGGGCTTCAGTACTGCGTATTCGATTTTGATCCCCCTTGGTTTCAGTATCATCCCTCTCTATTTCTTAATCTTCAGTTAGGCATTATGGCAGAATTAAATTCAAAGATACCGCAGGGTCCTGTTGCAGCTAAGTGGACCCATTACAAAGCACATCAGAACCTGGTCAATCCGGCCAACAAACGGAAGCTGGATGTGATCGTGGTGGGGACCGGCCTGGCCGGGGCTTCAGCCGCAGCCTCCCTGGGGGAGCTGGGCTTCAAAGTCAAGATCTTCTGTTACCAGGATAGTCCGCGCCGGGCTCACAGCATCGCTGCCCAGGGAGGGATCAATGCCTCCAAGAATTATCCCAACGACGGCGACAGCACTTACCGCCTTTTTTACGACACCATCAAAGGAGGGGATTACCGGTCACGGGAAGCCAATGTTTACCGCCTCGCGGAGGTGAGCGGCAGCATCATAGACCAGTGCGTGGCCCAGGGGGTTCCTTTTGCCCGGGAATATGGCGGGATGCTCGACAACCGCTCTTTCGGAGGCGCACTCGTCTCCCGCACCTTCTATGCCCGCGGCCAGACCGGGCAGCAACTTCTCCTGGGAGCTTACAGCGCCCTGAGCCGCCAGATCAAGCTTGGCACGGTGGAGATGTTTAACCGCCACGAGATGATGGATGTGGTGCTCATCGACGGACGGGCCCGGGGGATCATCGCCCGGAACCTCATCACAGGGGAGCTGGAGCGTCATTTCGGCCATGCCGTAATAATCGCTTCCGGCGGATACGGAAATGTCTTCTACCTCTCTACCAACGCCATGGGGTCGAACGGAAGCGCTGCCTGGCAGATCTTCAGGAAAGGGGCCTGGTTCGCCAACCCCAGCTTCACGCAGATCCATCCCACCTGTATCCCTGTTCACGGCGACTACCAGTCGAAGCTGACCCTGATGAGTGAAAGCCTCCGGAACGACGGCCGCATCTGGGTGCCAAAAAACAAGGAGGATGCCGAAAAGATCCGGCAGGGAACACTCAAAGCGAATGATATCAAGGAAGAGGACCGGGATTACTTCCTCGAGCGACGGTACCCTGCTTTCGGGAACCTGGTGCCCCGCGATGTGGCCTCCCGGGCAGCCAAAGAGCGGTGTGATGCCGGCTACGGGGTTGGAGATACCGGACTGGCGGTGTACCTCGATTTTGCCGATGCCCTCAAACGGCTCGGAAAACCCGTGATCGAAGAGCGCTACGGCAACCTCTTCCAGATGTACGAAAAGATCGTGGACGAGGATCCGTACCTGAACCCGATGATGATCTACCCGGCAGTCCACTATACCATGGGCGGGACCTGGGTGGATTACGAACTGATGAGCACGGTACAGGGACTCTTTGTGGCCGGTGAAGCCAACTTCTCCGACCACGGTGCCAACCGCCTGGGAGCCTCCGCCCTCATGCAGGGGCTGGCCGACGGCTATTTCGTGCTTCCTTATACCATTCAGAACTACCTGGCCGACCAGATCAAGGTGGCCCGTATCTCCACCGACAAAGAGGAGTTTGTGCAGACGGAAAAGGCGGTCAGGGAACGGCTGGAGAAGCTCCTGGCGATCAATGGAACAAAATCGGTAGACCATTTCCACAAAGCCCTCGGTAAGATCATGTGGGAATACGTGGGGATGGGCCGGAATGCGGAAGGGTTACAAAAGGCGATCAAAGAGATCCGGGAGCTGCGGGCCGAATTCTGGAAAGATGTGAAGATCCCCGGAAAGCTCGACGACCTTAACATCGAACTCGAAAAAGCCAACCGGGTGGCCGATTTCCTTGAACTCGGGGAACTGATGGCCATGGATGCCCTGGAGCGGAACGAAAGCTGCGGAGGCCACTGCCGTGAAGAGTACCATACCGAGGACGGCGAATGCCTCCGGAACGACAAGGACTTCATGTACGTCGCCGCCTGGGAGTACAAAGGCCCGGGTGAATACGTCATGCACAAGGAACCGTTGGAGTATGAGGAGATTGAGGTGAAACAGAGGGTGTATAAATAATTACGAATTACGAATTACGAATTACGAATTGGAAAAATTATGAACCTGACACTTAAAATCTGGAGACAACCGCACACACGCGCGAAGGGTAAATTCATCACCTACAGGCTGGATGATATCTCACCCAACTGCTCCTTCCTGGAGATGCTCGATATCCTGAACGAACAATTGATCGGGAATGATGAGGAGCCTGTGGCGTTTGACCACGACTGCCGGGAGGGGATCTGCGGTATGTGCAGTTTATACATCAATGGCCGTCCGCATGGTCCTGACGATGCCATTACCACCTGCCAGCTCCATATGCGGAAATTTCGTGACGGCGCCACTATCGTGATCGAACCCTGGCGGGCGAAGCCTTTCCCTGTGATCAAAGACCTGATCGTTGACCGGACCGCGTTTGACCGGATCATCCAGGAGGGAGGCTATATCTCCGTGCATACCGGTGGTGCACCCGACGCCAACAGCATCCTCATCAGCAAGGAACATGCCGACCTCTCGATGGATGCTGCAGCCTGTATCGGGTGCGGCGCCTGCGTGGCAGCCTGTAAAAATGCCTCCGCCATGCTTTTTGTATCTGCAAAAGTCTCCCAGTTTGCCCTCCTGCCGCAGGGGAAAGTAGAGGCCAACGACCGTGTAAAGAAGATGGTGGCCATGATGGATGAACTGGGTTTCGGCAACTGCACCAACACCTATGCCTGCGAGGCCGAATGTCCCAAACTGATCTCCCGCTCCAACATCGCCCGTATGAACCGGGAGTTCATCTGTGCGAAGGTGTCGTAGTCCCGCGTCTGCTACCTCTCAATCCGTCGAAATCCCTATTTTTGCAGTACGATGAAATTCAGTGAAGTTCCTGCAGGGAGATCAATCAAGCAAAAGCTGATCCAGACCGTTCTGGACCAGCGGGTAAGCCATTCTCAGCTCTTTTTCGGTCCGGAAGGGACCGGCAAACTGGCGCTGGCAATCGCTTACGCGCAACTGATAAACTGCACCGGACCCCCCAGCCCCCTAAAGGGGGAGCTTTTCCCCACAGGGGGAAGTAAGTCCCCTTCAGGGGATTTAGGGGTAGAAGG
>Ga0163200_1000341_pt1 | contig 20697 bp, 15 predicted proteins | sample PL_2010_200m_FD_113535 | JGI IMG/M metagenome (GOLD analysis project Ga0163200, IMG submission 113535) | Freshwater microbial communities from Powell Lake, British Columbia, Canada to study Microbial Dark Matter (Phase II) - PL_2010_200m | ecosystem: Environmental > Aquatic > Freshwater > Lake ... | reverse complement strand
GGCGTGGCCATCGAGCGGGCGGAACAGGCCGGTTTTTTCGAGCTTGGCTCGCCGACGGAAGGCGTGCTGCAACTGTACTCGGTGAATGCGCAGATCGCGGAGTCGAACTTGAAATTGATGGATGAGGCGACGCTGCAACAGAAGGTGCCGCACGAACTGGCGAAGGGGACTGACGGCTTGAAGCTGGCGCTCGACAAGGACCGTGAGTTGACGCCGTTGTGGCCGCTGCTGTTGATGGGCGCACTGCTGGTGTTCGGCGCGGAGACGATGATCTCGAACGTGATGGCCCGGAACCGGTCGCAGGCCGACGAGCAACATATCCGCACGGGCCGGCTCAACAAACGGCGGCTCGGTCAGGTTTTCCGCGGCTCGGTGGAGGTGGGGAAATGAGGGAGTTCCTTTTCTCGCCGGTGGTGGCGTGGGTCTGGCTGATTTTGCTGGCGGCGCTGATTGCGGCGGGCACGATTGTGACGTTCTTCTACGGGCTGCGGTCGAAGCTGCGGATCGTGTTGTTGTGGACGTTCCGGGTGCTGGCGCTGGCGTTGTTTGTGTTGATGCTGGCCCAGCCGCAACAGCGTCAGGAGGAGATCACGGTGTTGCGCCCGCAACTGGCGGTGCTGGTGGACACCTCGGAGAGCATGACCGATCCCGCCGACGAGACGCAGCCGCGCCGCGCGGAGCAGGTGAAGAAATGGATGGAATCGCCGGCGTTCACGAACCAGTTGGCGGACTTCGATGTGCGGGTGTTCGCGTTCGACCAGACGTTGAACGAGGCGGGCCGCGACGTGGGCAAGCTCCAGTTCAAGGGCGACCGCTCGAACGTGCTCGGCGCGTTGCGCCAGGCGCAGGACCGGTTCCGCGGACAGCCGTTGTCGGCGATTTGCCTGCTCAGCGACGGCTTGGAGACGATCAACCCGGTCAAGCCGGAAAGTGTCACGGCGCCGACGATGGTGCCGGTGTTCACGTTCGAGCTGGAGAAACCGTTCAAGCCGAAACCGAAGACGAAGGAAGTCGGCATCATCCACGCGGATTATCCGAGCCGGGTTGTGGTTGGCTGGGAAGTGGAGATGAAGATCAGCGTGCGCGCCGTCAGCATGGCGGGCCAGACGGTGATCGTGGAGTTGTGGCGCGACGGGCGCAAGCAACAGGAGACGACCGTCGCGTTCGGCGAGGACGAACAGAACCGCGACGCCGCGTTCACCGTCACGCACGATCGTCCCGGCGCGGTGCAATACGAGGCGCGGCTCGCGGATCCCGCGGCGAAGAAGGACTCGGGCAAGGCGCCGTTCGTGATTGACGTGGTCGAGCCGGGCAACCGGGTGCTCTACATCCAGAACACGTTGAGCTTCGACTTCAAGTTTCTCCGCAAGGCCATCGAGGCGAATCGCAACCTCCAACTCGCCTCCTACGTCCGCTGGAAAGACGGCAAGCTGGTCAGCCTCAGTTCGGCCGGGCGGACGATGGAAGGCGCGGCGCTGGAGTTTGTGGCGTCGTCGCTGGCACGGTACTCGGTCGTGATCATCGGGAACCTGCCGGTGGATTCGTTGTCGCCGGATGATTACAAGGGGCTGCGCGAGTACGTGGACAAGGGCGGCGGGCTGGTCGTGCTGGGCGGCGGGAACAGCCTGTTGAGCCAGGCGGTCAACGCAACGGCGCTCAAGGACGTGTTGCCCGTGACGTTCGGCGGCAGCTCCGAATACCGCGAGGGCGCGTTCCCGGTGGCGATCACCGACACGGGACTGCATCACCCGGTGTTCGGGTCGTTGTTTGCGAAGCTGCACGAGTTTCCGCCGTTGCAGACGTTGAACGTGGCCGATGGCACCGACGCGCTGGCACAGGTGTTGGTGCGCGCGAACTGGCTGGGCCGGCAGGTGCCGCTGGTGACGGCGAAACAGTTTGGCAAGGGGCGCGTGTTGACGGTGGCGACGGACACGATCTTCGGCTGGCGGCTGGCGGAAAAAGGCTGGAGCGGCCAGATGTCGCCGTACGACACGTTCTGGGCGCAGTTGATGGACTGGCTGATTCCGAAGGAACAGGAGAAGGGAGGCACGGGAAAACTGGAGGTGTTCACCGACCGCCCGAACTACTTCGTCGGCGAGAAACCCGAGGTCCGCGCCATCGTGACGTTGCCCGGCGGCGCGAAAGGGCCGACGCAGTTGGCGTTGCGGGTGGCGACGCCGGACGAGAAGACCTTTGAGTACGTGATGCAAGCGGCGACGCTCCAGACGGCGGCTGGACGCCAGGTGCCGGGCTACCGCGCGGCGGTCGAGCCGTACGTGGCGGGGGTGTACGTTGCCGAAGTGACAGCGCCCATCGGTGGCACCAACGTTGCGGCGCAGGCCCGATTTGTCGTGTCGAAACCGCCGACCGAGGTGACGGGCCAGCCGATCAACCGCGAGCTGCTGGCGCGTCTAGCCGAGATCACCAAGGGCAGGTTCCTGCCGATGGGCGAGTGGGACAACTGGCGGAAGACGTTACACGTTGAAGAACAACACTTTTCCCGCGTCCAACTTTTAGATTTGTGGAATAATCCAGTTCTGCTAGGATTATTACTGGCGGTCCTGGCGATGGACTGGATCGCCCGAAAACTATGGAGTCTGCCATGAAGCGATGGATCATACTCGTGACGGTGCTGGTTGCAGCGACAGCCGGAGCATTACCGGAACAAAACCTCGTGCCGAACGGCAATTTCAGTGACAAGACCGAATCGCTCAAAAGCTGGCGCTACACCTATCCGCACCTGCAACAGCAGTACGGCAAGAACCAAGAGTACGTCAAGGTCACCAACTACAACGGCAGACGTTGCGCCGAGTTCGCCGTTCCCCTGAAGCAGGGCAATGTGGGCGGCGCTTATCTTGAGACTGCGTTCATCAAGTGCGAGCCGGGCGCGACCTACAAGGCCGAGGTGGAGTGCTGCCCGAAAGACACGACCATGATCATCTTCATCGAGGCGTGGGTGCCGTTGCCCGAAGAAATCGTGATGAAACCCAGCTTGCATGTTTGGCCGGCAGAGGACGGCAGACCGCGGTTGATGCTGTGTGGGCGCAAACAGGCGCCGCGATCTACCGTGAACACCTGGACCACGATTCGCGACACCTACACCGTTCCAAAGACCGTAACGCTCGCCCTCAAGGAGACGCCGCCGGCGTACATTTCGGTGAAGGCGTACGTGTATGTGCCAAATGTCCACGGGAAACCGATCTCGAATGCTTACGTCACAAATTTTCGTCTAACAAAAGTAAAGTGAGGTTGCCATGTCACTATCCGCACGAACAGTCCATAACAGGTTGAACGAGTCGGTCCGCCGGTTGCGGTGGTCGCGCAGCGGACGGTATCTGCTCATCGGGGCTGCGGCGTCGCTGGCGTTTCTGACAGCGGCGTTGCTGCTCGACGCGAGGTTTCATTTCGGGTTCACCGGTCGCTGGATCGGCTTTGCGCTGACCATCGGCCCGTTGCTAACGATGCTGGTGATGGCGGCTCGCGCTTGGATTGTGCCGATCTCGGAGTCGGCGATTGCGCGGCGCATTGAGGTCAATTGCGGCGGCGCGCAGAACGTGTTGATCAGCGCGGTGCAGTTCGACCGCGAACTGCCATCGGGTTCGGCGCTGCGAGAGGCGTTGTTCCAGGAGATGAAGGACCCGTTCCCGTCGGTGCCGTGGAAGGCCGTGTTCGACTTGAAGCTGATCGCCAAGCTCGGCGCGGCGGTCGGCGTGGTGTTGGCGGCGATGTCGGTGTGGGCGCTGGTCAGTCCGGACCGGTTCGCGAACTCGGCCGCGCGCCTGCTGTTGCCGTCCAGCAACGTGGCGCCGCTGACGCAGACGCGCATTCTCGATGTATCGCCGGGCAACGCGACGGCGGTGCACGGCAGCGACCTGCGGGCGGTGGTGAAACTGGGCGGCGTGTTGCCGCGCGCGGCGTGGATTTATTTCCGCGAGCCGGGGTCGAGCTGGCAGAAGTCGGTGATGAACCGCGAGGTCGGCGAGCCGTTCTTCCTGTTCACGTGGAAGGAACTGACGCAGCCGGTGGAGTATTACATCGTGGCGGGCGACACCCGTTCAGCGCCGTTCCGCGTCGGCGTGCGTCCGCGCACCGCGGTCAAGAGCCGCGTCGCCGAGATGGAGACGCCGGCGTACACGAAGATGGGACGGTTGACGGTGCGCGATTTCAGCGCGCTCCAGAACGTGTTTCCCGGCTCGAAGTTGACGGTGACGCTGGAGTTCAATTATCCGCTCGCCGGCTTCGCAGTGGCCGACGAAAAAGGCGCGGCAGTGCCGGTGCAGAAACTGGAGGACACGCGCTGGCAGTTCAGCCTGACGGCAAAGGCGAGCCAGACATTGAAGGTGAGCTACGCCGACAAGGACAAGTTCGCCGACAACGAGACGTTGCCCATTGCGGTCAAGACCGACGAGGGACCGAAGATTCAAGTGACACAGCCGGCCGAAGGCCAGCAGTTGGTTGACAAACGCGATGGCACACTCGACGTGGCGTTCACGTGTTCCGACAATTTCAGCCTCGGCGCGATCGCGTTGTACAAAATGACGCCGGAGGCGCGCGACGGGCAGTTGATCCAGGAATGGAAGGACGCGGCGGGACAAGCCGCGTTTAGTGGCACGGCGCGGGTGCCGTTGACCCAGTACTCGACCGAGAACGCCGACCGCGTGACGTTCTTTGTCGTCGCCAGGGACCAGAACGACGTGACGGGGCCGGGCGTGACGTTCTCGCGGCCGGTGGTGGTGACATTGCGTTCGCAGGACCAGGTCAAACAGCAGTCCGACGAAACGACGCTGAAGTTCCAGAAGAGCCTCGAAGAGTTGATCCGTCTCCAGCAGACCAACCTCGACGAGAGCCGGTCGGTGCAGCGAATGACACAGCCGCCGGCGGAGACGTTCCCGCCGCTGTTGAACCGGCAGACCGAGATTGGCGCGATGGGCGCGAGCATCGCCAACACGGCGGAGATGATTTCCGGCGACATCCGCGAGATATTGCGCGGACTCAGCCAGAAGGAGATGAAGCAGGCGGTGTTGTTGTTGCGCGCCGCGGCGACCGCGACGGGCGAGCCGCGGGCGAAGGCGCTGGCGGGGGCGATTGAAATGGAGTCGTTGATTCTGGCGAAGCTGCACGGCACGCCGGAGAAGATGAAGGAGGACATCGGCAAGGCGGAGTTGCAGGACATGATCGCGGGGCTGGAGGAGTTGTTGAAGAGCCAGCGCGACCTGCAACGCGACACGAAGAACGCCACCGAGTCCGCCGCCCCGACACTTGCAGCGCGTCAGGACAAGCTCGCCGACCATTCCTCGAAGGTCCGCGACGGCCTGCAAAAAACACTGGCCACGGCGCCGCTCAGCGATAAGACGTTCAAGGACAAGCTCGCGCAGGTTGTGGCGATGTTCGGTGGACTGCGGATCAAGGAAGACATGCTGACGGCGGCGCAGCGGTTGGAGGAGAAGAAGCTCAACGACGCCCAGGCGAAACAACAGGAAGTCATCAATAATTTGATGAAGATGATTCAGGCGCTCAACGAGGCACGCGTCGCCCACGGCGTTCAGGAAGTCGAGAACGTGCGCAAGGCGCTGGAGGAGATGAAGGATCAGATCGTCAAGCTGGAGAACATCCAGCGCGAGATCGTCGCGAAGAGCAAGGACATCGCCAAGAAGGACGAGAAAGGCCCCGATGATGTCTCGCAGGCGCAGGAAATCCGCCAGTCGAAGGACCTCATGGCGAAAGTCATCGAGCAGATGTTGACCGATGCGCACGTGTTGCCCGACCTGACCCCGGCGAACGAGCTGCGCGCGACGTTGTTGTCTATCTTGGAGGAAGTCAAACAGGAGGACGAGGAGGCAGCGAAGAAGGGCGAGTTGAAGCCGACGGAAATCGCCGTGCAGAAGGAAGACTCGCTCATGAAGAAGCTGGAGGAGGCCGAGAAACAGGACGACGACATGGAACACTGGCTGCCGAACAAGAGCGACACGGCTAAATGGCTTTGCGAGAATTTTGACAAGTCTGAGATACCGCAGATTCCGAACGTGCCGTTGCCGGATGCGTTTGACGATCTCGTCGGCGACCTTCAGAAGGAACAGCAGGACATGGCCGACAAGGCCAACGACGCCAACTCCAACCAGATGTTCGCCCAAATCCCGGCGGGCTGGGACGTGATGGACGGCCCACAATCCAGTTTCGGCGCCCAAGGAAAGTCTGGCAACCAGCGCCCGAACAAGAACGAGCAGGGCGGTCGCTCCAGCGGCGGTCGTCAAGGCATGAGCGACGGCGAAATGGCCGGCGACACGACCTCCAACCTCGAAGGTTCCGAGGTTGACGCGCGCCGGACCAAGGACCAGCAGCAAAAAGGCATGGTCAAGGACGGCGGCGGCTCCAGTGAAGCGAAAGCGACCGGCGGCGGCAAGGCGGGCGCGTTCAGCGACCGCCGCGGCATGGACGGCAGCGGCCCGGTGCGCGAGTCCAACGCGCCGCGTCAATTGGCCAGCGACGCGAGGGCCGTCGAGCAGGCGTTGCTCAAGGAGAAGGCCGCGAAGGTCATGGCGCAGGCCAAGATGCTTTTCCTGAAACCGAACGGGATGTCGGAAGTGGTCCGCTTGATGGACGAGTCGCAACAGGCGTTGCAGCAAGGCCGGACGCGCGACTTCTCCGGACTGCACCGCAAGATCCTCGGCCAGCTCAACACCGTCAAGGGCCAGATCCACGGCAGCAGCGTGGTGACGTTGCCCGGTGCCGACGGCGCGCGCGTCGTCGAACGCCAGATCGCCGGCGGCGATGAAGGCACGGTGCCGGCGCAGTACAAGGAGATGGTCGCCGATTACTACCGGTCGTTGTCGGGAGAGCGTTGATGGCGTTGCTGGCACCGTTGCTCGGCGTTTTTCTTGCCGCCGCTCCGGCGCCGGAGTTGGATGGCAGCCTGCCTCCTGTTCCGGATAAGTTCCGGATAAGCCGCGTCCGCGAAACACCGTCCGAGTGGGCGATCAAAGACGCGCCGTATCGGGCGGTGTTGCTCGTGGGCAATCAGCCGACGGCGCCGGAAGCGGGCGTGGCGATCGAGTTACCGGAGTTCGGCGCGACGATGCCGGAGTTGGCGGACGTGGTGTTGACCGACAACAAGGGCGCGGCGCAACCGATTTCGCGATTCCATCGCACGGAAGGCAAAACGGCGTTTGTGTTGGCGAAAGAGCTTGACCCGAAACAGATGTACTACCTTTATTTCGGCGGTGGCAAGAAACGCGAGACGCCGACGTGGCAGCCACCGATGGTCAGCCTGTTGATGGAGACGCGCCGGTTGACGGGCAGTTCGGGGGCGATCCAAAGCTGCGGCGAAATGGAATCCGCCTGGTCCGCCGCCGGTGGCAAGACTGATGGCATCGGGTTTGTGTCGCTCATTTATTACGGGTTGAATCCGTACGGCGAGGGCTTGAAGTTCGTCACGCGCGTCACCGGCTGGCTGAACACGAAGGGAATGAAACAGGTCACGCTGTACACACTGTCGTGCGACGCCTCGTTTGTGGTCGTCAACGGCCAGTACGCGTTCGGCTGGCCCGGCAAACACAAGGCCGTCGCTACCATGAAGACCGTCCCGCAGAAAACGGTATCGTGTAGCGGGTCGTTCACCCGGATTGATTACTACCACGCGAAAGGCGCGGAGACGAACGAGCAGCCGATCATGGCGCTCGGATGGGTGCGCAACGGCCAGTACCAGACAATTCCGCACGAGAGTTGGGTCCACTCCGGCAAGGCCAACATCACCCGTTTCGAGGGCCAGGACAAACGTCCCGTGCCGGCAGCGAACGTGTCGTTCTGCAGTTACATCGGCTACAACAATCTCTGGTTCTACGAAACCAATTTCTCGATGTGCACGCTGCCGCCCGATGATTGGACAGCGGAATGGCGGTTCGACGACGGCACGGTCCGCTCGGGGCCATTGTTTACGCGCGTGCTCGCCACCTACGCGCCGCAGAAAGTCACGCTCCGTCTCAAACGTGGCAACGAAGTCCTGACCGGTTTCCGGCGGTTCCAGCCGCCCGACGGGTTGGGCGCCTCCTCGATCAACCAGCCCGGCGACACCGAGCGCTACGCGCAGGCACTCGGTCAGGATGATCCGTCGGGCCTGACGCAGGAGGAACTGAAGAGCTACGCCTTCTTCCTCGGCGTGTTCGGCACGTTGCCACAGGCCGCGCGCGTCGCCAACGCCTACGTGAAAAAATACAAGGACCCGGCCGACCCGGTCTGGGCCGATTCGCAACTGGTCCGCATCCGCTGGATCGCTCAAACGAATTTGCAGCAGGCCCTGACCGAGTTGCGCTCACTCCCGCCCGCCGCCCGCGCCGCGCACGGCGCGCGGCTCGATGAGTTGGAGGCCGATTTGATCGTCTTCTATTCGCGCGACCTGAACTCCGCGAACCGGCTCGAACAGATGGCCGCGCAAAGCAAAGACCGCCACACGGCGCAGTTGATGCGCGTCCGCCTCGGCGACCTCTACCGCGTCAACGGCAAACACGCCGAGGCCGTCGAGAAATACCGCGCCGCCCAGCGCGCCATCGCCGACGCCACCGGCGGGCGCAAATTGCCGGCGCAAGACGAGGCGTTCGCGCTCAGCGTCGGCGAATTCATTGCGACTGGACGCCGCGAAGAAGCCCAGAAGAACCTCACCGACTGGGAAGTGGCTCACCCGATGACCAAACTGAACAGCGACTTCCTGGTGTTGCGCGGGCAGTTGCTCAACAAGCTCGGACGCTACCGCGAGGCGTTGGTCGAGTTGGAGTCATTCAAGGGGCTCAGCCCCGAAAGCCCGTATCTCGTGGACGCCGATTTCCACCGCGCACACGCCTTGTGGGAACTCGGCCAGAAGGACGACGCCCGCAAACTCTGGGCCGAGATCGCCCGGAAGTTCCCCAACCACTCGCTGGCCAAAGACAGCGAGGAACTCGCTCGAAAACCATGAACCGCATCCTTGTTTCCAGCTTCCTGTTAGCCGTTTTCCTCGTGTCCGTATGCGACGCCGCCGATACGTACGACAAACGTTTCGTTGACACCGCAGGCCGCATCTACACGGCGGCGGACCCGTCCAATCCCGGCGGCATCGCCGGCTCCATCTCCAAGGGCGACATTACGTACGCCATGGCCGTTGACCACGACCGCAAACGCGTTTACCGCGGCGAATGCAAAGGCAGCGACTTCAGTTTCCGCGGCATCGCCGTCGGCAAGTACGACATCGTCATCATGACCAGCGACGGCAAAGTCTATGAGGGCCTCGCGCTCGGCGAGCCAACGAAGAGTTTGTCGCCCGCTCTGTTGCAGAACCTCCAAAAACGCGTCGCCAAGGCCGACGAATTTTACAACCGCAGCATCATCCACCGCGCCGGCGTCGTCGAGGATCGCGCGTTTGCCTTTGTGGAACGCATTCGCGACCGCAGGATGGTCAAACAGAACGCCGACCTCATGGACGCCGAAATGCGCCGGCTCGAAGTCATCGAGCTGACTCAGTCCACCGACGACTGGCAGATGACCGAAAGCCGCCACATTTACCGCGAACCCGAACCCGGCGCCGGCAAACACCGGCCCTTCCTCGAACCGAAACGGATTCCTGCCCTCGGCAACATCCGCGTCGTGGACAGCGTCAAACAACTTGGTAAAATAACGATCCCATTCAACTGAAAGGTAACTGCATCATGCCCAACCTCCGCATCATCACCGCCGACGGCCACCAGCGCAGCTTCGAACTGACCACGGCCCGCTGCACCATTGGGCGATCCTCCGATTGCGATCTGCACTTGGAGGTTGACGGTCTCTCTCGCCACCACGCCTGCGTGTACAACACCGACGGCCAGTGGCGCATTCAAGACCTCGGCAGCGCCAACGGCACCAGCGTCAACGGACGCGCCATCGAAGACAACTTTCTCGCCACCGGCGACACCATCAATCTCGGCGCACTCAGCATCGTCTTCGAAGGCGACGATGCCGCGACCGCTGTGCCCGTTGCAGAGGTCGCGCCCGAACCGGCCGAGGCGGTCGTGGCCGATGTTGCGAGGCCGCCCACGCCTCTCGTTGTCGAAGTGCCGCGCGAAGTTCGGGAGGACGAAGTCCGCGCCATCGTCCAGCGCATGGCCGAGCACACCAAACGGATCGAGACCGAAATCTCCAAGGCCATCATCGGCCAGAAAGAAGTCATCTGGCAGTTGCTCACCGCCATTGTCTCCAACGGCCACGTCCTGATGATCGGCATGCCCGGCCTCGCCAAGACCATGACCATCCGAACCTTGAGCGAGGTGCTCGACCTCAAGTTCCGGCGCATCCAGTTCACCCCCGACCTCATGCCCAGCGACATCACCGGCACCGATGTCCTCGAAGTGGACGAAAAAACCGGCCACAAAGGGTACCGCTTCATTCAAGGCCCGATCTTTTGCAACATCATGCTCGCCGACGAAATCAACCGCACCCCGCCGAAGACGCAGGCCGCGTTGCTCGAAGCGATGCAGGAACACCGCGTCACCGCCAGCGGCCACACCTACCAACTCAGCCTTCCGTTCTTCGTCCTCGCCACACAGAATCCGCTCGAACAGGAAGGCACCTATCCGCTCCCCGAAGCCCAGCTCGACCGATTCATGTTCAGCGTGTACATAGACTACCCCGCAGAGAAGGACGAGGAAACCATCGCCAAAGTTACCACCTCCACCGCCAAGCCCGATCTCCAGCGCGTCCTCACCGGCAAGGAGATTCTCGAAATCCAACAAGTCGTCCGCAACATGCCCGTCTCCGACCACGTTGTCCGCTACGCCGTCCGCCTCGCCCGTGCCACCCGACCCGGCGACAAGCGCGCCCCCGACTTCATCAAGAAATACATCCACTGCGGCGCCGGTCCCCGCGCCTCCCAATACCTCCTCATCGCCGCCAAGGCCCGCGCCGTCATCAACGGACGCCTCCTCGTCAGCGCCGACGACGTCCGCGCCGGCGCCCGGCCCGTCCTCCGCCACCGCATGTTCACCAACTTCACCGCCGACGCCGAGGGCATGGACACCGACAAGATCGTCCAACAACTCCTCCAAGCCGTCCCCGAACCCGGCGAAGGCGACTACTGAGCCTTCGGCGGCGCGAGCCGCCGGTCGAGGTGGCTGCGGAACCCGGACAGCACAAGCGTGCCGTCGGGTTGGACTTCCAGCAGCGTGTACGCGCCGGGAGTCTCGGTCATCGCATGCAACGTGACGTAGTGGATGCCGTTGATCTGCCGGACTTCGTTGGTGTGGGCGTGGCCTTGGAGGACGGCAAGCACGTTACCGGATTGCTCCAACATGCGGCGGATTTCCTCGGCGTTCTTGATGGCGGTGGCGGTCTTCTTGGCGACATCCAGGCGCTGGTGAACGAAGCAGACGGTCTTCTTGTCGGTCGCCTTCAAGTTGGCGGCGAGCCAGTCGCGTTCGGCGGGCGGAATCTCGGTGTCGGTCCACTTGATCTTCTTCGCGCCGTAGGGCGTTCCGTCGGCGGTGTAACAGGCGTCGAGCACCACGAAGTGGAAACCGTCGCAGTCGAACGAGTAGTGGGCCTGCTTCGCGCCGCAGACTTCGAGGAACTGCGCCTTCGTCAACGCCTCGACATCGTGGTTGCCGATGACGTGGTGGCGCGGGCCGTTGAACTGCGCGAACACGGCGTTGATCGTCCGCGCGTGTCCCGCTTCGCCTTCCGCTGTTGGCGCCGCGTCAATGAAGTCGCCCAGCTCGACGATGAAATCGGGCTTGGCTTCGTTGAACGCCGCGACGGCGGTCTCCAGTTTCGCCAGCGAGGCGCGGTAGTCGCGTTTCGCGGTGGATGGTTTGTCGGCATAATGCACGTCGGTGACCACGCCGATCCGCACGCCGAGCGCCGAGGCTAGGATGGCCCACAGGAAGAACAACGCGAGAAGAAGCCGGTTCATCATGCCGGCCAACAAACCTCACTACACCGCTGCCGTCAAGCCCGTAACTTGACACCTTTCCCGCAGCCCCTATAGTTCCGCCAACATGCAAACCGAAGAGCCTAGAGGAAGTCAGGGGTTATGGTCGCACGTTGCGCCAGCGGACTGGAACGACTGGCGCTGGCAGCTCCAACATCGCATTACTACGGTGGAGGCGCTGGAAACGCTGTTGCCGCTTACGCCGGAGGAGCGGGAGGGCGTCGTGCTGGCCGGAAAGAAACTCGCTCTCGCCATCACGCCGTACTTCTTCAACCTCATTGACCGCGCTGATCCGAACTGCCCGATCCGCCGCCAGGTCGTCCCGCGCGTCGAGGAAACCACGACCGCGCCGTGGGAACTGACCGACCCGTGCGACGAGGACGAGCGGATGCCCGTGCCCGGCCTCGTCCACCGCTATCCCGACCGCGTGTTGTTCCTCGTGACCGACCGTTGCGCCTCGTACTGTCGCTATTGCACCCGCAGCCGCGTCGTCAGCGGAGTAGGGGAACAACATCTCGAAACTGATTTCACCGCCGCCATCGAGTACATCCGCCAACACACCGAAGTTCGCGACGTGCTGTTGAGCGGCGGCGACCCGTTGCTCCTCAGCGACGAACGCCTCGAACATCTGCTCTCCCAACTCCGCGCCATCCCGCACGTCGAGTTCCTCCGTATCGGCAGCCGCATCCCCATCTTCCTGCCGCAACGCATCACGCCGGACCTTTGCGCGATGTTGAAGAAGTTTCATCCGCTCTGGATGAGCATCCACACCAATCATCCACGCGAAGCCACCGCCGAGGCTCGCGACGCCTGCGCCCGCCTCGCCGACGCCGGTATTCCGCTCGGCAACCAGACCGTCCTCCTTCGCGGCGTCAACGACGATCCCGCCGTCATGAAGTCACTCATGCACAAGCTCCTCATGATGCGTGTTCGCCCGTACTACATCTACCAATGCGACCTCGTCCGCGGCACCCATCACCTCCGCACCTCCGTCCGTAAAGGCATCGAGATCATCGAGGCCCTCCGCGGCCACACCACGGGTTACGCCGTCCCCCAATACGTCATTGACGCCCCCGGCGGCGGCGGCAAAGTCCCCATCGGTCCCATCACCGTCGTTGCGCACGACAACCAGCGCGTCCTCATCCGCAACCACGAAGGCGAACTCTACGAATACCCCGAACTGAATGAGGAACGCGTCTCATGCCCGCGATAATCCTCAAGCCCGGCAAAGACCGCCGGCTCATTGCCGGGCACTGCTGGGTTTACGCTGGCGAGATTGCCGGCGTCAGCGACGACGCCAAGGACGGCGACGCCGTTGACATCCTCGACCACCGCAAACGCGGCCTCGGCGTCGGCCTCCTCAACTGCAAATCCCAGATCACCGTCCGCCGGTTCACCACGCAGAAGGAGGAACTCGACAAAGCGTTCTTCCGCCGCCGCCTGCAAGCCGCCGCCGCGTACCGTCAGCCTGCCGAGGCCCATCGGCTCGTCTTTTCCGAGGGCGACCAGTTGCCCGGCCTCATCCTCGACAAGTTCGGCGATTGCCTCGTGTTGCAGGCGTTGACGCTCGGCATTGACCAGCGCAAACCGATGCTCGTCGGGCTGGCTCGCGAGCTGTTCCATCCGAAAGCCATCGTCGAGCGCAGCGACGCGCCGACGCGCAAGCTCGAAGGTCTGGCCGAAACCAAGGGCGTCCTCTTTGGTGAGACCGACGGCAATGTCGTTATCAACGTCGGTGGCGTCCATTTCGCCATCAATCTGCTCGAAGACCAGAAGACCGGTTTCTTTCTCGACCAGGCCGCCAACTACCAGGAAGTGTTCCGGTTTTGTTCCGGCAAGCGGGTGCTCGACTGTTTCAGCTATCACGGCGGGTTCGCGCTGTACGCCGCGCAGGCCGGGGCGTCAACCGTCGAGGCCGTGGAGATTTCCGAAGTCGCTGTCACGCGCGCGCGCCAGAACGCGGAGTTGAACGGCCTGCTCGGCAAGATTGACTTCACCTGCGCCAATGCCTTCGACACCCTCAAGAAGTACGACGTCGAGAAACGCCAGTTCGACGTCATCGTGCTCGACCCGCCGACGTTCACGCGGACCAAGCAGAACGTTGACGATGCGTTGCGCGGCTACAAGGAGATCAACCTCCGCGCGTTGAAGATGCTCGCGCCCGGCGGCCTGTTGGCGACGTTCACCTGTTCGCACCACATTGGCGCCGAGTTGTTGCGCGCCGTGGTGGTTGACGCCGCCGCCGACGCCCGCAAGACGGTGCGCTTGGTCAAAACGCTCACGCAGAACTCCGACCACCCGATTCTGCCTGCCGTCCCCGAGACGGAGTACCTCAAAGGCATGCTCGTCCAAGCAGTCATTTGACGCCTGTTTCGGCGTGCCCCGCCTCTGATAAGAAATTGCTGGCGTCAATCAGCGAGTCACGTGTATCATGAATTGACGCCAGAGCGAGCGACTGCGTTGTGCATCGCATCCACGCCCCTGTGGCGGAGAAGGAGACGATCATGAGAGAGCAGGCGGAGGAATGGTTGTCGGTGTTGTTGTGGGGCGCGGACAACCTGATGGCACCCACGTTGCAAAACCTGTTGGAGTCGTATGAAGGCTGGGAGTACCGGACGCGGTTCCGTCACCAGTTGCGCAGCTTGGAACGGCGCCAACTCCTGCGACGGGAAAGGCGCGCCGGGAAACTCGTGTACCGCTTGACGGAGAAAGGAAGGCTGGCCGCATTGGGTGGGCGTGATCCGAGGGAGCGATGGCAACGCGGTTGGGACGGTCGCTGGCGGATGATCATCTTCGATCTGCCAGTGGGCGCAAAGGCGGTCCGACTCCGTTTGTTGCGATGGCTTCGCCAGAACGGATTTGGCTATCTGCAGGACAGTGTATGGATTACGCCCGATCCCATTCATGAGTTGACGGACAGCCTCAGCGGGTTCCGGGAGGACGTGGAAGCGCTCACCGTAATGGAAGCGCGCTGTATCAGTGGCAGCGCCCCCGATGCGTTCGTCAGCGGCGCCTGGAAGTTCTCCGAAATCAATGCGCGCTATCAACGGTACTTGGAGTTCCTCTGCGGAAGAACCGGAAAGGGCAAGGAGAACGCCTCTTGGTTGGGACACGAGCGGCAACTGTGGAACGATGCGGTGATCTTGGACCCGCTGTTGCCGCGGCAGCTTTGGCCGAAGAACTACCTGGGAGAACAGGCTTGGAACAAGCGAAAGGCCGCCTTGCAAAAGTTCGTTCGCAACAAACCAGTGGCGTCAATCAATGAGTCACGTGACTCATAAATTGACGCCATCCGTGGGAAGTTGCTGCGTTGGTGTTGCGGAGGAGGGGGTGCGTTATTGCGGATGCGGACGCGGAACCGTAGCCTTGAGGAACTGGGCGCGGCCGCAGCAGGGACTGAGTGTGTAGGAACCTAGCGTGGCGGGAACTAGGGCGAAGTCACCGTCGCGCAGGCGTTCGCCCGCAACTTCCACTTCGCCGGCGACACAGCCAAGGATGTGGAAGCTGGCGCCGTCGCAGCGGTCGGCGCGCGGGACGGTGAGATCGAATTTCTCGACGCGGAAGAAGTCGCACGCGATGGGAAAACGGCTCGGCGCCGGCTCGAAGTCGGCGAAGTCAATGCTGGCCAGCGATTCCTTGACGTGGAGGGCGCGCGGTTTGCCGTCAAGACCGACGCGGTCCCAATCGTACACGCGGTAGGTGGTGTCGGAGTTCTGCTGGATCTCGGCGATAACCAGCCCCGCGTCAACCGCGTGGAGACGGCCCGATGGCACGAACAGTGCGTCGCCCGCGTGGACGGGGAAACGATGGACGAGGTCCGCAAGGCGCGACGCGTTCTCAAACTGTTGCCGGGTGACGCCGCGTTTGAGTCCGGCGATGAGGTGGGCGTCGGGCGCGGCGTCGAGGATGTACCACATCTCGGTCTTCGGCTCGCCGCCGAGTTGCTTGGCGACGGCGGCGGGCGGATGGACTTGGAGGGAAAGCCGTTCGCGAGCGTCGAGGAGCTTGATGAGGAGAGGGAACCGCTCGGCATTGGCGCAGTTGGAGCCGAGCAGTTGGGTCCCGAAACGCTCGATGAGCTGGTGGAGTGTCTGCCCTTTGAGCGGGCCGTTGACGACAACGGACTGGGCTTCAGGCCGGTCGGAGATTTCCCAGCTTTCGCCGATGACTTTGCCGGCGGGGATGGTCTTGCCGTAGCGGGCGAGGGTCTGGCCGCCCCAGACGCGTTCGGTGAGGATGGGCTGGAATCGGTAGGGATAAAGCATGTTTGCGCCTTGCAGTTAAAGTTCTCTTCGCATAGACTTCCCGCCGTCAGGGAGGAATTGCAAACAGAATTTTATGGGGAAACAACCGAGTCATTCTCATGCTCGTGAGATTTGGGCCGTCGTGCTCGTCGGCGCGGCGTTGCTGCTGTTGCTGGCGTTGCTGTCGCACGACCCGAACGACTGGCCAAACAAGTACGCGACCGGCAATCCGCCCGTAAACAATTTCATCGGCCCCGTGGGCGCGGCGCTCAGCCATGTGGTGTTTCTGACGTGTGGGTTCGGCGCGTATGTGTTGATGCTTGTGTTGGCGGGGCTGGGGATCGTGTTGCTGCTCGGACACGAAGTTCCGTGGCGCAGCAAGGTTGGCGCAGGCATTCTGCTGGTAGTGGCCGCGAGCGTGTTGTTACACTTGGCGCTCAGCAAGCCGCGATACATGTTGAGCGCGGGCGGTTTCACGGGACTGTTCGTCGGCGATTTCTCGAAGGGACTGGTGGGCACGGCGGGCACGGCGATCGTGTTCACAGTGCTCTACATCATCAGCCTGATCGTGCTCATCAATTTGCGTCCCAGCTACTGGGTAATGATGTTGGCGGGCGCGGCGCGGGACGGCTGGCGCAAGATGCGCGGCAAACCGAGCGTCGAGGAGGAATTGCGCGAACAGGAACGCGAGTTGCGCCTGAAAGAACGCGAACTGGAACGCGAAGCCCGCAAGTTCGCGGACGAAGAGGACCGCCCGAAACCAGTCGAGCCGGTCATCAAGGACGTGTCCACGCCGCAAAAGGCGAAGGCGCCGAGCCTGGCGGAGAAAATCGGCGCGGCGGCGGAGAAGGTATTGCCGAAGAAGGAGCCGGCTGCGGCGGTCGAGGCCCCCAAGCCCGCGCCCAAGCCGAAGGCGGAAAAGCCCGCACCGCCACCCGTGCCGGCGGTGCCGTACCAGTTGCCGCCACTCGATGTGTTGAACCCGTCGCCGGACCCGGCGCATCGCGGCGAAACGGTCGTCGAGGATTTGAAGCAGAGCGCGGAGATTTTGCGTTCGACGCTGGACGAGTTCGGAATCACGGTGGACGTGACGAACGTGACGAAGGGGCCGGTGGTGACGCTCTACGAGATGGTGCCCGCGCCGGGCGTGAAGGTGGAGAAAATCTCGTCGCTCTCCAACAACATCGCGCTGGCAATGAAGGCGATGACGGTGCGCATCCTTGCGCCGGTGCCCGGGAAGGGGACGGTCGGCATCGAGGTGCCGAATCCGAAATCGGAAATGGTGTTCATGCGCGACATCCTGGAGTCGGACGACTGGAAGAAGTCGAAGGCGCGCATCCCGCTCGCGCTTGGCCGCGACGTGGGTGGCAACATCATCATCGGCGACCTCGTCGACATGCCGCACCTGTTGATCGCAGGCGCGACCGGCTCGGGCAAGACGGTCTGCGTCAACGCCATCCTGGCGAGCCTGTTGTTCAAGTTCACGCCCGACGACCTGCGCCTCGTGCTCGTGGACCCGAAGGTCGTCGAGATGCAGCAGTTCAACAACGCGCCGCACCTTGTCGTGCCCGTCGTGACCGAGGCCAAGAAAGTCACGCTCGCGTTGCGCTGGTGCATCAACGAGATGGAAAAACGTTTCCAAATCCTCGCCAAGACCGGTGTCCGCAACATCACCGCCTTCAACAACCGCCCGAAGGCCGCGCCGAAACCCGCCGCCACGCCGGTGACGCAGGAGGTGTTGAAGATCGAGGTGCCGCGCGACCACGAACTCATCATTCCCGACCGGCTGCCGTACATCATCATCGTCATTGACGAGCTTGCCGACCTGATGCAACAAGCCGGCGCCGACATTGAGAACGCCGTCGCCCGTCTCGCCGCGATGTCGCGCGCCGTCGGCATCCACATGGTATTGGCAACCCAGCGCCCCAGCGTGGACGTCATCACCGGCGTCATCAAAGCGAACTTTCCCGCGCGCATCGGTTTCCAGGTCGCCTCCAAGCAGGACTCGCGCGTCGTGCTCGACGCCAACGGCGCCGACAAACTCCTCGGCAAAGGCGACATGCTTTACCTGCCGCCCGGCTCGTCGAAATTGATCCGCGCGCAGGGCGTCCTCGTGCTCGACGAAGAGATTCACCGTCTGCTCGAATTCGTCGGTAAACAGGGTACCGCGCAATTCGTCCCCGAGATCCACTCCAAGCTCTCCAAGAAGATGATCCTGCCCAGCGACATGAGCGAGGAGGACGCCGAGGACGAAGCGCTCGTCGAGCAATCCATCGAGGTCATCCGCCAGACCAACCGCGCCTCCGTCTCCATCTTGCAACGCCGTCTCCGCATCGGCTACACTCGCGCCGCCCGGATCATGGACCTGTTGGAGGAACGCGGTGTCGTCGGTCCCGGCAAAGGCGCCGAGCCACGCGACATCCTCATGGACCTCGACGGCCATCAGCCCAGCGTCAGCAACGACAACAACGAACCGGAACAACCGTAATGTCATCCATCGGCGAAACACTCCGCACCGCGCGCCACGACAAGAAGGCGTCGCTCGAAGACATCTCCCGCGCCACCAAGATCAAGATGGACGTCCTGGAGAAACTCGAAGCCGACGACTTCAAGACGCTCGGCGCGCCGATGTACGTGAAGAGTTTCCTCAAGCTCTACTGCGACCACCTCGGCCTCGACAGCAAAGCGATTGGCGACGCCTACCTCGAAAGTCAGGGCGGCCTCCGCCGCCAGGGCCTCCGTCTCGAAACCCAAGCGACCTTGATGGCCGAACGCCAGAACGAACTCCATCTCCCGCTCGGCGCCGTCGTCGCCGTGGTCGGCAGCGTGACGTTCCTGCTGCTGGTCTGGTGGGGCGTCCACACATGGCAGACGCGCAAAGTTGCACCGCCCAAGACCGTCGCCTTGCCGCACGCCAACTTCGACCCGATCTACCAGCCCAAGACCAAGCCCGTCGCCGAGACGTTGGAGAAGTAGATAGGCGGAATGCGTCCCTATTACAATAGGTGGAACGAGGCAAAGCGAACTGTTAACTTCAAGATAATGGAAAGAAAACGGTACTTGGCGTAGCATGTAGGCCGGTAACGCACATGGATGAACGCGAAGACAACGAACGAGCACCGAGAAATCGGACAATAACTCTATCGGGCGAGGAGCGGGAGCGATATTCCCGCAAACTCCTTCGGCTCACCGGACGGATTGATGCCGAGAAACTGACCAACACGACAATCAACCAAGACCTCTTTCAAGTTCTTGACCATCTACCTACCCGGTTCGTTGACCTTCTTTTCATAGACCCCCCTTACAATCTTACCAAGGAGTTTGGGGCCACGTCGTTCAAAGAAATGAGTTCAGAGAAATACGCATCGTGGGTTTCCTCTTGGTTTCCGCGTCTTCTGTCCATTCTCAAATCCACCGCTTCAATTTACATCTGTGGCGATTGGCGATCATCGGGGGTGATTCAGGCCATAGCCGAAAAGTATTTGGTGATTCAGAACCGGATCACTTGGGAGAGAGAGAAGGGCCGCGGTGCAAAGCGAAACTGGAAAAACTGCTCTGAGGACATCTGGTTCTGCACGGTCTCAAAGGACTTCTGCTTCAACGCCGATGCCGTGAAACTGAAACGGCGGGTCATCGCCCCGTACAAGGATGAGAACGGCAAACCGAAGGACTGGGATGAGACAGAAACCGGTGACTTCCGTTTGACCTGCCCATCCAATATGTGGACCGACTTGACTGTTCCATTTTGGTCAATGCCAGAGAATACGGATCATCCCACGCAGAAACCGGAAAAGTTACTTGCGAAGGTGATCCTGGCAAGTTCACGCGAAGGCGATTTCGTGTTTGATCCGTTCCTTGGTTCCGGAACGACCTCTGTTGTCGCAAAGAAACTGGGACGACTGTATTGCGGTATTGAAATCGACACTGAATATTGTTGCTTGACCGAAAAGAGGTTGGCCATGGCCGAGTGTGACAACACGATTCAGGGATACTCAGATGGCGTGTTTTGGGAACGAAATACCCTTGCGTATCGTTCCTGTTGCTCGTCTGGTGGGGTGTCCACACCTGGCAAACCCGGCGCGCTGCGCCGCCCAAGACCGTCGCGTTGCCCCACGCCAACTTCGACCCAATCTACCAGCCCAAGACCAAGCCCGTCGCCGAGACGCTCGACTCCACCGCACGGTAACATTGCAAGTGTTTTTACCGAGTAGCGATTGCCTGAAGAAACCGGAACTCAACCGGAATATCAACTAGACAGCGAGCCGTGGTTCACGGCGATCCTGTCCTTCGCTACACATAGCCGCGTTGACTTTTCTACCTGTTTGTGTGGTAATCGCACCATGATAATTACTGTAGAATTGCGGTCAAATACACGTTCAGCGAGGGCATGACATGAGCCTTGAATGGATTGGTATCTTTATTTCTTGGCTGGGTCTCGTAATCGCCTTTTGGCAATTGCATGAGGTGCGTCGTTCACGGAAACGAAGCGAATCCCCTTTCTTTGAGTTTAGCCGTCTGCTTGTCCGC
>Ga0163200_1000339_pt1 | contig 20710 bp, 22 predicted proteins | sample PL_2010_200m_FD_113535 | JGI IMG/M metagenome (GOLD analysis project Ga0163200, IMG submission 113535) | Freshwater microbial communities from Powell Lake, British Columbia, Canada to study Microbial Dark Matter (Phase II) - PL_2010_200m | ecosystem: Environmental > Aquatic > Freshwater > Lake ... | reverse complement strand
TATAAGTATAAGGCAACTTTACAGAAGGAGGTGGATTAGGATGGAAGAACTGATGATACGCCTTCTCATCGGCAGGGTATATATCACATGGGCTCCTCTCAACATCGACATCGATCCTTTTGTCGTTGTTTTAGATCGAGAGGGTAAGATAGTAATAGCGATGAAAGGGAATTTTCTTGCTTCTGACCGTGGAGGCTCATTCGAGGAATCATACCGCCGAGCAAGAATGGCTCTGAATGGGAAAAGGCCGAAGGGTGGCTCAAGGATTTATTGGTTAGATGGGAGGCCAAAGTACCGGAGGATTTTCATGGGCGCTATCGGAGTCTCCGGACTTCGCATTGAAAGAGATCACCCCTTTGCCAGGAGGTTCGCCGGATTTAGAGGGGGTCTTAACGTGAAGCCGCCACTCATATACGACCTGGATCTTCAGAAACACATCACGATTCCCCCAGAGTTATCGGAAGCCGTCAGTGGGCCTTAGGGAACCACGGGCTTTTTTGTTTTCCCCCTTAACCTTCCCGCCGGGCGGGTAATTTGAAAATTCCGCCGCTTGTGCGAGCGCTACAATCGATTGTAGCGCCACTCTTATATATAAGAGTGGCTGAATTATGGGTTTGACGTAGGGAAACGGGCGGTGGTAGGGTAGCGACAGAACCAATAATAATAGAAGGAGGTACCAAATATGGGCAAGCAGCCGCAGATGACAAGGGGGCGATTCTCGGAAATCCTCAAGGAATACAACTACACGGACAAACAGATCGAGATGCTGTAGGATTCAAGGCCTGCCGGAGATCTTAGCGAGGAGGCCGTGAGAAAAACAGCTGAACACTTCGCTTCAAAGAAAGATCTGCTCGTACAGGCGTAATCGAAAGCCGCGTTCAAATTCATCTGGACGCGGCATTTTCGTTTTTCTACCAAAAATCCCGGAATTGGTGAAAAATTTTTAACCCCGCATAATGTCTCGGAGCCCGAGCGGGGGATAGTTAACCCATCATCCCCACCAACGCATCTAAGCACTGCGGGAGAGTAAACCAGCCGGCGGAGCCGTTCAGATGCCCGCCGTTTTTGACGATCATAAGTTCTCCGCCTAATTCTTTGGATAACGTTTCCGCGTTATTGAGTGGCACATTCGGGTCATTGTCGCCGTGGATAATCGCGAATTTCCTTGCTTTTGATTTTATGTTTCCCCAATTGAATGGCTTATCCAAAAAATTCTCTATTTTTCTGTTCCCGGTCTTTCCAATAGGGCCGGAGACCAGAACCGCTCCAGCTATGGCCGTCCCTGCGGGCGCGGATTCCAGATAACGTAAAATCGCTGGCGTGCCCAAGCTGTGCCCGACTAGATATATTTCGTCGTTCCTGTTTTTTTCGACGTGCCTTGAGATTTCTTCCACCCATTCGGAACAAATTGGCACTTCAGGGCTCGGCATAGAAAGAGCACAGGCATAAACACCTCGTTTTTCAAGTTCGCCCATAAGCCAAGGCCGCCAACCGCCGTTCGGGGCTCCCTCAAATCCGTGAACGATAAATACTTTCTTCATGAGTTGATTCTACCACTTATTCGAATCCCGGACAGGTATTCTTATTTATTTGATTTTAGCGGTGATTGACTGAAAGGAACATGGTAGTAGTATGATACAAGTTTCTTACAACCACTTTTCATAATCTGGAAGGAGGTGGGAAGGGTATGAAAGATACTATACGAATCCCGCTCAGGGGGCCGATGTTCGAAAAATATAAAGCACTTCTGCGGAATGTGTGCAAAGACCTCATCCCGTGTAAGGTGAGCGAAGAGAAATTAAAGATTAAAGGAGAATTAGTAAACCTCGAACGAGTCGCTTACTCGCTTACTGGAGCAGAAATGCAAAAAGTTCTGCAGGGAACCGGCATACGGCTTGCCGTCACCCATCCGGAACGGATTGAGATGATCTTCCACGGTGGCTATACATGGGAACAGCGGCAGTATGGCTTCGTAAAACTCATTTGTTGTTGGGATGAAGAGAATATCCAAAAAGTGAACCTGCCAAAAGTTTCTCGACCACTTTTTCTGACAGAAGAAGATGAATTGAGATCGGCATGGCTTGCTCCTGGAGACCCAATGTATCCCATGTTCACCGAAGCGTCGCCAAAAGAAATGCAAGTACAGGTCAACGGGAAGGGGTATCTTGAGGAGGTCTTGGTCCCACAAGAAGGATGGATCAACTTGAACAATTTGTTTCATGCACGCCTTCAGTGGCTTAGAACCATTCTCCTTGAATGCGACGAAGCAGTTGAAAGGATGATCCAATCGATCAGAGCCGATCTCGGTCTTCCTGGCGGCGAAACACTCGGATTCTTGTCGTTTTTTGATGTTTGGGGACATATTGCGCAATGTTTTAACGGCCATTGCTCGAAATTTCACGCCGACTGGCAGGTTATTATTCACCTCACCAAATACGATTCGTGGGATGCTTTGTACGAGCGATACAAAGCAACATTCCACAAGTGGGGCATTAGGAAGTAAAATCGAAAATCCTCCCGTCATCTAGGAGGATTTTTATTAGATTAACGTCCCAAAATGCCTCCCTCAATACTGCGCTGACTCTAGTTGCGGGGTTTGGATATGAACTAATTAACATCATTATACCCCTAATAGCTGACGATGTCCTGTTGAGCGAATGTCGTCTACGCCCTGATTTCTTTTTCAAGCCAAGGTATGTGCTCGTGCTTTCTCTTCCACCAAATATCCTCCCAGACGTAGTTCACCGCCAGGCCTTTCCACTTGCCCCACTTCTCGAATCTTTTGAGCATCTTTGACACGGGAACCATGTGTTTCTCGTGGTCCTTATTGAAAAAGATGTGGGTGTATATTTTCTGTTCCCAAGGCGAGATATTCTTCATATAATCCCAGTGATGAAGGGCATCGAACATAATATAGCCGACCGATGCCGGCCCGATGCCGTAAAGAGATAGCAGGGTTTCTCCCTGCTCTTGCGGGCTCTTTCTCCTCAAATCCAGTTCGTTGATTTCGCCCTTCGCGAAGGGTTCCGAAACCCGAATGAGAGATTTCGCCCGATAGCCCATCTTCAGATCCCGCAATCTCTGCTCGCGGGCCCTTGCCAAAACCTTCGGTTCCCAATAGCACCAGAACTTCTTTCTGTCGTACTCAACTGAACTGCCGTAGTTTTCGAAGAGAAGTTGCAGCATTTTGATGCTTCGCCGGACGACGGTGTTTTGCAACACAATGTCGATGATGAGATATTCATAGAGGGAACTGTAAGACATGGGGCGAAGGCCGTAAAACTTTTTGATGATGGACTTGAGCAGGGGATCCTTGCCGACGTCCCTGTAAAAGCCGGCCAGATCCAAATCCAGATTGAACCGATATGTGATTTCCTGCCTCAATCCTTCAAGGAACTCTTTCGTCAGTTTCCTCTTGGAGAATATCCTGACCCTCACCTTTGGTTTCAGTTTTGTCCCGGCGTCCTCATAGATAATGCCAAGCTTCTCTCCTTGCCATAATGTGGTTTGCCACCGCTTTCCCGGCTTCCACTTAGTATCTTGGCTTGGGAAGTGGCCGGGCTTGTAAAAAGTGGAATCGAAGTGAAAAGGCCGGGTCGGAATGATTTCCAGCCGATTTTTGACTGTAAGCTTTGTGGCCTTCTTGTTCATCACTCCAAAATCTACAAGTAGGTTCGCTTAATCATTCTCTGACCCTTTTTGGAAATCTCAATCTTACTACCCGATTTTAGTTGTCGGTTTAGGGCGAGGTTCACAATCGGTTCCGCTATTTCTTCGGGTTTTAGGATACGCTTTCTTTCCTTTGTGATGCTATATTTAAAGCCGACATATTTTGATTCCACTTTGTTGATGTTGTGGTACAACCTCGTATCAACACCGCCAGGCAAAATCGCATAAGTTTTTACCCCCGTTCCTTTGAGTTCACCCGCTAAACTTTCCGTAAAACCTATTATTCCGAATTTCGAGGCGCAGTATGAGGTGAGTCCGGGGTAACCCCGTCTGCCGAGTTGGGAAGAGATGTTAATGATTACGCCGGAATGCCGTTTTAATAGTACTGGTAAAACGGCCTTGGTCACGTTGAACGTGCCTGAGAGATTTGTGTCGATTACTCGCTGCCACTCCTTCTCGGTCAACTTAGTGATTGGCTTATAAATTGCCACAGCGGCATTATTCACCACGATATCGATGTGGCCGTACTTCTTGACCACCTTTTTGACAGCTCGGCTGATTACCTTGCTCTTGCGAACGTCCACTTCCTTATCTAAACCGATAGTTTTGACGCCCCTCTCTGAAAACGCACTGACTAGAGCTTTCCCAATACCACTCCGAGCCCCAGTTATAAGTGCTATCTTCGTGTTTTCATTTCTATCCGCAAGGTTTTTCACAAAATTATTATACTCCCAATCTCCGATAATCTCTCCTTGAGTGAATATTATCGGAGGGCGCGTCAAAATTCGTGAGCGAGCCTCGTGGCGAGGCAGGACCCCCGCCGTAAGGCGAGTAGGGTGGCGAGTAGAGCGCGAGCGAATAGAATTTTAGCGCTCGGAGACGTTATGAACGAAAGGGGAGATTGTCGAAGATGTCTCCCTAGTTGTATCCTATCTTCTTCAGCCAAAAATCATTCTCCCATTCCCATAATCTCTTGGCCCCCAGGAACGCGTGGAAGTCCTCGTGCCAGTAGGGGAACTCCTGAATTTCGATGAGACCCGTCATTGGCCCCCAGTCATGCTCGCACTTCTCGGCGGCCGTCCGGCCGTTCTTTTCGTAGCGAATCTTGTCCCGCCCGCCCTTACTCCGCATCGTCGCCCCGCACTTCTTGCACTTCTTCACCTGGTCAATCCGCAGAATCCACCTCGTCTCCAATCCCTTCACTTGTTCCTTCATCGCGGCGATATAGGCCGAGGTCTGGAGATTGTAGTCCCGATAGATGGCCTGTGAGGTCTTGATGTCCAGGATACCGAGTTTCCCGCCAATGAGGGCGATGGCATCCAGTGTGCCCGCGTAGCGCTCCTCGTAATTCACGAGGCGCTTCTCAATGAAGTCCTTGTCCACCTGGATCTTGTTTTTCTCGGAAAATTCAATGAAGGCCTGAACGGAAGGCGCGATCTCCGGCGGAATCTCCGGGTTCTCGCCCAGCATTATTTTTTCCACGACTTCGTGAACGAGCGTGCCCTCGCTCGCGGATTGCTTCTTCATCTTCTCGCCGGCATCAAAGCTCGGCATATTCGCGTAGAAGCGGTAAAGCGCCGGCTTGGATTTGATATCCACTATCTTCGTGACGCGCGGATACCAGAAGCCGTCTATCTCGTAGCCGCAAAGTTCCTTGAATTGTTCAATGTCCTTGTAGTACATCTGCCTAATCTTAATTCATTTTCCGAAGAAGTTCATCGGTGTATTCCACGACCGTGCCGGCGCCCATCATAACTAGGACGGAATTTTGAATAGCCATCTTCTTTAGTACTTTCTTTAGACCCTTAGGATTTTTCAAATAAACGGCGCCTTTGATTTTCTTGGCGAGGGCTTCCGAAGTATATTTTTTGTTCTGAACGTCCCGGCCGGCCACCTTGTAAGAGGGGAGCAGGATAAGCTCGTCGGCATCCTTGAAGGCGTGTGTGAAGTCACTAAAGAGCGCCTTCAGGCGGTGGGCTTGATGGGGTTGGAAGACGCAGATGAGCTTTTCTTCCGGAAATTTTTCCCGGAAAGCCTCTAAGGTCGCCCTAATCTCCGTTGGATGATGGCCGTAGTCATCGTAGACCTTCGCGCCCATAAAGTGGCCGCGGTATTCCATTCTTCGCCAGGCGCCGCGATAATTCTTGAGCGCGGAAAGGATTTTCTTTTCGGGGATGCCCAGATTCCTCGCGAGGACATAGACCGCCATCGCGTTCGCCAGATTATGTTTGCCCGGTATGGAAAGCTCTTTTTTGATGCGGAGAGCCAGCTTCGGATTCTTGTCCGCCGAGTGCCAGACCAAATTCACGCCGTTCCGCTTAACGATCCTTTCGATATCGCGTTTCAGCGAGAAGAGTCTTTTGTCATCCCGGTTCGCGACCAGAATTCCGCCGGTCTGGATATTCCCAATGAACTTCAAAAAGCTTTTTTTGACGTTCCCGAAGTTTTTGTAAAAATCCAAGTGCTCGCGGTCGATGTTCGTGATAATGGCGCCGAAAGGGGAGTAGTTCCAGAATGCGCCCTTCCACTCGTCGGATTCCAAAACGAGATAATCGCTCCTGCCGAGACGGAAATTTTTGTCGCCGAATTCTTTTAACTTTGTTCCCACAATAACCGTAGGATCCCAGCCGGCTTTGATTAGGACCAAAGCCAAGAGGGAAGTGGTCGTGCTCTTGCCGTGGGCTCCAGCGACGCCGAATGTTCGGTAGCGGCGGGTAAGAACACCCACGGCCTCCGGATAGGAGAGGGTTGGGATGCCCCGGCGGCGGGCTTCAGCAAGCTCGGGGTTATCGGATTTTACGGCATTGCTGTATATAACAAGGTCCGTTTTAGACCCTAAAAGGCCTTTTTTATGCCCTATTTTGACCTTAAAACCGTCTTTTTCGAGTCCAAGAGTAATCTTACCCTGGGCCGAATCTGAGCCCGAAATAGCCCATTTTTGGGCTCTGAACCAGTAGGCGAGGGAACTCACGCCGATGCCCCCGATGCCGATGAAATGGATTGACTTAGTTAGGTTCATGTTGTAATTTATGTTCAGAACGCATCTACAAACGAATAATAGAACAATCCGGAGGGAATGAGAAATGCCTACATACTGTGTGGTTTTCGTGGATCAGGTGGGCGGCCGCGGTTTGAGCTGTTCTCAGTTCATAAGATTTAAGGCGACCGCAGATGCCGAGGCCCGGGACTCGTTCAATGAACTTACGCGCAAAGAACTTGCGCGCAGAGAGAGTGAGAAGAACCCATCCAAATTGGTTCATTTTCTCGAGATGGTAAGGATCGAACGGAATGGGGATGACATTGGAGTGAGATTGATTGCAACGAATCCTCACGTTGCGGAGTTCATATTGAGCGGCAGAAGTGCCAGATTAGCTGAGGTGGTCGCAAGGGAAAAGGAAGCGGCGGCAAAGAAGGCCAAATTGCGGCGGAGGGAGTCGGACAGGTTTTGGATGGTAAAGGAGTTTTACGAAGAAGCGGCGATATGGTTCGGGAAGGTCACTGAGCCCCTAAGGCAGGCGCCGTGATGTCGCATGTGATATCGAACCGGCGAGGATGCAATATTATATCCCGCCGGTTTTTTCATACTTGAATGCGGTGGGCCTGCCTGCCGGTAGGCAGGGAAGGGGTATAAAGCGGGTTCTTCCTGGATTAGTACTGTCGCACATTATACCTTTTGCGCTATTTTATAGATGCTTCTTAAAGCTAGGGATCTGCCCATTTAACCACTTCCAAGCCTTACCTCTGCTCTTATATTGTTTCATCTCATAACAAATCTGTTTTATTCTTTCTAAGTCATTCGCGTTCCATTCTATCTTTTGGAACCCCGTTGCCTGTCTCCGTTCTGGTCCTTTTTTGATTTGCCTATTCCTTTTTAATATCTTGAGAGCTTCCTTCCATAGTTTAAAATCCAAACCCTTTTTGGCATGTAAAGGATAACGCTCAAAAAAAGGAACTATCTTGCCGGAAAGATCGTTAACGTCACTCACTTCATATCGAGCTGAGCTATTCTTGGTCACACTAATACGTCCGCATTCCAGAGCTTCTTTAATTAGTTCAAGGATCTTAATGTCGTCGCTTCTTAGAGTTATTGCGAATGCGATATCCCAATAAAAATATTCGGGCTTGCCTTTCCTATCATGTCTTACGTCGCGACGAAATCCCAAAGCGAAACACCCCTCGCCATCGACGAAGCCAGCGATATAATCGCCGGGAAGTTTTTTATCTTCCATGTAGTTAATTATATCATGTCGCACAACCAGAGCAAAAGACAAAATCCTTTGATTGCCGAACAAGGTAAATTCCAGCTAGCTGACTAACCCAAATTCTTACAAATACGAAAGCCCGGTCTGGATGAGCTTAATGATGATTTCCCAGATCCAGATGATAAGATTCACGATGGCTTTGATGATGTCGGTCAGGCTGATGCCGACCTTGGATGAAAACCAGTTGTTTATACTTGACCAAGTGCCTCCCACATCCGAAAGATTGACTTGGGGTCCGTTGCCTAGCGTAGACATTCCCGGACCGTTTTCAAAAACCCCCTTTAATTTGTTGACGAAATCGGAAACCGGCGGCGGCAAGCTTTCTTGTATCTGGTTCAGATTTAAATTATTGATTCCTGGAACGGTTCCAGGATTTTGACTTTGAGCGGAGCTTAAAACGGGCGCGAGCAAAGCCAAGGATAAAAACGCCAATAATATTTTTTTGTTCATAGAAATTTACCAGGCAGTGAAAATGCGATTGCAAATTGAGATTAAATCGATAACCCCGTGCGAATGATTGCTCTTGTTCTTTATGTAAATCATCTCACTTTTTAAAAATGAATTCAATTTGAATTTAATCTTATCGCATTTCTACTGCCTGGTTAATAACTGCCGGCCTTTGATATAACATCACCGTTGGGCAAATAGCTCATTGGGTCGATCGTGACACCGATGGGAACGAGTCCCGCCGCCGGTGATACGGGCTTTAGCTGGATGCTGGGGGTCCAGTAAACGCCGAAGTGAAGGTGCGGACCGGTCGCATATCCCGAATTGCCCGAATACCCAAGCAAATCCCCTTTCTTAACTATATCACCCGTCTTGACCATTGTGCGAGAGAGGTGTGCATAAAGCGAACTGAGATTATTGGTGTGGGCGATGAGGATATAGCGTCCGTATTGATAGCGGTTCCAGCGGGAAGTGCCGCGGTCATTATTGTCCACTCTCGTGATCGTACCATCCGCTGTCGCGAATATCGGTGTGCCGATGACGGAGCTGAAGTCCACGCCAGTGTGGAATCCCGTGCGATAGGCGCGCTCTGCGAACTTCGTGGGGCCGTAGTATTGGGTAATGACCGCATCCGTTACCGGGAATTCGAGCACGCCCGGCCGTTTGATGGGCAAGAGACTTGGATTGAAAGAAGCGCGAAGTTGGTCTTCTATGTCTTCAATGAATTTGCTTATCTGGGTTTGCTGTTCGTCCAGCTTCGTTATCTGGTCCTGATACAGCTTTTCCTGGTCCTGGGTTTGGGAAAGCAGGTCCTGCCGTTCGTTCTTCTGGTCCTGAAGGATGTACTGGCTGCTCGCGAGATTCACCTGTTCCATCTGGCGCTGCGTTTTCCTTTGGCTTTCCGTCTCTATTTTTTTGTTCAGGTCGTCCTGCATATTCCGGAGGTCGCCGATATTCTTCATAAGGGCGTTCTGGAGATTGGATATCTCGTTCGTCTTGGCTACGCTCTCGGACAATCCCCCGCTCTCAAGAATGGTGGTGAGAAGCGTTCGATGGTCTTGGCTTTGCATTTCCTGAAAAAGTTTGGCGATGACGGTTTTTCTCTTTTGAATATCGACTTGTGCCTGGCTGATGTTCCGGCTCATTGAATTTATTTCCAGATTCAGTTTTTCCACCGTAAGCCGGTTGGCTTTTTGCTGGAGGTCCAGTTGGCTGATCTTGTAATTGATGCTTTTTACCTCATTGCTCAAGCTTTTTTTGGATTGGGAAATGGCGTTCAATTGGGCCTGAAGGGCGTCCCGTTGGTTCTGGATTTGTTGCATCTCCGCGTTCTTCTGATTAATGAGACCCTGGAGTTGGTCCGCGGCGTTCGGCTGGGAGGCATTCGGAACGGCGGTCATTTGCGCGGAAGCCGCACCGGAAAACAGGAAACAGAAAATGGAAAGTAGAGTCAAGAATTTTTTCATGGGAGCTTTATTCATGGTCAAGCTTTTCTATCGCTTTTCGGATGCGCTTTTCGGATTCCTCGGGGCCGATTACATCCATTATCTCGGACGGTCCCGGCGAGGCCTCCCGTCCGGAAAGCGCTACCCGGAGAGGCCAAAAAACCTCGCCCCGGCCTCTCTTTTCGGCCACGGTCATTATGTATTTCTCTATGGTCTCTTTTTCGAATTCTCCCGGCGGTATTTTTGTTATCACGTCCAAAGCGAAGCGCAGATTATCCAGTATTGCCGCGTTCGGCGTTCCTTTCCAGATAAGGAGTTCTTTTTTGTAATCGGGCAGTTCAAAGAAGAAGTCGGCCAGATTTTTGAAGTCGGAAAGTTTTTTCATCCGTTCGCGTTCCACCGAAACAGCTTTCTCTAGAACCTTTTTCTTCTTGAACCATTCCTTCGGAACGAAGTCCGCCAATTCTTTCGTGAGTTCTTCGGGCGAGGAATTCTTAATGTAGTGGGCGTTTAGCCAATCCAATTTTTCTGGATTGAAGATGGCGCCGGATTTCTGAACCCGTTTGAAGCCGAATTCCGCGACGATTTCCTCGCGGCTCAACACTTCCCGGTCCTTTGCCGGATGCCATCCGAGGAGCGAGAGAAAATTGAACATAGCCGGGGCGAGATATCCTTTTTGCCCGTATTCGTTGAATGAAGCATCCAGATAGCGTTTGGAAAGTTTTTTGTGGTCGGGGCCCAAAATAAGGGGAAGATGGGCGTAATGCGGTTGGGGTATCCCCAGTGCTTCCGCAATCGCGATTTGTTTCGGAGTGTTCGATATATGGTCCTCGCCGCGGATGACGTGGGTGATCCCCATATCATTATCGTCTATGACGACGGCAAAGTTGTAGAGCGGCGTCCTAAGGTCTTTCGCGATGACGGTATCGCCGATGAGTCCCGTGTCGAAGGAAACCCGTCCGCGGATGAGGTCGACGAAGGCGACCTCGCCTTCGGGCATCCGGAAACGGATTACCGACGGTTCCTTTTCCGCTCTTATTTTGGCCTCTTCGTAGGGAATGTTTCGGCACTTACCGCTGTATTTCGGCTGGAGTCCTTGCGTCAGCTGTGCCTGCCGTTCATCCTCCAATTCTTCGGTTGAACAAAAACAATAGTAGGCCCTTTTTTCCGCCAGGAGTTTTTTGAGGTTTTTCTCGTAGATCGGGAGCCGTTCGCTTTGTCTTACGAAATCCTCGTCCCAGTCCAAGCCGAGCCATTTTAGGGCCAGAAGGAGGTCTTTTTCGTATTCCTTTCTGGAGCGCTCCTTATCGGTATCTTCTATCCGTAAGAGAAATTGGCCCCCCTCGTGGCGGGCAAAAAGCCAGTTAAACAGTGCCGTTCTAACGTTTCCCAGGCTTATTGGGCCCGTTGGAGACGGCGCAAACCTTACCCTTACAGGCATAGCTCAATTATACGCCTATTTTGGGCCGTTTTTCTAGGTTGGAGAGCAGCCGTCTCTCACCCCTCAAGCGCCGATGGTTCGTTTCTTCCGGCGAGAAACGACCATCTGCACTCTCGCTCCGACGGCTTTCGCTTCGCTCAAGACCAAGCCCGTCGGAGTTCCGAGAGCCGCTTTCGGGACGAGAGGCGGCTGCTCCAAAAATAAAACTCTGCCCACAGTTTTTGATATTTCCGTTTCGCTAAGAAAACTGTCTCGCAGGCCGACTTGCCTGCGTAAGCAGGGCGGGCAGGGTTCCTGAGCCGTGCCGAAGGAGAGCGAGGCCGAGAGCAAGCGCAAATTCCACGCTGGGGAATTTGATAGCGTGTTTTCGAGCGGAATGGAAATGTTGAAAACTAAATTTTCAAAATCTCCTGGGCGATTATCGAGGCGGAATCGGGGCGGGAGAACTTCTTGGCGGCGGCGGACATCGCTGCATATTTGTTTTTATCCCCTAAAATATCGCCGACTTGCGAAAGAACCAGATTTGGAATTAGATTTGCCTCTTCAACGACGACGGCGGCGCCGGTCTTCGCATATTCGTAGGCGTTCATGATCTGATGGTCCCCCACTATCTCGGTCGGGATGGGAACCAGAATGGAGGGTTTGCCGAAAGCGGCGATCTCGAAAATGGAACTGGAACCGGCCCGGGAAATCACGATGTCGGCCGCCTGAAAGACCATTTTCAATTTTTCAAAGTCCAGAAAGCCCGCAACCTGGTAGCGTTCCCGAATCTCACTGGACAGGTTCCCAAGGATTTGCCGGGAAGCGGCTTTCATTTCTTCCAGATTCTTTTCTCCGGCCTGATGGAATATCTGGTAGCGCCCCAGAAGAATCTCCAGATTGTCCAAAATGAAGCGGTTGATCCGGACCGCGCCCTGCGAGCCGCTGTAGATGAAGATGAGCCCCGGTTCCTTTTTGAACCTTAAATTGGATTTGGCCGCCCCGGCCGCGGCTTCCTGGATGAGCAGGCCGGCTCGAATGGGGTTTCCGCAAACAAAAACCTTTTTGGCGCTGAAATATTTGGCGGCGGATTCGAAGGCCACGCCGATTCTCTTCGCAAACTTCGCGGAGAGACGATTGGTCAGGCCCGGTATCGTGTCGGATTCGTGGATCACGACGGGAATCATGTAGAACTTGGCCGCCGTGACGACCGCAAAGGCCCCCGGACCGCCTTTCGAAAAGACCACGTCGGGCATCAGGGAAAAAAGCCGGAAGAGCGACTGAAAAACGCTCCAGACGAATTTCGGGACGTCGATGAAGTTGGCGAAAGAAAAATATCTCCGGAGCTTGCTCGAGGCGATGCGATAGACCGGGATGTCGCGGTTCAGGAATTCCTGGCTGAGCGGGGTCTTGGGCCCGATGTAGAAAAGTTCGACATCCGTGAAATTCATCTTTTTGAACTCGTCGGCCACGGCCAAAAGCGGAGCAATGTGCCCGCCCGTAACGCCGCCCGTAAGTAAAATTCTTTTCGTCATCCTTTTATCTTCTCATTGAAATGTTAACGACAAGTCCGCTCATGGTCAAAAGGACTGCGAGGGCCGTTCCGCCGTAGCTGATGAACGGCAGCGGCACGCCGGTAAGCGGTATTAATCCGGTATTGGCGCCGATGTGGACGAAGGCCTGGAGCCCCACGAGTGCCATAAAGCCGGTTCCGAGAAGGCGGCCGAAGGGGTCGGGAGCGGCTCTCGCTATCGCGAGTCCGCGCCAGATAAAGAGCAGAAAGAAAATTATGAGCGTGAGGGAACCCACGAAGCCGAGTTCTTCGCCGATAACGGCGAAGATGGAATCCCCTATCGGCTCCGGCAGATAGTTCAACTTGGTGGTGGAACGGCCGTAACCGACGCCCCAAATGCCGCCCGAGCCGATGGCGGTAAGCGTCTGGTTTATCTGATACGTTTTGCCGAGCGGGTCCGAGCTTGGGTCCAAAAATCCGAGGATCCTCTGCATCCGGTAGGGCGTTATCAATATGAGCGAAATGACCGCGAGGGCGCCCAAAAGAACCACCAAAACGATGAATCTTATCTTCGCTCCGGCCGCAAAGTACATTGCGAGCGCCGCAAGAAGGATGAGGACAGCCGTTGTGGTGGCTGGCTGGAGGACGAGCGGCACGAGCACGCACGCAATGAGGATGAGGAAAGGCAGAAGCCCTTCCGTGAAACTCTTGCTTCGGTTTTGCCCCTTGCTCATCCAGGCCGCCATGTAGAGGAGAAAGGTGGCTTTCACAAATTCGCCCGGCTGGAATCCGAAGCCGCCGATATCAAGCCATCGCTCCGAGCCGAAGGCCTTGAATCCGAGGAGCGGCGTAAAGACCAGAAGCAACAGGGCGATGCTTACGACGAGCAGAAGCAATCCCCATTTTTTCCAGATCTGATAATTGAAAAAGAAGGCGATGAAAAACCCGATAAGGCCGGGCAGGAGGCCGAAAAGTATCTGGTGTTTCAGATAGTAATAACTGTCGCCGAATTTCGATTGGGAAAGGTCCGAGGAAGCGCTTGCGAGCATGACGAGTCCGAAGACCACGAGGACCGTGAGAAATATTATGAAAGCGTAATCGGGCGAAGAGCTTCGGGTAAATTTCGAGAACATTTGGGGTTATTCCGCTTTAAGGACCGATCCGGCCATTTTCTTTTCGCAGATGCCGTCCCTCATTGCCGGAGAGCCGTTTATTATAACGGTCCTTGGTTTCCACCCTTCCCAAATGACGAGATCCGCCCAAAAGCCTTCTTTCACGAATCCCCGTTTCGGAAGGCCGTACTTGGCGGAGGCAAGGCCGGTCATTTTGGCAACGGCTTTTTCGAGTGGCAACTTGCCGCTCTTTTCGGCCCAAGCGAAGAAATCTCCGCCATCTCCGAACCTGCCGGCCGAATGATTCAAGCTTGCGGATACGATGGAGCGTTGATTGGCCAGGAATTCTTCGAATGTCTTTTTATCCACGCGGGTGGACAGCATTTTGGCATTTAGGTCCGTGAGCGTCATCAATTTGAAAAGGGCTCGCGCCTTTGACAGGCCGTGGTTTTTGGCGAAATCCTCGAGCGTTCTGCCTTCCAGGAACTTCAGGTTTCGTGGAACCTCCGCTATCACGAGATCATCCGTCTTTATCTTCTCTAGATGTTTCAAAATCCTTTCTTTTATCCCCTTCTCCTTCAGGGCCCTTATCATCTCCGCCATATCGCCGGTCGTGAGCCACGGCGGCAATAGCGAATAGATGGGGAAAACCGTTACCGCCTCCGGCAGAATGTCGAAGCCGACATGACTCTGGGCGGTTTCTTTCTCGATAATGTTGAGCGTTTCCTCATAAAGAGCCGCGAAGTCGCGCAGGGGCTGGAGACGGTTTATCTCGATGTTCGCGCCGGTGGCCTTTCCTATCTCGAGTATTTCTTGAAGTGCTGAGATGAGATTCTCGTCTTCATGGCGGAGAGAGACGCATATCACCCGTTTTACCGCTGCCGCTTCCCGGGCGATCTCCACGATTTCTCTCGTCGGAATTCTCTGGGCGTAAGGGGCGGAGAGGTCAACCGATATTCCCAGAGCGCCGTCCTTGAGTGCTTGGCCGATGACTTGTTTGACGCTCGTCATCTCCCGTACGGTTAGGTCTCTTGGGACGCCTTTCGTGAAGAAATTCCTGATAACAGGATAACCGACAAGCGTTCCGAAGTTCACTCCCACGCCTCCTTTCTCAAGAACACTCAGGAATTCGCCGATCGAGCGCCAATGGAGATTGGCGCTTGTTGCGCTCCCCCATCCTTTGATGAAGGCAAGCGAATTTCCCAAAACGGGGGCAAGCGATGCTCCACCGCCGCCTCCGATAACGGCGGTAATGCCGCTTAGTATCGAATTCTCCTGGCGGGGGTTTGCGAGAATGCCCGACGAACCCTTGGCATTAAAGTTTATGTTCACGAGGCCGGGTGTTACAGTCGCTCCGGTCGCATCGATCGTCAGATCGGCCGTTTTTTTATTGTGAATGCCCAACTGGATCACTCTCTTGTTTTGGATAAAGATGTCGTTTTTGACCGGTGCACTGCCGGTGCCGTCGTAGACCAAGCCGTTTTTGATGAGGATCGTCGCCATGCCGATTATGTACGAATTTTCGAGTCGGTAGACGATGGAAATTCGTCCACAGAATCGAGCACCCCGTGAGATAGTAACAAGCACGGGATCATCGAATCCGACTTTAATTTCGTTTTGTTGCCTGTATTTTTCATAATGTCTTTATCCATATTATCTCACGGGGTAAGGTTTGATTCATGAATTTTTCTGCGACTTCGTTTTGAAAATTCATATCAAGCCCTTATACGAATCTTGAAAGGAAGAAGAGAACCAAACCGAAAACGGAGAACATTGCGCTTACTATCCAGAACCTCATGGTTATCTGGCTCTCGGGCCAGCCGAGCGCTTCAAAGTGATGATGGATCGGAGTGGATAGGAATATTTTTTTCTTGCGGATCTTTTTACTCAGTTGTTGGACTATGACGGAAAGTGATTCGATTACGAGGATGAACCCGAAAAAGGGCAGAAGAAGCGGCGTGTTCGTGAGCATTGCCATTACGCCCAGGGTGATGCCCAAAGACATTGAGCCGGTGTCGCCCATGAAAAATTTTGCCGGATAAATGTTGAACCACAGGAACGCCAGAAGCGCTCCCAGGATGGACGCGCTCATTACCGCGAGATCGTAGCGATGAAGGACGAAGCCGACGACGACGATGGCCATAAAGGCGAAGAACATAAGACCGCCAAGAAGTCCATCCAGGCCGTCGGCCTCGTTCGCCGAGAAAGCCGTCGCCACGATAGTGAAGATGAAGAATGGTATGTACCACCAGCCCAGTTCCACGGTGCCGATGAAAGGAATGAAGAGCGTGTGCCAGTCCAGCCGGAAATAGAACCACCAGGCGCCCAAAGCGGCGACGCCGGTGTAGAGTAGGAGCTTGTGTTTCATTTTCAATCCCCCGCCGTGAGGGCCGACCTTCAGGATTCCCATCACGTCGTCCACGAGACCCACGATGGCGGCAAGAAATAATGCGGCAATAGGCAGGTAGGTTTCCGAACGGTTCACGAAGTTAAAATAATCGGAGAAACCGTCGAATATATTGCCCAAGGCGAAGAATATTATGGCAAGTCCAAGCACGGTCGCCCAAATGATGATGCCGCCCATCGTGGGCGTATTGGATTTGTTCTTGTGGAATTGGTAGAAAACGGGCGCGCTTTTTTCGTCCCGGATGTTGACCTTACGCAGGTTGAATTTCAGGAGAAACCGGTAAACGACCGGCGTTATCAAGAGGGCCACTACGAAAGAGAGCGCAAAGATGATGAGAATGCGAACCGCTGCAAAAACTTCCATTGTAGCTATTATATCATCAATCCGGACTTAGAAACCGAAGGCCTTTCCGACCCAATTAAGCAGATTGTCCGCTTCTTTGAATCGGTCCGGGCTGCCCAGAATTACGACCGCCAGCCGGCGATTTTTGAAAGAAAGTATTGCGGCCAGATTCTGCTTGGCCGCGTCCGATGTGCCCGTTTTCCCGCCCAAAAAGTCCGTTCGGAACGAGAGCGGGTCGATGTTCGTGATAGTATGGCTGCGATCGGAGTTCACCGGTTGGACCGTGAGAGCCGAGAGTCGAGTATCGTTCAAAATCTCCGGGTCATGTTCCAAGATGTATTTCAAGAGGGCGAGAACGTCACTCGCGGTGCTAACGTTTCCGTCGTTCAGGCCGGAAGCATCATAGATCGTGGTTTGGGTCATGTAGAGGGATCGCGCCTTGTCCATCATCATCTTCACGAACTGTTCGTGGCCGACGAAGTATTCCAGGGCGGCCGCCGCGCGGTTCGATGACATCATGAGCATTATCTTCAAAAGGTCCCGGGCAGTATAAATCTCCCCTTCCCGAAGATCGCCCGCTTCTCCCTGCGTTGCCATAACATCCGGCGTTATGGTCACTTTCTTGTCCAGCCCGACATTCTCGAGTGTGATGACGGCCGTAAGCAGCTTCGTCAAAGACGCCATCGGCCACGGTTTGCTGCTGCCGAAGCGGAAGAACGGGAAATTGTCGTCCAGCGACTGAACGATGATCGCTTGGGAAGAAACGGTCGGGTCCAGCACTTTCCAGTCCCTTTCCGGCGTTTTATTGAGTTCACTTTCCAGATTGGAAACGGCGGTTTTCACTTGGTTTCCCGGCTGGACGTTCGCCGGCTCTCCGGGCTGGCCGAAAGAAAACTTCAGCGCCACAAGTGCCGCTGAAGCCAAGACCAAGAAGACCAAGAGTATGACTTGCCACTTCATTTTTCGTTTCGGGGATTACCGTGCTTCGGGCATCTCCGCGTTTGTCCCCACTTCGGGATTTTCCGACGATTGAGTCGCTTCGAAGCTCGTTAAGATATTCTTGTATTTTTCGTATTCCGGAAGATCCTCTATTTTTTGAAGTCCCAGGTGTTTCAGAAAATCGAAGGTTACCTTGTATTCGAACGTGTTCCTTCTCATTGCCTGCACTTCACGGTTCACGAGGCCGCGCACGAGGAGTGCTCTCAATATGAAACTGGAATTCACTCCGCGGACGTAATCCACCGTGGAACGCGGCACCGGGCCGAGATAAGCGATTATCGAGAGCGTTTCGAGCGCCGCGGGCGTGAGCTCCTCCTTGAATTCTTCCTGAACGAGTCTTTGGCCGAGCCAGGCCAGATTCGGTTTCGTCGCCAGCTGGAAAAAGTTGCCGTGCTTCACGAGTGCGAGCCCTCTCTTCTCATCGGCGCTCAGTTTGACCGCGAGCTCTTCAATGAGTGACGCGCATTCGTTTTCCTTGATTTCCAGGAATTTGGATATCTTTTTGACATCCAGCGGTTCGCCGTAATAAAAAAACAAGGCCTCAAGGGCGGCAATGGTTTTATTGTTTCCTTCTTCCATGTTTTTCATTTTAACTTACCAACAATAATTATAAAAGCGCGTGCTTTACCCTCCTAGTTTCCCTCCGAAAACACGCTATGCCAAATCCCAGCGAGATTTGGCCGCTTGCTCTCGGTCTCGCTCGTCTCGCCTTCTCGTCCCGAAAGCGGCTCTCGGAGGCGAGAAAGCTCGGTGTCCGTAAGGACTTTTTCGCCGAGAGTGCAGATGGTCGCTTCTCGCTGGAAGAAGCGAACCATCGGCGCTTGAGGGATGAGAAGGCGAGACACCGTGCCCGCTCGGCCTGCGAGACAGTTTTCTTGAGGGAAACTAGGAGGATTTTTTAGCACGCGCAATTTCAATTTCTCCGAACTGCCCGCCTTGATCTGCGGAAATCAATTGGTCTTTTATCAGGTGGAGCACCGCGAGGAAGAGGACGATTAGTTCTCCGCGGCTCCGGCCCGCGTGCATTTTTTTGAATCCTATAGGCGCTTCGGTGAGCCGCTTCAAGATTTCTTCGATCTTTTGCTTCAGGTGAATTATCTCGTTTTTGACCGCCACAACGGGTTTCAGGAATTTTTCAAGCTCTCCCGCCACTTTGGCGGCGACCTTGGCCAATATACTTGGCGTTACTGATTTCGGAGGATAGAACGTCGCTTCCTTTGTCATCAGGTATTCGCGGGAAAACATCACGGGCGAGACGCTCCAGATGTCTTTTATGTGCACCTGGGCTTTTTTGAACTCCTGGTATAGCTTAAGCCGGCCTTCCAAGCCCTGGATATCCATTTCCTCCTCTTCCGTAAGCGGGAGCGAGGGTAGAAGCACCTTGGATTTAATGAGAAGGAGCTTGGAGGCGATGACGAGAAAATCTGCTACGAGCGAGTGGTCCGCTCCCCCCGCCTCCAGTTTTTTCAGGTAATCGAAGAAGCCGCCGGTCACGTCGGCCAGGCTCACGACGGTTATCTCCATTTGTTTCTCTTCTATGAGCTCCAGAAGTTTTTGGAGCGGTCCTTGGAAATTTTCCAGATTCAATTCGTAGGGCACGTTTATATGATATAATCAAAATAAATTAACTCCAAATGTTCTCTTCTCTGGAGAAAAATTTGAAATTGTCGCCTGTTTTGATATTAAGATTAGGTCTCGGTCTGACTTTCCTTTATGCCTCGCTCCATATGCTCTATGACCCGACGAGCTGGGTCGGTTTCATTCCCCAATGGGCAGGAAATATAATCGACCCGAACACTTTTCTCATAATCCACTCCATCTTCGAACTGATTTTGAGCGTTCTTCTGCTTTGGGGAGTATTTCTTCCGGCGGTATCCCTTATCGCCTTTCTGGACCTCGTGGCTATTCTGCTCCTCTATGGCGTGGATGACCTGACCTTCCGCGATTTCGGTCTCGCCTTAGCCACCCTGGCGCTTTTCGCCCTTAGTATGAAAACTAATTCAAGCTCCTAGAAGATTGCGGCATTCGCGAATGCCAAATAATTATTTAGAATCAAAACCGCATAGAGATAATTGGAAACCGTGTTAGGGGAAGCAATTGCTTTCCACACAAAAAGTGAAGCGGATGTTTATCCAAAGTTCAATTAATAAAGCTTATTTACTCCAACAATATCGCCGGTATTCAGATCACGCTTTTGGGTCTCGCCAAAGGTTGCGTAGCCATACATCGTTTCCGCAGAGCATTTTGAGTTGTATAGATCGCCCATACCTACCGAATGACCAAGCTCGTGCGTGGCAATATTTTCAAAATCCATTTTGCCCGCCTCACCCGACATTGACCAATTAAAAGTCACATCGTCATAAATCTGATCCCATTCAACCAGACGGCGGTTGAAGGTTGGACCGCCGAAAATTCCCCAGACAATAGTCACTGCGATAGTATTCGGATCGGAGAGATCAGCAAAATAAACTTCATTTTGATTGTCTGGCGCGCTGGTGTCGGCAGCCAAGGTTGTATCGGTTACTGTGCCATCACCCAAAATGTTGAACACAGCCGCATTTTCCCACTTGGCAATGCCCGCGGTCAGTGTGTTAAAAACAAAAGTCGGATCAAGGCCTCGGGTATTAACAGGATTTACTACCCATGATTCAACGTCTTTCCATTTGGCGTCTATTGCCAAAAAGCCATAGCAGGCAGATGCGGTCGCTTTGGCGGCACCCGATTTCGCGGTTGCGTCTTTACGGTGAATAATGGCATAGCCCTCAACCTGTTTGCCGCTTTTTTTATCAAAAGCCGTGCCTAAGCTATAGAGATTATCAGCAACTTGTACTGCTCTCGCCGGTAATTGAAACCTTGCTTTCTGGCCTTCTGCCAGTGCTGTCTGCGGCTGGTATGCCAGCCAAGCCACGTCCGTCCCGATTAAAACAGCCACAGCAACTAAAATAACTAAAAGTTTTTTGTTCATGTTTTTTGTTTTATTTATTTGTTTTTATGCAGAAATAAAATTCATTGTCCGCGCCGCACAGGTCGACTAAACCGCGCAAACGCGAAATTCTGCTTAAATTAAAATGAGATTTATTTATTGATTTGATGG
>Ga0163200_1000338_pt1 | contig 20727 bp, 16 predicted proteins | sample PL_2010_200m_FD_113535 | JGI IMG/M metagenome (GOLD analysis project Ga0163200, IMG submission 113535) | Freshwater microbial communities from Powell Lake, British Columbia, Canada to study Microbial Dark Matter (Phase II) - PL_2010_200m | ecosystem: Environmental > Aquatic > Freshwater > Lake ... | reverse complement strand
CTCCCACATGGCCCGCTACGCCCTCGAACCGCTTCAGGATCTGAGCGTTGACGGAGCTTTGCGCGACGCCCTCGGCAAGACCACCGGCAATACCCGCGCCGGCATCATCCATTCCATCGGTGTCCGGCACGACACGAAAGCCGTGCCCGCGCTCATCGCGTTGTTGCCCGACACGTTCGCCGCGTCCGCGCTTGCCCGGATCGCCACGCCCGACGCCCTTACCGCGCTCGAAAAAGGCCTGCCTGCCACCGCCGCAGCCTGTCTCATCGCAGCCGGAACAAGCCGAGCGGAGCGAGACGCCGAGGGTAAGGGCGGCAAACCGGAACTTTACGAGAAACTTCTCGCCCCCTCGATACCGGCGCACATTCGCGTCGGTGCGATGGCCGGCGCCATCCGCGCGCGCGGCGCGGCCGGGATTCCGATGTTGATTCAGCAACTTCATAGTGATGACCCCGGCATGTTCGGCGTCGCGCTGCGCCTGACGCGCGAGTGGAACCAGCCGAAGCTGACCGCCGCGCTCGCCGCGGAAATCGGCAAACTCGCCGCCGACCGGCAGGAGATATTGATCCGCGCGCTCGGTGACCGAGGCGACCGCGCCGTTGTGCCGGCGTTGCTCGGCATCCGCACCGCAGCCTCGATTCAGACGTTGACGCAGCTCCGCGAAACCTCTGCTGTGCCGATGTTGGTTGAAGTCGCGCTCGGTGGACGTGAACTCGCGCCCGTCGCGCAAGCCGCGCTCATCAGCATGCCCGGCAAGGAAGCCGAGAAGGTCGTGCTGGCGTTGCTCGACAACTCCGACGCCAAAATCCGCGCGCTCGGCGTCAGCCTCGTCGGCCAACGCCGCGTGGCCGGCGCTGTGCCGGCGCTGTTGAAGGCGACCGGCGATTCCGACGAAGCTGTTCGCACCGCCGCGATCCGCGCCGCCGGCGAACTGGCCGGAGCAAAGGACTTCCCATTGTTGATCGGTTTGCTGTTGAAGGCGAAATCATCCACCGAAGCCGACTCCATCGAAACCGCGCTCACCGGCGTTTGCACCCGCGAATCCAAGCCGACCACCGCCAACATCACTGTCGTCAAGGCGTTGTACGGCGATTTGCCAGATGGTAAATCCGCCGACGTGACGACCAAGGTCGCCGGGCTTCTCAAGGCCGGCAAGTTCAGCATCGAGGCGTCGAATGGAAATTTCGGCGACCCGGCAGGTGGAAAGCACAAGAAACTGCGCATTGACTACGACGCCGGCAACGGCGTGCAAAGCAAGACTGTCGCGGAAAAGGATTCGATTACGTTGTCCGCCATCGCGGTTCCCCCGGCGATGTCCGATGCGCTCTGCGCCGCGGTGCCGCAATCTTCCGGTGCGGCCAAGATCGCGTTGCTCCGCGTCCTGCGCTCCGCTGGCGGCGCAAAGGCGCTGGCCGCCATCCGCTCGGCGGCGTCGGACACGGACGCTGAGGTCCGCGACACGGCGCTGCGCTCGATGTGCGACTGGCCGGCGGCGGAGGCGCTGCCGGATTTGGTGAACCTCGCGCGGACGGCGTCGGATCCGAAGTTCAAGATTCTCGCCTTGCGCGGCTGGTTGCGGTTGGTCGGACAGCAGGACGCGCCTTCGGAGAAAAAAATGGCGTCGCTGAAGGAAGCGGCGTCGTTGATCACGCGCGACGATGAGCGGCAGTTGCTGCTGTCAGCGCTCGGCCAGATTCCGAGCGCGGAATCGCTGGCGATGGCGGTGTCGTACCTGACCACGCCGCGCCTGAAAGAAGTGGCCTGCGTTACTGCCGTCAGCATCGCGGAGAAGATTGTTGACACTCAGCCGGCCGCGGTTGCTGCCGCGCTCGAACAGGTCTCACCAAAGAACCGGCGCATGGCCGAGCGCGCCAAGGAATTGCTGGCCCAGGCGAAAAAAGCCACGAAATAATACTGCGGAGAAAAACTTATGAAGCACTTGCTCGCCGCGAGTTTATACTTCTGCCCTGAATGAAGCTGCTTCGTCTTCGTGTGCGCTAATCATGCTGACGGCAGTCGTTTCTCAAGCTCAGCAGCTAAAGAATAATCTAGCGACTCAAGGTGGTTGATAGCATCACGAGCCGGTGCCCACATCTTCTGCGCAACATACAAGGATCCAAGCTGAAACCATGTTTCTGCCCAGCCCGGCGGCCTCAATTCGATCGCCTTCCTAAACGCTGGGATTGCATCGTCGTACTTGCCCTGTCCGGCGTAAGATTCCCCGAGAAAATGCCATACATAATATGAACAATCGGATTTCAGTCTGATCACTTCACGATATGCGGCAATCGCATCGTCATATCTTGCCTGATTTCTGCGAGCTGCTCCAAGAAGGTACCAGGCATCTACATCATCCGGTTTTAATTCAAGCACACGACGAAAAGCAGTTGCAGCATCCTCAAACCTTCCTGTCCGCAAACAGCACGCACCCAAACCATGCCAAGCAGTTGGATCACAAGGGGTCAACTTGGTGAGTTGAGTAAAGGGGTTTATACCGTCTTTCTCCTCACCCACCTGATTCAAACAAGCTTCGCCAAGATCGCGCCATACATTGGGGGAATCCGGATAAAGTTCGGTCAGTTTTTGATGAGCACGAATAGCCGTTGGATCGTCCGGTTTCAATTTGATCATTTGCCGTAAGGCTGCTGCTTCGTCCTCCTGTCTGCCGCAATACCGGTAAGCTTTAGCAAGAGAGTCCCAAGCATCCAAGAAGTCTGGCTTCAATTTGATTACTTCAAGAAAAGCGGAGATTGCGTCACTCTTGTAAAGTTTACAGTAGGCGACACCAAGACCGAACCATGCATCGGCATCATTGGGCTTGAGTCGAGTCACTTCACAGTGGGCCGCCACCGCATCGTCATACTTGCGCATCCGCATATAGCAAGCAGCAAGACCAAGCCAAGCCTCGCAATTTTGGAGACAACGGGGCGGTGATCGCAGTTCGATTGCTCTTTGGTAGGCAGAAATAGCTTTTTCGTCCTTGCTTTGCCCCGCGTAAGCCTCGCCGAGGTGCAACCACGCTTTTTGAAAATACGGATCCAGTTCTAATACTCGATTGAAGTATGTAGTGGCTCTTTCCCACTCGCCTCGTTTCAAGTAAGCAAACCCGACGTTATGGCTGGCTATGGGACACCTCCAGACAAGTTCGCGCGAGTATTGATAGGCGTCGAGCGCTTTAGAGTACTGGCCTTGTTCTGCGTACGACAGGCCCAGTTCGTATTGCAGACGGCAAATGCTGTCCTCAAGAGTGCTGTTTTTCTTTCGCAGATTGTAGATTGCATAAGACAACGCAGCTAATGCCCATAACACTCAAAACGAAACACCCTTCGTGGTCTATGATGGGAGATAACTTTCTGGTGCCTGAGTAAAGCGCGGCCACCCCGAGCACAAAAAGCAGAACCCAACCAATGCGAACAGCGACTACTGATATCTTCATATTGTTCTCCTGCCATTCGAAGGGGACTCCAAAGCTTATGATGCTTCAAGGGTAACCTCGCTCCGCTCGGTTGCTGAGGATGATGCGAGGGAGCGCGTGTTGCCCGATACTATTGTTCTTTACCGCGTTCATCTCAGCCGTCTCTCTCAGACGACCCACAGAGTACCAAGCGACCGCACGCTTGGTCAACATCCAGAAACGATCTGTTCATCATCGGGTGCATCTTGATATCGCCGACGGTGCAGCACCGGCTGTCCCCAGCCAGGCCGGCCGGCCGAGCAGCCCGGTGCGCTGGAGACAGCGCACGCTACACCAAGCGGTAATCACGACCGGGACAGTGCCGAGATGCGCCCCCTTACAACTTGCCTTTCCTTTATCGGCTTGTCGGCGACGGTCTTTTGTGCGACAAGCCAAACCATGAGAACCAGATTTTTCTTCGCATCGTTTCTATTGGTGTCCTCCATTCTGGTCCGGGCTGATGACTGGCCCACCTACCGGCACGACAACTCCCGCAGCGGGATCACGCCGGAAAAACTCGCAGCGCCGTTGGCCGAGGCGTGGGTCTTCCAGTCCCGCCACGCGCCGGCGCCCGCTTGGGAACCGCCACGGGCGGTGCCCGTCGAGAAGATCCTGGAATTGCCGCGGGTGCGGTTCGACGACGCCTATCACGTCGTTGCGGCGGGTGACGCACTCTACTTTGGCTCGTCCGCTGACAACAAAGTCTATTGTCTGGCCGCCGGCACGGGCCGGGTGCGTTGGACGTTTTTCACCGGCGGACCGGTGCGGCTGGCGCCAACGATCGTGCGCGACCGCGTGTACGTCGGCTCCGACGACGGGTTTGTTTACTGTCTGGCCGCCGCGAACGGCGCGCTGCTCTGGCAACGACACGTCGGCCCGCGCGCCGATCAGTTGATCGGCCATGGCAAAATGATTTCGCTCTGGCCGGTCCGCACCGGCGTGCTGGTGGACAACAGCGTGGCGTACTGCGGCGCGGGCCTGTTCCCGTCGGAAGGCATCTATCTCGAAGCGGTCCGTGCTGACGACGGCCAGTTGGTGTGGCGCAACGACACCGGCGGCGAAGCGACCGCCAGCCGCCTGTCACCGCAAGGTTATCTGCTGGCCACGACCGAGAAGCTGTTTGTGCCTCAGGGCCGCGCCACACCGGCCCTGTTTGACCGGCAAGACGGCAGCATGATCACGCAACCGCTCTTCGGCAAGACCGTCGGCGGCACCGACGCGTTGCTGGCTGATAACGCTCTCTACACCGGCACCGAAGAGATCATCGGTTACGACTCGGCAAGCCGTGTCAAAGTCTCATGGTTTGACGGACGCAAGGTCATCATCACCCCGGCCACAATGTATCTCACCAGCACCAACACGATGTTTGCCTTGGACCGCAAAGCGTATTCGCCTCTGGGAGCAATGCGATTCCAGTTGCGCAACGAACGCGCCACCCTTGCCAGAGGTCTGTCGTTGCCCACCAAGGAAAAGAAGCGTCTCACCGACGCCATCGCTCTCGACCGTGCCAAGCTCGCCAACCAGTCCGCCGAACGCGCCGACCTTGAGAAAGAACTTCACGCCGAGGAAACCAAACTCGCGTTGGTGACCAAACAAATTGCCGACGCCGAGGCCCGCCTTCGCCAGCTCGACACAAAACTGGCGGATACGAATGCCGAGGTGTCAAAGAGCATCAAATGGCAGTTGGCCTGCGAATGTCCGGACGCCATGATCCTGGCTGGTGACCTGTTGATTGCCGGAGGACAGAACCACGTGCTTGCGGTCAACGCCGCGACCGGCGCAAAAGTCTGGCAAGCCCCGGTCTCCGGCAAGGCCAAAGGTCTCGCCGTCGCCGCCGGGCGGCTCTACGTGAGCACCGACACCGGCGCCATTCACTGTTTCGTCCCGGCGCCGGCCTCGTCGTCTGGCCGCGTTGCTGAACTGACGAATCCCGCGCCTTACCCGCCCGACAACTTGACCGCGCAATACGCCGCCGCCGCCGACACCATCGTCCGCGAATCCGGCGTCACGCGCGGCTTCTGCCTCGTGCTCGGCTGCGAAACCGGCCGCTTGGCGCTCGAACTCGCCCGTCGCACCGAACTGCGCATCATCGGCATCGAACCGGACGCGCAAAAAGTCGTCGCCGCCCGCCGCGCGCTCGACGCGGCCGGCGTGTACGGTGCGCGCGTCGTTGTGGACCACGGTTCGTTGAACCAGTTGCCGTATTCGGCCTACTTCGCTAACCTCGTTGTGTCCGATACGGCGCTGTTCGGACGGCTTCCCGATACCGGTCGCGAACTCGACCGGGTGCTCAAACCGGTTGGCGGCGTCGCCATGATCGGCCCGGCCGCGCAACTGAAACAGTCCAAGTTCACGCGCGGCCCGTTGCCCGGCGCCGGCGCGTGGACGCACGAGTACGCCAACGCCGCCAACACCGCGTGCGGTGACGACACGTTCCTGAAATGCCCGCTCGGCCTGTTGTGGTTTGGCGATCCCGGCCCGCAACAGATGGTCAGCCGCCACCTTCGCGCCGCCGCGCCGTTGTCGGTCAACGGCGTGATGTTCGTGCAGAGCGAAAACGCCGTCACGGCCTACGACGCCTACAACGGTCTCAAGTTATGGGATCGGGTCATCACCAACATCCTGCGCGCCGGTGTCTCGTCGGAATCGAGCAACATCGCCGCCGATACCAACAGCTTCTACGTGGTCAACGCCAGCACCTGTCTGCGTCTCGACATCCACACCGGCGCGCTCCAGGCAACATACAAAGTGCCGGCCCAACCCGACGGCAAGATGCGGCGATGGGGCCATCTCGCCGTCACTGAGGGCCGACTGATCGGCAGCGGCTGCACCAGCACCAACCACACCTCCGACCTGCTGTTCGCCTACGACACGACCACCAGTCACCTGGCGTGGACACATACCGGCGGCAACATTCTGCACACGTCCATCTCCGTCGCCGAAGGCCGCGTGTTCTTCGTTGAAGCCACTGCGCCACCAAAATCCAAAAAACACAGCAAGCTGACCGGCACCGTTCACCCGGTCACGGCGCTTGCTCTTGCCACCGGCCAACCCGTCTGGCGCCAGTCCGTGGACCTGACCGGTTGCCTCGACGACAAACATTGGGGCGCGCTCGGCAGCATGGTCCACGACGGCGTGCTGGTCTTGTTCGGCGTCTATACCGACGGCCATTTCTGGAAAGAGTTTTTCGCCAGCCAATTTGACCGGCGCCGCGTTCTCACACTCAACTCCCGCGACGGCTCGCCGCTCTGGTCGAAGAACATCGCGTACCGTGTCCGCCCGCTTGTCATCGGCGACACGCTCCACGCCGAGCCGTGGGCGTTCGATCTCCACACCGGCGCGCAACGGCAACGCACCAACCCGATCACTGGCAACGTCGAGCCGTGGCAGTTCGCCCGGCCCGGCCACCACTGCGGCACGCCAATCGCCGCGCCGAACGTCATGTTCTTCCGCTCCTACTATCTCGGCTACTACGATCTCACCGGCGACTACGGCACGATGACCTTTGGCGGCCAACGGCCCGGCTGCTGGATCAACTTCATCCCCGCCAACGGCCTCGCCATGATGCCCGAGGCCAGTTCCGGCTGCATGTGCCCGTTCCCCAACATGTGCACCGTCGTCTTCGCCCCGCGCGCCGAAAACCGTGTCTGGTCCGAGTACAGCCTCTCCGGCGACATCAAACCCGTGCAACATCTGGCCCTGCACCTCGGCGCCCCCGGTGATCGCCGCGACGAAACCGGCACACTCTGGCTCGGCTACCCGCGCCCCAAAGGCTCTCTCGTGCTGCAATTCAAACTGGACATCAAACTCGACTCCGACGGTGACTACTTCGCCCACAGTGCCGACTTCCTGCGCATTGCCGGCACGGCCAGTCCGTGGCTGTACACGTTTGGTTGTCGCGGCCTCCAGCGTTGCGAGATCCCGGTACTCGCTCCCAACACCGGCGCGGGACGCTACACCGTGCGACTCGGCTTCGCCGAAATCGAGGATCGCAAACCCGGCGAGCGCGTCTTCGACATCGCTCTCCAAGGCCGGCCCGTGCTGAAGAATTTCGACATCGTCCAGCAAGCCGGCGGCTGCCGCAAGGCGCTCATCAAGGAATTCACCGGCATTGACGTGGCCGACAACCTCGTGATCGAACTGGTGCCGAAACAATCCTCCCAAACACCCATCCTGCAAACCATCGAAATCATCAAGGAACGGACGCTGAAATAAGAGCACTCCTTACCGCAGGGTGACGGTATCAAGAAACGACCGGGGCGAGCCAGCGGAGCGCAAACCGCTTGCCGCGTGGTCCGGGTGAGCGTAGGATGCCGCCGTGATGAGACGATTGCGCATCTACCTCGACACCTCGGTGATCAACTTTCTGTTCGCTGAGGACTCACCCGATTTCCGAAAAGCGACTGTCGAGTTCTTCACGAAGTACGCGGCGAGATATGAGTTGCATGTGTCGGAGATCGTTCGGCTGGAAATCGGGCGGACACCGGACTTCAAGCACCGACAAAGACTGTTGGAGGTGTTGCAGCAGCAACCGATCAACATGCTCACCAACGCAGCGCGCACAGAAATCGAACAATTGGCGAAGCTTTATGTATTGCAGCAGGTCATGCCCGCCGCCAAGTTCGAGGATGCCTTGCACGTTGCCTATGCAACCGTTCACCAGATGGATATATTGCTGTCATGGAATTTCAAGCACTTGGCGAATGTCCGGCGCGAAGGATTGATTGCGGCGGTCAACCAGCAGGCTGGTTACCGCTATCCTTTGCGGCTGCTGTCGCCGCTGGAGGTGGAAGATGAAAGCGAAGCCTAAAGACGAGTTTGTGCCCAGAGCCTTGCGCGAGGTCTGGGAGTGGAAGGATTCCATCTATCAGGAGGTCAAACACCTCCCCACCGATCAGGCTCTTCACGAAATCATGCGGATGGCCCACGAGGCCGCCGTGGCGCAGGGCGCGGTTCCAGCCGCGCCGGCCAAGGTTGCCGAGACGCCCGCCAAATACCGGGCCAAGCGCCAGAAGTAGCCACTAATCCACACGAATGCTCACGAATCAGCCGGGCGAGCAAGAACCACGAAAGCACGACGCCCTCATCAAGGAACGGACACTGAGATAAGAGCGGCCTACTTCTGCCTTCCCTCCAGTTGTTTCCGGACGGCACTGATGGCGTTCGCTTCGTCGAGATTGCCGGCGTCCATCGCGGACTTTTGCGCAGCGTCAAGGTCGCGGATGTATTGTTGCACCGCCGAGGTAGCCGCCTGTTCGTAGCGACTCTTCGCGGTGTTGGCAAACGTGCTCTTGAATTGCGGATTGGCTGGTTTGCCGTCCTTGATCTCGCGGATGGTATCGCGAATGGCGACGGCCTCATCGAGGTTGTTGGCGCGCATGGCGGCCTGCAACGCGGCGTCGAGATCGGCAAGATACTGTTGCGAGGCGGCTGTCAAAGACTGGTTGTATCGCGCCTCCGCAGCAGCAGTCAGACGCGCAGCAAGCGACGTTCCCTTCGGAAGCGGCGGCAGCGCGGTGGGAGGAACAACTGGCGGCGGCTCGGCCTTCGCGGCGGCAGGCGACCCTGCTTGGCCGATGACCAATACCGGGCCTGCTTCGGGCACTGCGGCATATTTCAGAGCGCCACCTGTGCGGTTGACTGCAAGAGTCGAGCCGGCTTGTTGTGTTGGGGCGGCAAGCTGGAAATTGACCTGAACCGGGCCGTTGAGGTAGGACTGCGGCGGCTTGGTCCGGGCGGGGACAACGAAGGCGTTCACGACAATCATTTTAGTTGCCTTCGACCAGTCAGTCCGGTCACTGGTGATGAAATTACAGTCATCGAAGATGCAGTCAATCGTTGTCGCTAGCGCCGATTCAGGCAACTCGCAGTGGACGAACCGGCATCGTTCAAACCACAGGTCTTTGCTCTGCGCCTATTTCGACGGGTCATCTTTGTACTCAATCTTCGGCAGCGCGATATCGTAGAAGGTGCAGCCGATGGCGCGCACCGAGTAAGTCCCCACATTCCACCGACCGGGTATGAATCGTTTCGCGAACACACAGTTGTCGTAGCTCCATCGCGTGCTCCACATGGCAACACTCCACACACCGCCTTTGTGCAAGACACAGTCATCGAAGACAGAGTCCTTCGCCTCGAATCGCGATCCGGCATCGCTAGCGATGTCCACTTTCCGAAACAGACTGCGCTCGACGTTCCAAATGCTACCATTGTCGCAACTGAAACGTCCCCCTTCGATCAGTGTGCCGGGAGCAACGACGATGTGGGTATGCCTTTCCGTGTGCACGCCTTTGTCGGGGCCACGGTAATGGCCGGTCGGTATATTGATCTCACCTTCCCAGTTCTTGTGGCGCCAAGCGTTCGGATTGGCCGGGGCAACGTCAGCAGCCAACACGCACCAAGACACACCCAGAGCTGCCAGCGCGACAACGAAACAATGGAATCGTTTCATGGCAAACCCTCCGTTTCTTCGCGCAGACTATCTGATGCTGCCGCCAGATACAAGCGCAACGACAGCGTCGTCGTGGCAGTTGTTGTCAACACCGCGCCATGTTCCGGTTTTGTTCCGGTGGTAGCAGCCGTGATTATTTCAAATACTGGCCGACGTTTTCCTTCGTCACGAGCTGGAACGGGATGAAGACCTGTTTCTCGAACGGCTGTTTCTTGATGATCTTCACGGCGACCTCGACGGCGCCGCTGCCTTGGCCGCGCGCATCCTGAAACACCGTGGCGTCGAGTCGGCCCGCCCTGACGGCTTGAAGCGCGTCGGCGATGGCGTCCACGCCGGCGACGATGACTTTGTCTTTCAGCTTCGCCTGTTCCAACGCCAGCAGCGCGCCCATCGCCATCTCGTCGTTCTGGGCGAACACGGCGTTGATCTTCGGGCCGAGCGACTGAATCCAGTTCTCCATCAAGCTCATCGCCTTGGCGCGGTCCCATTCGGCGGTCTGGTCGGCGAGCAGTTTCAGGACGGGCTGCTTGGCGAGAATCTCGCGCGCGCCCTGGTCGCGCTTGATCTGCGCGGCCTGTCCCATGAATCCGTGCATCATGACGATGTTGCCCTGACCGTTGAGCCGCTTGGCGAGGTAGTCCATTGCGATGCGGCCGGATTCCTCGTCGCGCGAGCCGACAAACGCCGTCGGTGCGGTCCGCGTCTCGGAGTTGACGTTGACAATCGGGATGCCGGCGGCCAGCGCCTTGTCAACGGCAGGCGAACTGGCTTCGACTTCGCACGGGTTGAGGATGATGGCGTCCACCTTCTGCGCAATGAAGCTCTCGACCTGCTGGACCTGTCGCTCGGCGCTGCGCTGGGCGTCGTTGACGATCAGTTTCACGCCGAGTTCCTTCGCCTTGGCTTCCATCGCCTGGTGGAGCATGACGATGAATTCGTTGGAAAGATTCAGCAGCGTAACGCCGATGGTGATAGGCTTCGCGCCGGGTTCTTGGCGTCCGCAACCGCACAGTGCCAGCACGAGAGCCAATGCGATGAGTCGTTTCACGATTTCTCCTTACGACGGTCCAGCCAGACGGCGCCGACGATGATGATGCCTTTCACGATTTGCTGGTAATAGGACGAGACGTTGAGCAGATCAAGGCCGTTGTTGATGACGCCCATCAGGAGCGCGCCGAGAATCGTTCCGCCGACGCCACCGACACCGCCGGACAAACTCGTTCCGCCGATAACGACCGCGGCGATGGCGTCGAGTTCGTAGCCGAACCCGGCGTTGGGCTGGCCGGTGGTGATGCGCGAGGCGAGCACGACGCCCGCCAGTCCGGCCAGCGAGCCGCAAACGGTGTACGCGAACACTTTCACGGCGTCCACGTTGATGCCGGAGGCGCGCGCGGCGTTCTCGTTGCCGCCGACCGCGTAGAGGTACCGGCCCAGTTTCAGGTTCGCCAGGAAAATCCACGAGACGAGCGCGACAACAAGAAGGATAATGATCGGGACCGGCCCGTTGCCGATCCAATTGAACTCCGCGCTCAGGTTCGAGACCGGCCTGCCGCCGCTGATCACGAGCGCCAGCCCGCGCGCGACGGTCATCATGCCGAGCGTGACGATGAACGGCGCGACGCGTCCCTTCGTGACGACGACGCCGTTGACCGCGCCGCACGCCGTCCCGGCCAGCACGCCCAACAGCACCGGCACGAACACCGGGTATTCGCCCGGATGCGCGAAGCCGGCCGCCACGACGCCGGTCAGCGCGACGAGCGAGCCGAGCGAGAGATCCACGCCACCGGTCAACAGCACGTAGGTCACGCCGACGGCGAGAATGCCGTTGATGGAAATCTGGCGGACGACGTTGATGAGGTTCGGCACCGTCAGAAAGACCGGCTTGGCGATGGCCAGCGCCGCGCCGATCACGACGAGCGCGATGACGAGGCCGAAGCGTGTGAGCCAAGGTTTCAGTGAGTTCATACGTTGGCTGGAATAATAGCCATCGCGATGTGGAATGGTCAATCCAAGCTGGCGGGTTGTTGTCCGATTTGGTAGATTTGCGTTGTGAACACGACGTCGTCACTGAAACGGACCGCGCAAAAGCTGGTCTGGTGGCAACCAGCGGAAGCGGCTCTGGCTGATCCGTTGCGCCTGGCTTGCCAAGTCATGGCACTGGGCACATGGGATGATACGCTGATGGCGCGCGCCGAATTAGGGGATGCGTTGTTTCACCGGGCGCTACAGCACGCGCCGCCGGGGGTTTTCGATGTTCGTTCCTGGAACTACTGGCATCTGGTGTTTGGGATGACACCGGTCCCGCCGCTGCCACAAAGGAAACTGACGTGAACCTCTTTCGTCCCAATCTGGACATGCTGCCGGCCGCTCAGCGCGCCTTGTGGCCCGAACTGAGCAGCGTTCCACCTCACTTCGTGCTGTATGGCGGCACGGCCATCGCCTTGCGGCTCGGCTATCGGCAGTCGGTGGACTTTGATTTCTTCAGCGCGGCCACTTTGCGTTGGGATGAACTGCCTTTCGCGTCCGAAGCCGAGGTGCTGCAACGCGCACTCGACACGCTGACGTTGAGCGTGACGCGTGCGGGCGCGCCGGTGAAGTTGTCGTTTTTCGGCGGCCTGAGCGTCGGGCGCGTGGGCGAGCCGGAGCTTGCCACGGACAACCGGTTGGCGGTTGCGTCGTTGCTGGATTTGGCGGCGGCGAAGATGAAGGTGGTGCAGGAACGGGCCGAGAGCCGGGACTATTTGGACGTGTTTGCGCTGTTGCAGCATGGCATCCGTCTGGAGGAGGCGCTCGGTGCGGCACAGACGCTTTACGGCACGCCGTTCAATCCGGCCATCACCCTCAAGGCGTTGGCGTATTTTCAAGATGGCGATCTGCCTTCGCTGCCGGCAAACGTCCGATCCGTTCTCGTCCAAGCCGCCACGCGTGTCAGCCAACTACCCGATGTGCCGCGCATTTCTACCTGCCTGACTTGACAGTCCATTCATTCGGGCATGGCGTGTTGCAAAACTTCTTCCTGCGTGGCGCGGCGCGGGTCCAGTTCGGCGGTGACGACGCCCTCGCGCATCACGAGCAGCCGGTCGCTCAACGCCAGCAGTTCGGGCAGCTCGGAGGAAATCAGTAGGACCGCTTTGCCGTCGCGGGCCAGTTGACGGATGAAAGCGTGCATCTCGGCCTTGGCGCCGACATCAATGCCGCGCGTCGGTTCGTCAAGGAGCAGAATGGAAGGCTCGGTCAGCAGCGTCTTCGCAAGGACGACCTTCTGCTGGTTGCCGCCGCTGAGGTTGGAGACCGGCTGATTGCGGTCGCGCGCCTTGATGGAGAACGCGCGGATCTGTTCGTCGGCCATGGCGTTCTCGGCGCGGTGGTCAATGAACCAGCCGCGAAGACTGGCCAATGTGAGATTGTGTTTCACCGACATGGTCGGAACAAGGCCGAACTCCCGCCGGTCTTCACTGACCATGCCGATGCCGCGCGCGATGGCGTCCCGCGGGCTGGCAATGCGGGCAAGCTCACCGCGGACTCGAATCTGCCCGGCGTCGGCTGGTGTCATGCCGAAGATGGCGTTGGCCACGTCAGTGCGTCCCGCGCCCATCAGGCCCGCTAAGCCGATGATCTCGCCGCCGTGCAGAGTGAAGTGAACGTCGTGGAACTTGCCGCGCTTCGTGAGGCCAGAGATTTCGAGTGCGACGGAACCTTTTGTGGCGGGTAATGGCGGTGGCGCGGCATTAAGTTCGCGCCCGACCATCAACGCGATCAGTTTGTTCTCGTCCAGTTCGCCAACGGGATGCGTGGCAACGTGCCGGCCGTCGCGCAGGACGGTGACGGTGTCGGCGATCCGGAAGATTTCGTCCATCTTGTGTGAGATGTAGATGATGGTGACGCCATTTTGTTTCAGGCCGCGGATGATGGCAAACAGCGCCTCGACCTCGCGCTCGGAGATGGCCGAGGTCGGCTCGTCCATGATGATCAACTCCGCCTGTTGGGCGAGTGCCTTGGCGATCTCGACGGTCTGCATCTCGGCTATGCTGAGCAACTTCATCGGACGCGTCGGCGCCAACGCGACGCCGAGACGTTCCAGCAACCGCGCGGCCTCACGGCGCATCGCCGGTTTGTCCAGCCAGCCGAAACGGCGTGTCGGCTCCTGTCCCATGAAAATGTTTTCCGCCACGCTCAGGTCGCGGAACGGCATCAATTCCTGGTGAATCATGGCGATACCCGCACGCCCTGAAAACTGAACCTCGCCGCTGTCGGCAGTGTCGAGGCCGCTGACAATCCGCATCAAGGTGGACTTGCCGGCGCCGTTCTCGCCCATGAGCGCATGAACGCTGCCGGCGGTCACGTCGAGCGAGACGTTGTCGAGCGCTTGCACGCCGGGGAACGACTTCGAGAGGTTTCGCACCTGGAGCACGCGAACCAGTTACCACACCGGCGAAGCCTGCTTCAATGAATTACGAAGGTCAAACCGCGTTTATCGCAGGCTCGTCGCGACGGAGAAGGCGGGTCAGCCTTGGTAGCGGTGGAAGACGGTGGCGAGCAGCAGCAGTTCGGGATGGGCAGCTTGCAGCTTGGGCAGGACGACGCTGATGCGGGAGCGATAGGCGGCCAGTTTCTCGCGCAGCGGACGCAGGTCCTCCACTTTATCCCAATGGAGATTCTTTAGGTCGAGCACGAGACGGCCCTTGGTGCGGGCCAGTGAATCGTGGATGCGCTGGCCCAGGCTTTCGGCATGCGCGGAGGACAAGGTACCTTCGAGGCGCAGCCAGACCTGTTGCTTGGCGTGTTGGAGTTCGACTTGGACAGAGAACTCCGGAATCGAGACCTTGTGCGGTAACTCTTCCCACAGTTCAACCGCGCGCCAGCGTTTGCTCGGTACACGGTAGGCGGTGCGCAGCAGTTGGGGGTGCTGGAACAAATCCAGTTTCAACGTCAGCCACGTCCAGAGCGCGGCGCCGACGGCCACGACGGACATGACCTGTTCCTTGAACGCCGGGCGGCCAAACTCGGCGTGCATGCGTCGCTCCAGGTCGCCGATCCAGCGCCGGACGGCGGCGTTGGGGCCGAGCAGGCGGCCGGGAAGGAACACGGCGGTCGCGCACCGCAGATCGTTGGCGTAGTACTCGGCTTTCTGGCGGAGGAGGGGATTCGGTGAATTCTTGAGCTTCTGGTAGCCGAGCAGCCGCGTCTCCAAAACGCGATAGATGCTGGGGCCGAGCCGCTGGAAATCCTGGTCAAAACACCAACTCTGTAACTCTTCGATCTGCGCGGCGGAAAGCGTCGGGTGCTTCATCGTGGTGGTGAACCCGTCGGCGCGGCGGTACAACCGGTCGGGATGATCAATGTACTCCTGATGCAACAGCTTCTGCTCCATGACCCGTTTATAAAACGGCGTGCCGGGAGGAGGCCCGTAAATCAGATACTGACCCAGCGACGGCTTGAGTTGCATCAGCCCGTCAAGTTCCTGCGCGATGACCTCCGGCGTCTGGTAGTCAAAACCAAGAATCATGGACGACAGGATGCTGATGCCATGCTCGCGAAACTCCTTGAAGATCTCCTCGGTGGGCCGCCCCTGCTGTTTGGCGTAATTGGAACGCGTCCCTTCATAGCCGATCCAGAATCCGTCAATGCCCATCTCCAGAATCTCTTCGACGGTGTACTGGCTGAGCGCCTTGATGCTGGAGAACGCGAAGATCGAGAGCGTCTTGCCGCTCTTGATCACGCAATCGCGGAACTCCATCGCCCGTTTCTTGTTCAGCAGGAAATCCTCGTCAATGATCAGGAACACCAAGCTCGGGTCCATCGAGAGATACCGCTCGACGACGGCGAAAATGTCGGCGCCGCTTGGCAGCAGCTTGATGTGTTTGCGCTTGAAGAAGTGCGAGGTGCAGCAGAAATCGCAGCCGTTCGGGCAGCCAAGCCCCGCGAAGATCTTGCCGGTGCCCGACACTTTCCAGCCGAACACCTTCAGCCAGCTCACGATCAACGGGTGTTTGTACGGCATTGGGATTTCCGGCTCGCCCAGCAACCGGCGCATGAACGCGACGCCTTCCTCGCGGCAGATGTAGTCGGCGTACGGCTTCAGTTCCTCGTCCGCCAAAACCGTGCCGTAGCCGCCGAGGACGATCTTTGTGTTCGGCGCGTGTTCGCGGATCAGCGCGACCATGTCCTTGACCTTGTGGAAAATCGCCATCAGGAACGAAATGCCGACGTAATCGTAGCCTTTCTTCAGTTCCTTGATGAACTCGCGCTTCGACGGGTACTGCAACACCACCGTCGGCGCGTTGAGGTTCTCGGCGATGTACTCCAGCGAGTACTGGACGTTCACTGTCCGCGGACTGAAAATGCCTTGGGCGCGCGTCACCTGCCGGTACAGTAATTCATAGCCGACGGATGTCGCGTCACCGCATTGCGGCCCCATCGGCCGACAGACGGTAGTAAGTAGAATTTTTTTGCTCACGGGTTTTGCAGTGGGAGAGTGTAAGAGAATGCCATGCATAAGACACCGGAAACCCCCAAAAGTCAAAAGAAGATTTCTAGCGATTCACTTCCAACAGGCCCAAACCGTGCATCCATTCCTCGGCGCGTTTCGGCCACGTCGTGACGACCTTTTCCGTCAGGCGCAGCCCGTAACCGTGTCCGCCGCTCGGATACAGGTGCATCTCGACGGACACCTTCGCCTGTTTCAACGCGAGATAGTAAAACAGCGAATTCTCGACGCGGATGCCGTCGTCCTCAGTCTGCACAAGAAATGTCGGCGGCGTGTTCGTCGTTATCTTCAGTTCGGGCGCGAGCTTGTCGCCTTGGTCTTTCAACCACAGATATGCCGGGTAGATCGGCAGCGCGAAATCGGGCCGGGCGCTTACCTTGTCGGCATCGTCCACTGGTTCGTAGGCCCGCTCATCGTGGTTGTTGCTGAGGTTCGCCGTCAGATGGCCGCCCGCGGAGAAACCGAGCACGCCGATCCGTTGCGGGTTGATGTTCCAGTCCTTCGCGCGGAACCGGACCAGCCGCAACGCGCGCTGGGCGTCGGCCAGCGGCAACAGATGTTTCTCATCGCCGGGCCGCTTCGGGACGCGGTACTTCAACAACACGCCGGTCACGCCGATGGAGTTGAGCCACTCGCAGACCTCGGTGCCTTCGAGGTCCATCGCGAGGATGTTGTAGCCGCCGCCCGGGCAGACGATGATGGCGGTGCCCGTGTTCCGGTTTTGTTCCGGCTGGTAAATGATGATGGTCGGGTTGCTGACGTTGCCGAGCCGGATGACGCGTTTGTTGCCAACAGCGCGGCCGTCGGGCTTGGTGGTGTCAGCTTCGGCGCCGATGTCGCCTTTCTCGCCGGGCGCGCCCTTCGGCCAGAGCGAGATGGGTTCGGAAACCGCAGCCAGAAGCAGGAAAGCAAGGATCGCGTGCATGACGCCATGAAAGCACAAAAAAAGCCGGCGGTGAAGGATTGATTTTTCCGGGAATGGCCGTTATTTTGGATGCCCAATCAACCTGGAGATACAAACATGAACCTGTTGCGGATCGTTTGCCTGATGGTATCGTTGGCTGCTCTGACCGCGCAAGCCAAGGAGAAAAGCGCCTGGAGTTCCCTCTTCAACGGCAAAGACCTCGATGGTTGGAAACAACAGGGCGCCGGCATCTTCAAGGTCGAGGATGGCTGCCTCATCGGCACGCAGACCGACGGCAAAGGCGGCGACCTGTTCACGACGCGCGAGTTCGACAACTTCGAGTGCCGGTTCACCTACAAGGTGAAATGGCCGGCCAACAGCGGCATCTGGTTCCGCGACAAATACCAGTACGACATTCTCAAGCATCCAAAGCCTGTCGCGTTCAGCGGGACGATTTATTGCCCCGGCAAATTGTTCATCACGAAAAATCTCGACGAGAGCATTGAGAACCGCGACGGCTGGAACGAAGGCCGCATCTTCGCCAACGGCGATCACCTCGCCGTCTGGCTCAACGGCAAGAAGACCGGCGATTGCCACGATAGTACCGTTGCCAAGGGCCGCATCGGCATCCAAGTCCACCCTGGCGACGGCATGAAGAACATGCTGATCATCATCAAACGCATCGAAGTCCGCCCGCTGGCTGCCGGCGAGACGCCGAGCGAATAAGGAGAACCACACCATGAAGAAGACAACCAAGAACGTCCAAACTCTCACTCGCCGCGCGCTCGATGCCGGCGACGGCTTGTTGCGGCTCGCGCCCTGTTGGGTGCCCCGCTCGTTCCTCCAGCCCGGCCTGCGGCTGAAACTTCACCCCGACGACACCTACGCCTTCGGCCTCAACCGCGGCGGCATTGACGAACGCTGGTTCGCCTCGACCACGCCGGCTGCGAACGAAAACCGCACGCCCGACGAAGGCCTCAGCTACGTCGTGCTCGAAGACCAGATGTTCACGCTGGCCGACGTCGTTGCGGCCTGCGGTGCCGACGTCGTTGGTCCGCGGATTTGGAAGAAGTACAGCAAGTGGCCGGTCTACTCGAAGTTCTTCGACAACATGGGACCGATTCCGCACCACATGCACCAGAGCGCCGAGCACGCCGCGCTCGTTGGCCAGGAAGGCAAACCCGAGTCGTACTATTTCCCGCCGCAACATAATAATGTTGGCAACAACTTCCCCTACACCTTCTTCGGCCTCAACCCCGGCACCACCAAAGCCCAGGTCCGCCAATGCCTCGCTGATTGGAACAAGGGCGACAACGGCATCCTTGACCTCTCCGCCGCCTACCGGCTCAAACCCGGCACCGGCTGGCTGGTCGGCCCCGGTATCCTCCACGCCCCCGGCTCACTCTGCACCTACGAACCACAATGGGGCAGCGACGTCTTCGGCATGTACCAGAACCTCGTCGAAGGCCGCGAAGTGCCGTGGTCGCTCCTCGTCAAAGATATGCCCAAGGAAAAACACCAAGACCTCGACTTCATCGTCAGCGAACTCGATTGGGAATCCAACGTTGATCCACTCTTCAAAGAGAACCATTTCCTCGCGCCCGTTCCCGTCGCCGACACTCGCACGCAAGGCTACGTGGACCGCTGGATCGTGTACGGCAAGATCAACGGCGAACAACTCTTCACCGCGAAGGAACTGACCGTTGACCCCGGCGCCAAGTGCACCATTAAAGATAAAGGTGCCTATGGCCTCATCACCGTCCAAGGCCACGGCAAGATGAACAAGCTGACCCTCGACAGCCCGAAGCTGATTCGCTTCCACGAATTGACCGAGGACGAAGTTTTCTGCACCGAGGCCGCCGCCAAAGCCGGCGTCGTCTTCGAGAACACCTCCCCGACCGAACCGCTCGTGGTGTTGCGCTACTTCGGCCCCGATGCGAACCCTGACGCCCCGTCGTTGGGCGCATACCGGAAGAACAAGTTCTAGGGGGAGCAAATCCGAAGCACGAAGCCGAGTCCGCGAGACCTGCGAAGCAAATCCGAAATCCGAAACAAATCCGAATGACCAAAATCCAAAACGCAGCCAGTAGGGCACGCTATTGCGTGTCACCGTTCGGGAAGCGTGTCCTGGCTTGGAAAACCCGCGCGGCAAGGGTAAAGTCCCGCTAGAGGTAGTAACCATGACAACCAAAGTCGAAGCGGTCTATGAGCACGGTGTCTTGCGGCCTCGCCGGCCGTTACCGTTGGCAGACGGCACACACGTGGACGTGCTGATTCTTTCGGAGGACACGCCGAAGCCGGTCAAGAAGACGCGTGCCTCGCAGGACAAGCGAACACTCGGCCAAATCATGGCCGAGATCGCGGCCCTGCCAATGGAATCAGGCGGCGAGAAATTCTCAGGACGTGACCATGACAAGATTCTCTATGGTGCCAAGGGTGCCCGATGATTTTCGTGGACAGCAGCGCTTGGTTTGCCACCGTTATACCCACAGATGTCGATCACAGCGCCGCCCAGCGTTGGTTTCGGTCGAACCGCAAGCCACTCCTGACGACCGACTTCATTATGGACGAAACTCTCACATTGCTTAGGGCACGTGGGCAATCTGACCGCGCCGTGATTCTTGGCCGTGAACTGTTTTCAGGCCGAATGGCCACCATTCATTACTTGAACCAAGCCGACGTGCTCCAAGCCTGGCAGGTTTTTCAACAGTTCGCCGACAAAGACTGGAGCTTCACCGACTGCACCAGCAAAGTCGTCATGGAGAAACTTGGCCTGAAACAAGCCTTCGCCTTCGACCAGCACTTCCGACAATTCGGCTCGGTAACGGTACTGCCATGAACTGACCCCAAGAAACCCAAGACTTTGAACAATAAACCACGCACAAAGCAGGTAAAGGAACTCATGAACAACTACCCCAAACTTCACAACGCCATGTGGCCGGGCCTTGTCGGCAAGGGTAGCCCGGGCGCGGAATCGTGCATTGACCTCGACACGATGCTCGACCTGACAGCCAAGGCGGAGGTCAACGGCGTCAAGTTCGACGGCGTGGACATCTTCCTGTTCGAGCCGCACATCAACATTGACTCCAGCGACGACGATCTCAAACGCATCGCGGACAAAGTCAGCGCCAAAGGACTGACCATCGGTTCTGTCGTCGCACCGATCTGGCCGCCAACGGGCGGCGGATCGGCGATGGGCGGCGACGAAGACCGCAAGAAGTTTGTCGAACAAGTCCGCAAAGGCTGCCGGATCGCCAAGAAATTCCGTGATCTCGGCGTCCGTCCGCACGGCGTCGTGCGCATTGATACCGCTTGCGGCGTGGGCGATTGGGAGAAAGACCCGAAGGGCAACACCGAGCGCATCGCCCAGACGTTCAAGGAAGCTGCCAAGGTCGCCAGGGCTTACGGCGAACGGCTCGCCGCCGAGGGCG
>Ga0163200_1000334_pt1 | contig 20924 bp, 14 predicted proteins | sample PL_2010_200m_FD_113535 | JGI IMG/M metagenome (GOLD analysis project Ga0163200, IMG submission 113535) | Freshwater microbial communities from Powell Lake, British Columbia, Canada to study Microbial Dark Matter (Phase II) - PL_2010_200m | ecosystem: Environmental > Aquatic > Freshwater > Lake ... | reverse complement strand
CCTGATTTTATTATAGTAAGAAAACACTAATTTTATGAACATAGGGAGTAAAACAATTGCGGTAATCAATACCCTTGCCAATGTTTATGCATCACACCGTGGATATTCAGGTTTCTTTGCAAAGATCAGGACCGCAGAATGGAGCAATATTTTCATTTCTCCTGCTGTTTTACTTATCGCTACGATTCTAAAAAATGCCGGTCATTCGGTCAGGATATACAATGATCTTCAGAATGAGATTGACCCGGATAAGATGAATGAGGAAATAATCCTGATTTCAAGCATCACCCCGTCTTCCAGGAGAGCTTATGAAATTGCGAGGCTGTTTCCCGGCAGGAAGATCATCATGGGAGGGGTTCATGTTTCCGCATTGCCTCACGAAGCCGTTGAATATGTTGATCACGTTGTGGTGGGAGAATGTGAAAGTAAACTGGTTGATCTGGTCGAAGGCAGGATAAAGGATAAAATCGTTTATGGTGAAAGGGTTAAAAACCTTGATGCATTACCTTTCCTTGATTTCTCGTTGTTAAAGAACCTTCCTGACATCCTGCCCGTGCAAACCTCCAGGGGCTGCAATTCCAGGTGCAATTATTGCACCATTGCATCCATGTATGGAACCTACAGGTTCAGAAGTCCGGAGAATATTATCAATGAGCTTTTGAATTTCAGGGAAAGATACGGGGAAATACATAAGATTGATTTCCGGATTGACGCGGATTTTACCTTCCTGAGGAAAAGAGCCATGGCAGTCTTAAATAGCATGAAAGCGGAAGGGATCAGGCCAAAGGTCATTGCAGCCAATTCACGTTTACAGGTTTATAAGGACCGTGAACTTCTTCAATGTCTCTCACGACATAATATCACATTATGTATTGGCATAGAATCACTGAACCAGGCTGTCCTTGATGGCTATCAAAAAGAGCAAAAAGAAACTGAAATTCTTGAGGCGATTAAAACACTCCGTGATTATGGCATAAAGGTTATGGGTTATTTTATCTTTGGAGCGGATCACGATGACAAGGACACACTAAAAAAGTATTCGGAATTCATTGATAAATCTAAAATTGATTTCTTCCAGGTTTCCGTGTTGACCCCATATCCCGGGACAGAATTCTACAAAAATCTGGTATTGCAAAAAAGGCTTTTTACGACCGACTGGACCTATTATGATGGATTGCACATTACCTTCAGACCGGCAAAAATGACCGCTCATGAACTGCAACAGGAATTTATGGATTTTTATAAAAAGAAGTTTTCATTGAAATTCCTTTTAAATCCCAGATGGCTTTTCAATCCTGAGATTCTTCGAAATAAGTTACTCATTTATACCCTCAGAAAAATGTTCAGCACAGACATGCTAAATTATTACTCTTTCCTGGAAACGAATTCCAGTAAGACGATCAATTGACAGGTCTGTTTATACAGCTATTTCGGGTATTGATTATTCGACGAGCATCCTTCAGTTCAAGGATTACCTTCATTTTCTTTCTTTGCCTGTTCTTTTTTCAACTCCATGGTCAGCGCGGTTAATCCGGCAATACCGCCCAGTTGCATGGTTTCCACCGCCGTACTGGGGACGATGACGATTGTGGCATTATGCTTTAACCCCTCATAAAGCATGTTCATAGCCCTCAAGTGAAAAGCGGTAGGATTGCTGGCATAGGTTTTGGCTGCGTCTCCGAACTTCTCCGCCACCTGCCGTTCCGAATCTCCAAGGATCACCCGGGCCTGCCGTTCTCTTTCCGCCTGGGCCTGCATCGACATCGCATCCTCCAAAGCCGGAGGGATCAGTACATCCTTGACCTCCACCGAAATTACATTTACGCCCCATGGCTCGGTGCGGTCATCAATGATCTTCTGCAGGACAGCGCTGATTTTTTCTCTGCCTTCCAGCATATCGGAAAGCATGGTTTTGCCGATGACATCCCGAAGAGCTGTTTGCGATGCCCAGCTTATTGCGCTTTGATAGTCAGCTACATCAAGGGCCGCTTTTTTGGGGTCTATAACTTTCCAGAACAGCACGGCATCTACATCCACCGGCACTGTATCTTTAGTAAGGGTTTTTTCCGTATTGAAAGTTGTCGTGATCACGCGGGTGTCAATCCAGTACGCTATAAAGTCGATGACCGGGATGATAAAAAACAGTCCGGGTCCCTTAATGGAATGAAAACGGCCCAACCGTAGTACCACTGCTTTTTCCCACTGATCAGCAACCTTCGTTGCGGAAGAAATAACAATGGCAATAAATAAGGCAATAATTGCGATCCAAATGCTTCCTGTGTTATTACCCGAAATGCTGTACGAGGCATAGGATAATCCTGCGCCGATGGCAAGAATTACAAGGAAGAGCAGTACTGAAAAAAAATTAATTCTTCTCATTTCAATGACCTCCATAATTTAAGTTCATACACAGGCGCTATTTTGCATGCTGCCACGAAATTGCTAAGGTAATACAAAGGTATTGGTTTTGGATACTCATTAGAAATGGTTTTTTTAAACCCGGAAATTAAAATGATATGGTGTATTCATACTTATCAGGATTGCTGTCTTTTTTCTCCGGCCTAATGTCAGGCTTATCCGGCTCATTGGTATAGGAGACGGTATAGTTGATGCTTACTTTTGGGAGCCTGAAGTTGATCCGTGTTTTCGATGTCATTTTCACCCGTACGCCCCTGTTCTTCACCTTTTCGAAGTGGAGCAGATGGACCATCCGGATGGCCTCTTCATCGCAACCATAACCAAGTCCTTTCAATACACGTGGGTTACTCACAGCGCCATTGTCGTTTATGTCGTATTCAACAATTACAGAGCCTTCCACTTTTGCTTCAAGTGCGGTTTCAGGGTATCGCAGGTTTTCTGCAATAAATTCCCTGAAAGCCTTACTCCCGCCAGTATATTTTGGCAGGTTCAGAAAACGCTTTTTATCATGGTGATCAGACATGATCGTTGTTTGGACGGGAACAGATACAAAGATACAGGGAAAAATAATGAATCAAATGTATTTGACGAAGTCCAAAGGAAGGACCAGCGTACCCTGGCTTTGGCGCCGCGGCACCACTGCTCCACTGCACCACTGCACCACGGGCTAAAACGGAAAGATCACGCTCACCTTGTAGGCAAAATTATCTCCGGCCCTGTCAAATGAATAGGGCCCCCAGCGGTAAAAAGCGCCGATTCCGATAGTATACAACCTTAAGTTTACCAGGTTGTTGATCAGCAGGCCGGTTTCATAGTACCCTAGATTCATCTCCCGCAGGTTGTCGGTCGAATAGGTATAGCGGTCCCGGTGCTCCAGCCAGCCAAAACCGATGTTCTGCGAGATGGCCGGCTCCGGATGGAACCACTTTTTCCCTTTAAAGAGCAGGGTTTTGAAATCGTGATAGAGATAAAGCGCCACATAACCATTGGAGAGGAACTCATTGGACCGCATGGTGGCAAAGGTGCCGGGGGCGAAGAGCGTGATCAGCCGGTAGGTACCGTTCCCGTTGTAAAGGTTGCAGGCTGGAATAGGCTGGTCTACATACCCGGCATTGACCTGGAAAGAGAAATCTCCCAGGTACTTCAGCTTGAAGGTCTTGCGAACCTTCAGATCGATCCGGTTGTAATCGAACTCTCCCCCCAGGAACCCCTTGATCCCACGGGTGTAATTGAACCATACGACAGGATAATTGGTCCCCAGGGATAGTTTGGTTTCCACCGTTTGCAGGAATTTCTCTTTATGCGCCCACTTGAAACCGGCCGATACCTCCGTGAAAACAAACTCGTTGTCAAGAATGGTGGCATCCCCTTCATAGGTGGCCAGGTCGAAGGTTGTGCTCTTTTTAAACTGCCGTAAGAGGGTCACATCCCATAACAGGTATTTCATGGTACGGAACGTGATACCGGCACTGAATGACTGGGTCCGGTCAAGTTTGGTGATGAGCAGGTTGGCCCAGTTACCTGATAAGGTGGAGCGGTTGTCATCAAAGAACCAGACTCCGCCCGACTCAATCAGATCATAGAAATAGGCAGCGTGGATGTTCACGTCGTTCCGGCGGCTGACCAGGAAGTTCACATCTGCGCCATACTTGCTGGTGGAGATCGCAAACGAATACTGATAAAAACCACCCACCCGGAACCACCTCGACACCCGGTCGTTGGTATGAATCCCCAACCCCAGGATCAATCCTTCGTAGCGGTTGTACCCCAGGATCTTATCCAGGTCGAAATCGATCGGCCCCCAGGGGATCCGCCCCGACATCAGCGTCTTGAACGTCTTGGCCATTTTATCAAAGTTCTCCGCTTCACCAATGCTGTCCAGCACCTCGTAGGTTCGCCGGTCGCGTGCCGTCAGCGTATCTGTCCTGTACTGATTCCAGTACTCCTCACTGCGTTTGGCCGCATCTTTGTTCACCTCAATGTCGAGATGATTGAACTCCCGTCTAACCAGTTCGGGATTGAGCACGATATCCCGGATATAGCTCCGGCCACTGCCGATTGCCCGGTATTTGCCGATCTGCAGGTTGGCAAATACGACATCCGTATTCAACTGTACCGGGAACCAGTGTTCTCCGTCCACCAACTCATATAGCTGCTGGATCTTGATCCGGAAACCCGACTGGTCGGCCGGTTCAGCAATCACATTCTGAATTCCCCATTTGTTCGAAATGATCGATATCGTCCCTTTCAATCCATCAAAATTGGTCCCTCTCCGGGGCCGGTATGAGATGATAAATACCGTGTCGTGATCCGCATAGGTGGTATCCTCGATCTTGAAGAAATACTTACCCAGGCTACCCCCGCTGATGGGATTCACATAGCTGCTCTGGAAAATGGTAATGAAGGGCTTGTAAAAAGAAAAAGACTGGATCTGGGTGGAGAGGAAGACCAGGATCGGATCCTTGAAACCCGACATCTTCGTAGCCACCACATCGTTGTAACTCCGGTCGGGGTAAAGGAATTTCCGTTTGGTTACATTCTCCATCAGGAAGAGGTACTGCTGGCTGATCAGCTGTTCGAAAAAACGAGTGGATGAATCCATTAATGCACTGTCCTGCCCGAGTGAGTCCATGGCCTCACGAAACTCCAACCCGATCCCCAGCCCTCCGGAATTCCGGACGGAGTCAGCAAACCCGCCTTTCACGCTGGTATCCGCATCAATGGTGAAGATGGTCTTCTCATACATGGTATAGGAGAAGGAGTGCAACTTCTCGGGATCGTTGAGTTCACGGTTATCAATGGCATTGCTGATGATCCGGTGAGCGGGATTGATGCCAGCGAGAATCTCTACCTCCTGCAACTCGATCTCCCTGCGCTCCAGGTAAATCATCAGGTTCTGTACATTCTTCCCGAGAGGTACAACCTTTTTATAGTACCCGACATAGGAGAGAGCCAGGCTCTGGATCGGCCGGGAATAGCGAAACCGGAATTTTCCGTCGATATCGGTGGTACCCCCGTAGTTGCTTTCGTTGATTACGATATTGACGAACGCCAGGGGTTCCCTGGTTTTGGAATCAAGTACACGTCCGGATACCGTAAAGTCATTCTGGGAGATGAGAGGTGAATATGAAAAGCAAAGGAACAGGTATAAAAAGACAATCCGAAACTTCATACGGGAGATTTTTTCAAAATTACAAAAGCTAACCAGAGAAGACGACATTTTCGTTTTTTATTACAAAAACACTGCAAAAGAGAAGATCTGTGCAAATCTGGTTCAATCTGTGTTATCAGTGTTCCATGGCATAATACCGAAAGTTACAGACATATCATACCTTTGCAAAAATAGCTGCTGATGTCCGAATCCTTTCCCATAATCGCAAAAACGTTATCCGGACTTGAGGGGGCGCTGGCTGCCGAACTGCAGGAGACGGGGATCGAAACGGAGCTGCTTTACCGGGCGGTCAGATTCACCGGCACCAACGAATCCCTGTACAGGGTGAATTACGGTTCCAGGCTGGCCCTGCGGTTTCTAAAGCAATTGGCGACATTCCAGGTTGGTAGACAGGAGGACCTTTACATCCGGATAAAAGAATTTCCGTGGGAACAGTTCATTTCAGAGGATCAGACCCTGGCCATCGATGCGGTCGTCAGTGACTCTGTTTTCACCAACTCGTTGTTTGTTGCGCAGAAAGCCAAAGATGCTATTGCCGACCGGTTCAGGTTACTGTACGGGAAACGACCTTCGGTGGACCTTGACCAACCCGACCTGCGCATCAATATCCATATAAACAAAGAGCAGTGTACGGTATCGCTCGACAGCTCCGGTCATTCGCTGCATAAACGGGAGTACCGGAAACGGACCTGGGAAGCGCCCATCAGTGAAGTCCTGGCAGCCGGACTGATCCGGCTCTCCGGGTGGGATCTGAGAACACCTTTATATGACCCGATGTGCGGCTCCGGGACCATCCCCATGGAGGCTGCCATGCTGGTTTCGGAAACTCCTGCAGGATTTTTCCGGAGTGAATTTGCTTTCGAAAAATGGCGGGATTATAATGCTGAATTATGGAACCGGATCAAATCGGAGGCCGACAACCGGATCAAACCGGTAACGGTCCCCATCATGGGCTCCGACAAAGCCCGCCAGGCCATCCATGCCGCCAGGATCAATGTACAGAAAACACACCTGGGCTCTGCCATCCGGTTTTCTGCTTCAAATTTTCATGCCACTAAACCCCCTTTCGAATCCGGTCTGATGCTGATGAATCCTCCCTACGATGAACGGATCCAGCTCGACGATGCGATTGCATTCTACCGTAGTTTGGGTGATGCCATGAAAAACCTCTATCCCGGCTGGCAGGTCTGGATCATATCCTCCGATCTGAAAGCACTGAAATTTGTCGGCCTGAAACCCTCCCGGAAGATCCCTCTCTTTAACGGTCCGCTGGAGTGCCGGTTTGTGCGGTTTGATCTATACGAAGGACGAAAGACGAAGGACGAGAGAAGTAAGAAGTTATAATTGTTCATTGGTATCCTTGTGCCCCTGTGCCCTTGTGCCCCTGTGCCCTTGTGCCCCTGTGCCCTTGTGCCCCTGTGCCCTTGTGCCCCTGTGCCCACTTGTCCGTTTTTTTCAATACCTTTGAACTGCTAAATTCTCACTTTATGAAACGAATTGAAAACATCGGCGTATTTACCTCCGGCGGGGATTCCCCTGGCATGAACGCTGCTATCCGGGCGGTGGTGCGGACCGGCATCTGGGAAGGATTTGATATGTACGGGATCTACCGGGGATATGAGGGAATGATCGACGGTCAGATTGAACCACTTTACAGCCATTCGGTATCCAACATCATCCAGCGGGGAGGAACAATCCTCAAAACAGCCCGGAGTAAACGTTTCATGACTCCGGAAGGGCGGCAGCAGGCCTTCGGGAACCTAGAAAAACACAAAATCAATGCCCTTGTGGCCATCGGAGGGAACGGGACCTTTACCGGGGCTGCTGAGTTTACGAAAGAGTATGAGATTCCGTTTATCGGACTGCCGGGAACAATCGATAACGATCTGTATGGTACCGATTATACCATCGGTTTCGATACTGCCATAAACAACGTAATCGAGGCGGCCGATAAGATACGGGATACCGCCACCTCGCACGACAGGCTTTTCTTTATCCAGGTGATGGGACGCGATTCAGGGTATATCGCACTGTGGAGCGGTGTAGCCTGTGGGGCAGAATTCATCCTGGTACCGGAAACGAAAACCTATATCGATAACCTGACCCGCCTGGTGAAACACGACATCCGGAAAAATAAAACCTCCGGCATCGTCATCGTAGCCGAAGGGGATGATGCCGGTAATGCAGAATCCATCGCAGCCCAGGTCAAAGAACGGATGCCTGAACTGGAAACCAGGGTCACCATCCTGGGACATATTCAGCGTGGCGGATCCCCTTCGGCCTGGGACCGGATGCTGGCCAGCATCCTGGGATATGCCTCCATTAAAGCGCTGAAGGAGGGACAACAGGGAGTGATGGTCGGACTCATCAACAAGCAGATCGTTTACACCCCCTTTGAGGAAGCCATCAAGAACCGCAAAGGGATCATCCTCGACCTGCTGGAGATGTCGCGCGTGCTGGCATTGTAAAATGGAACGCATTACCCTCTTCGCCGACATCATCCTTCCGCTCCCCATTAGTGGCACCTTCACCTACCGGGTGCCGTTTGCACTGAATGATTCGGTGAAGAAGGGAGCCAGGGTGGTGGTCCAGTTCGGGTCCCGGAAGATCTATACCGCGCTGGTGCGGAATATTCATGAACAACCTCCCCGGACAAGAATGCCCAAGTACATACTCTCTGTCCTGGATGAGACTCCGATTGTTTCCGATATCCACTTCACCTTCTGGGATTGGATATCTTCTTATTACTTGTGCCACCTCGGAGAGGTGATGAATGCCGCGTTGCCTTCGGTATTCAAACTGGCCAGTGAATCGAAGGTCGTGCTCAATCCCTCTTTTTCAGGCGATACCGGCGAGTTGAGTGAAAAGGAATTGCTCCTGCTGGAAGCGCTGGACTACAGGAAGACGATTGCGATCTCAGAGGTGGTTCGTATCCTCGATCAGCAGAAGGTAATCCCCATCATCAAAACAATGATCGACAAGGGAATTGTTTTACTGGAAGAGGAGCTCCGGGATAAATACCATCCCCGGAAAGAGAAGTATATCTCCCTCTCGGAAGAGATTGCTGCCAGCGAGGAGGCTCTCCGGAACCTCTTTGACACACTGGAAAAACGGGCAAAAAAACAGCTGGAATTAGTGATGACCTTCGTTCACCTGACAAAGTACCAGCCCGGACAACCTGGTACAGTATCCCGTTTGGCTTTGATGAAGGAGCAGGAAGGAGGGGAGGGAGCACTGAATGCCCTGATTAAAAAAGGGATATTCATTCTATCAGAGAAGGAGGTTGCCAGGATGGAAGAAGGAGAGCCACAATTCCGGGTCGATACCATTCGCTTATCGGAGATCCAGCAGCAGGCGCTGCGGGAGATCAAAGCCGGGTGGGAGGAGCGCGAGGTGGTTCTGCTTCATGGAGTAACTTCCAGCGGAAAAACGGAACTGTACATTCACCTGATCCGGGAAGCCCTGGATGCCGGGAAGCAGGTGCTCTACCTGCTGCCGGAGATTGCCCTGACCACCCAGATCATCAGCCGTCTGAAGAAATACTTCGGCGACCGGATCGGGGTCTACCATTCCCGCTTCAACGAGCAGGAGAAAGCGGAGGTCTGGAACCGGACAGCCGGTCACCAGTACGATGTGATCCTGGGGGCCCGCTCCGCTCTTTTCGCCCCGTTTACCAGCCTCGGACTGGTGATTGTGGACGAGGAACACGACTCCTCGTTCAAGCAACAGGACCCGGCGCCACGGTACAATGGCCGGGATGCGGCCATTTATCTGGCGAAGTTACACGGAGCCAGGGTGATCCTCGGTTCGGCCACTCCTTCAGTGGAAACCTATTTTAACGCCAGGCAGGAGAAATATGGGTTGGTGGAGCTGATGACCCGGTTCGGGGAGATGCAACTTCCGGGGATCGAAGTGGTGGACATTAAAAAGGAACTTCGCCGGGGAGGGATGAAAACACATTTTTCTGCATTGTTGCTGGAGAAAATGCAAAAAGCCCTGACGAACCGGGAGCAGATCATCCTGTTTCAGAACCGCCGGGGATTTTCCCTGCGTCTGGAGTGTGAGACCTGTCACTGGATGCCCGTCTGCAAAAATTGTGACGTCACCCTGGTGTACCACAAGAAGATCAACCAGCTCCGGTGTCACTATTGCGGTTATATGACTGGGGTTCCCGAAAAATGCCCCGAATGCAACGGGACCCGGATCCTGATGAAAGGGTTCGGAACCGAACGGGTGGAAGAGGATCTGCAGATCCTGTTACCGGAAGCCCGGATCGCCCGGATGGATCTTGATACTACCCGCACAAAACACGGATACCAGAAGATCCTGGAGGACTTTGAAGAGCGCAAAATAGACATCCTGATTGGCACTCAGATGGTTACCAAGGGGCTCGATTTCGACCACGTGAGCACCGTCTGTATCCTCAATGCCGACAACATGCTCAGCTATCCCGACTTCCGGTCGGCCGAGCGCAGCTACCAGCTGATGGCGCAGGTGAGCGGGCGGTCGGGAAGAAAGAACCGGAGGGGCGAAGTGATTATTCAGACCTGGCAACCCTCTAATCCCATCATCCGGGATGTGGTCAACCACGACTACCAATCGATGTACCTCAGCCAGCTCAATGAACGAAAGTGCTTTAAGTATCCTCCATTCTACCGCCTCATCGTTTTGCGTCTGAAGCATCGGGATCCCGACCTGCTGAACCGGGCCGCTGCCATCCTCGCTACCGACCTGCGTACCCTCTTCGGGAAACGGATCCTCGGTCCCGAATACCCGATGGTTTCCCGGATCATGAATCTCTATATCAAACAGATCATGATCAAACTCGATCGGGGAAGAGACACCGGTTCCATGAAACAAAAACTCCTTCAGATACTGGAGGAATTCGGCCGGCACAAGGAATATACCGGAGTGCGGGTGATCATTGACGTAGATCCGGTTTAGGGCTCGGTAGCCGCCGTATCCACCACCAGAAATACGTCCTCCCCCTCCTTCTTCATCAGGTACTTCTCCCGGGCAAAGCGCTCCAGCTCGGCGGTGTCATGCAATAATTTCTCAGTAAGGATGGAATCTTTCCGGATCTCGTCCAGGTAAAACTGTTTTTCCCGTCTCAACTCATTCAGTTGATTCTTCAGCCGGAGCCGTAAAATGATGTTGTTGCTGTCGAAGAAGAACAACCAGACCAGAAACGCGACCGAAGTCAGAAAATATTTGTTGAGTACAATATGCAGAATCTTCTTCCACATGGATTTTCAGGGTCAAGGGTCAAGGGTCGAGGGTCAAAGTATACGGAAATGATGTAACAAAGTTACAATCAGCACACTCAATTTCCAAAGAAATTTCTATTTCACCCTTTCACCATCTCACAATTTTTGTCATTGCGAGCGAAGCGAAGCAACATCATTATATTTATATTTGTGAATGTAATTTAAGAATATGAAACAACACCCCACAGATCCTCTGGTGGAGGAGACTATTCAGAAAGCATTGATGGCGGGACATTCGCTGTCTAAGCTGAACCAGGACCAGACCGACAGGATTACACGGGCAGTTTATGAAGCGGGCTTTACCAACAGGTGGAAGCTGGCTCAGCATGCTCATCAGGAAACCCGGATAGGCATCGTGCATGACAAGATGGTGAAAAACATCATTGCAACCCGTATCGTTTACAGAGATATTATTGGTCAGAAAACGGTCGGGATTATTCGTGAGGATGAAGAAAATCAGATTACAGAGATCGCCCGGCCGATGGGACCCATCTTTGCCGTGACTCCCGTAACCAATCCGACCTCAACAGCGATGTTTAAAATCCTGATCGCCATGAAGACCAGGAATCCGATCATGATCTATCCTCATGGGGCGGCCCGGAAATGTACGATAGAGGCAGCCCGGATCTGTTATGAAGCGGCACGGGAAGCCGGAGCGCCTGAAAACTGCATCCAGTGGATTCCGCGTGCTTCCAGGGATCAGGTACTGTCTTTCATGAGCCATAAGAGGACCGCCCTGGTTCTGGCTACAGGATCTGTCAGCCTGGTACGGGCAGCCTATAGCTCAGGAAATCCGGCAATTGGAGTTGGCCCCGGAAATGTGCCGGTCTATATTGGTAAGACTGCAGATGTTGCGTTTGCCGTGGAACAGATCCTGCTGTCGAAGTTGTTCGACCATGGGACCATTTGTGCCAGTGAACAGTCGGTCATCGTATCCCATGCCAATGCAGCGAAAGTCCGAAAAGAATTTATCCGCCACAAAGGGTACTTTCTGTCGCCGGAGGAGATGAAGAAAGTAGGGAAGATTGCCATCAATACTGCCGAGCGATCGATGAGTCCCGAAGTCATCGGTCAGCCGCCGGAAGTGATTGCCCGGTTGGCCGGGATCACAATCCCCGCCGGGACAAGGCTGCTGCTCGCACCCATGGAGCCCTATCAGGTTGGTGTTGACTGGCCGTTATCGCTCGAGATCCTGGCTCCTATACTGGGGTATTATGAAGTCGGCGAATTTGATGAAGCGATCGCTCTGTGTAAGCAGATCAACGAACATGGCGGACTGGGACATACCGTCAGTATTTTCTCCAACGATCCGGATAAGATCCACTATTTTGCCCATGCCCTGAATGCCGGCCGTATCCTCGTCAACACCCCATCCTCACAGGGAGCGCTGGGGGGGCTGTACAACTCATTGACCCCTTCCCTTACCCTTGCCTGTGGTTCAGGCGGAAAGAACTATACCACCGATAATATATCGGTACGTCACCTGCTGAACATCCAACGCCTGGCTTTCAGAAAGATCCGGGTTTGTGCAGAACATCAGCAGGGCAATTCCTTCTGTTGCGATAAAAACCTCACCATTGAGGAGATCGACAAGGAATGTGAAACCGCGAAGAGAGGGATTAGGGATTAGGGATTAGGGAATATGGACAAAGGCTTTTAATACGTCTCACGTCTCACGTCTCACGTCTTACGTCCCTCGTCCTTCGTCAGGAAATCGTAAATCGCAACCTGCGACCTCACTTTCTGACCGCTGGTTTTACGATAGACATTGGGCTTGCCTCTTCCCAGGATACGGGCTTTTGTGTTGTCGGATAACTGGATCTGTAGCATTTTCCAGAGTTCCTGCTGGATATCTTTGTCGTAGATCGGACAGGCTACCTCGATCCGGTTATCGAAATTCCGTACCATCCAGTCGGCCGAAGTAATATAGTACTGGGGATCCCCTCCATTGCAGAAAACCACAACCCGGGAATGCTCCAGGAACCGGTCAACGATGCTGATCCCATCAATCTGCTCACTGATAGCCGACAAGCCGGGTATGAGAACACAGATGCCCCGGATGATCAAATGGATTTTCACACCGGCCTGACTGGCTTTGTAAAGTTTTTTTACGACGGTCTCATCCACGAGGTTATTCAGCTTGATCACCACCCAGGCCTCTTTCCCTGCTCTGGCCTGTTTGATCTCATTGCTCAGGAGCCGGACGAAGTGGTTCCGCATAGTGAAAGGGGAGAGTACCAGGGATTTGTACCGGAATGGTTTATACGCCGATTCCATCTGGTGAAATGCACTGACCACATCCAGACAAATACGGGGATCGGCGGTGAGCAGACAATCATCAGCATATACCCGTGCCGTGTCCTCATTGAAATTCCCGGTGTTGATCATGGAATAAAACACATTCCTGTTGGCCTCTTTCCGGCGGATGAGCAGCAGTTTGGAATGGACCTTGAATCCGGGGATGCTGTGGATCACCTTGACCCCCTCCTCCTGCAGGCGTTGAGTCCAGTAGATGTTTGCCTCCTCGTCGAACCGGGCCTGCAATTCCATGTATACCGTCACGTATTTTCCGTTGCGGGCCGCATTGATCAACGCATTGATGACACTGGAATTTTTTGCCGCCCGGTAAATGGTCATCTTGATCGACCGTACTTTCGGGTCAATAGAGGCTTCCCGGAGAAGGTCGATCACATGCCGGAAGGTCTGATAGGGGAAATGCAGCATGATATCCTTCTGCTTCACGAGACCGATGATGCTGATATTTGGTGTGATCTCCGGATGACGTTGTGGTGGCATCGGGATAAACTCAAGATCGGGATGGCCCAGATCAGGAAAACCCATGAAATCTTTGAAATTATGGTACCGGCCGCCGCCCCGGATGGGATCGTCCTTCCCGATGTCAAGTTTTTTGGTGAACAGTTTCAGCAGTTCTTTCGGAATGGAATTATCATATACAAACCGGACGGGATTTCCCCGCTTGCGCTGCTTGACGCTTTCGGCCATCACCTCCAGAAAACTTTTCGATACATCGGTATCCACATCGATCTCTGCGTCCCTGGTAACCTTCACCGTGTACGCTGAGTACCGATCGAATCCGAAGATTGAGAAGATCTCTCCCAGACAAAACCGGATGACATCGTCTAACAGCATAACATACTGTTTCTTGCCCTCCCTGGGAAGAATCAGGAACCGGGAAACACTTTTTGTCGGAACCTCGATGAGGGCAAAATCCGGTTTGATTTGCTGATCATTGCTCTCCAGTGATACAGCCAGGTAAATTGATTTATCGACCAGGGAGGAGATGTCTTTGAAACTGCTGATCATCAGGGGGAAGAGGAAAACACGAACCTGTTCCTGAAAATATTTTGTAACAAACTCCCCCTGTTTTTTAGTCAGTTGTTTCTCATTGACCAGGAAAATGTTGTGTAATGCAAAGTCGTCTACAAGGGACTGATAGATTAGTTGGAATTCTTTCTCCTGCGAGGTCACGATCTCCCCAATCTGTTGCAGCACCTTTTGGGGATTGATGGGGGTATCATAATGCAGTTTCTCTACGTTCATCATCCGGGTTAACGTGGCAACCCTCACGCGGAAGAACTCATCCCGGTTGTTAGAGAAGATTCCCAGAAATTTCAACCGTTCGATCAGAGGATTACGCCGGTCGGCAGCCTCCTGCAATACCCGCCCGTTGAAGTAGAGCCAGCTGATTTCGCGGTTCAGCATCTGGGATTGGGTTCGGGGGGCCATGGATTACTTCAGCATTTTAGGTGAAACAATAAACAGTTGCCGGCTTTTAGCATTGGGGATCTCTTCCCATTGCCGGGTGTCGAACCGGATAGCTACCACAGAGGAGGTGGACAATTCGTCGATTCCGGGATGCAGGAACAGGTTAGCCAGATTCGTAATGGTTGGATTATGTCCGAAGATCATGAGGGACCCGATAGCATTCTGCGTCTCGTAAATGAGGTCCAGCAATCGGTCATAATACCCATCGTAAATTTTACGGTCCACCACGATATCTTTTTCCGGATAATCCAGGCCGACGGCAAACAATCGGGCCGTTTCCAGTGCCCTGACGGCCGGACTGCTGAGGATCAGATCCGGTCTCACTCCACGCTTCTTCAGGAATTCAATCACCCGCCTGCTTCGCTCCATTCCTTTTGGTAAAAGAGGGCGTTCCTCGTCACTCAACCCGGAATGATCCCAGGAAGATTTCGCATGCCGTACGAGATACAGGGTCTTCATAGAATTACTATTTCTCCCACTCTCCTTCAGGAGAGGCCTGCCCCGAGACCTCGGGGGGGTCGGGGGGTGAGGTCAATAAGCAAACAACGGAAACTCGGCCATCATCTCATTTACCTGTTTTCTCACCTTCAAGATCTTATCCTCATTGTCGATCTCGCTGATTACATCGTCGATCAAATCCACAATGGGTTTCATATGCTTTTCTTTCATTCCGCGGGTGGTAATCGCAGGAGTTCCCAGCCGTAATCCCGACGTCTGGAAGGGCGAGCGGCTGTCGAACGGGACCATGTTTTTGTTCACCGTGATATCCGCCAGCACCAGGGTGTTCTCCACCTTTTTTCCGGTAATTTCAGGAAATTTTTTCCGTAGATCAATCAGCATCAGGTGGTTGTCGGTCCCTCCTGATATTACATGGTATCCCTTATCCACAAAAGCCCGGGCCATTATCGCGGCATTTTTCTTGACCTGAATGATGTACTCCATGTACTCATCCGTCAGCGCCTCATAAAAGGAGACCGCTTTGGAAGCAATCACATGTTCCAGGGGGCCACCCTGTATACCCGGGAAGACAGCTGAGTCCAGCATCTGCGAGAATAGTTTGATCTCTCCTTTCGGTGTTGTGATACCCCAGGGGTTGGGAAAATCTTTCCCGATCAGAATCATCCCGCCACGTGGGCCACGCAGGGTTTTATGCGTGGTAGTAGTCACCACATGGCACCAGGGGAGGGGATCGTTCAGTAATCCCCGGGCGATCAATCCGGCCGGATGAGCGATATCGGCCATCAGAATTGCCCCGATGTTATCGGCAATCTTCCGCATCCGTTTGTAATCCCAGTCGCGTGAATATGCTGATGCGCCGGCAATGATTAGCTTCGGCATGACCTTCAGCGCCTGAGCCTCCATCTTGTCGTAATTGATCACTCCGGTCGCCTCCTCTACCTGGTACCCGACCGCCTTGTAAAGGATTCCGGAGGAGTTCACAGGAGATCCGTGTGAAAGATGACCCCCATGGGCAAGATCCAACCCCATAAAGGTGTCGCCGGGTTGCATAACAGTCATCAGTACAGCCATGTTGGCCTGCGCCCCGGAGTGTGGCTGTACATTGGCCCACCCGGCATGAAAAAGCTGCTTAGCTCGTTCGATAGCCAAGACTTCTGATTCGTCAACATGCTGACATCCACCATAATACCGTTTGCCTGGGTACCCTTCTGCGTATTTGTTGGTCAAACAGGATCCCATGGCTTTCAACACCTGGTCGCTGACGAAGTTCTCTGACGCGATCAGCTCGAGGCCACTGGTCTGCCTGTGTAATTCATTACGGATGATGTGGAAGATAGCCGTGTCTTTTTTCATAGAGATTGTAATTTATAGCGTACTATTTCGTTTTCCGGGAAGAGGGGAACAGGCACAAAATTAGCATATTTGACGGAAATTCTTCAATTTTGTGAATTCCGTGAGCGAAGATAGACACAGGTTAATGAAAACCGGAGGTTGGAATATGACACATCGAAAATCGAAAATCGAGAATCGAAAATCGACTCGACCTTCGACCCTTGACCCTCGACCCTTGACCCTGATTCTTCTCCTCATCCTCTTACTTCAGGTACCCGGGTTTTCCCAGCTCGACGCCGGTCCGAACGATACGATTAATCCGGGTATTCCCGTCACCCTGACAGCCACCTACGGCCTGATCGGAACAGGGATCACCACATCGGAAGATGGAGTGGAAGGGCCCTTCCCGATAGGATTCTCCTTCTCCTTCTTTGGGAACATCTATTCGCAATTTTACATCGGGGCAAACGGGTGGATCAGTTTCTCCCCCAACGAAAATGCCAAAGGGGTGGATGATGTGTTTGCCATACCCAATTCAAACGATTATTATGCAAAGAATGCCATCTTTGGTCCACTGCAGGATCTCAATCCCATCCAGGCAGGAAGCCCTTATATCTATTACCGGACCCTCGGATCGGATTCCAACCGCCGGTTGGTGGTGATGTGGTGCCAGACGCCTTTTTATGAATGCATGGATTCCCTGATGACCTTTCAGATCGTCCTGAATGAAGGGTCCAATACCATCGAGGACCACCTGATGAACAAACCTTCCTGTCCAAACTGGCATGGGAATGCTGCGACACAGGGGGTTCAGAACGAAACAGGCTTCATTGGCTATTCGGTCCCCGGAAGAAATGCCACCTCCTGGTCGGCCGCCATGGAAGGGTGGATGTATACCCCTACATCGGCAGATAGTTTTCAGATTGCACAGATTGCCTATAACCTCCACCCGATTACCCCCGGGGAAAAGATCAATTACCGGTGGTACAATGGGACAGAACTTATTTCCTCCCAGCAGTCGGTGGTTGTCACACTCAATGAAACAACCACCTATTTTGCTTATATAACCCTGTGCGATGGACAGGAGTTCGTCGACAGCGTGACCGTCTTTGTCATACCTTATATCCCGAATGCCTTTACTCCGAACAGGGATGGATTGAACGACCTGTTCAGGATGGTAGGGATCCCTCCCGAAAACATCACCGAATTTCATTTTCAGATCTTCAACCGCTGGGGAGAAGTGGTCTTTTCAACGCGTGATATTGAAGAGAGCTGGGATGGCACCTCCGCAGGCAGAGAATGCCCCGAAGGGGTCTACGTGTGGGCGGTCTATTACAAGGAGAATAACCGGCATACGGTCACAAATAAAGGAACCATCCAGTTAATACGGTAAATCGAATCAATCGAAAATCATTTTATTCCCTCAGCGAGTACTTCAAGCAGTTGCTGCCGGGTAAATGGTTTCTCGATGTAATAATCAGCTCCTTTGGAGATGATGAACTCCCGCTCGTTGCGGAATGTATAACCGGTCACAGCAATGATCGGCGTTTGGGCATAAGCGGGGAGTTGACGGATGCCTGTGATGGCATCGGTTCCGTCGATGCCCGGTCCGAGGTTGATGTCCATCAGGATGCCATCGTAGGATTTCTGATGAACCATCTGAAGCGATTCTTCTCCGGTTTCAGCAACCTCCATGTCGTAGGCTTTTCCCAGAAAGAGCCTGACAAGTTCGGCATTGGCCTCGTTATCTTCCACCAGCAGGATGACCGGTTTTGCCTCCCTGGATTTTTCCGGTTCAGGTTTTGGCGGTGAAACCTCAGCTTCCTGCTTTTCATCTGGTTCAGCACCCTGCCACGATACCGGCACCAACAGGGTAAAAGTGGAGCCCAGTCCGACTTCGCTATGGAACGTCAATTTCCCGCCAAGAAGTTGAATGCTTTTCGTGGCAATGGACAACCCAAGCCCGCTCCCTTCATAGGGACGGTTATAGCCCTCCTCTGCCTGGCGAAATTCTTCCAGGATCAGCCCGTGTTTTTCTTTCGGGATCCCTATTCCTGTATCTTTTATATCCACCAGGATCAATCCGTGGGTTGCATCCGCATACCTGGCCCATAGCGAGATGGCTCCGCTATCAGTGAACTTGACCGCATTATCCAGTACCTCCATCAGGCAGCGCTGAAGCAGGGTGGCGTCAGATGTTATCGGGAGATCATCCTCCAGTATCAGATCCACTTTGAGACCCTTGGCTTCTGCATGCGTCTTTACTTTTAGTAGAAGGTCCCGGATCATCTTACAGAGATTGACAGGGACAGGCCGAAGCGGTATCCCCGATTCGAGCTGAGCGAATAACATGATCGAATCGAGGGTCTGCTGAAGCCGTTTCCCGGAAGTCAGAATATATTCAGCTTTCGTCCGGTTCTCTTCATCTTTCAACTCCTCAAGGAGAAACTCCGAAAAACCCAGTATCCCGTTCATAGGGGTGCGAAACTCATGGCTCATATTCTGCAACAACGCCGATTTCAGCTGGCTCGACTCCTCCGCCGCTTTTTTTGCCCGGATCAGATCCTCTTCCACCTGCTTTTTCTCCGTCACATCCATCACCACACCCCCCATCAATGGGTCCGGCTCCCCCTCGGTGAACACAAGGGAACGACGGTCGTAGACCCAGCGAACAGAGGAATCCGGCCTCACAATTCGGTATTCCCCTTTACATACGCCGTTCTTTTTGAGATCCTCCAGCATGGGCCCTATCAAGCTCTTATCCTCATCATGGATCACCTCCATCCAGAGGTGGGGATTGTTTTCCAGCTCCTTCAGGGGTCTTCCGTAAATAGCCTCAAAAGCCGGATTGACAATGAATAGTCTGGTCCCGTCCATGGAAGAGAGGAACACCACATCCCGAAGGTCTTCAATCAGACGCTGAAATCTTTTTTCTGTCTGGTCCAATACCGATTCAATACGCTTTTTATCCCGTTTTACCTGCGTCTCCTCCAACTCCCGTTTCACTGCAGGTCCCAGCCGGTGGAGGTGGGTCTTCATCAGGTAGTCGTTGGCTCCCCCCTTCATGATCGTCACAGCAATATCTTCTCCGACAGTCCCCGAAACGAGAATAAATGGAATATCCAGTTGTTTGGAATTGAATAGGTCCAGTGCATCCTTCCCCCAAAAACCCGGGAGGGAATAGTCGGAGATGACGAGATCCCAGCTCTCTTCCGACAGCGCTTTCTCCATTTCATCCCGTGTTTTTACCTGCAGGTGCTCTACATCAAATCCCTCCTTTTTCAATTGCCTGACAACCAGCAATGCATCGGTGTCGTTGTCCTCCACTAGCAATAGTCTGATCTTTGTCATAGGATGATGAATTAAAGGGTGAAGAAAAAGGTACTTCCTTTCCCGGGTTCCGATCGGGCCCATATCTTCCCTCCATGCTTCAGGATGATCCGTTTAACCGTTGCCAGTCCGATCCCGGTGCCGGTAAACTGGTTATCGCTGTGTAATCGCAAAAAAGGAGTAAAGAGTTTATCGTAATGGCTCATATCGAAACCAACCCCGTTATCCCGGATAAAAAAGACCTTCTGCCCTGCTTCATCCTGGCATCCGAAGATGATCTCCGGTTGCGTTGATTTACTGGTATACTTCCAAGCATTGTTAAGCATGTTCAGCAGGGCAATCCGGATCAACCGGGGATCCCCTTTGGACAGGATATCCGGTTCGGCCGTAATAGTGACCTTCCTGTCAGGATCTGCCTGCGCAAGTTCCTCCGTGATCTCAGAAACCAGTTCGCTGAGATTCAGCTCGGTCTTATCGATCTCCTGGCGGGCAATCCGGGCCAGTTTGAGAAACTCCTCAATCAGCTGGCCCATCTCCTGGGATGAGTCAGCCACCTTGGCCAGATAATCCTTGCCGGTGTCATCCAGCTGGGATGCGTATTCATCAGAAATGGCTTCCACAAGTCCCTCGATACGCCTGACCGGCGCCCGGAGATCGTGGGATACCGAATAGGTAAAGGCCTCCAACTCCTGGTTTGCTGCTGCCAGTTCAGCAGTCCTGTCAAGCACCCGTTGATCCAGCTCCCGGTTCAGCTCCATGAGTTCTTTCGTCCGGGCCTCCACCAGGACCTCTAACTCCTTCTCACGGATGTAGCGGATCCGGTACCGGACAATGGCATAAATCACGAACAATCCAAGGAGAAGGGAAAGGATCAAAAACCAGATGGTTTGATAAAAGTACGGTTTAATCGTTATTGGGATCTTTACGATTTCGCCACTCCATTGTCCCAGACGGTTCGTCACCTCAACGTCAAACTCATAACTCCCATAGGGGATTTTCGTAAAGTAAGCACTCCGGCCTTTGGAGTAAACCCAGTCAGCGTCATAGCCAACTAATTTGTACCTGAACCGGATCAGATCAGCAGAGATGAACGTAGGCGCAGTAAATCTGATCTCCATATAGATCACGCCTGGAGGAAATGTATATCTTGACGCCAACGG
>Ga0163200_1000325_pt1 | contig 21191 bp, 23 predicted proteins | sample PL_2010_200m_FD_113535 | JGI IMG/M metagenome (GOLD analysis project Ga0163200, IMG submission 113535) | Freshwater microbial communities from Powell Lake, British Columbia, Canada to study Microbial Dark Matter (Phase II) - PL_2010_200m | ecosystem: Environmental > Aquatic > Freshwater > Lake ... | reverse complement strand
TGAACCGGGGACAGTTGGTGGCCAGCGGACCGATCGAGCAAATCCTGAACGGCAAGGATGGCGTGGTCTACACCGTGGCTTTGATGGGTGGCCCCGATGGACTGGGCAAACGGCTGGCAGAACTGCCCTGGGTGGTGCACACTACGGTGGCGCCGCGTAACGGAACAAGCGTCTGGCAGGTCAGCGTCAGCGACGAAGCCGCCGCCGAAGCGACCCTGCTGCGGCATGTGCTGGCAGATCCTGCGGCTACAGTAACCGAGTTCAGACGCAAGAAATACGAACTGGAAGAAGTATTCATGGAGATCGTGAAAGGAGACGGCGATGGCGGCTAATCTGGAACTACAACGTGTAAATGAATGGGGCGGACTGCGCGGCTTTGCAAATCTGTTTCGCAAAGAGAACCGCGCCTGGTGGGGCACCCGCCGCTGGTGGATCAACGCCCTTTTGTGGACTGTGTTGCTTGGCGGGCTGACGGAGGCGATCATGCTGTTCGCGCCAAGCGATGAGGCTAACCGTGCCACTACAGCCGAAGTTATCCAGGCTGGTGCGGTAATTTTCTTCGAGTTCGGTTGCACGGTGTTGGCGATAGGGACGGTTATCCTGGCGCAAGACCTGATCATCGGCGAGAAGCAAAGCGGCGTGGTTGAATGGCTGCTATCCAAGCCGGTCGTCCGCCGCTCATACATCCTGGCTAAGTTAGCCGCAAATGCACTGCCCGTGCTGGTCTTGTTGGTTGGGCTGCCTTGCGTCATGGTTTATGGCATGTTGTCGCTATTCATAGGAGCGCTGTTTCCTTTTGCACCCTTCCTGAGTGCAGTTGGGATCATGACTTTACATACCCTCTTCTACCTCACCTTGACTCTGATGCTGGGAACCATTTTCAACAATCGTGGCCCCATCCTGGGGATTGCACTAGGTTCTGTCTTGGGCGGGGGCATGCTGGGGGGCTTTATAAAGCCACTATTTTACGTCACGCCCTGGATGCTACCGAAAGTCGCTTCGGGAACCGCCACGGGTCAGGCGATCCCCGCTGAGATGGGACTTGCCCCGCTGATCGCCACCGTCCTGTGGAGCCTGGGATTCCTCCTTGTCGCGTTGTGGAAGTTCGAGAAAACTGAGTATTAAACAATAGTCCAGATCACAGGTGACTGTCACTTTGGCTCCAAGCTCTGCTTGAGTATGCTCCGCAGGAGTGACGGTCACCTGAAATGGACAAGTAAAGGAACAAGATGACACACTCAATATCTCGACGGAATTTTCTCAAAGCAGCAGCCGTCGGCATCGGCGCAACCGTGCTGACCTGCAGTGGTTTGACGGCGCTGGCTGATCGCGCCCCAACAAAACGTGCAGGCATTAGCTGTTTGGCTATTTATGAGGAGTAAAAATGAAAAACAAAAAAAATACCCGACTACCAATTAAATCGTTTGTGCGAAAGGTGGTACGTATTATGCTTACTATACCTGCTGTTTTACTTGTTTGTGTATTTATTCTTGTGGGCGTGCTGCTGGCATGCAGTCCCGGAAAACCCGAACCTTTCTTGGATGAAAACGGAAGGCCGCTGGCGGGCAGCATTTCAGAAAAAATCTTTGTCAACATCAACGGTGTGGAACAAGGGATGTTTATCAAGGGCAAAGATGTCAACAATCCTGTGCTGCTTTACCTTCATGGGGGTATGCCTGATTACTTTCTTACACAGAAATACCCTACAGGTCTTGAAGACTATTTCACCGTTGTTTGGTGGGAACAGCGTGGCTCAGGACTCTCCTATAATACCGACATTCCACCAGAGACGATAACAGTGGAGCAATTGATCTCTGATACCCTGGAGCTGACGAATTACTTGCGCCACCGCTTCAGTCAAGAAAAGATATACCTGATGGGACATTCGGGGGGAACCTTTATTGGCATCCAGGCGGCTGCACGGGCTCCGGAGTTGTACTACGCCTACATTGGCGTGGCTCAGATGTCGTATCAGCTCAATTCTGAAAGACTGGCGTACGAGTATATGCTTCAGCAGTTCCAAGAGAACGGGAACACAAGAATGGTACGAAAACTTGAGGCAGCACCAGTCACTATGACGGACGGCATACCGGATGCATACCTTGCCTTGCGGGACGAAGCCATGCACAGCCTTGGTATTGGCACGACACATGATATGAAATCGGTACTCAGTGGTATCTTTATTCCTTCGCTAACATTCCGAGGGTACACACTATTGGAAAAGGTTAATATGTGGCGTGGCAAATCTCAATCCGGAGTTAGTTCCATGTGGGATGAAATGATCGCCACTGATCTGTCCATAAAGGTGCCTGAGCTGGAAATCCCCGTATATTTCTTTAGCGGCATATACGATTACACTGTCTCCTACACGGAGGCAAAATCCTATTTTGAGAAATTAAAAGCACCATTAAAAGGATTTTACACCTTTGAACAATCTGCTCACAGTCCATTGTTTGAAGAACCTGAAAAAATGCAATATATTTTACAGGAGGATGTACTGGTTGGAGTGAACAACCTTGCCGACATAAAATAGACAGTTTAAATACAGGGAATTTATATATCTATGAAACTGATTGAGGCACTTGACCAAAAATTGCCAAGAAGAAATCCTTTTATTCAAAAACATGCCCAACAAAGGAATTCCATGAAAGCGAAGGAGAAGGAAGCATGAACGACAATATGCGGCAAAGGAGAAAAATGGATCTAACTCCAATAATCGTCGAGTTTCCGCTGCGGGGTGAATGGGCGGCTTATCAGACGCCTGGAGAGCGGATACCAAGTCATGGCACTGATCTGTTGGGGCAGCGCTATGCTTATGATTTTTTACGGATTGATAAAGAACAAGATGGCTGGAAATTCTTCCGTGCACCGATGTGGCAATACAACCTGGTTGGTGTAACACTGGATGACTGTTTTGCATGGGCTGAGCCGATTTATGCTCCATTTGAAGGTACGGTTGTCGTAGCGCGAGATGGATGGCCTGAAAGAAGTCGGGTTCTCTTCCTGAGAGAACTTGCTTTGACTCTTAAGAATTCAATCGCGTTCGATCCACGAAAAACGAATGATCTTCGCTCCATAGTGGGCAACCACATCATTCTCAAGATGACGGGGAAAGAAGTATACGCATTCTTTGCGCATGCTCGTACAGGCTCTGTCCAGGTTCGAGATGGGGATGAAGTGCATCTTGGTCAACATCTTGCTGATGTTGGGCACTCCGGTAATTCCATGGCGCCCCATCTTCATTTTCATCTGATGGATAACCCGAACATCATCGAAGCCAATGGATTACCTTGCAGTTTCAGAGAGTACGAAGCCTTTCGCGAGGATGTATGGATGAGGGTGGTTGCGGGAACCCCAGGAAAAAGAGAATTCATCAGACATGCCGCATAATAACCACTTGCACGCCGATTGCATCGCGCATCCCGTCGGACATGCGGAGCATGACGGCAAGCATGACGCGCGCGTCCGGCGTGGCGATATAGCGGGCGCGGGGATTCCTGGTTGTCAGCGTGCGGAGAATCACTTTGGCAACCGTCTCCGGTGTTGAACTCATTCCCTCGATCTGCCCGATGAAGCGCATGAACGGAACCAGGAATCGATAGTGCGGCGAGTTCGTGTTAGTGGTGTGATGTTGTCACTCGCCAAATCGTTGACGGCCTCCAGCCGCCGCGCAGAGGGATGAATACCTTACAGCGGAAAAGGAGAGTGCCGGGATTTGTCCCGGCCCTCTCGCGATCGTGTATCTACGGATTGGACTTGATGGAGCCTTTTTGCTGAAAGACTCTCCCTCACTACTCTACGGCGCGCCTGGCGGCCGAGGCATCTCTCCTTCTTCAGCTTCCACCGGCGCGAGCGACTCCGCAATCTTCAGCATCTCTTCCACAGACAGGTTGGACAGCAACTCGACCTTGACGTCACCGACATACCAGGTGAGCCGCTTTCCATCCGTATAGGCAATATCTTGCCCAAACCCGAAGGTGCCTTCCAAGCCGGTTTCCAACACCGCCGGTTGGCCATTTACGGTTATTTCTTGACCAGCGGGGAGAGGCTTGTCAGCCGGGGCTTTCGTCTCGCAGAAGGCCGCAAACTGCTCTCCGTAGTAATACTCCAAACCAAGGGACTCCGTCTCACGCTCGTTGATGCAACCTCCTATCCCCGAACCCGTGGAATCAGCGGGAACATAGGTTGGATACAGGGGTGTGAACCCCGAAGGCATGCTGCCACCCATCCCTCCATTAGGGAGCTCGATGCTGAACCAGGCGTTCAGGATCTCGCTTGCCTGGGCGCGCACCGACGGAACAAAAGCTATCACGCTCAATGCTATTACCAGAACCGCGATGGTGGTTAGAGCAAATTTTTTCTTCATCGTTATTTCTCCTTCGAAAACTCGGTTGATGCGGCCAACGCCCGGCGCCAGACGTTGAAGCCATGTGGGGAGCCACGACGGCGAGGGGCGCGCTTCCCCCGCCAGCCTTGCCTGCAGGCGGCTCCAAGCCTGAGGCGAGGGGACTGCCTGGGCAGCCCGGACTTGCAGGAACTGGCTAACACGGCTCTGCAGTGCCGATAGCGCGGCCAAATTCTCTTGACAGACAGCACACCCAGCCAGGTGCGCGCGGATCAATATCCGTTCAGAAGGGGTCACTTCATTATCCAGATAGGCAACAAGTAACTCGTTCACTTCTTGACATTTCATTTTGCCACCTCCTTTAGGGGAAAAGCGGTTGGGGATGTTTTCAGTTCCTCACGCAGGGTTTTGAGCGCCAGGTCAATCCGTGATTTGACCGTACCTATGGGGATGTTCAGGGTCTGGGCAATCTCGGCGTATGATAATTCCAAATAATGACGAAGGATCACAACCGTTCGCAGTTTTTCACTCAACCGACTCAGCGCCTGCCGGACTGCTTCCTCATCTTCCAGCCGATCCTGCCAAGAGGGATGTTCAGCCAGCGCTAAAGGAGGAACCTGTTCCAAGCCGATGGTGAGAAGACGACGCTTGCGATGCCGGTTCAGGCAATGGTTCACCGTAACGCGATGCAGCCAGGTTGTGAAAGCCCCTTTCGAGGGTTCAAAAGTAGACAGCGATCTATGCACCTGTAAAAAGACTTCCTGAAGCACATCTTCGGCTTCGTCGGCGCAGTCCAGCATCAAGTAAGCAGTTCTGTAAACCAGGTTTTCGTACTGATGAAAGAGAGCGGCGAAAGCATCTTTATCGCCAGCCTGGCTGCGTTTTATCAAATCCATACCTGTTCTCCTTTGTTTCCGACTCTACTAAACTATACAACACTTTTGAGGTGAAAGTTCGGTAACCATGGCACTCCCACCGGACCAATTGAAAACCTCCCCAGATACCTGATATCTGGGGAGATTTTGTAAGACCACTGAATATTCCGTCCTTCATGCGCTTACGTTCCTCGTTCATCCCTCAATCCAAGCATCTGTCTCCAGATCGCGTCGCGCATCCCATCGGACATGCGCAGCATAACGGCAAGCATGACGCGCGCGTCCGGCGTGGCGATATAGCGGGCGCGGGGATTCTTGGTTGTCAGCGTGCGGAGGATCACTTTGGCAACCGTCTCCGGCACTGAACTCATCCCCTCGATCTGCCCGATGAAGTGCATGAACGGAACCAGGAATCGGTAGTATGGCGAGTTCGTATTTGTAGTGTACTGTTGCCCAGACTGGTTGGCCGCCGCGTTGAAATTGGTACGCACGCCGCCCGGTTCGATCAAAACTACCCGCACGCCGAATGGCCGCGTTTCCATGCGCAGGGCATCGCTCATCGCCTCCAACGCGAACTTGCTGGCATTGTACAAACCGATGAACGGGATCACCATCCGCCCGCCCATCGTGCTGACGTTGACAATACGCCCGGTGCCTTGTGCGCGCATTGTCGGTAACACGAGCTGGGCCATCCGCAACGCGCCGAAGGTATTGGTCTCGAATTGGCGGCGGACTTCGTACATGCTGAGCTCTTCCATCGGTCCTGCCTGGGCATATCCGGCGTTATTGACGAGAGCATCAATGCGCCCGGCTTGCGCCAGGGTTTGCTTCACGGCCATTACCATACTTTTCTCGTCGGTCACGTCCAGTTGCACCGGCGTGATGTGGTCGCTCGCTAAATCATTGACGGCCTCCAGCCGCCGCGCAGAGGCAAAGACGCGCCAGCCTTTTTCGGCCAGCAGTCGTGCAGTCGAGCGGCCGATTCCGGTTGAACAACCAGTGATCAATGCGACGGGTGTGTTTGAAGATTTGTCCATGTCAGATCTCCTCGTTCATAGCCCGGTCATGGCCTCGCTCAATTGCCACAACCGCGCAGCCGCCGCGTGGTCGTAGGAAGCGGGCGAAGATTGGGTTTCTTTCTTTTCCTGGAAATACCTGCCGGTGACGCCATCCACTTCCGGCGAAGCCGCCAGGTAAATGCTCGTCTGCGCACCCTGTTCCGGGCTGATCATCACAAGCCGGGTCAGGCGCGTCGCCAGCGTTCTGATGATCCCGTTGTTGCGCCGAGAGCGTGTGTTGGAAAGCCAAAAATTGGTGGCGACCACGCCGGGATGCAAGGCGTTCACGGTGATGTTCGTCCCTTCCAGCCGCCGTGCCAGTTCGTAAGTGAACAGTATGTTGGCAAGTTTAGCTTGCCCATACGCCCGAATGCTGTTGTAGCCTCGCTCACTCTGCAAGTCGTCGAAATTCATTCCCGGCACACGCCGGTGCGCCTCCGATGCCACGTTGACAATGCGCGCCGGTGTGCTGGCCTTCAACGTGTCGAGCAGAAGATTCGTCAGCAAAAAGTAGTTCAGGTGGTCAAGCGTGAACGTCATTTCGAACCCGTCCACGCTTTGCTTGTGCGCGGGGAATACGCCGCCGGCATTGTTCACCAGCACATCCAGGCGCGAGTATTTGCGTTTGAATTCCTGAACCAGTTGACGAACCTGCGCCTGCGATGACAGATCCGCCAGCATGAATTCAACCTGGGCAGTGGGAGCCGCCTCTTTGATCCGGTCGAGGGTGGCCGCGCCGCGTTGCGGATCGCGACCCACCACAATCACCGTGGCGCCCATCTGTGCCAATACACGCGCGGTCACTTCGCCAATGCCCGAGGTCGCGCCGGTGACCAGACAAACCCTGCCATTTAAACGGTTGTCCGCGTGTGTCATCTGTGTGCTCCTATTCAACCCTTATTCCTTATGAACTGCTATAACCACCAGAAAAAGTAACAAAGGATTGGCAAAACCACCCAAGCGGCTGTCTCGTTTGCCAGTCCTTCCCGTAGCTGGAAGACACCTTGCTTCGTGGGGTAGCCGCGCAAAGTTGGAAACAGGCGTGGCACAGCCTGACAGTATGCTTGGTACTCCTCGCCGAACAATCCCCGCAGATAGAATTCTTCATAAGGAATTACGTTGCCATAGACAAATGCGTAAGCCGCCCAGGCGAGGGGCAGGGCGTACCACAGGCCGGACATCGCTGCCATGGCGGTGGTGATGATCAGGTTTCCCAAATACATTGGGTTGCGCACGTGAGCGTAGGGACCGGCGGTCAGCAAGGCTTCGGCATGCGTTTCACGCTGGCGGGCGACTGTCCCCACGAAGCCAGCTGCCCAAGTGCGGAAGATTTGCGCGGCGATGACGATTGCCAGAAACGACAGATAAATCGGCAACGACACTTCCGATCCCACGCGCTGTTTGAGCCACAGGATCAATAGTTGAACGGCGAACAAATAGAGGCCGCGCGTGCTGTAGATAACGCGACGAAATTTCATCATTGTTTTTTGTCCTTGTTCTGGATCATCTTGCGGTAGAGTTTCGCTCGCAACAAAGCGTGAACCAGATCAGCCGTTTCCTTGAGTTGTTGGGCGCGCTCGATGGGAGGATTGTCATTGCCGGCCAGTTTTCGGAACAGGTTGAATTCCTCCTGCACGAGCGCTCGCATGGCCGCCCCCAGAGGCGCGAAATCATCCACAACGGCGCTCAGTTTCAATTCCCGCGCCACCAGTTCTGCCATTTTCAGGTCATCCTCGTCGTAACGAAGTCCAGCGCCATTGGCATAAGGGAAGAGCAGTCCCATCTCCTCCACGCGGGCGATGTCGGCGGGGGAGAGGCCGGTGCGCTCCGCCAGTTGCTCGCGGCTGAGAGGCTTGAAATCGGGATCGTAGCTGAGCGGGGTATACAGTGATTCCAGGAAGGCCATCTCCGCCTCGGTGTTTTTCGCTTGCTTCAGTTTGCCCAACATGTGGCGGATGGTTTCCAGAGGGTAATAGCGCTGGGATTGCAGGCGTTTGATCAAGCGGATGCGGGCGATGTCCTCGTCGCTGTAGAGCCGATGGCCTCCCTGGGTGCGCTGGGGTTGAAGCATGCCTTCTTTTTCCAGGAAGCGCAGGCTGCTGAGGGTGAGGTCGGGAAATTCCCCCTGTAATTGCGTCACGGTTTCACCAATCGAGTATTGTCTTTCTTCAGTCATATCTCTGTCTCCGAATACATAAACTTCAACTTCAGGTTTTATTTTAAAGCAACTTAAACCTTTTGTCAAGGTTTAAGTTTGTGGACAAAATCCCAACGGAAAAGTTAATGGGAACAGCCAGATAAATTTAGATGCATTCACCCTGCCAATTGTCCCATTTCCCTCTTGACAGACATAATTCTTCATAAGTTCCTCCGCATGACGTTCGTCAGCGAGTTGATTGTTCGCCCTGCCCGCCACGGTCTTGCAGCGGAAACGAGGGATCACCTCGTCATCGAGAATCCCGCCCAGGGCGCAGGGCGAGAATGTGTCCCCTCTACTTGGTAGATTTCACGAGGCTCGACCATCGTCGCACCCAGCTCAACGCTGATTTCTGATAATCGGCTGTGGTCGAGATCGGCGACGGTCAACTCTGCGCCTTCCGCGTGAAGCAAGCGCGCCAACTGGTTGCCCACTTTGCCAACACCCTGAATGGCGACTCTTTTCCCAGAGAGCGAATCGCTCCCGTATATATCCATCACTGATGCCTGAATTCCGCGAAGCACGCCAAAGGCCGTCAGGAAAGAGGTTTCCCATTTCATTTCCAGGTTTTCGGGTGGATAGATGACGTACTTTGTCTCTTGACCGACGGTCTGGAAGTCATCGGATGATGTGCCTACATCTTCTCCGGTCAGGAAGCGACCATCGAGACTCTGGATGAATTTCCCGAAAGCGCGAAGCAGTTTTTTCGATTTATCCTGCTTTGCATTGCCCACGATGGCGGCTTTGCCGCCGCCAAAATCCGTACCGGAGGCGGCCGCTTTATAGGTCATTGCGCGGGAGAGGCGCAGAACGTCGGCCAATGCATCCAGGTCAGTCTCATAAGGCAACATGCGCGTGCCGCCGACCGCGGGGCCAAGCGTTGTATCGTGGATCGCGATGATGGCCTTAAGCCCCGCGCCATCATCCTGACAAGAGACCACCTCTTCGAATCCTGGGATGTTTAGCTTTTTTATGGTCGCCATTGTATGTACTCTCCTCGATCCTGTCTGTTGTTTGAAATGGGTGCGTTTCATTTGAGTTGAAAATCGGTTTCGACGCGCGTTCAGCCAGGGCGGTGATGGTCAGGCTGGGATTGACGCCGACATTATGCTTTCGAGCAGAATTGTACAGCATACAGCCAATTCTGGCGCGATGTCTTTTTTGGCAACTTATTCTGGCTGTGCGTGCCGGTCCGATTGACCGCACATCGCCTCGCTCACCCGTTTTCGGGCTATTCGTGCGCTTACATCCTGAAGGCTATATCCTGCTTTTCGAAGCGCTGTCCGGCAACGAGCAATAGAATGACCGCCAGTAATAACAGCGAAAATGCGCAGATCCAGAAATCAAATGCGCTGGTCAGAGCATACACCTGGTATCCCTCGAACAAACTGGCGATGAGCTTGTAAGGTAAGGCTAGTTTTCCAAAGTCAGTCCAGCCTAGTCCCTTGAGTATCTCGGTTCCTAATGGCGTGCCTGGCAGGATGGCGATCAGACTCATCAGGCCGCTGGTCGCAGTGTTGCGGGCGTATAACGAGACAAAGATGGCGATGGCGATGGCGATGTAGAGCATGCATAGCAAGGACAGAATAGTAATCATGGCCAGCCATTGGCTAAACGGTGGCATGGGCAGTTGCCAGCGTAAAGTGGAAATCCCTGAAACCTGTGCCCAATAGTAGGCCAGAATCAATTCAACGACGATCAGGGGTACCATTGCCAGGGTATAAGCAGCAAACTTGCCCACCAGCAGCGTTGTGCGCGAGAGCGGCTTGGTCAGGACCAGTTCCAGTGTGCCCCACTCCTTTTCTCCGACGACGGCATGGCTCAAGTTGAAGCCGCCCATTAGCAGCGGCATCAGCAGAACCGCCATCTGTGGGTTGGGGCCCAATAGAGGGCTGAAGGCGAAGTAGATCTGGAGCAGCGCGTAGGCGCAGAACAGGACGACTACCAGGGTGCGCCAGGTGCTTCTGAACCTTTTGGCTATTGCATTTTCAACCATGACTTTCCTCCTTTATCTGAGGGTATTTGGGAATTCTCGTGATAGAAGGAAATATGGGGTGTTGGGCGGGCGAAGCCCGCCCAACACCCCATATTTACCTCATCATCACGGCGATTCCCAGAAAACCTTATCTGAATGTCGTATCCTGCTTTTCGAACCTCCATCCGGCAACGAGCAAGAGAATTGCTGTCAGCGACACCAGCGAAAGTGCGCAGACCCAAAAGTCCGCTGCGCTGGTCAGCGCGTATTCCTGATACTTTTCGAACATGCTGATAATGATCTTGTAGGGCCAGGACAGGCTTCCGACATCGCTCCATCCTACCCACTTCAGGATCTCGGTCCCCAGTGGGGAACCCGGCATGATGGTGGTCATACTCATCAGAGCGCTGCTGGTGGTGCTGCGGGCATATAGCGAGACAAAGATGGCGATGGCGATATACAGCGCGCACAGCAGGCAGAGGATTGCTACCATGGCCAGCCATTGGCCCAGCGGCGGCATGGGCAACTGCCAGCGATACGTGGAAATTCCGGAAATCTGCGCCCAGTAGTAGGCCAGGATCAATTCGATGGCGAGCAAGGGCACCAACGATATGGCGCAAGCCGCAAACTTGCCCAACAACAATGTTGTCCGTGAGAGCGGCTTGGTCAGGACCAGCTCGAGCGTGCCTCGTTCCTTCTCACCGATGACAGCATCCATCCCCATCAGAATACCGAGGAACGGACAGAACATGCGGAACATATCGAAAAAAGCGTCCAACACGCTGATCGAATCCTTTGTGGGGCCAGCCTCGGTGTACATGATCAAGTATGCCATGCCAACGACGAACAGCATCGCAAAGAGCAGTTTGCGGTTACGGACCTGATCCCGCATTTCTTTCTGCAATACGGCTACGAATTTCATCTTTCCCTCCCATTACCCACTGCTTGCAAAAGAATCTCCTCCAAGCTGGATCCCTTGGCGCAAAGAGAAAGCATTTGGCCGCCGTTTCTGACGACGGTCTCGACGATCTGGGGGCGCACCTCATCCTTGCCAGTTGTACAGATCATCAGTCGCCGGCCATCTACGACCTTGACGTCCTGGACACTGCTCGTCTCTTGTAGGGCGGCTACAACCGCTTCGTTCGGCTGCGCCAGCACGATCTCAAACTCCATGCCGTTGTCGGTTGTGCGACGTAGGTTTGCCACGCTGTCTTGGGCCAGCATCCGGCCGTGGTCGATGATGCCCACCTCGTCACAGATCGCCTCCACCTCCGACAGCATGTGCGAGGACAAAAAGATGGTCACAGTGCGATCTTGCTTTAGCGTGAGGATCCTATCCCGTATCTCTTTGGCGCCCATGGGGTCCAGGCCCAGGGTCGGCTCGTCCAGGAGCAGCACCGCCGGCTCGGCCAGCAACGCCTGGGCCAGCGCCAGTCGCTGCTTCATCCCCTTGGAGAACGTGCCCACGTAACTGTCTCTCCTATCGGCCAAGCCGACTTGGCTCAACAGGTCAGCCGCGCGTTGTCGTCGCTGCGGGCCGGGGAGATCCAGCAGGCAGCCCAGATAGTCGAGCGTCTCGGCGGCGGTCATGCGCTCGTAGAACCCCTGGGCCTCCGAGACGTAGCCGATGCTGCGCCGCACAGCCATCGGCTCTGTCGCGATGTTGTGGCCGGCCACGAGAGCTGTTCCGTTGTCTGGCCGGATCAGGCAAGCCAGCATCTTGAGCGTCGTCGTTTTGCCCGCTCCGTTAGGCCCCAGGAACCCGAACACCGTTCCCTTCCTGACCTGGAAGCTGAGTTGATCGACAGCCACCAAGTCGCCGTACCTTTTGGTCAAAGATTGGACTTCGATGGCACTCTCAATCATGTGTTTTCTCCTCTCTGTTTTGTATTCGGTCTGCCCTCAGTTCGACCCAATTCATTTTCATTTCACATCTCCTTGTGTTCCAGCTCATCGTTTGGTCTTTTCTGGACTCTTACACATAGTTTACGGGGGAGTTATGGAGAAAGTATGGAGGCGTGGTGGAGGAATGTTGGAGGAATAAAAAGCAGCGCAGGAAACAAATTTCCTCACCGCACCCATCTCCCAACCGCACTGGACGCACTCACGCTGACCGCCGGGCAACGTGAAGCCAGGTGTTGTTCAGCGCTCAAGCCCCAACCCGGTGCAAATTGTCGGGTTGGGGCTTATTGTTCTTATCCGACCGGCAAGTCACGGCCACTGTATGCACCCAAAGGGTATCCTGCGGAGGTTTACTGCCTTCGTCGCAAAGCGAATTGGAGCAAGTCCTTGGTTTCCCTCTCGCGTGTGCTGCCAGGAAGAGTGTATGTCCAATTGATGGCGCCGTGCGAGCAAACTAGCACGCATTTCTTACATCCCTTGCATTTCTTGGGGTAGTCTATGTGAGCATGTGTGTGAATGGACGCGCCGATCTTGCCAATGACGTGATTTGGACATGCCCCGATGCAGGCCCAGCACGCTTTGCATAGATTGGTATTCAGCCGTATGAATTTTGTCTCAGTATGTCTTACGAATGGATTATGTAGTCTCATGCTTTGCCTCTCGCACCTTTGGTGTGTAGTTTCATTGACTGTTCTTATCCTCCCTAGCAGTTTGTCGGAGTGAAGAAAATTGCTGGCCTGGATTGCCAAATCCAGGCTGAAATCGAGCCAAATAAGCCACAAATCGCCGGATTTGGCAATCCGGCGGAGCCTAAAATCGACTTTTCATGGTTCTCCGACAGCCTGCTAGTGGAACAAACATGGGTACTGTCTTCTTGTACTCAAGGTACTGTCTACCAAGACGCTTCTCCAACTCTGGTTCCTCGATTGCCATTAGCTCAAGGACATTCAGCAGAATGATAAGCGGAGCGAATGCGAAGACAAGAGAAACCGACCCGAATAAGATACCGAGCCCAATTAACGAGATAGCCCCACCAGCAACTATAGGATTCCTAACATGGGCGTAGGGACCCGTGGTAACCAGATTCGGTGGCGGATTGAAGGGCATGGGCGTTCCCTTGGCTCTAACGAAATGTAGAATTGACCAGACCGTCAAAAACAAGCCCATGGCTAGAAAAGGCACAGATACGATAAGGTTGAATGGCGTGGAAAAAAGTTTGGGCAATCCCAGAATCTCATCTATCCGAAGAGCAAGGACAATATACAGCGCTTCAAGAGTAAAGAAGAGGATGCTGCTTAGCGGAGTAAGAAGGGATCGAACCTTCCCACTACTTGTCGCAACTTTGTAGATAATGTTAATCCATTTGTCGCGGTGATTCATGTTGTCGGTCTCCCTTTCATTGAAGAGCCTCTCCTCTGACTCGTCGAGGGCAGCACTCTTTCGCCTGGGATGGCTCTTGAAACGGCTTATCACCTCGGGACAAATAAACGACGGGATACATTAACAATCCAGCACCTGTGCATCCAGATATGGAGCGCCATCAATACGACCAGGGTGATGACTGCCCCGAGGTGGATCAAATCCAACGTGGCCCACTGGAAGGCAGGGCCGGCGGCGCTATCAACGGTCTGATTTCCTATATCCAGGCCCGTGTCTTGGTGATTTCCAAACAGGCCCATGTCATGGTGATTTCCAAAGAGTCCTTTGCCGGACACTCTACTCTGAAAACTGCCGAATGATCTCCGGTCAAAATCGCCAGAGGACTCTGATCTCTGATTAAGCAAGACACCCGACACAGCAGTGACTAAAAAACTGATGGCGATCAATGTGTCAATGGCCACGTTAAGCCTGACGCTTTTGGGCAACGTGACGCTCCTGGAAGTCAGGGACTCGACACTGCGTCTGGTCATCATCTTCACCCATTGCCAGTGAAGGGCAATATGGATCACAATGGCCGCGATGGTCATCACACTGCCAAAGGCGTGTAAACCGCTCAGGGTGTCATTCGACGGAAAGACCAGGAATGAGATTCCTGATAACGCCATCAGGATGAATCCCATGAATGCAATGGCATTCACCAGTAAATTGAGGCGTGGTTGCGCTGGCATGGCGATTTGCTTTGACATAGACGGTTTCTCCTTTGAGACATTTTTTCTCTCTCCTACTCATTGTTTCTTTACAAACGCTTGTACTTAGTTTACGCAGGAGTTGTGGAGAGAGTATGGAGGCGCGGTGGAGGAATATTGGAGGATTATGAAGCGGGTATGAATTGGGTTTCCTTGCCGCCGTTTCGCAATCCCCACTTTACCTCCACGCCGTCTCCGTAATTCCTCCACAATTTGCCGGTACACTATGGATAATGACTTTCACTCTTGTATGCAACAGTGACCTTTAGCCGGATGTTGTATAATGATTGCGGGTATCATCTCAAAAAAGGGGGGCGGGGTGTTCGCAAGTGTGCTGCACACACTTGCGAACACCCCATCTTTCCCCGAATTATTGAGAAGATACGACTGCGGTTCAAAAACAGCGATAGGCTACATCAAATGTCCCCCCAAACCATCCTCGTCGTAGATGACGAACCCAGTATCGTCAAGATCGTGTGCGATTACCTGAAACAGGCGGGCTATCGAGTGGTCTCTGCCAATAACGGCCAAATGGCGCTGACCGTAGCGCGCCATGAGCAGCCCGACCTGATTGTGCTCGACCTGCTTCTGCCGGAAATTGACGGCCTGGATGTCTGCCGCCGCTTGCGCCAGGATTCCGCCCTGGGCAATGTGCCCATTGTCATGCTGACCGCCCGCATCGAAGAGACCGACAAATTGATCGGCCTGGAACTGGGAGCGGACGACTACATAACCAAGCCGTTCAGCCCGCGCGAATTGGTGGCACGCGTGCGGGCGTTACTGCGCCGCGCCGGGGGACACGTCGCGCAGGCGGGCATTATCCGTGTGGGGGATTTGGCGATTGATCTGACCAAGCGCAACGTGACACTTGCCAAGCAGATCGTAACGCTCACCCCTACCGAATTCGATTTGTTGGCGGCGCTTGCCCAAAATCCTGGCCGTCCTTTCAACCGGGCGCAACTCATGGATTTGGTCTACGATGTGGCCTATGCAGGTTACGACCGTGCCATTGACTCGCACATCAAAAACCTGCGCCGCAAGATCGAGCCTGACCCCCATCAGCCCCATTACATTCTCACGGTCTATGGATCAGGATACAAGTTTTGCGAGGAATAAAATGCTAAAACTGCGTCACCGATTTTTCTGGCAATTATTGGCGGCTTTCATGCTGGTTATTATCCTGGCCGGAGGCGGGGTGTTCCTGGCTAGTTCTCCCAATTCGATCACACGCGGTATCTTCGCCCATGATATTTCTTCTGAGATGACACAAATATGGAGCGATCATCTGGCTGACTATTATGCCCAGCACGGCAGTTGGGGTGATATCGTCATCCTGAGCATCGGCTACCGTCGCGCCCCTTGGGACGATGAGTACAATCCGGTGGATTATATTCTGGCCACGGCTGAGGGTGAGATCGTGGCGGCCAGCGATAACGCAAGATTGGGTCAGTCCCTCAGCCCAACGGAACGGAGCCTGGCAACTCCAATCGCGGTGGAGGATCAGCAGGTCGGCCTCCTGCTCTTATCCCTCTCCGAAAATAAAGATCACCCGCCCTTACTTACAATAATCATGTTCGCCCTGCTGGCTGTTGGAGGTTTCCTTTTCGTTGTTGGTCTGGCGCGGCATATCAGCCAGCCTCTGGTTGATTTAACGGCAGCAACCCAGGCCGTAGCAGGAGGCGACCTCAGCGTGCGCGTCCCTGTCCGCCATCGCGGCGAAATCCGGGAACTGGAAGTCGCTTTCAATACCATGACCGAGAGGCTGTCCCGGGCCGATGAACTGCGCCGCAACCTGACTGCCGACATCGCTCACGAACTGCGTACCCCCCTCAGCGTGGTGCGCGGCAAAGTGGAGGGAGTGCTGGACGGGGTCTACCCGGCCTCCACTGAACACCTGGCGCCTGTCCTGGACGAGATCAAACTGTTGGCGCGGCTGGTCGAGGACCTGCACCTGCTCTCGTTGGCCGAGGCGGGTCAACTCCCCCTGGAGAAGCACGCCATAGACATCGCCGCGCTGTTGCGCGACGCCCAGGTCAACTTTGAACCTCAGGCAGACGACCGCGGCGTGACCCTGGCTCTTGATTTCCCCGCGCAAGCCCCTGATAGTTTCGCCGTCGAGGTGATGGCTGATGGGCGGCGCATCGCCCAGGTGCTGGGCAACCTGCTGACCAACGCCCTGCGCCACACGCCGCCGGAAGGCCGCGTGACCCTGTCTTTATCCGTGAGCGGGGGGATGGCGCGGGTATCCGTAGCAGACAGCGGAGCGGGTATTCCTGCGGAGGATTTGCCGCACATTTTCGAACGCTTCTGGCGGGGAGAGAAATCCCGTTCACGGGCAGTTGGCGGGGCCGGGTTGGGGCTGGCTATCGCCAAATATCTGGTTGAGGCTCACGGCGGCGAGATCGGCGTGATCAGCCCTTCCATGATGGATCAGCATGGTGAGGGAACAAAGGGAACCATGTTTTATTTCACTTTGCCTCTCGCGTCCCTGAAACAGGATTCGGAAATCTCACCCGCTTGATTTGAAATCAAGTGGAAAGCCCGCACATCTCCTCGCTCACCTGCCACAAACGGTCGGCGGCGGACCGGTCATAAGAGGCTTTGGATGACCGAACGGCTTTTTGGTTCACGAAGTATTTCCCGCTGACACCCTCCACCTCCGGCGATGTTGCCAGATAAATGCTGGTCTGCGCCCCCTGTTCCGGGCGGAGCATGGCAACGCTCATCAGGCGATTGAACAGGGGCATCAATCCTCTCCCGCTCATTCCAAAGTTGGTGGCGACTACTCCCGGATGGAGAGCGTTCACCGTGATGCACGTCCCCTCCGGCCGCCGCGCCAACTCGTATGTGAATAGCAGGTTACACAATTTGGACTGCCCATAAGCGCCCCAACCGCGGAATATTTGTGCTGGCCCAGCAAGTCGTCGAAATTCACCCGGCGCGCGAACTGGTGCGCCAACGCACCAACATTGACGATGCGTGTTGAGGCTACGGGGCTGATCACTACCGCTTACGACAGCATGAGGAACACCGAGAAGGCCATGGCCCGGGCTTGGCAGTTGAAGTGATGGTGTGCTACCGACCGCCCGTCAGCCGCTGACACAGGCGCACGCCGGTCATCGCGTCGGCGGCCCAGTAGTCAGCGCCTACGTAACGACAAACCTCTTCATTGATGAGGCCGCCGCCGATGATGATGGGGAAGGATAGATGCCTCCGTTCTGCTTCTGCCCGCAGCAAAGAGACCGTTTCCCGCATCGCCTCATACGAGGTAGTGAGCAATCCAGACAAACCGACGATATCCGGGTGGGTCTCAGTAGTGCATGCTACAAACTCAGCGGGCGGCACATCCACCCCCAGATCAGTTACCCTAAAGCCATAGCAGGTGAGCAGCATACTCACCAGGTTCTTGCCGATATCGTGGATGTCGCCTTGCACCGTCCCCAAGAGCACCCGGCCTGATGCCTGTTCCAAGATGCGACTCTCCAATGCGGGCTTGACTATCTCCATGACCTGGCGAAAGATCTCTCCCGCCATAATCAGGCCGGAGAGGAAGTATTGGTGTTGTTCATAACGTTCTCCCACCAGGCGGATGCCCACTTCGCATTCCTCGATGACTTGCAATGGATCGTCACCGGCCGCCAGGCGGCGCCGGACAAGCGACAGCAAGGCTTCTTCTCTCAGTTCAACCAGATGCTCTGCCAACTCAGTCAGTTGGTTGCCAGTATACATACCTCTCTCCAATCTTCCCGGCCACGGTCAGACGACTTCGGAACTACCGACTGTCGTGGTGAACCGCAGCCGATCGCCTCGGCAGATAAACTGTCCCCAACTGATCGGACGGTCGTCGAAGTCATAGAAAATATGCTCAATACAGAAAGCGGCCATTGGCATCGGCGTGTGCAGCAGCCGGGCTTCCTCCTCATTCAGCACAGTGGCCTCGATGCTGAGTTCGCCCCGTTTTAGAATTGTACCTCCAGTGCCGCTGAACAATCCTTGTAGGGAAGTCACTTCCATTTCTGCTTCAACAATAGGGCGCGTGGGATCGTAGATCAACTGCTCCCGGTGGTAGAACGTGGGTTCCCCTTCGGTAGACAGCAGGCGACGAATAAAGATAGTGGGTTCCCCAGGGGTGATGGTCAGTTTACGTGCTGCCTTATCATCCGCAGGAACGACGCGCGCTTCCAGAATCTTGACCGCAGTTTGGCGTTTGTCGCTGAACAGGTTCTGCAGCTCTTGGAGATGAAAGATGGCGGTTCCTAACTCGACCGGCCGGACGAAAGTCCCTCGGCCTTGGGCCGTGTTGACCATTCCCAGATCGGCAAGGATATTGATCACCCGGCGGACAGTCATTGGGCTGACCTGGTAGCGGTGGCAGAGTTGCGCCTCCGACGGCAACTGGTCACCGGGGCGGAGCATTCCATCGGCGATCTGGCGGCGAAGGATATTCACCAATTGAGCATAGGCCGGTTCGTATGAATCCCGGTCAATGCATTCAGATTGTTCCTCTGTTGAAGCGTTCGCTGTTCTCATCTGTGCTGAACCATCCTTGCGTAAAATCGGCCAATGTGAACACAAAGCAGTTACACATTGACAACTTCCCTATATAAATATATAATATTAATAGCCAACTGTCAATACGCCTCGACACTATTACTGCCGTTCGGACGACCATTCACAATGCACCTGCTTACTACGCTGATCCCGATACTCGATCTGACCGAGATCTGGAAACATGAGAACGGAGGGAATGAGCCGCGACCAGCGTTGCGCTGCCTGGCCGAGGCGCTCCTGCCGGAAGCCCAAGACCTCGTCGCGCCGGCTGTCATCTTTGACCTGTTTTCGGTACAAGAGGTGAAACACGACCGGATCACACTGGCAGGAGGTCGGCGACTGCGCGGCCCGGACGCAGCGCGGCTGTTGGCCCCGGCGAAAGAGGTCGCCGTCGGCGTCGTGACGATCGGCGCGGCGCTGGAGGAACGCGCCTCGCGCTACTTCGCCGAAGGTGAACCGGCCCACGGCTATTTGCTCGACTGCCTGGGCACTGCGGCCATCATGGACCTCGCTCAGCAGGCATGTGTGCACCTGGAAGGCCTGGCGGCGGCGCGCAGCTTGCCGCTGGGTTTTCCGATCAGCCCCGGCGATGCCGGCTGGCCGCTTACCGAGCAGCGCACTCTCTTCGATCTCCTCCCGGCGCAGGCGATTGGCGTGCGCCTGACCGACTCGTGCGTGATGATTCCCAAAAAGTCGCTTTCCTTTGTCGTCGGCCTCGGACCGGGAATTCTTACCGCCGCCGAGGGCTCGCAATGCGATTACTGTTCACTGTGTGAGACCTGCCGCTACCGCCACGGGCTGCAGTGAAGGAAGAAGGAGGTGGCCTACGCCCTGTTGTCAACATTCTCCCACGCAACACCACTAACAGAGCCGGGTACACAGCCCGCGCAGTGGATTATAACTCAAGCAAACATGGAAACGAAAGGAGTGGATTATGACTCAAGCAACCAATGGCAAACTGTCTTCGTCGCTGGTGGAACTGGAGGAGCAGCAAGTCGAGATGCTGGTCTCCCAGCAACTCGCCGCCGGCGTGCCGCCGCTGACCATCCTGGACGAAATGCACCGGGGCATGAGTGAGATCGGCGAGCGTTTCGGCGCAGGGACATACTTTCTCACGGACATGATCATGGGAGCGGAGATCTTCCGCAAGGCAATGGAGCAGATCGAGCCGCGCCTGAGCGAGGAGGCCGGCGGCGAGGTGGGCGAGGTGGTCTTCGCCACCGTCAAGGGCGACATCCACGATATCGGCAAGAACATCGTCGTGGCCATGCTGCGCGGCGCCGGGTTCCGCGTCCACGACCTGGGCGTGGACGTGCCGCCGGAGCGCATCGTCGAGAAACTCGAAGAGACCGGCGCCCCGCTTCTGGGGCTGTCGGGGCTGATCACCACCGCCTTCGACAGCATGAAAGACACGGTTGAGGCTTTGACCCAAGCCGGCTTGCGCGACAAGGTGAAGGTCATGATCGGCGGCGGCTTGGTGAACGAAGAGGTGCGGGTTTACTCAGGGGCTGACGCCTGTGGCAAGGACGTCAACCAGGCAGTTGCCCTGTGCCGCAAGTTCATGGAGGTGCAGAAATGAAACGCGAAACCATGACGCCCAAGGAGAGACTGGAAGCCGCGATCAACCTGCAGGAACCCGACCGCGTGCCGGTCTGTCCCATGATCAATTGGGTCGCCGCCCGTCACGCAGGGATAACCATGCAGGAGTTCATCGAGAACCCCGAGGCGAACATGGCTGCCCAACACAAGCTGTTCGATGATCTGGGCGGCTGGGACGGAACGATGGCGATGGGGGCAGTTGACCCCTTGTCTCCTGCCTTTGTATTACCCCTCAGAGTGAAGTTGCCCGGAAAAGAGTTGCCCCCCGACTCCATCTGGCAGTACGACGAGACAGAGGTGATGACCGTTGAAGACTACGACATCATCATCAAGAAGGGGTGGAATAACTTCCTCTTCAACCATCTAATGCCGCGCATTCGTCCTGAAATCAGTGCCAACATCTTCGGAAAACTAAAACTCTACTCCAAACTGCTGGGGGTGTTCCGCAGCATACAGAAGGATATCCGGTACTATGAGAAGCGAGGTGTGCCGGCCATGATGGGAGGAGGTAGTTCGATACCCTTCGACGTGTTCTCGATGGGCCGCTCGATGAGGCAGTTCAC
>Ga0163200_1000321_pt1 | contig 21343 bp, 21 predicted proteins | sample PL_2010_200m_FD_113535 | JGI IMG/M metagenome (GOLD analysis project Ga0163200, IMG submission 113535) | Freshwater microbial communities from Powell Lake, British Columbia, Canada to study Microbial Dark Matter (Phase II) - PL_2010_200m | ecosystem: Environmental > Aquatic > Freshwater > Lake ... | reverse complement strand
TACTTCTTGCGCAGGCCCATCAGGGCGGGCATTTCCGACTCGGCGATGATGATCTCGCGGCGGCCCCAGTCGGCCAGGGAAATGTCGGCGACCTTGTAGTCGTTGAAATCGGCAGGCGTCATGACAGCGCTCATGCGATGAGTCTCCATTCGTGGCTAGTGCGAATGGGCGCCGTTGATGCGTTCTAGACAAACGCCCCGGTCGAGCCTGACAGGTGTTGACCTGCTGCAGCGCCCCTCGACTGGGTGGCGGGCACGGCCGAAGCGGAGTCGGCCGGGAAAAACGGGCTGAGTATAGCCGCAGCCCGCGGCATTCCCAAGCGCAGCCGCACGAACTCCGTCGCTTGCGGCGGGGTCACACCAGCAGGTTCGAACGGATTGCGCCGCGGTAAGCGGCGCCAGGAGTTTGCCGATGAAGCGGTTTTCGCCTTTGCTCTGTGCTGGCCTGCTTGTCTCCCTCAGCCTGCCCGCTGCGGCGCAGTCCTGCTACGTTCACAGCGAGACGTCGGGCGCGGTGCCGGCGCCCGTGGTCACGGAGAAGTGTTTCGAGTTCCAGGGCATCGACGCTGGCGATTCGATGCGCTGGGTCTGCAGCGATACCATGGCGGTAGGCAACTCTCGCCGCGAGCTGCGCGACAGCTGCCCGGGCGAATACTTCGGCGTGTGCTCGGCGCCGATGACGCCCGAAACCCTGGCCAACGAACAGTCCGCCGGCTCGCAGGCCAAGCAAGAGACCTGGCCGACGCAGGTGCCGCAGGACGCGCGGATCGTCACCTATCACTACCACGCCAGCGATCGTGCCCAGGCCAAGATCGACTGCGAGCGTGCCGGCGGCCAATGGTCGCGCTGAAGCAGCCCTGCTGCATTTGTCCGCGTTGACCCAAGTGGGGATAATCGCCGGCCTTGCTTTCCGCACAGGGTGAACCATGAAGTCGAGACTGTTGTGTCTGTCCGTGATCCTCGCTGCGATCGGCATGGCTGGCTGTGATCGCATCGATCCGAATTCCCCGCTCGGCAAGCGCAAGGCGATCTACCAGCAGATGCTGGACATCAAGGAGGACCTCGGCGGCATGTTGCGCGGGCGGCTGGCCTTCGACGGGCAGAAGTTCGCCGCGGGCGCCGCCAAGCTGGACGAGTTGTCTCGCCAACCCTGGCAGCATTACCCACAGGTCAAGGAAGAGCAGAGCGACGCGCGCGACGAGGTCTGGCAGAAGCAGGAGCGCTTCCACGAGCTGGCGCGGGCGCTGGAGCAGCAGACCGCGGCGCTGGTGGCGGTGACCACCCGTAAGCCGGTCACGGCGCAGGGCGTCGCGCCGGCTTTCCAGCAGGTCGAAGACGCCTGCGAAGCCTGCCACCAGGAATTCCGCATCTACTGATCGCGGGCGGGCGCCTGCAGGGCGCGCCGAGCCTGGTCCAGCCGCCGCTTGCTGCTCTCGATGCGCCTGGCATCGCCGCCGGCCAGGGCATCGCGCAGCTCGGCTTCCCGGCGTGCCACCTGGCGCGCGGCGCCGTGCTCCAGCGCGCGTTCGCCCTGCAGTCTCACTAACCCGCGGCACTGCTCGTTGAGCTGCAGCAGCTGGTCCTGCAGCGCTGACTGACGCACCTGATCGCCCTGCAGACGTGCCTCTTGCAACGCATTGCCGAGCCGCTCGCGCTGCTCGGTGCAGTGCGCTTCGGGCAACTCCGCAGCGCTTGTGGCAAGGCTGCTGACGAGCAGCGCAGCTGCGGTCAGGAACCGATAGGACATGGTATGGCGCTCTGGCAGTGGGCACCCTGTTATCGACTGCCCGCAGCGGCCGAAAGTGCCTCGCCGCCGGGCGTGTCGAAGCCGGCGATGCCCTGGGCCTGCAGATAGCGGCCCAGCGCCTGGGTCGCCGGATCGCCGAAATAGCGGTGCAGTGCCCGCGCGCGGCCTGGGCCGATGCCCTGGCGTCGCTGCCACTGCGCTTCGCTGAGGCCGGCCAGGCGCGCCCAGTTGTCGCCGGCTTGCGCTGTAGCTCCGGGCGGGGCGCCGAGGGCGCTCAGCCAATGGGCGAACTCCTGTCGGCGCGTCGTGGCAAAGGCAGCGGCCAGGGCCTCGGCGCGCGCCGCGCCGATACCCGGTACCTGGCGCAGGCGGGGCTCGTCGAACTCCAGCCAGGCGAGCAGATGCGCAAGCAGGCCGGCATCCATCAGCATCCGCCAGGTTCCGCGCGAGACGCCGCGCATTGCCAGCGCGCGGTCGCCGGAGAGCCAGGTCAGGCGGGCCAGAAATTGCTGCTCGCAGCCTTTCGACGGTTGCAGGCAGCTAAGCAGGTGATAACGCGCCGGGTCCGGCGCGTGAATCGCGCTGCGCAAGGGGCTGCGGCTGACCACGCCGTCGACGCGGGGAATGCTCAACCCGGCCAGAGTCAGCGCGATCTGGTCGCCGGGACGGATGTCGAGCGTCTGCCAGCGCTCGAGTGAACCCAGGCTCACCCGGCCGATACGCCGGTCGTCGAGCTGCACCGGCTCGAGCTGCAGCAGGGGTGTGATGCGGCCCGTGCGGCCGATACGGAATTCGAGGGTGCGCACGGTCGCCAGTGCCGAGCGCAGCGGGTACTTCCAGGCCGCCGCCCACGCTGGCGGTTCGGCGCGCCAGCGCGCGGCCGGCGGGCGTTGCGCCTGGCGCAGGACGACGCCATCGGTAGCAAAGGGCAGCGCCTGGCGGTACCAGCGCTGGCGCCATTCGCGCGCCTCGGCAAGGGTCGCCAGCGGCTGGGTCAGGTCCTTGCTCTGGCCGAAGCCCAGCGCCTCGAGCTGCGCCAGCCGCGCCGGCATGCTGGTGGGGCCGCCGGGCCAGTCCCAGACGAACAGGCCGATGCGTTCACCGACCTGTGGCTCGATTCGCTGGCGGCGCAGGGCGCCGGCGACCAGGCTGCGCGCATTGGCGCTGCCGTGTTCGGCCTGGATGTGGCCGTCGAGCCGCCAGTAGAGCTCGCCCTGCAGGATCAGCTCGCCCTGGCTCGGCAGGCGCCTGGCCAGCGCCGGGATCAGTCGGGCGTGGCGAGTCCAGTCCTGGCCGCTGCGTCCGTCGCCGCGGCTGATCAGGCGCTGCAGGACGCCATCGCGATAGACCAGCGTCACGGCCACGCCGTCGACCTTGGGCTGGATCCATAAGTCCTTGCGGGTGCGCATCCAGTCGGCCACTGCGCGTTCGTCGGCGAGTTTGTTCAAGCCTGTCTGGGCCACCGGATGCACCAGCGGGCCGCCGGCGGTGGCCAGGGCGTCGGGCGAGGCGATGGGGCCTGGAAAACAACGTTGCCAGCTGTCCAGCCGAGCGCGCGCCTGGTCGTAGAGTTCGTCGTCGATGAGCGCGACGCCGCGGCGATGATAGGCGTCGTCCCACTCGGCAATCCGCGCGGCGAACGTGGTGATCTCCCGCTCGGCGCGTTCGGCCGACCACTGAGGGCAGGCGAGTGCGAAGGGTGAGGCGGCGAACAGGAGCGCCGCGATGAAGAGACGTGGCATGGCGAGCATCCTTGCTCCGAACTGACCGGCCCATTTTCGCCCGCCGGGGGCGGTCGCGCCGTGCGTCAGCGCATGTTGAACAGTTCCTGATGGAAGTCCTGCGGCGACAGGCCGCGGGCGATCAGATCGTCACGCAGGCTCTGGCCGAAGCTTGCCGGCCCGCAGAACCAGACATCGGCATTCTTCCAGGAAGGCGCCATTTGCCGCAGGCGTTCAGGCGTCAGGCGCCCGTCCTGCCTGGAGACCATCAGGTGCAGGCGCACGCGGGCCTGTTCGGCCAGTTGGCGAATGCGCTCGATGAAGGCCTGATCCGGTTCGCTGGTGCAATAGAACAGCTCGACGTTGCTGCCCCCGCCGGTCAGCGCCAATGCCTGCAGGCGGCCGATGAACGGCGCGATGCCGATACCGCCGGCGACCCAGATCTGCTCGTTGCGCCGCCCGCGGAAATCGAAGCAGCCATAGGGCCCCTCCACGGTCACGGCATCGTCTTGCTGCAGGCGCTGCGGCAGGCTGCGGGTGTAATCGCCGATGCCCTTGATGGCAAAGGTGAGCTTGCCGTCGTTGCGCCAGGCCGAGGAAATGCTGAACGGGTGTGGGCCTTCGGCCGGATCGAAGGTGACAAAGGCGAACTGGCCGGCCTTGTGCCCGGGCCATGCGCCCTCCAGGCCGATATCGACCTGCAGCACGCGGTTGTCCTTGTGGTAGGTGAGCTGTTCGATGCGTCCGACCACCTTGTGCTTGTGCCCGACCTGGCGCGACAGCGACAGGACCGCGGCCCAGCTGCCGGCTGCCAGCAGCAGGCCCATGACCAGGCCGAGCGGGGTACGCCAGTAGGCGAACGGCATCAGCACCACGGAATGGAAGACCAGCAGCAGATAGAGCGCCGCCAGCCAGCGGTGAGTCTTGAAGAACCAGCGGTAGGGGAAGCGTTTGATCAAAGCCAGCACGATCAGCAGGGCCGCCCCATAGAAGGCCCATTCGCCGATCGTTTCGGCCAGCCCGCGCTGGCTTTGCAGCAGGCCGGCCAGGCCTTCCTGGGCTTGCCGGGCGCCGCGCCGCGCCGGACGCTCCAGCCAGCCGAAGCCGACCAGCCACTTGGGGATCTGTGCCCAGCCCCAGTGGATCACCGCCAGCACCAGGCTGGCGATGCCCAGCCATTTGTGCAGGCGGTAGGTCTTGTCGAGCCCGTCGAACAGCGGCTCCATGCGCACCGGGCGTGCGGCGAGGAAGATCGCCACGCTCATTGCCCCCATCACCAGTACGCCGCTGAAATGAACCATGGTCGAGCGCAAGGGCCAGAACTTGAGCGGCTCGATCAGCAGGTCATCGGCCATCAGCCAGAGCGCGACCAGCGCGGCGAACAGCCCGATAAAGGTCAGTTTGATGGGTTTCATCGCGCCTCCTCGCGCAAGGTTCCATACGGCTCATGCGCAAGCATGCGCCTCCGGTGACATACCGATATGACCGGCGTCAGGTTCTTCCCGGTTCAGCGGGACAGGCCCTGGGTCGCGGTTTTTTTCTACAATCGGCCCCTGGCCCCTTTCGGAGCGAAGAGCCCGTGCAATCCGTGATATCCATCCAGCAGCTCACCAAGACCTATGCCTCCGGGCACCCGGCGCTCAAACGCATCGACCTCGAAATCCACAAGGGCGAGATCTTTGCGCTGCTCGGCCCCAACGGTGCCGGCAAGACCACGCTGATCAGCATCATCTGCGGCATCGTCAACCCGGGCGGCGGGCGCGTGCTGGTCGACGGCCACGACATCGTTCGTGAATACCGGGCTTCGCGCTCGAAGATCGGGCTCGTGCCCCAGGAGCTGTACAACGAGGGCTTCGAAAGCGTCTGGGCCACCGTGCGCTTTTCCCGCGGGCTGTTCGGCAAGGCGCCAGATGATGCCTATATCGAGAAGCTCTTGCGAGACCTGTCGCTATGGGACAAGCGCGACGCGCGCATTCTCGATCTGTCCGGTGGCATGAAGCGCCGCGTGATGATCGCCAAGGCGCTCTCGCACGAACCCACGATCCTGTTTCTCGACGAGCCGACCGCCGGCGTCGACGTCGAGCTGCGCCGCGACATGTGGGAGATGGTCCGCGGCCTGCGCGAGCGTGGCGTGACCATCATCCTCACCACCCACTACATCGAAGAGGCCGAGGAAATGGCCGATCGCATCGGGGTGATCAACCGCGGCGAGATCATTCTCGTCGAGGACAAGGCGGTGCTGATGCACAAGCTCGGCAAGAAGCAGCTGACGCTGATTCTGCAGCGACCGCTGGAGCGCGTTCCGGAGGCGCTTGCGGCCTACCGCCTGGAGCTCTCGGCCGACGGCACGCAGCTGGTCTATACCTTCGATGCCCAGCATGAACACACCGGGATTGCCGAACTGTTGCGGCGCCTCGACGAGCACGGCATCGACTTCAAGGACCTGCAGTCGAGCCAGAGCTCGCTGGAGGAAATCTTCGTCAGTCTGGTCAAGGGCAGCCGCACATGAATGTCTACGCGATTCGCGCCATCTATCTGTTCGAGCTGGCACGCACCTGGCGCACCCTGCTGCAGAGCATCGCCACGCCGGTCATTTCCACGTCGCTGTACTTCGTGGTGTTCGGCTCGGCGATCGGCGCGCGGATGGAAGCCATGCACGGCATCCCCTACGGTGCCTTCATCATTCCCGGCCTGGTGATGATGGCGCTGCTCACCGAGAGCGTCTCCAATGCCTCGTTCGGCATCTACATGCCGCGCTATTCGGGCACCATCTACGAGGTGCTCTCGGCGCCGGTTTCCTACGTCGAGATCGTCATCGGCTATGTCGGCGCCGCGGCGACCAAGTCGCTGATCCTCGGCGTGATCATCCTCATCACCGCGCGGTTGTTCGTCGATTACGAGATCCAGCATCCGCTGATGATGGCGCTGTTCCTGGTCCTGACCGCCGTCACCTTCTGCCTGTTCGGCTTCATCATCGGCGTCTGGGCCGATGGCTGGGAAAAGCTGCAGATCGTCCCGGCGCTGATCGTCACGCCGCTGGCCTTTCTCGGTGGCAGCTTCTATTCGATCGAGATGCTGCCGCCGCTGTGGCAGAAGATCACCCTGTTCAACCCGGTGGTGTACCTGATCAGCGGCTTCCGCTGGAGCTTCTACGGCGTCTCGGACATCGACGTCGGCGTCAGCCTGGCGATGATCCTCGGCTTTCTCGCCGCCTGCCTGCTGGCGGTATGGTGGATCTTCCGGACCGGCTACCGGCTGAAGAGCTGATACGAGCCGATCTCATTCCCACCCGCATCGCAGGTAGTATGGCGGTGCATCATTCATTTCGAGGCAAGCATGAAATTCGTTCCTTCTCTCGCCGTTCTGGCCGTTCTCAGCCTGGCGGCCGGTTCCGCCGCCGCCTTCAACCTCGGCGAGGCCGCCCGGGCGGTGTCGGGCATCACCGGCAACGGCACCACCCAGAGCACGTCGCAGACCCAGGCACTCGGCCTGATCGGCCAGCTCGACGAACTGGGTGTCACGCCCGCCCAGGCGCTCGGTGGCAGCGGTGCGCTGCTGCAATTGGCCAAGCAGCAGCTGAGCAGCACCGACTACGCCCAGCTCGCCAAGTCCGTTCCCGGTATCGACAAGCTCACCGGCGACAGTGGGCTGGAGCGGCTTGGCCAACTGGGTGCACTGACCGGATTGCTGGGCAAGTCGGATACCCGCGTCGATGCACAGACCGCCGCCGCGGTGGACGACGTGCAGAGCCTGGCCGACGTCAACCAGGCGTTTTCCGCGCTGGGCATGGACGCCGGCATGGTCGGCCAGTTCGCGCCGATCCTGCTGCAGTACCTGGGCAGCCAGGGAGTGGGCGGTTCGCTGCTGCAGAGCATGGGCGGCATCTGGGGCGTCGGCGGCGCCTGATTCGCACCCGCCAGGATAAAGGAGCCCCGTCCGGCATTGCCGTCGGGGCTTTTTCATTCCGTCGTGCGCGTGCTACCAGGAGCCATAAGGGATGCCGTGCTTTTCGATATAGGCTCTGGAGGTTTCCGAGAGGGGACGGTGGCCTCCGTGGGAGGTTCCTTCATAGGGTCCCTTGGGCTCGATTTCCGCCTGTGCGCGCAGGACTTCGATGGGCCCGCCGCAGGTGCTCATGACCCAGCCCCTGACCACGCCGCCAGGGGCGAGGCCCAGCGCCAGGGCATGGCGGTATTCGCTGGTGCGGCAGGGCGGATCGAGGCGCTCGCTCATCAACTGCCGCGCGCGTTCGGGGATATCGACAATGACCCGGTAGGTCTGGGGCTCGGCCAGGGATTGCCAGCGGACGTAAATGCGTTTGGGCAGGTCGGCGCCGTTGACGTGGCGGCCTGCGCCCCAGCCTAGGCCTCTGCGCCAGCCAGCGGCGTTCCCGCTGCCATCGGACGGTCTGGCGATCGATACCGTGCCCCCGCCCATCCGATAGAAGAGGTTGCCATGTATATCCTCCACATCGGCGGTTTCCACCCAGACTTCCATATAGTCCGGGGCCAAGAAGCCCAGGCGCCAGTATTTGTAAGGCAGGCTGCCGGGGTTTCTCTCGGCGCCGGCGCAGCCGCCGAGCAGCAGAAGGAACAGGACAAACAGCGGTGCTCTCATCGCTTTTTCTCCCGGGGCCTGTCGGCATGGCGTCTCCGTCCGCGCTCGGCCGGGGCATTGACGAAGATCACATCGAGCACACTGCCGCCACGTCCGGCGGCGGCATTCCAGTTGGCCGACAGATGGACGTAGCGCTGGCGCAGCAGGCGTTCCTCTTCCATATCCAGCGCGCCGCTGCCGCTTCTGGCCCAGGCCAGCAGCTTGTCGCTGATAGGTACAAGCTCTGCGGGTAGAGAGAGTTTACTGTCTTGCTCGTCGATGAAGTCGAGCGGGACGCCTGCCTCCACCGCCAGCGCATGCATGACCCGCATATACACCCGCGAAAGATGTCCATAAACCCGGCGCTCCAGATAGGGCGCCGCCAGCACGTATTTCATCTGGTCACTACGCCCGCCGCTGAAGGGTGTGAAGTGTTCCCAGACGTCCGTTTCCAGCCGCGCGGTACGGTCCTGCGGGTCGAGCAGGTCGGCCTGGCGGGCATATTCGGTATCGCGTTGCGCCTGCTGGTAGGCCAGGGTGCTGAATGGGCTGGTCGCCCGGCTGACCCAGTTGCTGCGCGGGCGTATCGGGTAGAGCCGCTCGCTGTCCAGCGGCGGATAGCCGCCGCCCAGGTCCGAATGGGCGCCGGGCAGGACGATTTCCCAGTGCGGCGGGGCAACCTGGTTGAGGGCGAAATTGCGCCGGTATTCGTCGCGGGCGACCAGATGCACCACCTGGCGGGCCGCATCGGGCGCCAGATAAAGGTCGATACCGCCGTTGACGTTATCGCTGGGATCGCCCCAGTCGTCCCAGCCGCCGAGGGCGGCCACGGTATCGAACAGGCCGATGAAGTTGATGACGACGTCGTCCCGCCAGTCGAAGCCGGATACCAGGCCGAGCTTGCCCGCGCGGCGCAATGTGCCCAATGGTCCCCGCTCGCGCAGGAGGATCTGATTGGCGAAATGCCGGGCCGCCGCCGCGCCGCGGCTGAAACCGAAGAGATCCAGTTCCAGCTTGGCCGGAGTGGAGCCGGGGTTTTCCTCTTCGAAACTGTCCAGGGCTTGTGCGAGAAGCGTCAGGCCTTCGTCGACCTTGGCCAGCACCCCCGTCGCGCCGCGACCGAAGGCCTGGCCGGGAAAGCGGGTGTCCGGCTTGCCGGTGGTCGTACCGACACCCGTGACATAGACGCGGAAAATGCTGGGATTTCCTGCTTCCTTGGGTACCGGTTCGTCGCGGTACAACTCATACAACCGCCAGATATTGCTCACATCGTTGGCATAGCTGCTGTCCGGGTCGAGATGATGCGCTTCGCAGCGCTGGACCATGGCCAGGGCCTCCTGCTCGCCGAGGCCGAGCGCGGGTGCGCGGCACTGGGCGCCGATGGCGCTGTTGGCGGCATTGTTGCCGGTGCCGTCGAAGAACACGCCGATGCGCAGGGTGACGGCCTGGCGGCTGCCCAGCTCTTCCTCCTCGTCTTCCTCTTCCAGCCCGTACGGCGCGGGATCGCCGGGCTCCTGCTGCCAGGCGCGGGCATTGGGCGACGCTGGTCGTTGCGGCAGTTCCGGCGCGGCGGGCGCCCGTGCCACAGGCGCGCCGTCGAGGTTCAGCGGCTCGGGCGGCACGAAGGGCGCCGGGGTGTGCGAGGTGCCGATGATGACGGTGCCCGAGCCGCCGATCACCACGCTGCCGTGGTCGCCGAGGCTGCCCAGGGTGGCGGCTGGTTTGCCATTGATCAGCACATTGGGAACGAGATTGCTCGACAGGGTGCTGCCGCAGCCGGTGCTGTCGCCAGCGCGGGCGGCGGGTAGGCCGTCGAAGAAAACATCGGGCGAGCCGCTCGCGATGGGGTTGTTCCCATGCCCGGTCTTCGGGCAGCTGCTGGAATCGCCCAGGCGGGCGGCGGGTTTGCCGGACATGACCAATTTCCTTATCGGTATGCGAGGCGGCACCTTGCCTAAACAGGCGCGTGGTTCGCAAGCGGGCTGCCGGTTTTCAAGAGCTGGTTCGCAATCGCCCGTGTTCATGGGCGGCGGATGAACCGTCGTGGCGCGACAAGGCCTCGCCCGGTTGGCGCAGGCGGAAACTGTGGTGCGCCTCAAGCGACAAGGCAAAGCGGAGTCAGGGTGGATGTGAAAGCGACATCCACCCTAGGTTCGCCGGCGGATACGGTTAAGCCTTGACGCGGGTAATCCGCGTGACACCCTTGATGGTGCGCAGCTTCTTGATCACGCGTGCCAGATGCACGCGGTCGTGCACGCTGACCACCAGCTGCACGACGCTGATGCGGCCATCGCGCTCGTCCATGCCGATCTTCTCGATATTGCCGTCGGCGGCATTGACGCTGCCGGCGAGCAGGGCGATGAGGCCGCGCTGGTGTTCGAGCTCGATGCGCAATTCGACGTTGAATTCGCCGGTGACGTCCTTCGACCAGGACAGCTGGATGCACTTGTCCGGGTTGTGGCGAACCTCGCTGATGTTCCGGCAGCTCTCCTGATGCACCACCATGCCCTTGCCGGCCGACAGGTGACCGACGATCGGGTCGCCCGGAATCGGAGTGCAGCACTTGGCATAACTGAGGACCAGGCCCTCGGTGCCACGGATTGCCAGCGGGCCCTCGTCGGCCGGAGCCTGTTCGCCCTCGCTGGCAATCAGTCTGCGAGCGATGACGTAGGCCATGCGATTGCCCAGGCCGATGTCCTCGAGCAGGTCGTCCATCGAGTCGACCTGGTATTCGGCGACGGTCTGGCGGATGCGCTCGGGGCCGATCTTCTCCAGGCTGGTCTCGAAGCCGGCGAGAACCTTGTTCAGCAGGCGTTCGCCGAGGTTCACCGACTCGGAGCGACGCTGCAGCTTGAGCGCATGGCGGATGTGGGTGCGAGCCTTGCCGGTGACGACGAAGTTCAGCCAGGCCGGGTTCGGCCGTGCGCCCGGAGCGGTGACGATTTCCACCGTCGAGCCGCTTTCCAGGGGTTGCGAGAGCGGCGCCAGGCGACGGTTGACGCGGCAGGCGATACAGGTGTTGCCAACGTCGGTGTGTACCGCATAGGCGAAGTCGACGGCGGTCGAGCCCTTGGGCATCTCCATGATGCGGCCCTTGGGAGTGAAGACATAGACCTCGTCCGGAAACAGGTCGATCTTCACGCTCTCGATGAATTCCAGCGAATTGCCGGCGCGCTGCTGCAGTTCCAGCACGCCCTTGACCCACTGCCGTGCCCGTGCGTGGGTGCCCTTGGGCGTTTCCTCGCCGTTGGATTTGTACAGCCAGTGCGCAGCGATCCCGTTGTTGGCCATCTCTTCCATTTCGCGGGTGCGGATCTGGATCTCGATGGGCACGCCATGCATGCCGAACAGGGTCGTGTGCAGGGACTGGTAGCCGTTGGCCTTGGGGATCGCGATGTAATCCTTGAAACGGCCGGGCAACGGCTTGTACAGGTTGTGCACGGCGCCGAGCACGCGGTAGCAGGTGTCCACCTTGTCGACGACGATGCGGAAGGCATAGACGTCCATGATCTCGTTGAACGCCCGGCGCTTGCCGCGCATTTTCTTGTAGATGCTGTAGAGGTGCTTTTCGCGGCCCATCACCTCGCCTTCGAGCCCTTCGCGCTCGAGGCAGTGGATCAGCGATTCCTCGATCTTCTCGACGATTTCGTTGCGATTGCCGCGCGCCCGGCGCACGGCAGCGCGGATGCGCTCGGAGCGCATCGGGTGCATCGCCTTGAAGCCCAGGTCTTCGAACTCCACGCGCATGGTATGCATGCCCAGGCGGTTGGCGATCGGGGCGTAGATTTCCAGCGTTTCCTTGGCGATACGGCGACGCTTCTCCCCGGCCAGTACCTCGAGGGTGCGCATGTTATGCAGACGGTCGGCGAGCTTGACCAGGATGACGCGAATGTCGCGGGCCATGGCCATGGCCATCTTCTGGAAGTTTTCCGCCTGCGCTTCGGCCTTGGACTGGAAGTCCATCTGGGTCAGCTTGCTGACGCCGTCGACCAGTTCGGCGACGGTTTCGCCGAACTGCGCAACCAGGGCTTCCTTGGGAATGCCGGTATCCTCGATCACGTCATGCAGCATCGCGGCCATCAGGCTCTGATGATCCATGTGCATGTCGGCGAGGATGTTGGCGACTGCCAGCGGATGCGTGACGTAGGCTTCGCCACTGCGCCGACGCTGGCCGTCATGGGCCTGCTCGGCATAGAAATAGGCGCGGCGGACCAGGTTGACCTGGTCCGGGCCGAGGTAGGTCGACAGGCGATCAGCCAGGGCGTCTATGGCTGGCAAGGCGTTGCTCCTTGCCGGCAGGCTTCGAGTGATGCAGCTCGACGTCGACCGGGCATTGATCAGATGGTCTCGTTCGGCTCTTCCTCGTATTGGACGAAGAGCGGTTCTTCATCAACGATCTCGTCCTGGGCGATCACGTCGTAATCGACCAGGCCCGAGGCGATTTCGCGCAGGGCGACGACGGTCGGCTTGTCATTTTCCCAGCCTACCTTCGGCTCCTTGCCGCCGGTGGCCAGCTGGCGCGCGCGCTTGGTGGCCAGCATGACCAGCTCGAAGCGGTTCTCGACGTTGTCCAGGCAATCTTCAACGGTAACGCGTGCCATGGTGTTCCTCGTGATCAATAGCGATAAGGCATGCCCGTGCGGGCGAGCGGACGGAATAGTCTAAAAAATCACCAGCTTTTAGGGAAGCGGCAAAAGCGGGCCGAGGCTGCCGTGCCCGGTCAGGCTAACAGCTGCTCGAGCAACTGGCGATAGCGCTGCTGCTGGCTTTGCTGGTGCAGGCGGTTGGCGCGAAAGATCGACTGCAGGTCGCTCAGCGCGTGGCTGAAGTCGTCGTTGATCACCAGGTAGTCGTATTCGACGTAGTGACTCATTTCGCTGACCGCCTCGCGCATGCGCCGCTCGATGATCTCCTCGCTGTCCTGGCCGCGGTTGTTCAGGCGCTGACGCAATGCTTCCTGGGTCGGCGGGAGAATGAAGATCGATTTGGCCTGCGGCATCAGCTTGCGCACCTGCTGGGCGCCTTGCCAGTCGATTTCGAGAATCAGGTCGAAACCCTCGGCCAGGGTCTGCTCCAGACAGCGCTGCGAGGTGCCGTACAGGTTGCCGAAGACTTCGGCATGCTCGAGAAACTCATCCTGCGCCAGGCGCTCGAGGAACTCCTCGCGACTGACGAAGTGGTAGTTCACCCCGTCCACTTCGCCCGGGCGCATTGCGCGCGTGGTGTGCGAGACCGAGACGCGGACCTGCGGCTGGGCGTCGATCAGCGCCTTGACCAGGCTGGTCTTGCCGGCGCCGGAAGGTGCGGAAATGATGTAGAGCGTACCGGTGGTGGCGGGCATGACGGGTTCCTGCGAAAGCGGCGGTTGAATCGGATCAGGGTTGTCGGGCTATTCGATGTTCTGGACTTGCTCGCGCATCTGCTCGATGAGGACCTTCAGGTTGACCGCCGCCTGGGTACTGCGTGGGTCGAAGGCTTTCGAGCCGAGCGTGTTGGCCTCGCGGTTGAGCTCCTGCATCAGGAAATCCAGTCGCCGCCCGGCCGCGCCACCGGCACCGAGCACCCGCTTGACCTCGCCGACATGAGTGCTGAGACGGTCGAGTTCCTCGGCAACATCGCTCTTCTGCGCGAGCAGGACCATCTCTTGCTCCAGGCGCTGGGGGTCGATCTCCAGCTGCATTTCGCTGCAGCGATCAAGAATCTTCTGCCGTTGCGCAGCCAACATCTGCGGCACTTGCTCGCGCAAGGTGGCGACCTGTTCGAGGATGCCTTCGAGGCGCTCGTCGATCAGTCGGGCGAGTTCCTCGCCTTCGCGCTGGCGGCCCTGGCGAAGTTGCCCGAGCGCCATGTGGAAGAGCTTCAGTGCGCTCTGGTTGAGCGCCTGGGGATCCGCGGATTCGGCGACGAGCACGCCCGGCCAGGCGAGCACGTCGAGCGGTGAGATCGGTGCGGACTGGTCGATCAGCTCGGCCACCGACTGGGCGGCCTCGATCAGTTGGCGGGCGCGCTCGGTATCGACCTGCAGCCCGCTGCCGGCTTTCTCCTCGGCAAAGCGCAGGGTGCATTCGACCTTGCCGCGCGACAGCCCTTTGCGCAGAGCGTCGCGCACGGGGCCTTCGAGATCACGAAACGCCTCGGGCAGACGCAGGTGTGGCTCCAGGTAGCGATGGTTGACCGAGCGGATTTCCCAGCTGAGGGTGCCGTGGGGGCCGGCCTGCTCGCTGCGGGCGAATGCCGTCATGCTGTGGACCATCGGTTGCCTCTCGTAGCCGGTTGCGAAAAGCAGGCGATTGTAAAGGAAAATGGCGCGCTGCGTGGTCGTCGCGCCGGGCGGGCAGTCGTTTTTCCGGGCCAGGCTTCTATAATGGCGGCCAATACCCCAGACCAGACAGGATTATTCCATGAAGCGTCCCAGTGGCCGTGCTGCAGATCAGCTGCGCTCGATCAGCATCACCCGCAACTACACCAAGCATGCCGAAGGCTCTGTCCTGGTTGAATTCGGTGACACCCGGGTCATCTGTACCTGCAGCGTCGAGTCGGGCGTGCCGCGCTTTCTCAAGGGTCAGGGGCAGGGTTGGCTGACCGCGGAATACGGCATGCTGCCGCGGGCTACCGGCGAGCGCAATCAGCGCGAGGCCAGTCGAGGCAAACAGGGCGGCCGCACCCTGGAAATCCAGCGCCTGATCGGGCGCTCGCTGCGGGCGGCGCTGGACATGAGCAAGCTCGGTGAGAACACCTTGTTCATCGATTGCGACGTGATCCAGGCCGACGGTGGCACTCGCACGGCATCGATCACCGGCGCGATGGTGGCGCTGGTCGATGCCCTGGCATTGATGAAGAAGCGCGGTGCGCTCAAGGGAGGCGATCCGGTCAAGCAGATGGTGGCGGCCGTCTCGGTCGGTATCTACCAGGGGCAGCCGGTGCTCGATCTGGACTATCTCGAAGACTCGGCTGCCGAGACCGACCTGAACGTGGTGATGACCGATGCCGGTGGTTTCATCGAGGTTCAGGGCACTGCCGAAGGTGCCGCGTTCCAGCCGCACGAGCTCAACGCCATGCTGGAGCTGGCCCAGAGCGGCATGCGCGAGTTGTTCGAAGTGCAGCGCCTGGCGCTGAGCGTCTGAGGTCATTGCCATGAGCGACCAGCCACCGGTCCCAGTGCCCAGTCGTGAGGCGCGGCAGTGGGCGATGCTCTGTCACTACGCAGCGTTCTTCTGGTTTCTGGCGCCGATGATCGGCAACGTCGTCGGGCCGCTGCTGGTCTGGCAACTGAAGAAGGATCTCGATCCCTTCGTCGATCAGCAGGGCAAGGAGGCGCTGAATTTCCAGATCACCTTCAGCATCCTGATGATGATTTGCGGCGTGCTCGCATGGATCATCATCGGCTTTCCGCTGATGGTGCTGGTCAGTGTGGTGGCGCTGGTGCTGGTGATCATCGCCGGCATTCGCGCCAACGAAGGCAAGCCCTATCGCTATCCGTTCTGCTGGCGGCTGGTGAAATAGCCGGTTGCCGCGCGTGGTAGAGACCGCGCGCCATGCGCGCGGTCTGCATCAGAGGCTCAGCGTCCAGTCGTAATCGACGATCACCGGAGCATGCTGAGAAAAGCGCGGTTGGCGCGGAAGGCGGGCGCTACGGACGAAACGGCGCAGCCCGGGCGTGAGGATCTGATAGTCGAAGCGCCAGCCGAGGTTGAGCATCTCGGCCTGCTCGGTATCGGGCCACCAGCTGAAAAGATCGCCCTCGCGATTCACTTCACGCAGTGCATCGACATAGCCCATGGTGCCAAACACTTCGTCCAGCCAGGCGCGTTCCGGCGCGAGGAAACCGGGGCTCTGCTGGCAATCACGCCAGTTCTTCACATCGAGCTTCTGGTGCGCGACGTAGAGCGAGCCGCAGTACAGGTATTCACGGCGCTTGCGGCGCTGCTTGTCCAGGTAATGGGCGAAGTCATCCATGAACTTGAATTTCTGGTTCAGGCTGGCGTCGCCACTCTGGCCCGAAGGCAGCAGCAGGCTGGCGATGCTGACCTTGTCGAAATCGGCCTGCAGGTAACGGCCGTAGCGGTCGGCCATTTCGAAGCCGAGCCCAGTGATGACGGCCTTCGGCTGCAGTCGCGAATACAGCGCGACGCCTCCCTGTTCGGGGATTTCGGCATCGCATGAGTAGAGGAAGTAACCGTCGAGCTGGTAGGCCGGGTCGTCGAGTTCCACAACGGAGGCGCGGGTATCCTGCAGACAGATGACATCGGCATTCTGCGCCTGCAGCCAGCTGAGCAAGCCTCGCTGAGCTGCGGCTTGAATGCCATTCACATTGACGCTGATGATCCGCATAAATGGCCCCTAAAAACACGTGCGTGTATGATAACCCAACCTTTTCGCAATTAGCTAAACCGCTGTTTTCGGGGCTTTTCCTACATGCAGGCGTACCAGCGCGAGTTCATCAGTTTTGCCATCGAGCGTGGGGTACTGCGCTTCGGTCAGTTCACGCTCAAGTCCGGGCGAACCAGCCCCTACTTCTTCAATGCCGGTCTGTTCAATAGCGGTAAGGCCCTGGCTCAGCTTGGAAAGTTCTACGCTGCGGCGGTTGCCGACAGTGGCATCGATTTCGACGTCATCTTCGGGCCTGCCTACAAAGGCATTCCGCTGGCGGCGGCGACAGCGATTGCCCTGGCCGAGCACCATCAGCTTGATCTGCCGTGGTGCTTCAATCGCAAGGAAGCCAAGGATCATGGCGAGGGCGGTACGCTGGTCGGCGCGCCACTCAACGGGCGCGTGCTGATCATTGACGACGTGATCACCGCCGGCACCGCGATCCGTGAGGTGATGCAGATCATTCATGGTCAGCGGGCGCAGGCTGCGGGGGTGGTGATCGCGCTGAACCGTCAGGAGCGTGGACAGGGCGAACTGTCGGCGATCCAGGAAGTCGAGCGCGACTACGCGATGCCGGTGATCAGTATTGTGTCGCTGTCGCAAGTCCTGGAATATCTCGCCGGCGATAATCAGCTCAAACAGCACCTGCCCGCGGTCGAGGCCTATCGCGAGCAATACGGAATCTGACTCTGCAGGACTCCACTTCCCATGCCGACATCGCGCGCCCTGCTTGCTCTGCTTTCAGCGGTTATCTTGATGGCGGCGAACCATGCCTGCGCCGAGCTGTACCGCTATACGAACGAGCGCGGAGTGGTGGTGCTCGATCGTCAGGGTGTGCCGCCGCAGCATGTCGCGCGCGGCTATGAGGTGCTGAATGAGCAAGGGCGGGTGATCCAGGTCGTGCCACCGGCACCGACCGCGGCGCAACGCCAGCGCTTGCTCGAAGAGCGACAGCGCGCCGAGGCCGATGCCCGGCTGTTGCGGCTGTATGCCAGCGTCGAGGATGTAGAGCGGGCCAAGGCGCGCAAGCTGGCCGAGCTCGAGAGCGTCATCGGCATCGCGCGCGGCAACCTGCAGTCGCTGCGTTCGCAGCACGCCAGCCTTCGCCAGCAGGCTGCCAATCATGAGCGCTCGGGGCGCCGCGTGCCGGAGAACCTGCTGGCGCAGATCGCCAACCTCGAGCAGGAGCAGGCCGGCCTGCAGCGCGACCTGCAGCGCTACGAGGCCGCCCGGGCCGAGGCGGAAAGTGCCTTCAGTCAGGAACGCCAGCGCGTGGCCGAGCTGCTCGGCGATCGCTGAACGCGATTCTTGACCGCACGCAAGAACGGTTGGCCGCTAACAAACAAGCCGCTCTGGATCAATGCTTTTAAGGTATTGATGAGTATTCCCCGTTAGGTCTGTACCTTTCGCCGCGAATTTTTCGACGGTGAGTTTTCGCATGAAAGATAGCGACCTAAGCAGTTATCCGGAGCGGCATAAGCCGTACTCCGAGTTCGCGTCGCGCAGCGATTATCTGGAACACGAGCTGCAGATCATGGCCCCGCGGCGCTGGAAGCCGAACCTGCCCTGGCGCGATTACCGCTTCGAGGTCGAGGACTGGGTGCCTGCCATGGCGGCGACGATCGGCAAGATCGTCATGGTGGCAGCGGTGGTCGCGGCGTTTGCCGGTCCGCTCGGCTTGTCGAACGCGTTCGTCATCGAGAACGTCCGCTTCGAGATGCTGATCGCGGCGGTGCTGTTCGTGGTGCTGTTCTCCGGCTTTCTCAATCCGACCGCCAACCTGGCTGGGACGCACGGCCCGCTGATTCCCTTGATTCCGCTGATCGTCGCCTCCGGCGGTCATCCCATGGCGTTGGGGCTGATGGTCGGTGTGCTCGGCTTTGCGCTTGGCGTGGCGAAGGGCGGAAGCCTGCTGGCGCGCCTGACCAGTGACGGTGTGTGCGGAGGCCTGTTGCTCTATCTCGGCTTCATAGGGGTGACCTCGCAGATCCAGAAGCTGTTCGCCTGGGCCAACGGTTTCGACCTGGGTTACATCGCCTTTGTCGTGGTGCTTTCGACGATCGTCATGTATGCCTACCTTGAGCACATCCGCATGCGCTGGCTGGCGATCCCGCTGGGCGCCGTGCTGGCGGCGGTCATCGCCTTCGCGCTGGGCGCGCCGTTCGAGTTCTCTACCGAGCCAGGAATTCCCAACCTCAACCCGGCCTATTGGTGGGGCGAGAACAGCGGCTGGCAGCTCGGCCTTCCGGAATTGCACCACTTCGTTGCGGTGGCGCCCTTCGCCGTGCTCGCCGTGGCGATGTGGTCACCGGACTTCCTCGGTCATCGCGTGTTCCAGCAGCTCAACTATCCGCCGCGCACGGACAAGGTGCTGATGAACATCGACGACACCATGTGCGTCGCCGCGGCACGCCAGGCGGTGGGCACGGCGCTCGGTGGCGGCAACCTGGCGTCGTCCTGGGGCACCTACATGGTGCCGGCGGCGATCGCCAAGCGGCCGATTCCGGCAGGCGCGGTACTCACCGGTCTGCTCTGCATCGTGGCGGCGATTCTCGGCTATCCGATGGACCTCGCCATCTGGCCGCCGGTGCTTTCCGTGGCGCTGCTGGTCGGTGTGTACCTGCCGCTGCTGGAGGCAGGCATGCAGATGACCCGTGAGGGCAAGACCTCGCAGTCGGCAGCGATCGTGGTGTTCTCCTCGGCCCTGGTCAACCCGGTGTTCGGCTGGTCGCTGACGGTGCTGCTCGACAACCTCGGGCTGATCGGCGACAAGGAGCGCGGGCGGAGCCTGAGCCACATGCATCGCTGGGTGATTCCGTCGATCGTGTTCGTCCTGCTGTGCGCCGTGATGCTGGGTATCGGCATGTTCCCGGGAATACCGGCACTGTTCGAGTCGTTCCGCGTCCAGCACTGAGCGGCCGGCATGAAAAAGGGGAGCCTGTGGCTCCCCTTTTTTCGTCTCGGCGCCGGTCGCTCAGCCGGCCTTGTTGGTGATCAGCGTGCCGACACCCACGTCGGTGAAGATCTCCAGCAGTACCGCATTGGGAACGCGGCCGTCGATGATATGCGCGCTGGTCACGCCTCCCTGCACTGCATCGAGGGCGCAGCGGATCTTTGGCAGCATGCCGCCATAGATGGTGCCATCGGCGATCAAGGCATCGACCTGCTCGGTTGACAGGCCGGTGAGCACCTGGCCCTGCTTGTCCATCAGTCCGGCGATATTGGTCAGCAGCATCAGTTTCTCGGCCTTGAGTGCCTCGGCGACCTTGCCGGCGACAAGGTCGGCATTGATGTTGTAGGACTCGCCGTGCTCACCAACGCCGATCGGCGCGATCACCGGGATGAAGTTGCCCTTGACCAGCATCTCCAGCAGCTCGGTGTTCACCCCGGTCACCTCGCCGACATGACCGATGTCGATGATTTCCGGCTTGGTCATCTCTGGCGTCTGGCGCGTGGCCTTGAGCTTCTTCGCCCGGATCAGCCCGGCGTCCTTGCCGGTCAGGCCGATGGCGCTGCCACCGTGCTGGTTGATCAGGCTGACGATGCTCTTGTTGACCTGGCCACCGAGCACCATTTCGACCACATCCATCGTCTGGCTGTCGGTTACCCGCATGCCGTCGATGAAGTGACTTTCGATGTTCAGGCGCTTGAGCAGGTCGCCGATCTGCGGCCCGCCGCCGTGCACCACCACCGGATTGATCCCCACGGCCTTCATCAGCACCACGTCACGCGCGAAGCCGGTCTTGAGCTCCTCGCTTTCCATCGCGTTGCCGCCGTACTTGATGACCAGGGTCTTGCCGACGAAGCGGCGAATGTAGGGCAGCGCCTCGGAGAGTACCTTGGCGAATTGGGTGGCAGCTTCACGGCTGAGGGTCATGCAGGGCTCCGCAGATCAGAACGGCAGTTTCAGGTCGGGTGCAACGTTGAGCAGCTGAGCTCGGAATACGGTCTGGATGCGGCTGAGCTCTTCTTCGGTATCGGCCTCGAAGCGCAGCACCAGGACGGGTGTGGTGTTGGAGGCGCGAACCAGGCCCCAGCCCTTGGGATAGTCGACCCGCACACCATCGAGGGTGGTCAGGTTGGCCTCGCCCCACTGGGCATCGCGTTGCAGGGCGTCAATGATGGTGAATTTGCTTTCTTCTGTCACCGTGATGTTGATCTCCGGGGTGGAGACGTCGCACGGGAACGCCGCGAACACCTGCTCAGCGTCACGCTTGTCCAGGCTGAGGATTTCCAGCAGGCGGGCGGCGCTGTAAATGCCATCGTCGAAACCGAACCAGCGCTCCTTGAAGAAGATGTGTCCGCTCATCTCGCCGGCGAGCAAGGCGCCGGATTCCTTCATCTTCTTCTTGATCAACGAATGGCCGGTCTTGTACATCACCGGGCGGCCGCCGTAGCCGCTGATCAGCGGGGTCAGGCGGCGGGTGCACTTGACGTCGAAGATGATGTCGGCCCCGGGGTTGCGCGACACGACGTCCTTGGCGAACAGCATCAGCAGACGGTCGGGATAGATCAGCGTGCCAGCGTTGGTCACCACGCCGACGCGATCGCCGTCGCCGTCGAAGGCCAGGCCCAGGTCGGCTTTCTCGGCCTTCACCCGGGCGATCAGGTCGACCAGATTTTCCGGCTTGCCCGGGTCCGGGTGATGGTTGGGGAAGTTGCCGTCGACCTCGCAATACAGCGGGATGACCTTGCAGCCCAGTGCCTCGATCAGCCTGGGCGCGATGACGCCGGCGACGCCGTTGCCGCAGTCGACCACCACGCGAAGCGGCTTGGCCATGGCGATGTCGCCACGAATCTGTTCGAAATAGCGGTCGAGCACGTCGACCTGCTCGACCGAGCCGACGCCTTCGCTGAGGTCATTGTTCTCGATGCGCTGGCGCAGCACCTGGATCTGCTCATTGGCCAGG
>Ga0163200_1000320_pt1 | contig 21364 bp, 13 predicted proteins | sample PL_2010_200m_FD_113535 | JGI IMG/M metagenome (GOLD analysis project Ga0163200, IMG submission 113535) | Freshwater microbial communities from Powell Lake, British Columbia, Canada to study Microbial Dark Matter (Phase II) - PL_2010_200m | ecosystem: Environmental > Aquatic > Freshwater > Lake ... | reverse complement strand
GTAGTGGTCATTAAAAGTGCCAAGACTTATACACTCTGTACAGGTATTGTCACGATATCTAACGAAAAACGATACAGGAGGTCGTCATGGCCATCGCTTTGCCGGACACGCACCACGACTTCGGACAGACAGTCAGTACGCTGCGTGCACAGGTTGACGAACGGCTTGGCCAGTGGCTACCGCTAGCGCCCCCGCAAGATGCCATCGCCACCGCCATGCGCGAAGGCACCCTCGCGCCGGGCAAGCGTGTCCGCCCATTGCTGCTGCTATTGACCCTCAAGGATCTGCAGCAGGACGCGACGGCCTTCGATGCCGGCCTCGACCTGGCTTGCGCCCTGGAGATGGTGCACGCCGCCTCACTGTTTCTTGATGACATGCCGTGCATGGACAACGCCGAGCTGCGCCGTGGCCGGCCGACCATTCACCGTGAGTTCGGCGAAGACGTCGCGGTCCTCGGATCGGTCGCCCTGCTCAGCCAAGCATTCAGCATAGCCGCCTCGACAGCCAGCATCGACGCGTCGACGCGCAATCAGCTGGTGCGCCTGCTGTCGCAAGCTACCGGCGCGCAGGGCCTGGTTCGCGGCCAGTTTCACGATCTGCGTGAGGGGCAACGCGCGCGCCCGCTCGAAGCCATTGCCCATACCAACCGCCTTAAGACCTGCCCGCTTTTCACGGCTGCGGTGGAGTCCGCTGCGCTGCTGGCCGATGCCAGCGCGAGCTGCACGCGCCATCTAAACGGTTTTGCCACCGAACTCGGGCTTGCCTTCCAGCTCCTCGACGATCTGGCCGACGGGCTCAGCCCTCAGCAGATCGGCAAGGATTCCGGCAAAGACGCTGGCAAAAGCACCGTAGTCGCCCTGCTCGGCCCCGAGGCGGCGCGCCAGCACATCGAAGAACATCTGGCACGTGCCGAACAGCATTTGATCGACGCAGGCATCGGCGACGGTCACCTTGCACAGCTGCTTGAATATTTCTGCGCGAAGCCACACTAAGGCCGCCCAGGCAACCCCCAAAAGACGCTGCTGTGTCGACCCATCACTCGAATGTATGGTGCTAGGCAGCCGTCTCGCCGGCTCCTTAGACTCGAGTGCATGTAAACGGAGGATTTTTCCATGCCCGAGACTCTGCTCTGCCCGCGTAACCTGGCATTCGAACTCTACGAAGTACTCGACGCCGAAGGCTTGACCCAGCGCGAACGCTTTGCCGACCACAGCCGCGAAACCTTCGACGCGGCCATCGACACCGCCCGCAGCATTGCCGAGAACCTCTTCGCCCCGCACAACCGCAAGGCAGACGAGAACGAGCCGATCTACAAGGACGGCGAAGCGGTGCTGATTCCGGAAGTGAAGCCTGCCGTCGATGCGTTCATCGAGGCCGGCTTTCACAACGCGTCGCGCTGCTTCGAAGATGGCGGCATGCAGCTACCTAATCTGCTTTCACGAGCCTGTTTCGCGCACTTCCAGTCGGCCAACATCGGCACCTCGTCATACCCGATGCTGACCATGGGCGCGTCGCACCTGATCGAGGTGTTCGGCAGTGACGAACAGAAACAGCGCTTTCTCCAGCCCATGCTCGAAGGCCGCTTCTTCGGCACCATGGCGCTGACCGAGCCGCACGCCGGCTCTTCCCTGTCCGACCTGCGCACCCGTGCCGAGCCTGCCGGTGACGGCTCCTACCGCCTGAAGGGCAACAAGATCTTCATCTCCGGTGGTGATCATCCGCTGTCGGAAAACATCGTGCACATGGTCCTGGCCAAGCTGCCCGACGCCCCGCCCGGTGTGAAAGGCATCAGCCTGTTCATCGTCCCCAAGTTTCTGGTCAACGATGACGGTAGCCTCGGCAAGCGCAACGACGTGATCCTGGCTGGGCTGTTCCACAAGATGGGCTGGCGCGGCACTACCTCCACGGCGCTTAACTTCGGCGACAACGGCAATTGTGTTGGCTATCTGGTGGGTGAGCCGCACAAGGGACTGTCGTACATGTTCCAGATGATGAACGACGCGCGCATCGGCGTTGGCATGGGCGCGATCATGCTCGGTTACGCCGGCTACCTGTACTCGCTCAACTACGCGCGGGAACGGCCGCAAGGCCGCCTGCCAGACGGCAAGAACCCGGTATCTTCGCAGGTCCCGATCATCCAGCACACCGACGTCAAACGCATGCTGCTGATGCAGAAAGCCTACGTCGAAGGCGCCTTCGATCTCGGCCTCTATGCCGCGCGTATCGTTGACGAAGAGCAGACCGCTGGGACCGAGGAAGAGCGCAAGAGCGCCCACGAGCTGCTGGACCTCCTCACCCCGATCGTCAAATCCTGGCCTTCGGAGTACTGCCTTAAAGCCAACGAGATGGCCATTCAGATCCTGGGCGGCCATGGCTATACCCGTGAGTACCCGGTTGAGCAGTACTACCGCGACAACCGACTGAACCCGATTCATGAAGGTACGCACGGCATCCAGTCACTCGACCTGCTGGCACGCAAGCTGACGCAGAACGGTGGCGCCGGGCTGCGCCAGTTACTCGGTCTGATCCAGGGTACCTGCAAGCGCGCGGGCGAGTTCAGCTCGCTGGATGCGCTTCGCCAGCCGTTGGAGCAGCTCCTGGCGCGCCTGACCGAGGTCACCCAAGCGCTGCTCGGCGACCTGATGGCTGGCAAGATCAACCAGGCACTGGCCAATTCGGCGCTGTACCTCAAGGTATTCGGCCACGCCGTGATCGGCTGGCGTTGGCTGGAGCAGGCGATTCACGCCGAGCAGGGGCTGGCGAAGGGCAACGAGGCGGACGTCGATTTCTATCGCGGCAAGTTGCAAGCTGCACGCTACTTCCTGACGTGGGAAGTTCCGAGCTGCCACCACGAACTGGATCTGCTGGCCGGTCGTGACGACACCTGCCTGACCATGCAGGAAGACTGGTTCTGACCTGGCGCCCGACACGTTGTACGTGTCGGGCGGCCACAATCACTCAAAACGCCGTTTATCGGCGCCCCCTCCTTATCCGAAACGCCCGTCGCTCCGCCGGGCTTTTTTGACAGCACGTCAAAACCGCGGGTTAGAATCGCTGGCATGCAGCCTGCATGCTTGCCAGCAGCACTAACCTTCGGAGAGCGCGTTTGGATATCGGCAACATCAACCAACTGTTCTTTGTCGGTGCTCTGTTGGTTGCGGCGAGCATCCTGATGAGCTCTCTGTCGACACGTCTCGGCGTGCCGATCCTGGTCATCTTTCTCGCGGTCGGCATGCTTGCGGGCGTCGACGGTATCGGCGGCATCGTCTTCGACGACTACTCGCTGGCCTTTCTGATCAGCAACCTGGCCCTCGCGATCATCCTGCTCGATGGCGGCATGCGAACCCGCGCCGCCACCTTCCGCGTCGCACTCTGGCCGGCGTTTTCGCTGGCAACGGCCGGGGTGGTCGTCACGTCCGGCCTGACCGGTCTGGCTGCAGCCTGGCTATTTGATCTACCCATGATGCAGGGCTTGCTGATCGGCGCCATCGTCGGCTCGACGGATGCCGCCGTGGTGTTCAACCTGCTGAACGGCCGGGGGCTCAACGAACGCGTCGGTTCCACCCTGGAAATCGAGTCGGGCAGCAACGACCCGATGGCGATGTTTCTGACCGTCGCACTGATCGACATGCTCGCCTCCGGCCAGACCGGCTTTGGCTGGGGCTTCTTCATCAGCCTGCTGCAACAGTTCGGCATCGGCACCCTGCTTGGCTTGTCCGGCGGCTGGCTGCTGCTGTATCTGATCAACCGGCTATCGGTTGCCGATGGCCTCTACCCGCTGCTGGCAGTGGCCGGCGGCATCATGATCTACGCATTGTCCGGCGCCATCGGCGGTAGCGGCATCCTCGCGGTCTACGTCTGCGGTCTGCTGCTGGGTAATCGCCCTATCCGCAACCGCCACGGCATCCTGCACATGTTCGACGGCCTCGCCTGGCTCAGTCAGATCGGCATGTTCCTGGTGCTCGGTCTGCTGCTCACACCCAGCGAGCTGCTGCCCATCGCCCTGCCGGCGCTGGCACTGTCGTTGTGGATGATTCTCTTTGCCCGTCCGCTGGCGGTGTTCATCGGGCTGGCACCGTTTCGCAGCTTCCACCTGCGTGAGCGCCTGTTCATTTCCTGGATCGGCCTACGCGGCGCAGTGCCGGTGATTCTTGCGGTATTTCCGCTGATGGCCGGGCTGGAGAACGCCCAGTTGTTCTTCAACGTGGCGTTTTTCATCGTGCTGGTTTCGCTGCTGCTGCAAGGCACCACGCTGACCTGGGCGGCGAAGAAGGCCAAGGTCGAGGTGCCGCCCTCTCCGCTGCCGATCTCCCGCGCTGGGTTGCAGATTCACACGACCAGTCAGTGGGAACTGTTCATCTATCGCCTGACCGCCAAGAAGTGGTGCATCGGCGCCGCGCTGCGCGAATTGAAGATGCCCACTGGCACACGTATCGCAGCCCTGTTCCGCGGTAAGGCACTGCTGCACCCATCGGGCAGCACGCGCCTGCAGGTCGACGACATCCTTTGCGTCATCGGCCATGAAGAAGACCTTCCGGCGCTCGGCAAGCTGTTCAGCGAAGCCCCGCAGCGCGGCCGAGACATGCGCTTCTTTGGCGACTTCATACTTGAAGCCGAGGCCGAGATGAGCGCCCTTGCGGCCCTGTATGGCCTGAAACTGGGCGAAGTTGACGGCAGTCAGCAGATCGGCGGCTTCATGGCCGAGCGCGTCGGCGGCAAGCCAGTTACGGGCGATCAGATCGAATGGAACGGCCTGACCTGGACCATCGCCGCCATGGAGCATGGCCAGGTGCGCAAGGTTGGCCTGAAGTTTCCCGAGGGCAACAAACCCGGTCCATCGCTGCATTTCTGAAGCGCTGTACAGCCGCGACGCACCGAGCCAGAGCGTTCCGATCTATGGGCTCGCCTCGGCCTTCGGCAGCCCTTAGACTCCGCACTCTTTTCTTCACTCGATAATGTTCATGGCACCCTTGCGTATCTTCTTGCTGGCGACCCTGCTCGCCTTCGTTCCCGCTTCCGCATTCGCTCAATCCATTCCAGGCCTGACCGGCACCAAACCGGCCGCCGAAGAGGCGAAACCTGCCCAGCCGAGCGCTGACGAACGTGCTCAACGCCTTGCGGAGCAGGCCGCGACCGCGCAGCAGCGACTGACCGAACTGAAGGCCGAACTCGCCAGCGCGCCGAAAGAAATCGCCGAGTCCCAGCGAGATCTGAGCAAACTCAAGGCCAGCGACACCAGCGATCTGGTCGAAAAGCTGGCCAAACTGAAGATGCCGGCCCTCGAGCAACGCCTGGCAGAGCGTGTCGAGGAGTTATCGACCTGGCAGACAGCGCTGATCGCGGCTAACAGCATGATCATCAGCGCCCAGACGCGTCCCGAGCGCGCTCAGGCCGATATCAGCAAGTCGCAGATGCGGATCGACGAGATCAACAACCTGCTCAAGGCCGGCCGCGAAAACGGCAAGCCACTGAGTGATGAACGCCGCGCCCTGCTTGCGGCGGAAAAGTCTGCCCTCAACGCGCAGATCGAACTACGTCGCAACGAACTGGCCGGCAACAGCTTGCTGCAGGACCTAGGCATTGCCCGCCGCGATCTGCTGTCCGAGCGCATCGCCCGTGCCGAGCGCGAAACCATGGCGCTGCAGACGGCCATCAACAACAAGCGCCGGGAAGAATCCGAACAGACCGTCGCCGAATTCTCGCTAAAGGCCGAGAAGACCGGCTCCGACAAGCTGCTGCCGGCCGAAAGCGCCGAGAACAAGCGTTTGTCTGGCTACCTCTTGCGAGCCACCGAGCGGCTCAACGACCTCACCCAGCAGAACTTGCAGACCCGCCAGCAACTCGACACGCTCAACCAGGCCGACCAAGCACTGGAAGAACAGATCGCCGTTCTTGAAGGCAGTCTGCTGCTGTCGAAGATCCTCTCGCAGCAGAAGCAGGCCCTGCCGCAGCTCTCGCTGGATAGCAACCTGGCGGATGAGATCGCTGATATTCGGCTCTATCAGTTCGAGCTGAACCAGCGCCGCGAAGCCGCCGGCAACGTCGAAGACTATGTAGAACAACAGCTGGCCAGTCAGCCTCCCAGCGAGGTGACTCCCGAATTACGCAGTGCGTTGCTGGAGCTGGTTCGCACGCGCAGCGAGCTGCTCGATCGACTCAACCATTCGTTGAACGCTCTGCTGAGCGAGTCGATTACGCTGCAGCTGAACCAGCGCCAACTGCAGAGCAAGGCAGAAGCCCTGCGCAATACGCTGGACGAGCAGATGTTCTGGATCCCCAGCAATCGGCCACTCGATCTGGACTGGTTCAAGAACGTGCCCACGCTGCTCGACCGCCAGCTGCGGGCGATGCCCTGGGGCTCGGTGTTCGAAGCCTTAGGCGCAGGCCTGCTGGAGCGGCCACTATTCTTCGTTCCGCTGTTGCTGATGATCGGCGTGCTGCTCTGGCGCCGTCAGGCGATCAACACCAAGCTGGATTCGCTGAGCAGCGACATCGGGCACTTCCGTGACGACAGCCAACTGCATACGCCGATGGCGCTGCTGCTGAATCTGTTGCTGGCGCTGCCGGGCGCATTGTTTCTCGCGCTGTGCGGTTACCTGCTGCAGATGGACGGGCGCGGGCAGAACGACGCCCTCGGCGCCGCGTTCTATCAGATGGCGCAGGCCTGGTTGGTGTTCTACAGCGCGTATCGGATGCTCTCGCCCAATCGGGTCGCCGAAACGCACTTCGGCTGGTTCCGGCCGCAGGTCACCTTCCTGCGCAACGAAATCCGACGGCTGGGGCTGGTGGTTATGGCCCTGGTGGCCGTGGTGGCGATTGCCGAACATCAACCGGGCAATCTAGTCGACGATGTGATCGGCATCGTCGTGGTCCTGGTCTGCTTCGCCCTGATGAGCTGGCGCCTCACGCGCCTGTTGCTGAAAGGCCCGGCCAGCCAGAACGCTTCACCGCTTCAGCGCTTCATCGGTCTGCTGTTCAGCCTCCTGCCGCTGGCGCTGATCCTGGTGGTGGGTTTTGGCTATTACTACACGGCGCTGAAACTGACGGGGCGCTTGATCGATACGTTGTATCTCCTACTGGCCTGGATCGTCATCGAAGCGACGCTGATTCGCGGGCTGACCGTCGCTGCTCGCCGACTTGCTTACCAGCGTGCCCTGGCCAAGCGTGAAACTCAGCCCGACGAGCCCATAGACAGCAGCGAGGCAAGCGGTGAGGGCGGTCTCGATATCGAGCAGGTCAACCAGCAGTCCCTGCGCCTGACCCGCCTGGCGATGTTCGGCCTGTTCTTCGCGGTGCTCTATTGGGTCTGGGCGGATCTGATCAGCGTGGTCTCCTACCTCGATAACGTCGTGCTCTACGAATTCGTCAGTGGTGCTGGCGACACCGCCACGACCAATGCCATCACCCTTAACAACCTGCTTGGGGCTCTGCTGATCGTCGCCATCACGGTGGCCCTGGCGCGCAACCTGCCGGGTCTGCTGGAAGTGCTGGTGTTATCAAAACTGCACCTGGCGCAGGGCAGCGCCTATGCCACCACGACGCTGCTGTCGTATCTGCTGGCCGGCATCGGCTTCGTCTCCTTCCTATCGACGCTTGGCGTCAGCTGGGACAAGCTGCAGTGGCTGGTGGCCGCGCTCTCGGTTGGCCTGGGTTTCGGCATGCAGGAGATCTTCGCCAACTTCATTTCCGGTCTGATCATCCTCTTCGAGCGTCCGGTGCGGATTGGCGATGTCGTGACCATCGGCAATCTCTCAGGCACAGTCAGCCGGATTCGAATCCGTGCCACCACCATTACCGACTTCGACCGAAAAGACATCATCGTCCCGAACAAGACCTTCATCACCAGCCAGCTGGTGAACTGGTCCCTGAGCGACACCATCACCCGCGTGACGATCAAGGTCGGCGTCGCCTATGGATCCGATCTGGATCTGGTGAAAAAACTGCTCTACAAGACCGCGAATGAAAACCCGCGGGTGTTGAAGGAACCGGAGCCACTCGTATTCTTCCTGACCTTTGGCGAGAGCACGCTCGACCACGAGCTGCGCGTCCACGTACGCGACCTCGGCGACCGCAACCCCGCCACTGATGAGATCAACCGGGCCATCGACCGCGAATTCGCCAAAGCTGGTATCTCGATCGCCTTCCGCCAGGTCGATGTGTTCCTGAAAAACTTTGACGGCAAACAGCTACACCTGGGAACCGCGCCACGGCTCGCCCAGCCCGATAACCAGGGCGCTACACCGCCCACCGACAGTCAGGCCTGAGGAACGTCCCCTCCTTTCCCGGCCTCCAAACACAAGGCGCGCCCGCACAGGGCGCCGAACCGCAAGGTGCCGGAGCCCCCGTGAAGACGCTTACCGAGCTGAATTTCGACAACCGCTTCGCCCAGCTGGGCGAGATTTTTTCCACCGAAGTCACGCCCCAGCCGCTCGAAAATCCGCGCCTGGTAGTGGCCAGCGAAGCCGCCATGGCCTTGCTCGATCTCGACCCGGCAACCAAGGACGATCCGCTGTTCACCGAACTGTTCGCCGGCCACAAGCTCTGGAGCACGGCGGAACCACGGGCGATGGTCTATTCCGGCCACCAGTTCGGCAGCTACAACCCGCAACTAGGCGATGGCCGTGGTCTGCTGCTCGGTGAGGTAGTCAACGAGGCGGGCGAGCATTGGGATCTGCACCTCAAAGGCGCTGGCATGACGCCCTATTCCCGCATGGGTGACGGCCGTGCCGTGCTGCGTTCATCAATCCGCGAGTTTCTTGCCAGCGAGCACCTGCACGCGCTGGGTATTCCCAGCTCCCGCGCGCTCTGCGTGACCGGGTCGGAGACACCGGTCTACCGCGAACGCCAGGAGCTAGGCGCAATGTTGATGCGCCTCGCGCCCAGCCACGTCCGCTTCGGCCACTTTGAATTCTTCTACTACACCAAGCAGCACGACGAATTGAAGAAGCTGCTTGATCATGTTGTCGAAAACCACTTTTCAGAATGCCTGGAGCATCCAGAGCCATACCATTGCTTCTTCCGTGAAGTGCTGGAGCGCACCGCGGAAATGGTCGCCAGATGGCAGGCCTATGGCTTCTGCCACGGAGTGATGAACACCGACAACATGTCGATCCTAGGCATTACCTTCGACTTCGGACCTTACGCCTTCCTCGACGATTTCGATGCGCGCTTCGTCTGCAACCACTCCGACCATGCCGGCCGGTATTCCTACGAGAACCAGGTTCCGATTGCGCACTGGAACCTCGCCGCGCTGGCGCAGGCGCTGACGCCCTTCATCGCCATCGAGCAGCTGCGGGCGACCATGGACCTGTTCCTGCCGATCTACGAAACAGTGTGGCTCGATCTGATGCGCAAACGGCTCGGGTTGCAGACCGCTGAGGAGAGCGACAAAGAGCTGATCCAGCGCTTGCTACAGCTGATGCAGAGCAGCGCCATCGACTACACGCGCTTCTTCCGCGAGCTCGGTGACAGCCATCCAGAGAAGGCTCTGGCTCGGCTGCGTGAAGATTTCGTCGACATCAAAGCCTTCGATGAATGGGCCGCGACCTACCGCCAGCGTTCCGAGCGCGAAAGCGTCGATCACGAGGCGCGCCGGACCCGCATGCACGCAGCCAACCCGAAGTACATTCTGCGCAACTACCTGGCGCAAAAGGCAATCGAGGCCGCCGAGGCAGGCGACTACGGCCCGGTGCGCGAGCTGCATGGGGTGCTTAGCCGCCCCTTCGACGAGCAGCCAGGCATGGAGCACTACGCCGAGCGCCCGCCGGAATGGGGCAAACACCTGGAAATCAGCTGCTCGTCCTGAGCCATGGCGCTGCGCAGAATGCTGCGCAGGCTTTGGCTTGGGGCGATCGGCCTGTAGTTATGAAGCGAGCAATGGCGGGAGCTAGAGACACATGCGCCAAATGTTGCGCAACGGCGGGCAGGATGTTGCCCAACTAAATGTGAGCGATGGCGCAGAGCAAACGGCAGAGACCACAGCGGGAAAGCCTAACCTATTGAAAAATAAAGATTAAATATAGCTGGCACGCGCCTTGTACTTATTCTGCTGCCATTCTGGCATTCAACAAGGCAAGGAGAGCGTTCATGCCAACACCCGCGTATCTGTCCCTCGAAGGCACCAAGCAAGGCCTGATCACCGCAGGCACTTTCACCGAGGACTCGGTCGGCAACATTTTCCAGGAAGGACACGAAGACCAGATTCTGGTGCAGGCTTTCCAGCACCAGGTCATCATCCCGCGCGACCCTCAGTCCGGCCAACCCACCGGCCAGCGCGTTCACAAACCCCTGATGATCACCAAGGTGTTCGACAAGTCGTCACCGCTGATCTTCAACTCCCTGACCTCGGGTGAACGCCTGAACAAGTGCCGCCTGGAGTGGTACCGCACCTCCTCTACTGGTACTCAGGAGCACTACTTCACCATCGAACTGGAAGATGCGGTGATCGTCGACGTGCAGTCGCGCATGCCCAACTGCCAGGACCCGAACATGTCCCACTTCACCCATCTGGAAGATGTGTACTTCACCTACCGCAAAATCGTCTGGACCCACGAAGTCTCCGGCACTTCCGGCTCCGATGACTGGCGTACCCCGATCTCGGCCTAAGCCTTGATCAGGCCTTGCGGCCACGGTTAATCCACATCGGCCAGGTTTACCTGGCCGATGCGTTTCCAGCCGACGCATTCGGGAAACAACGTAGTGCTTCACACGGATATTTCGCCAAAAGGGCGAGAATAGCTGCCAGATTTCTGCGGAACTGGATGCCTCTCCAATCCGCGCTACGGCACGCCTGAAATACAGGCGACGCCGCCTTGCGAACCGTTACCGGCTCGCCGCCATGGACTGGTTACAAAGGAACAGGGAATGTTCAATTCGGCTAACGAGACGCACTTCAGCCTCGCGATTGAAGGCGCTCAATATCATTTGCAGGTACTCGAATTCAAAGGTCGAGAGGCCATCTCGCAGCCCTTCGCGTTCGACCTCGAACTGGTCAGCGAGCGCTCCGATATCGACCTGGAAAGCCTGCTACATCAGCGCGCCTTTCTAGCCTTGTCGCCTGCTGGCAAGGGTATCCATGGCTTGATCTACAGCGCAGCGCAAGGCAACTCCGGCAAACGCCTGACGCGCTATCGCGTCACCTTGCGCCCACAGCTAGCCTATCTATCTCACCGCACCAACCAGCGCATCTTCCAGCACCTCTCGGTACCGCAGATCATCGCCAAAGTGCTAGAAGAGCACGGCATTCTCGCCGGCGACGGCCACCGTTTCGATCTTGGGCCGGTGGTTTATCCCAAGCGGGACTACTGCGTTCAATACGATGAAACGGACCTCCAGTTCCTCCAGCGCCTCTGCGAGGAAGAAGGCATTCACTACCACTTCCAGCACAGCGATGCCGGCCACATGCTGGTCTTCGGTGATGACCAGACGGTATTTCCGACACTTGCCTCGGTTGCCTATCAGCAGGACAGCGGTCTGGTTGCCGATGAGCCGGTCATCAAACGCTTTGGCGTGCGCGTCGAAACCCGCACCGGCCGCGTCACCCGCCGCGATTACGATTTCGAGAAGCCCCGTCTGACCATGGAGGCGGCGGTTAGAAGCAACACCCAGCCCGACCTCGAGGATTATGACTATCCCGGCCGCTTCGTCGACCGCGAGCGAGGCAAGCACCTATCCCGGCGCGCGCTGGAACGCCATCGCCACGACTTCGAACTGGCTGAGGGTGAAAGCGACCAGCCGCTGCTGGTCAGCGGCCACTTTCTATCACTCAGCGATCATCCGCGCGGCGACTGGAATCAGCTATGGCTGCTGACTGAAGTTTTCCACGAAGGCAAGCAACCTCAGGTGTTGGAAGAGTCCATCACTGATTCAGGTGTCGCCGCGCTGACTCCCTTTCCCCTAAGTGGAGGGGAAAAGGAAGCCCGGCTAAGGGATGAGAGGTCCCGTGCCAACAACGATTTCACCCAAGGCTACCGAAACCAGTTCACCGCGACCCCTTGGGCTGTCCCCTTCCGCCCCGCACTTCGCCACCCCAAACCACGCATCCTCGGCAGCCAGAGCGCGGTCGTAACCGGCCCGGCCAGCGAAGAGATCCACTGCGACGAATACGGCCGAGTGAAGGTGCAGTTTTTCTGGGACCGCGAAGGCAAAGCCGATGAGCACACGAGCTGCTGGCTGCGCGTGTCATCCAGTTGGGCCGGCGACCGCTACGGCGGCGTGGCCATCCCACGCGTCGGCATGGAAGTGCTGGTGACCTTCCTCGAAGGCGACCCCGACCAGCCCCTGATCACCGGCTGCCTGTACCACAAGGAAAACGCCGTCCCTTACGACCTGCCTGCGAACAAGACCCGCAGCGTGTTCAAGTCCCTGAGCAGTCCGGGCGGTGGCGGTTACAACGAACTGCGCATCGAAGACCGTAAGGGCGCCGAGCAAATCTACCTTCACGCCCAGCGCGACTGGGACGAGAACATCGAACACGACCAGAAGATCCGCGTCGGCCACGAACGCCACGACACCGTCGAGGCCAACAGCTACAGCGAATTCCGCGCCGAAGAACACCGCACCACGCACACCGACCGCCGCAGCGAAGTCAAAGCAGACGACCACTTGACCATCGGCAATAACCAGCACGTCAAGATCGGAACCGGCCAGTTCATCGAAGCTGGCAACGAAATCCACCTCTCCAGCGGGCTCAAAGTCGTCCTCGAAGCCGGCAGCGAGCTGACCTTCAAGGCCGGTGGAAGCTTTATCAAGCTTGATGCTGGTGGCATCACGATGGCTGGGCCTTTGATCAGGATGAATTCGGGTGGTAGTCCGGGGAAAGGCTCGGGCGCGGCGCCAGTGTTGCCGGGCAAGGCCAAGGTGGCGGATGCGGATAAGGCGGGAGAGTTGCTTATTCAGGCCCAGAAGCAGGCGCTGCAACAAGCGGCGCGCACCGCTCTGCCGATTTGTGAGATATGTCAGCAGGCGGAGGCTAAGGCATGAAGGTCCAATCGCCACTGCACAGCTACCTGCTACTCGATGGCGCGCAGATCGAAGGCCTGGTTGCCCGAATTTACGGCCTGGAAGAATCCCCGTTACTGCATCTGCTCTATCAGCAAAGCGCCTATGAGGCGCTGGCAGAAATCGGCCCACTGCTGGTGGCGGTGCGTCCGCACAGCGAATTGGCGCAGGTATTTCAGCAGGAGTGGCAAGCCACGGCCGGCATCTGGCTGGAGTCCGATGCGAGCGAAGACGATCTGGTCGAGCACCTGCGCAGCCTGATTCATGTGCGCCTGGACGGTGATCAAACCATGCTGTTTCGCTATCACGACCCCCGCATCATGGCTCTATGGCTAGGCGCGCTGAAAACCGACGAGCGCGATCCATTGATGGGACCGGTGAAGCGTATTCGCCTACCTGCAGATTCCGGCGCGGAGTTGGCGCTGCTACGCGAGAACAAGCCGCAGGCATTTGCGCGCTATGACGACATACCCTGGCTGCGGCTCTCCCAGGAGCAACTGGAGCAGATGAACCAGGCGAAGCATGCCTGCTTCGATCAACGTCTGTTGGCCCATCTGCAGCGTTTCTTCCCCGAGTCGCTGCAGGGCATGGACGTTGCCGCCCAGCAGCAATTCGCTGCCCTGTGCCGACAAAGCGCGGCGCGCTATGGCTACAGCGCGCCCGATGAAGTCACCCGTTGGGCCGGCTTAGTGGCCGAATTGGGCGCGGATTTTCCGCAGCCCCCTGAACATGGCAGGTATCGGCACCTGCTCGAACAGCGGGGCCCTTTGCCGGCACAACGCTTGGACAATCTCATCGCCGAACTGCAATGCCAGTTGCTGCGCACCGACAAGGAGTCAGTCGCATGACCACCCGCCCTCAGGATCGAACGCTACGTCTGGCCCAGGCCGATAAGGCCGCGCAACAGGATTTCGAGAGGGAAGACCTGTCTAGCCTCGCCGCCAGCTGTCCGGCACGACAGGCCGAGATTTTTATCGTCCCGGTACGCTATGCCCTAGCCGAACAGGCGGCCGCGCATGCCCGCTGCAAACCGGCGAGCAAGACCCATAGCCACCCTATGGCCCTGCGCCGCTTACGTCCCGGTTACCTCTACCTCTGGCACGACCAAGGGCCGCTGCGCCGTTTCGCCGTAGCCGCCGATGGCCAGTTGCTCGAACAAGGACTGGATGACCCCGACAGCGATGTGCCCAACGGAAGCGTCGCGGGCATTGCACTAAACAAGCAACACGACGCCCTGTTGCTTTATACCGAAATCCCTTTGACCGCCGCCATCCACCAACGCCTTGCCGCCGAGTCGAACGAGCGCCGCGCCCGCATGCGCCGCATCAGCCTGACTCAAGTTGCGCGCACCTTGGAGGCCGAGCACTGTCCAGCCCTGGACACCGCCGAGCAGATCCTGGCCGAGCTGATGCCAGAGGTTCGCGACCGAGCCCTGTCCCACGACTACGAGCAGAACGGCGACGCGTACCGCGAAGGCGTGGATACCCTCGGCCAGCACATGATGGGCGACCCCACTCCCGAGCGCGTTCAGGCCTATGTCCATGCTCGTACCTGGCTGCACGAGCGCGAACAAGCCGCCTCCCGCCAGCCAGAGGCCGCCGAACACGCACCCGGAGAATGGAGCGCACAACCATGGGACGTGCCGGCAACGGATACCTGGCTGAGCAAAGCGCGCAGCCAGGCCGGTGACTTGCACGGGGTGTTCGCTAGTCTGGACGACGATCTGGGTGTGTTACGCGACCTCAATCATGAACAGGAGCAGCTGGAGGCTCGCCACGAAGACTGGATTGCCGACAACAATCTGCGCCAGACGGTGGGAAGCTTTATCCGTAGCCTGATCAGCGAGGACGGTGGCGAGGTCGCCAATATGCTCAATTACCGCTATCGCGAGCAGGATATTCAGCTCACCCCCGAGCAAGGCGAGACCATGCTCGATAGTCAGCGCCAACTGCAAGAACTGTTCAAGGAAGAGAGCCGCATCAATCAGGAGCGCGGCCGTCAATACTCTCACCGCGAGGCGGATGCATTGCTGACTCAAGTTCACGCTCAGGTAGCGGCGACCACTGCACCGGTGCGTAGCTTCATTCCGCCGAACTTGCATACCGAAGCCGAGCAGGTGATCCGCGAGTACCGCAAAGAAAAGCTCAGCAACCTCGAGGGTGGGCGCGCCAGCGCCAAAGTCGCTGAATATATCGACCTGCCACGGATGAACGCCTGGTTCGAACAAGAGGCACCGGCGCATTACCGCCAGGTTGAAGCGCACCACGAACTGCTGTTTGCCGACCGCGACAGCTACCTGCCACGCCATCTCTCCGGCACATGGTTCGTCGATTATCACGAACCGAGCCACCAGCGCTGGCTCGATGACCTAGCCGCCGCCTGCCTCAGTGCCCAATGCACGCGCGAACGTGGCGCCAAGCAATTTGCCGGCTATGTACGGGCCTCCGATGAGGGCGTGTTCCGCCTGATCTTCCAAGCCTGGAGCCCCTCCATCGAAGCTGCGCTTAATAACACCAACCGTTTCAACGAAATGGTCAGCGCGCTTAGCCTCGACAATATTGGGGAAACCCGAGCAGCCCTGGCCAAGACACTCGACGAGCAAGCCTTGAAGGCCATCGAACGGCTGGCCAACGATGTCGAGGGCGCCTGGGCCACTACCGTAGCCCGCTTGGGCGGCGCGCTGGTGCAGTTGAAAACTGGGGCCAGCCTAGTCACGCACTGGGCAGGCCTATTCCTGGTAGCGCGCTTCGGTCAGGATTCGCGGCTCGTGCGCGGCCTGGAGAACGGTGTGGAAGTCTGGCGCTTGATGGGTACCAAAGCCGAAGCCTTGAATCAGTGGACGCAGAGCACTGCGCAGGCCATTCGTAACGGGCGGGCTGCCGGCATCATCCAGTCCCCGGCGGTAAAGAATAGCGGCGGCATACTGCCTCTGGCCGCGCTGCTGCTCAATGCCTTGAATGCCGAAACCTATATCAGCCAGGCCAATGTGCTCGAAGGGGAGGATGCGCAGCGTAAGGCCGACCGGCTATCCGCCACTTTGTTTACCGCAGCAGCGCTGACTGCGGTGGTGCAAAACTGGATGATTTTAGGGCGGGGAATTAAGGAACTCGGGCGTGGTGCTTCGGTCGCACCAACCCTGACTCTGTTCGGTGGCATTGTGGGCGGGCTGTCTGCGGGTGCGGCTTTCGCAGAGCTTTTTTCTCTACAAAAACAAATCAAGAATGCGCAAAGCCGAATCGACCCCTGGCTGGAAATTCGCAAGCTGGCGGTCACCGGGCAGGTCGCGGTTTACGGAGCGCAGGGGCTGCTCGGCCTGAGTCTGACCGGCATGCGTCTGGCCAACAAGATCGACACGCCAACGGCGATTCGTCGCTTCCGGCTGGGCATGGGGCCGCTCAATTTACTGTTGCTGGGCCTGGGTGGGCTATACCTGTATGCCTGGTTCCGCCAATCCACCCCCTTGCAGAACTACCTGGCCGGCTGTTGCTGGTCACGCGTCCGCGCGCCCAGGCAAGAAGGCATCGCCCCGGCGACTCAGGTTGCCGAGTTCGAGCAACTACTGGTGCTGTTGTATCAACCGCACTTGAGCATGCAAATCGAGGAAGTACGGATACCCACCAACGTGGGCGATACCCTTACCCAGGACACTATCAGCTCACTGACCATCGATCTGCCGGGGGCGGAACCCGACACCGTGCAAGTGGAGCTGGCACTGGTCGGCAATAGCACCCCGACCGGCACCAGGATTTTTGGCGGTGGTACACAGGGCGAATCCACCGACCAGGGCGCGGACTGGCTAAATGGCAGCCAATGCACCTGGATACCTGTCAGCGAAGGCCAAGGATTACGCCTTAGCGGTCCCTTCGCCCGGCCATTGACGCGCCTATCGTTGCGCCTGCGCTACCATAGCCCCGTCGCGCTGATGGCCGGCATGGAGAATGTGATTGGCGGCCCGCGCGGGCTGGCCTATACCCTCAGCCCCAATGGTTTGCTGACCGAGGGGGAGGTGATCACCCTGCGCGCCAGCGACCCCACCCCCGAACTGGATCGCGCCACGCCCTACCGGCTGGACAATACCGAATATCTGCAACCCAAGGATTCCGCATGACTCCAACCGCCGGCAGCAGCCGTAAAGGCTTGCTCTCACGAGATGACTACCTGGCCCCGCCGCATATACCCACCGGCCAACCGCCCAAGGATGTGCTCAACACCATCTGGCGCAAAAACGATGTCTTTCTGGATATCGGGGACTACAGCATCGGTTCGGCGGTGATGGTGATTTGGCCGGTTTTAATGATTTATGTATTGTTGGTTTATTCCACTCGAGATGTACCGGAGTTATCTAATGGCTTTGTGATTTTAGGGTTGGTAATAGTGGGCATCCCCTCCCTCATCGTGCTGTACGGCCTGACCCGGCCTGTACCGCTGCCCGTGCGCTTCAACCGCCAGCGCCGCGAGGTTTGCGTGCCGCGTGAGGATGGCAGCCACTGGATAGTGCTCTGGGAACAAGTTACCGCCGCCGCTACAGCGGTGTCGTCGGTCGGCCAACACGGCAAAACCACCCAGGGCTTGCTGGTGGTTGGCTTTACCAATCCTGACCCAAACGCCAAAAAGGAAGACCGCGAGTACAGTTTGGGCTTCAGTTGCGGTGGTGGTACAACAGCGATGTGTCTGTGGGAGTGTATGCGCAGCTATATGGAGCTAGGACCTGAGACCATACCAGACTCCAGGTTGGGAAGACGACCCTATGCAGAAACACAGATAGGTTCCATCGTCACCAGCCTATTGAAAGGAGATATCAAGGATGTTTTACACGGTTTGTTCTTTGTGATTTTCCTGGGAACCTACTTTGCTGAGAAACTCCAGAATCTGAAACTCGCTCCACCACCCGACCTCACAGCCCCCTCGATCGTCGAATGGTCCAAACCCCTACCTCCCGAACAATGGGCCAAACGCTCACCTGAGCTGGAGCTGGCCATCGCCGAGCGCGAGGCTCAGTTGGACGTGGAGCAAACCGCGGCATAACGCCACCCGCCGGCACCAGCAGCAAAGGCCTGCCCGCTTTTTTGCGATGGGGCTGCTCGACCCGGCCGAGTACCATGCGATGCGTCGCGCCAATACCCAAATGGGTATCGAAAGCAACCTGCCTGGGCTGGTTGTCCACCCTGGGGAGCGCCAATATCCGCGCCCATAGCCAGCTGCGTAGCAGCAGTCATCACCTTAGCCATAAAGCCGTGGCAACTTATCAGTAGCCATCGCCTGAACCCGATCCAGCCCCTGGCTCAACGGCCGTTCCCGGATGCCCTGGAACTGTTCTACGAGGTGCCGCTTTCCCAGAGCATGCCGCGCCCCCCCATCGATGGCAAACTTATGGCCTAACCGTGCGCGCACAGGTGCTCTTGCAAGGTGAGGATCGTACCTGGGTGTTCCCAGCGCCTGCGCCGACCGATGTTCTGCGCTACGATCCTGAACGGCATGGCGAACCCGTTTTCAGCCAAACCAAGCAGCCCTTCTGGGTCAATGACCAGACCCATCCGGACAGCCGGCCGTAAGGATGCCCCCATGACTGCCCACTACAGCCCCAGCGCCTACCAGCCAGCGCGCATACCCTCCCAGCCAGCGCCGGCCAGGCGCAGCTGGTTGTTCCGCTTTGGCAGCTCGCGCCTGCCCTGGGGCCATACCGAAGACATCGTGCCACTCAGCATGCTGCGTCAAAGCACGCCAGCAGGTTTACGCGCCAACGAGAAGTACAAACAGAACGTGGCTGCCGGTCTTCGCCAGGAAGAGAAGTTCGCCCAGCGAGATTATCACCAGATCAACGATCAAGAGCGCATTCGCTATGCACCTTTCTCCAAGCGCACGACCTTCTGGTTTTATCTATGGGGAGGGGGGCGCTTTGTTTTTTGGGCTCTTCTGGTTCTACTTCCTTTCGCGTGGTCTGTAGATGCTTATCACAGCCCCTCCGGTTTTATATCAGGGTTCTGGGATGTTGTATTGGAAACGGCCCCATGGTTTTTAGGTCCCCCCCTCGCCTGCTGGGCCATAGGCTCGCTAGTCGTTCATAAGCTGCCAAACTGGATCATCCGCCCCTCCAAAGGCCCGCTCTGGGAACTCAACCGTCGCACAGGCATGGTCACCATCTTCGATTACGACAATATGGGTGAGTACCAGCGCAGCGGCACCATCGGTGAGTTCACTAATCCCTTTTACGAGTTCGATGCCTATATCAGCAGCGGCCCCGACCGGCAGGGGCTGATCTGGCATCAGTTGCATCTGGTACATCGCTATCACGACTTGGCCATCGATCTCAGCCCCATCGTGCCCAAGGACTCCAGCATGGCGCCGCACTTCGCCGCCTGGGACTTTCTACAGAACTATATGGATACCAGCAGGCCGCTGCCGGATATCCCACTATTCGAGGAGCACCGTGCGCAGGATCCGGTGACTGCCGAACATGATCGTCACATTGGTCGGCCCGAGCGCTACTGGCGCGATATGGACGACGCCACCTGGGATGTCCGAGTGATGAAGAACCTGGCGCGTGTCAACGCTTACGACATCACTGGCCGCTTGAACCTGATGGATCGGCATGTGCGATATGCCGATTGACCTGTGACATCCGCGAAAACCAACCCTAAGAATGCCCACATAGCTACCCGCTACAACGCCAGCGCATGCCCGCGGCATTACTGGCCGTCTCTATCTCATGGGCGGGCATGTGCGCTATGTCGATTAGCTCCGGCCGCCCAAAACGCGCCGAAGTAGGGGAAGCAGGCAATGTCCCGCACCTAGTCCGAAATTCATCTGCCGCAACCCCCCCCAACTTATCCACCTACTCCGGCACCTCCACACACACATGGATCGCATCATGCCGCCAATACTCCACGTCGCAGTCAATGATCCGCTCATGCTGATCGCGGTTCAGACGGGTGATGCGCAGGGCTGGGCTACCGGGGGCGGTGCGCAGGGTTGATGCGGCTTCGGGGTGCAGGGCGGTGGGGACCATGTCGAAGCGGACGCGACCGTAATGGATGCCATATTCGCTGGCGTACAGCTCGGTGAGTGAGCAGGTCAGGTCGTACTTCAGGATGCCGGGAAAGTGGACTGGGTTCAGGTAGTGCTCGACGTAGAGTACAAGGCGGCCGTCGATGCGGCGTGCGCGGCGTATCTGGATGACGCTCGATAACGCCGCAAGCTCCAGGCGCGAACAAATCTCCGCAGTAGCAGGCTGCAGCCTTGCCGACAGCACCTCGGTAGCAGGCAAACGACCCTGTTCGCCCACCATCGCGTGGAAATGGCTCCGCACCAATGGGTTGTAGAGCACCCGAGGTGGCGACACGAACCAGCCACGGCGGTCTTCGCGATAGATCATGCCGAGTGATTCCAGCTGCCCCAAGGCTTCGCGTAGCGTGATGCGCGTGGTGGCGAACAGCTCACTGAGCTTTCGCTCGGACGGCAACTGCCCGCCCGGCTGCAGCAAGCCATGACGGATCTGTTCCTGTAGCGAGCTGCAGATCGCCGTCACCGTCCGCGGTACTTCATCGCGCATCGTCTTTTCTCACTGGACTATACCAAGGGCCAAAGCGGGGCACGGGCTGCCGTCTTTTCCCTGTTGATGGCGGGTAACGCTAGAGCGTAACGATGACTGTCGCATGACAATGCAGCGGCAAAAACAGCCCGCGGACCTTATAGATGACGCGGTGCACTACGGACAAAAAAACTGTGCAGGCCTTTTCAGGCAGGGTTTTGCGCGTGCGCTAGGCTTGTTACGGCACTCCTGTCGCAGTGTCGCCCGTTACGGCGATGGCGGAGGCAACGACATCAAACTGTCACTTGCACCCCATAGCTTGGTTGCATCGAACTGATCTAGACCAACCGACCTGCGAAAGGAGCTTCGAATGAAACGACTGCTGCTGGCTTCACTACTGGGATCAGCGATCGCCCTGGCGACATCGGCGAACGCTGCACAAACGGATCTGAAAGCGCTCGAAGAGGCGGCTCGCGCGGAAGGTGAGGTCAATAGCGTCGGCATGCCGGACAGCTGGGCCAACTGGAAGGACACCTGGCAGGACCTTGAGCAAAAGTACGGTCTCAAGCATATGGACACCGACATGAGTTCGGCCCAGGAGATCGCCAAGTTCGCGGCCGAAAAAGACAACGCCACGGCCGACATCGGTGACGTCGGCGCCGCCTTCGGGCCGATCGCCGTTCAGCAAGGTGTTACCCAGCCATATAAGCCCACTACATGGGACCAGATTCCCGAGTGGGCCAAGGACAAGGACGGGCACTGGATGCTGGCCTATACCGGCTCCATCGCCTTTATCGTCAATAAACAGCTGGTCAAGGATGTGCCGACCTCCTGGGC
>Ga0163200_1000319_pt1 | contig 21383 bp, 15 predicted proteins | sample PL_2010_200m_FD_113535 | JGI IMG/M metagenome (GOLD analysis project Ga0163200, IMG submission 113535) | Freshwater microbial communities from Powell Lake, British Columbia, Canada to study Microbial Dark Matter (Phase II) - PL_2010_200m | ecosystem: Environmental > Aquatic > Freshwater > Lake ... | reverse complement strand
TGCTCGGTCAGCCGCGCGTAGGCCCAGCGGTGCAGTTGCCAGTCGCGATTCGTCCACTGGGTTTGTTCGAACGCAATCATGTCGCCCTTGAAGCCCATGACGTCCGCCAACCCGGGCGATTCCTCCCGATTGACCGGCATCGGCGGACACAGTTTCCCAAAGAACTCCTCATCCGTAATGCCCGCCGGCCGTCGTAGCGCTGTGTCGAGACAAACCAAAGCCTGCGGATCCTCGCGCACCGCGCCTTTCTTTCTCGGCGGACGACTCTGTGCGAAGGCACGGATGCCCATCGAGCAGATGTCGTGCGGGTTGTTGAATGACGCCACAAGCAGGAACGGACGCTCATGCTTCTCGCCCAAGAACGCCGCACACCGCGCCGCCAGTTCGTTGCGCGCATCGGTGGTCAGGTTCCGTTGGAAACCGTAGCCGGCAGACTGAGGGCGATCAGGACACGGCAAATGGATCTTCCCCCCATACACCGTCTCGTAGCCTGCCCGGCGCAGCACGCTGCCCATCGCGTTATCGAGCACGGTAGCGGGCACGGGGACGACATTATTGGACTCTTGGTGGATCCGTGACGGCATGACCCCGGCGAACATGCTGAATCGCGATGGCGAACAGAGCGGGAACGCACAGCAGGCGCGCTCGAACCGTGTGCCGCTGGCCGCCAGCCGGTCAAGGTTCGGCGTTTTCACCCACGGATTGTCCGCGCAACCGAGCATGTCGAACCGCTGCTGGTCCGTGATGATCAAGAGGATGTTGGGCTGCTGCTCTGTCGCCCCGGCGGCCCGGAACGCCATGGCGACGGTCACCACCGCGACGATCCCGACGATTCGTTTCAACTGGAACATGATTTTCTCTCTTCTGGCGAAGACTGCACCGCGAATGTAGTGGTGGGAGCGCTCACGACCAAGCCTAATTAGTTGTCGCATACGGCTCATTCCTGGAGGAACTGATTGGCTTGTTGTTGGCGTCGCCGTCTGGTCCCCGCGTGGTTCCCGCACTACCTCGCCCGTGCCCATCAGAAGCATCCTCCTCTTTCTGGAAACGTCTCATGATTCATTTCTGTTTTTTCTTCTTCGTTTTGGTCGGAGCAGCGGCATCGGTTGCCTTCTTGTTTAATCCCTCTGCTTCGCGCAGACGCTGTACCTTGGACTTGTAGCCTTCTGCCAAGTTTACTTCGGTGGAACGCAAGCACATCAGCACCTGCTCATGCATCCGGTGCAGGGTTTCGCGCTGCTCCGGGGCGGCGGCCAGATTGTTCATCTCAAATGGGTCGTTTTCCATGTCGAACAGGAACTCCTGATCGTCCTCCGCCCACCACTTGTAGCGAAGATCGCGTGCCATGAGGCACAACGGCGGCAGATTGCCGATTTCGCTGATCACGAGTTGGCGGACCGCTTTCGCACTGCCCGTGGCGACCGGCAGCAGCGATTTGGCCATTCGGCCGTGCGTCAGCTCACCGCCGATGGCATCCACGATGGTGGGGTAGATGTCGAACATCTGCGCCAAGGCCTTGGTGCGGCCCGGCTTGACGTGCTGGGGCCAGCGAATCACCAACGGCACGCGGGCGGATTCTTCGTAAAATCGCCCCTTCGACATGACCCCGTGCGATCCCATCATTTCACCGTGATCGGAACTGAAGATCACCAATGCGTCGTCCCAACTACCCCGTTCCTTCATGGCGGCGACCAGCCGGCCGATGTTGTAGTCCACGAGCGAGATTTTGCCCAGGTAGTTGGCCAACCATCTGCGTAACTCCGCCCGATCGATGGATTGCTTCTCCCGAGTGAAGTTCTCTGGCACATTGGGAGGCAAGGTCAGCGCCGGCGGCGCGTACATCGTGGCGAACTCGCCCGGTGCATCCAGCGGCGGGTGCGGCGAATGCAGGCTGACCACGAGGCACATCGGTTTGTCCGTCGGCTGGCGGCGGATGAAGTCCACGGCTGTCCCCGTCAGGAAGCTGTCGTGATAATCGTCCGGCTTGACGAGGCTTGGGCAGGGAAAGTATTCGCCTTTCAGATAGCGGTCATGGATATCCGCCGCGACGGCCTCGAGCAGCCCCAACTCTTGAAGATGCTGGCAATAGGCGCTCTTGTCCTCGGGCGAATTGGGAGGCCCCGCGCCACTGATGACGACGTCCAAGCCCAACGCCCGGTGGTATTCCTCAACCGTCTTGAAGTCTCGCTTCCAGTTCGGACCGGACATCCAGTGCAGCTTGCCGATTTGCGCAGTCGTGTAGCCGGCACGCTGGATGTCGTGAAACATCGTCGCGGATTCGGCCGGCACATGGTAATGCGTGACATTGCTCCACACCGCGTGGCCATGGTCGTGCGGATACAGTCCCGTGATCAATGAGATGCGCGCCGGCATACAGACGGGGGAGGGGGTGTAGCAGGCATCGAACACCAGGCCGTCGCGTGCGATGCGGTCCAGATTCGGGGTGCGGACCTCCGCATTCTCCCAACTCAAGTAGCGCGGGTTCCATTGGTCGGTCAAAATGACCAGCACGTCGGGCTTCGGCGCAGCGGTATTTTCTTTTTTCGCCGCGTGGAGTGGTGAAACGAATTGGGCGGCGAGTATCGCCAGCAGAGTCAGACAAAAGTGTTTCATACTTTGGTTACCTTTCGGCGATTCAAGGCTTCTGCTTCTTCGCCTTTTTCCTGGCGGCGGCGCCGTCGCCGTTCCAGCGATTGTCAATCCAGCGCGGCGGTTCATTGCGGGCGTTCCATTCGTCCCAGAGGGCTTGGAGTTTCTTGGCCCGTTCCGGTTCCTGCGCGGCGAGGTCGGTTTGCTCGCCGAGATCACGGGCGAGATTGAACAGGTGCGGGGCGTCATTGATGTGGGCCTTGACCAGTTTCCAGTCGCCCTGTCGCACGGCGTACTGGATGCCGAACCGCCAGTAGAGCGCGTCGTGCGGTGCGGCACCGGTCTTGCCCTCGAGTAACGGGAGCAAGTTCGCGCCGTCGAGCTTCGCGTCCGGTTGGCTGGCGCCACCGGCCGCGGCGATGGCGGTCGGGACGACATCGAGTTGAATGACGGGCTGGTCCAGCACGCGCCCGGCGGGAATCCGGCCCTTCCATTGCACGATGAACGGCACGTGGATGCCGCCCTCCCACAACGTCCATTTCGTGCCGCGCAGCGGTCCGTTGCTCGGCGCGCCGCCGGGGCCGCCGTTGTCGCTGAAGAAAAAGACCAGCGTGTTCTCTTCGAGGCCGCGTTCGCGCAGGCGAGCCATCACCCGGCCGATGATGTCGTCCATCTGGCTGATGTCAGCGGCGTACTTGCGGCGGTTGACGGGGACGAGCGTGTCGAATTTGCCAAGCCACGGCTCCGGCCCGACGTACGGCCCGTGCACGGCGGAGAACGGCAGATAGAGCAGGAACGGCTCCTTTGCGTGCCGGTCAATGAACGCGAGCGCTTCGTTGCTGAAGGATTCCATGTGGTTCTTCGGCGTCTCGACTGGTTTGGTCCCGCGATAAATCGGCACCGGTGCGCCATCAGGCGTGTGCGCGGCAATGCCGAACGGAAAGAACCCGTAGAACTCGTCAAATCCGCGATCCGTCGGCCGGTAGCCTTTCTCGGACCCGATATGCCACTTGCCGACGATGCCGGTGGCATACCCGAGCGCCTTCATCCGCTGGGCAAACGTGACCTGCTGGATGTCGAGCGCGCGCGGGCCTTTGTCAGTCGGCGCCGCCTTGCCCTCGGCGTTGGCATCGAAGCCGAATCGCTGCTGATAGCGCCCGCTCACCAGTCCCGCCCGGGTCGGGCTGCACACGCAACCGGTCGTGTAACCGTTGCGGAGCCGCACACCGTTTCTGGCCAGCGCATCGATTTGCGGCGTCGGAATGTCCGTGCAGCCCTGAACGCCGCAGTCGGCAAATCCCATGTCATCGGCGACAATGACGACGACGTTGGGTTTACCCGCCGTGGCGGTCGCAACCGCGGCTAGGCCCAGCAGGGCGGTGATGGTGAACAGAGGGATGGCTTTCATGGGGGCTACTTTCTTGGTTCGGTTTTGCAAAGAGAGACAAATATTACCGGTTTCTACCGATCTACGAAAGTTGAAAAGCAACAATGTAGTTCTTCTTTGCTCGCGTGGCGGCGGCCGAGGAATCATTGGATGTGTTCTTGCCAATCGTGATGTCTGTCACGATTGAACCAATGATTATTCCGATGACGAATGTCAGTACGTGTTTCATTTGTTTCTCCTGTTCTCGGCAGTTCTGCTGGTTTCTCTGTTAAGCGTCAAACTGTTCATTGTTATCTTTCGAGAACGTCAATCGTCCCATCATTTCCCGCCCGGCTTGTGAGCCGCATCCGCATCTCTCCGCCATTTTTTCATCTGGGTGGCATACCACTCGGCGATTTCATCGCGATGAGCCTGGTTGTTCGGCGGCACATTCGGGCGATGAATGAGCGGCGCGTTGGCATCCACATATGTGTCGGGCAACGTTGCCGGCCGCCATGACTGAATCGCTCTAACCAGAGCGGCAATTTCATCCTGACACGCCGCATCTGAATAGAGGTTTTTCATTTCCAACGGATCGCTCTCCAGGTTGTAAAACAGACTTCTGCCGGGATTGTTTACATTATAAATCAGTTTGCGGGTCACCGTGCGGGCCATGACATGCGAGCGGGTTTCACAGAACACAATGTCGCGGAGAGAGAGAGAATCGGACAGGTCCAATCCCTCCATGACGGGGGGCGGCTTCAAGCCCGCGACCTTCAGGATCGTGGGGGCAACATCAATCGTGGTAACCAGCGCGTCACTCACGGTGCCGACCGCATGAGAGTCGGGGTATTTGATGATCAAGGGCACTCTGGCCAAGGGGTCGTACATGTGATCGCTTTTGAGCAAGAGGTGGTGAAAGCCCATGTATTCGCCGTGGTCGGAGGTGAAGACAATCAAGGTGTTTCGGTACAAGCCTTTGGACTTGAGAACCTGCAGCATCCGGCCAATCTGGTGATCAATCTGGGAAATCGAGGCATAGTAAAGTGCCATGCACCGGCGAACGGTGGTTTCCGTCAAATCCGTATGAGGAAAATACCCCTTATTGAGGGACAGATCGCAGACAAGGTTTTGTGGTATCCAACCGGGAAGCAAGGTGAGCTTTGAGGGATCATACATGCGCGTCCACGGTTCGGGTGGGTCAAACGGATGATGCGGTTTGATGAAGCCGACCATCAGCAAGGCAGGAGATCCGGCCTTCCATCCTTCCAAGGTTTCGATCGCGCGATCACCGATCCAGGTGGTGCTATGGTGTTTCTCCTCCAGGTTCGATGGCAGCGCACCCAATGTGGACCAATATTCGGCGCGCGCCTCCTTGCGGTATTCCGCGCGCTGGTCCTCCAAGTCGTTGGCGTCAACCAAGCCGAATTTCCGCAGATAACGATGGTAGTCGTCGTCCCAACGGCCCGGGCCATCCTGCTCGGCCAGTTCCAGTTCGTCAAAACCCACGTCCAAGTAGGTCGGAGTAAAATGCATTTTGCCGACCGCCTTGGTTGCATACCCGGCCTGACGCAAGATCGAGGCAAACGTGGGTGTCTGCGGCCGCAGCGTGCTGCGGTTGTCCCAACCGGCATGCGCATGCACGGCTTGTCCGCTCAACAGCGAATAGCGCGAAGGCGTGCAGACAGGAAAGGCGCAGAAACTATTCCTGAACCGCACGCCATCCGCCGCGAGCGAATCGAGGAATGGCGTTTTGATTTCACGGTTCCCATAAGCGCCGATGCATTCCATTCGATGCTGGTCGGTGTGGATCACCAGCACATGTGGCCGGCGGGCCACCTCAGAATTGGCGGAGGCCGGTTTCGCTGCCGGAACAAACACCATGCCTGCGATGATAGCGGCGCGAAAACAGTCAACAAATGCGATGGGTCTCATCATCCTCCAACGAGTTAAAACGCCCCTGATCAGGAATTACTCCAGAAACCTCACCTCCACATACTCCATGCCGGTCTGGTTTGCACCGGTCTCCAGCACGGACTCCAGCGTGGCGAGGCCTTGCGGCAGGCGAACACGCGGGAAAGACACCGATGTCTCCCCGACTGGGACCGCAGCCTCGGTCTTCACAGTGGCCAATGTAAATCGCGCGACAGCGGGCTGCGTTGTTTTCGCAAAGCGAAGCGTGATCGCGTAGTCACCGTCGCGGCGAACATCCACGAACCAGTGGCCGATACTCTTCGGGGTCCACCTCACACCCTGCACGCGCCAGTCCTGGCGGGTGAGAAGAACCTCTTTCTGCTCCGGCGCACCGAGGTAAATACGGGGTGGCACGGTGTAGTCACGGGCGCCAGTCACATCCTTGAACCACGCTTCGTACTGTCGCCTCATCTGCGCGACGATTTCGGGTTTCTGCGCCGCTATGTTTTTCATTTCCAGCGGGTCGGCGGCATAGTCATAGAGTTCGAAGACCGGCTGCGCAGGCTGCTTTACCTGGAAGGCGCCAAGGGGTTGCACGAGCTTGTAGTTCTGCGAGAGAACGGCACAGGCACGATTCAACTCCGGCGCATCGCCACGATGCCATTGGAAAAAGATCGTGCGATCCGCCCAGTCCGCCCCATGGCCTTGCAGCAATGGCAGGAGGCTGATCCCGTCAAATTTCACCCCGGCCGGCTTCTTCACACCACAGAGTTCCAGCAGGGTTGGCGCGACATCAATGTGCGCGGCGATCCGATCCACCGCGCGACCGGCCTCAAGATGGCCCGGCCAGCGGATGAAGAAGGGCACGCGCACACCGCCTTCGTGCGTGTTGCCCTTCAGGTCGAGCATGCCGGAGTTGTAGCGCGGCTGTTGCGGGCCGTTGTCGGTGAGAAAAATCACGATGGTGTTTTCGGCGATCTTGAGCTGATCGAGTTTGGCCAGCAGCCGCCCGAGGTTGTTGTCAATACATTCAACCATCGCATAGACGCGCGCCGTCGTCTCATGGTCGGACTTTCGCACCGGATGACCGAAATTTTGCGGCACGGTCAGATCGGCGTCCTTGTAGCGGGTGAGATATTTGTCCGGCACCTGCAGGGGCGTGTGGGGTGCGTTGTAGGGGAGGTAAATGAAAAAGGGCTTGTCCGAGCGGTTTGAAATGAAGTCGATCGCTGCGTCTGTGATGACATCGGTGATATACCCCTTCTTTCGCACCCAGTCCCCGTTGTGCCGCAGCCACGGGTCGAAGTAGGCGCCGGTCGGGGTGAATCTCAAACGGCGGGTCGCTCGGCTGGGCGAGTCCGCCGCCGTTGAGAACGAGGGACTCCTGAAAACCTTTATCCATCGCGCGCATGGGGTAATTGTCACCGAGATGCCACTTGCCGAAGATGCCGGTACGATATCCGGCGCCGGCCAACATCTGGGCGATAGTCACCTCGTCGGGAAACATCATGGACCGGCCCATGAACGTATCCACGATGCCGGTGCGGTAGTAGTAACGGCCCGTCATGAGACTGGCCCGCGTAGGAGAGCAGACGGGATTGACATGGAACCGCACGCAACGCACGCCTTCCCGTGCAAGGCGGTCCATGTTCGGTGTGCGTATCTTCGGATTCTGATGAAACCCGACATCCCCATGCCCCTGGTCGTCAGTCAGGATGAGGATGATGTTGGGTTTGGCTGGCTTCAATACCTCGGCGGCGTGGAGCGCGGTCACTGGAGCCAGCAGCAGGGCGGTGAGGGTGAGGACGGTATAGTTCATTATTTTCTCCTTAATGAATTTGCTTTTGTTATGACCACAACCGCTCGTCACACGTCGTGCTGCGGTTAGCCTTCATCGCGTCAGCCGCTCAATCACGAACTGTGCTGCCATGGTAACGATTTCATCAACCGTGGGTGTGCCTTCCGCTCCGAAGCCGTGCTTGCCATTACGAACTTCGGTATATTGGATATCCGCGCCAACGGTTTTCCCCTTTGCGTAGAGACGGCGCGAATTCTCAACGGACAACGTCGTGTCCTTGTCGCCGTGAAAACAGTAAACAGGCGTCGACTCTTTCCGGATCAGGCACACCGGGCTAAGGAGGCGGATTACGTCCGCTTTCTTCTCCGGCGACCCGCCAAACATAATTGCCGCCCGCGGCCCCAGGAAACGTCCCGCCAACGCGCTGTCCGTAAAATCGGTGGCGGGATAATAAGCCACTTCGCAGCGGATCGAGGCAGGATCGTTGCCCACCAGGGCGGGATCGCCGGGGAAATCTTTCGGGTCGCCCAGCGCGGTCACCAGGGACAAGTGCCCCTCCGCGGATCCGCCGATGGTCGCCATGCGAGTGGGATCAATGTGATACTGCCTCGCGTTCTTGACCAGAAACCGTAGCGCATCCTTGCAGTCCACTGCACTGTCGAAGGCGCTGAATTTCTCACTCGTCAAGCGGTATTCGATGCTGGCACAGATAATACCCGCCTTTCCGCAACGGTTGAAAACGCCGGAGATATCAGCCCTCGTCATTCTGTACCGGTCGCCGCCGCCCCATCCACCACCGTGAATATACACCAGCGCCGGCGCCGGGATTGTTTTCAGCCCTTTCGGAGTCAAAATGTCCAATTGCAGTATCTGATCCCTTACCTTCTTATACACTATGTTAGGAGCATGGTCGAAATCGGGGAACGACTGAGAGATCCTTTTCATTAGCGTTTCTGCATCTGCCGTTTTTCCTCGTTTCGCCCGTTTCGCCGGTCTTGCGGGTTCTGTTTCTTGCGCCAGGGTCTGGAACGAGAACAGGACGATGAGGGTAATGCCCCCGAGAATCCTAAAAAAGGAAAGCCAAGGAGAAACGGCAACGAGATAATTTGGTTTCATGATTTGCAATTACATGGTTTGCCTTTCTCACTCAGGCTCATCTCTGACTCGGCCCTTTTTGCCTGTGGGAATTGGTTTGACCGTGGGCGTGGCCGCTTCCCACTGCGCCAGGACTGTCTTGAGTTCCTCGCGCACGCCAGTATAGGCCGTATCAGAAAACAGGTTCTGCGCTTCCCAAGGATCTTTCACGAGATCAAACAACTGTTCGTACTCAAGAACCCCGCCTTTCTTGAAACGCACGTATTTGTGGGTTTTGCTGGTGATAGTCACCGCTTGGCTGTCCAGACTACCGCCCAACTCGCTGAACGCATACTTCCGCCACCCGTTGGTTTTGCCTTGCGCCAGGGAGAGAAGGCTCTGGCCTTGGACGTTGGCGGGAATACTCAGTCCCGCCGCTTCCAGGAGCGTTGGCAGGAGGTCCACGGAGCAGGCTAACTCGTTCACGCGTGTCCCCGCCGGAACGATCCCCGGCAGGCGAATGATCATGGGCACACGAATCGTTGGCTCATAGCCTGTGGTGCCTTTGGTCCACGCGCTGTGCTCTGCCATCATTTCGCCATGGTCAGCGGTATAGACCACGATGGTGTGGTCCGCGAGGCCCAATTCCTCCAGCTCCCGCAACACTAGGCCGATGTTATGGTCAATCTGGGAGACATACCCGTAATAATAGGCCAGGGTCTGGCGGTAAAGCAGTTCCGTATTGTAGGTGCCGCTCTTGCGGAGAAAGCTATCCACTTGGGGAAGTTTTGCATCTTTGTGATTCCAGGTGGGAGGGAGTGTGAGCCGGGCCGGGTCGTACCACTCGGACCACGGCTTGGAGACGCAAATCGGTGTATGCGGCCCATGGAAAGAACACCAAACCACGAACGGCTTGCTTTTGTGCTCACGGAGAAATTCAATCGTCCTTTGTCCAATCACACCGACGTTGTGCTTTTCATTGGGCAACGAAGCCTCCCCGACCTTGGCCCGACCGGGGTGCGCCAGTTCATACGGCAGCGACTTGCTGTACTCCCAAGAACTGCGCGGGTCCTCCACCAAATCAAAGCCATGGTTCCGATTCTGGGGCGTCATGACCATGTGGTGTTTGCCAATGGTGCCGCAAAAATAGCCGTGCGCATGAAACAGGTCCGCCACCGTGTTTTCCTCGGCATTCTGACCACATCCGTTGCTGTAAGTGCCGGTGCTGCGGGCGTAGCGCCCGGTCCAGATGGAATAGCGGGAAGGAACACACTGGCCCGTCTGGCATATGGCCCGCGTGAAGACCGCGCCCTGGGCCGCCAACGCATCCAGGTTTGGCGTTCTGACCTCTGTGTTCCCGTAGCAGCCCAGCGCCCTCGCATTGTGCTGGTCGGACATGATGAACAGCACGTTGGGTCGCTTGGCGGCGGGTTGTTCCCCGGCGGTTGTAGCCGGTGCAAACGGGAGCAACAAGCTGATGGCGAGTGCGGCGACGAGTTGCTTCATAACATGAAGCCTCTCAGGCGAGCGCCTCCCTGCAATACTGAACGCACTTGCCCACCTCCGCTACAGCGTTTGAGTCTTGTGGGATCTTATACTCAAGTTCGATGTCGGCTGGGAACGTCCACTTCTCCTTCCTCATCAACTGGAGAATTTCCTTGATCGGTGTCTTCCCTTGGCCCCAAGGCAGGTTGCCGCCGTCGGCAGTCCTGTCCTTCAGATGAAGGCTGACGATGCGATCGTGGTACTTTTCAATAACCGGAATTGGAGACAGCCCCTTGGTGCCGGCGAAATAGTGGCCGACATCAAAGTTGAAGCCGATGTATTGGCCATGAGCCAGAATCGGGTCAGTCTGATCCATCGCCGGGTAGTTGGTCGTATGATTGTGGAAAGCAACCCAGATCTTGTGCTTGTCGGCGAACGGGGCCAGCTTCTTGGCCAGATCCTCCGAACGCTCGGTGGTGATACCCACGCAACCCAGCGCCTTGGCCACCAGAAAATTGAAGTCAATCTCCTCATCCGACTGGCCAAAACCGGTCTTGTGGATGTGGATATTAACGCCTGCATCGTTGTACATTCTGCGCAGCTCCTGGCACTTGGCCAGTTGCGCTTGGCGCTGGGCGTCGGTTGGCTTCGCCGGCTGCTCCGCGGGACGACCTTTGCGACCACGGCCACCTCCACCGCTCAAGCCAGCATACGCCTGTATCGGCCCACCCATCAGTTCCACTTCGCTGAGTCCATCCTGAATAAGGGCCATGAGCGTATCCTCCGCCGAACTGATGGTGCTGCGGTAGCTGTAGGTAATGCACCCGATTCGCACCCCGTGAAAGACGGAGTTGGGCTTGCCTGATGCGGCAGCGGGTAGCAAGGGCGCTTCACCTCCCAGCACGCGCCTCGGCACGAGGGCACAGGCCGCTAGGGCTGCCGCGCGGCCGAGAAACGCGCGTCTGGTTGTCAATTCGTTGGCAATGATGCTCGTTTTCATAACTGAATTGGTAGGAGTTTACTTTTTGCTCGCCCGCCTGTACTCATCACAGTGCGAGGCTGCCAAATGGGAGCCGTGATGTCAACCGGCACCTTTTGCCAATTTTCGGTCGGTTTTGGTCAGCAACAGAGACGCTTAAGCGAAGCGTGCAAAACGCCGAACGCGGGAGGGCAAGCTGCGCCAATGAGCCAGGCCGGAAAAAGCCCTCGCTAGGAACGGAGAGGCGGCGGCAGCGTTGTGGATGTTGCGTTCAGCGTTTGACCGGTTCGGCATTCCAGACCTTGATGTCCCCAAACCAGCCGTCCTTGCCGGCGACGCCCAGTTCGATCTTGGACTTGGTGGCGTGGGCGATGCCGGGGGACTTGAGGTAGGCGGCGGGTTTGCCGTCGAGGGTAACACGCATTTCATCGCCGACGGTTTCGACGACGAGCGCATACCACTTGCCGGCTTCGAGCATGGCGGGATAGGTTACCTGCCGGCCGGCGAGGAGTTTGGCGACTTCGGCTTTCTTCGACGGGTCGTTGCGCATTTCGCGGATGTCATTGCGCATGCCGCCGTCACGCTCGTCAATGATGGTGACGCCGTTGAGGCGGACTTGGGCGCGGCAGAGGTGACCGTAGTGCGAGCCGGTGTATTTGCGATCGTCGAACTCGACATCAATCATCGTGGCGCCATCAAAGCGGATCCTGCACTCGACGACGCTGTCCTTGGTAGGGATTTCCAAACCGTGCACGGCGGCGTGGGCCTTGACGGCGGGCTTGCTGTCGGCGGCGGGGATGTCTTTGTCGCGGGTCTGTGTGCCCTTGAGTGCACCCTTTTCGACGACGAAGGTCGGAACGACCTTGTGCCAGACCTTGGCCGGCTCGGAGCCTTGGAAGTTGTCGGAGAAAAGGAGTTCCTTCTTCTTGGTGATCGGTCCGGCCGGGATGGCGGGCAAGTTGGCGGCCAAGGCAGTCGTGGTGATGAGGAAGAGAGAGGCAAGGATGAGGTACATTTTCATTGTGGGTTAAGATTAAATGTGTTGGGCGATGTATATTGGTTTGCCTTGGTGAGGGCAAGTCAGATGTGCTTCGTCCACAGATTCGGCGGCTATCAGAGTCCGACGCAGTTTGCATTGCAGCAACGTCCATCCCCATCTTCGGTCGAGCTACGCCCTCCCTGCGTCGGGAATGGACAAAACCCAAACGCCGTGGCAACATCAACCACGGCTTCGGATTAACACATGCACTGGCTCAAAAAGAGTGGTCCGGTCACAGTCACCGTCTTGGCCGTCACGCTGGCGTTTTCCACTCCGGACCTTTTCGCGCAGAAGAAAAAGGCGATGAGCCAGCGCGAGATGGTTGATGTGGTGCTGGCGAACACAAAGCCGCTGAAATACCCGCGCGGCAACCGGCTTCCGCTTTATCTCTGGCCGCTGCATGGACTGGGCACGACCGACGAGGCCGAGGCGGAGCGCTTGCTGAAAAGCCTCGACACACGCGGCTTGCCGGTGATGGCGTCGTGGAACCCAGCGCCACAACGTCGCGAGCAAAGTCTGCGGGACGCGATGTGGCTCGGCCGGCTCCAAAAGAAGCTCGGCTTGCCGATCACCATCAGTGCCGTCGCGTGCATGAACTCCTTCTGCAACGGCGACGGGAAGACCGCCCACATTGGCGACGACGGGAAACCGTTTTTCGATTACTCGTTTGCTGAGAAGCGGCCGATGGGTTGTCCGTTTGCGCTGGAGTCCCGCCACACGGCCATCCGCGAGCAGGTCGAGTTCTTCCTCGACGCCTACCAGCGCGAGGGACTCGACATCCATTTTATCTTTGCGGACTGGGAGATTGACGGACCGATCGAATGGAACGACGGCTGGGCGCACAGCAAACGCTGCAAGCGCTGCCGCGAGCGCGTCGGTAATATCAACGACTTCGCCGCGTTCCAGCGGGCGCTGCGGACGATTCGCAGCCGGATGCAACGCGAGTGTCTGGCGGAGCCGGTGCTGAAGCGGTTCCCGAAGGCGCTCGTCGGCAACTATGCGGCCTATCCCAACGACGGTTGGCGTTACTGGTATGACTACTTCGAGAAGCTCGCGCCCGACGCGCCGTTCAAGGCCGACCAGCGCGCAAAATATCGCCCATGGTTCCATGAGTTCCCGCTGACCGGTTACACGGTCTCGATGCCGGTGGTCTATACGTGGTATGCGACGCCGACATGGTATGATTTCACCAACTATGACTATCGCTGGTTCTACAACCTGCTGCTCGTGGCCTCGACGTCGGGCCGGCACAAAGCCACGAACGTGCCGAGCATCCCGTTCGTGCACTGGCACACCACCGCGCCGCCGAAGGAACCCGATCCGACCGTGAAACAGTTCAGCGCCGGGAAATATCAGGAACTGCTCTGGCACATGTTGTTGCGTGGCCACGACACGCTGTTCCTCTGGTGCCCGCGCGACGAGACGGCCGAGGAAACGCGGCTGCTTCACGAAGTCTGGGCTGCCTCACTCGAATATCGCGAGTTCATGGCGCGCGGCAAGCCAATCATGTTCGACGTGCCGAAACAGCAAGGCCCGGTCGTTTCCGCCGTGCGGTTCGGCAACCGCGTGCTTGCGCGCCGGACCGATTTTGATGGCAACACCGTGCCGGTGAAGCTGTCCCTGGACGGCAAGATCATCCATGTGCCGCGCGCGGAAGGCCGTTGTCAGATTCTCAATCTCGCGCCGTAGCCACACGGATCTTCATCTAACCGCCGCCTATTTTGAGCAACGGGCACAGAGATTTCGACCGAGCATTTCGTGCCTTGCTTCACCCTGTACTGTGTAAAACTCATACGGTTTAATCTCGTGAGGTCAAATAACTCATCCGACTCCGAAACACGCAAATTCGCGAGTCTTGCAAGTGCGGTCAAGGCAATGAGCGCATTGCACACAACCGTCTCTTGGTCGGGACAAGGCGCCAGAAGACACGACTAAGCGCACTACAACACGGCTTCGGGGAACCAGTCGAGCATCATCAGCGTTAAAAGAGCCGTGACAAGCTACAGGCTTTTGGCGCGAATGGCGCGAATCGTGCGGGTCGGCAGGGGTGCAGTTTGGGTGTTGGTGGGAGATAATTACCTCAAATCTTGGCGCAAATTGGCTCAAATCGGCTTCCCGTCTTTGAATCGCTCAACGGTTTCATTCCACATTTGTTGCTGTAGAGAAGGCGTCCGTATGGACACTATCTCTCGTAATCGCCGCTCGCTGAAGAAGCGGATTTCACGGGGAGTTGTGAGTTGTGTAAGGAAGTTCTGAATGCTTTCGGGGAGTTCCAATAGGTGCATGACGTGGGTAACTCGTGCTCGGGATGGTGGTGCCCGCGATATAGGTCAGCAGACGAGTTTCTTTGATGCGGTTTAAGAGTAGGCGCGAAAGGGTGGGGATCGCGTTCAGTCTTTTTCCGGCGGCTGGTGGACGTAAAGGCCTTCGATAGCTATGTCACCATCGCCCGCTGTGACGAGCTCCAACGTGTGCTCCCCATTGGGCAGGTTCTCGACTAGCGGTTGGAAGAACGATTGGGGCTGCTCGGCCCGAAAACTCAGTTTGCCCAAGGCACAGCGATAGACATCGAAGGTGAACGCATCGCCCGTATGGTTCCCGTAGGCCACCTTGTGGTTTTTGGTCTCGAACTTCCCGTTTCGCCAGAGTTTCGGATCAATGCCGATCTGTCCCGACTTGCTCCAGAACTGGCCATCGAGGTTGCCTTCGCCATCCGGGCCAGTCACGCTTCCCTCGACGCGATAGTCCCCTTTGTTGCTGGTGACTGTGATGGTCCAGGTCTGCGGAATGACGTTCTTGCCAAGGTCAACCGCATGGGGAGAGACCGCGCTTTGTTTGCCGCCGCGCGGCTTGGGCTGAATGAAGTTGCAGTAGAAGACTAGGGCTTGGTCGGCCGGTTTCCCGTCAATGAAAACGCTCACCGATCCTCCGCCGGAAGACTTGCGACCAAGCAGGACGATCCGGTTGCCAGTAAAATGTACCTTCAGGCGGGCGACGGCCTTGACCGCCTGCACCGCGCCGCCGACCGTCGTCCAATCGCCGGTGAGGCTCACTTGCTCGGTGGCGGTTTGCGTGGGCGGGGCCACGGCAATCCGCCGTTCTCGCGACGCAGGATCGTAGGTGAAGTGGTCGGGCTTGGTAATATGACGGCTGACGTTGTCCCAAACTAGCATTCGTCCCAGATAGTTCTGGTGGACCTTATCGCCCAACAGGGTTAGGTGATTCACCCCCGTGCGCTTGAGATACTCAAACTGCTCGCGGCGATTGTCCACGAACTCGGCCCCGTGCTTGCGGCAAACCTCGCGGACTTGGTCCCAAGGGGCGATGCCCGTTTGCATGTCGTCGGGCGTCAGCGTGCTCGCCTCGACGAAGTGGATGCTGGGAACAATGACGTCGGCCGTGGTGTGCCGGCGAATCTCGGTCAACAACGCATCGAGCCCCTCGGGAGTTCCCAAGGTGTAGGTGAAGATCAGGTCCGGTTGCTCGGCCGCCACGAACTGCTTGACCCAGCCGTAGTCGAAGTCCCAGGGCATTCCCGGTTCCACCTGTCGCTTGTAGATGATTGGCGGGGCGTTGGGAAAGCGCTGGCGAATCGCGTGGACCAGTCCGTAGCCATCTCCCTGGCCGCGGGTCCAACTCGAACCGATCGCCCAAATCAAGAAGGGCTTGCCGGGGATCCCAGTTTGGCCTTCCCACTTGGCAACCGAGAGGGCCAGGTTCTGGCCGTCGCCGGGGCGCGGCGTAACGTCGCGCGGCGGCAACTGTTGCCGCTGAGCCTCGTAGGCGGCCGCCATTTCCGCCTCGGTTGCCGTGCGGAGTTGAATATCGTCGACGCCGATGAGTTGCCCCGGCTTATCCTCCTTCCCGGATCCCGCGAGATGGAACTGAATCGTCTTGCAGGGAACCGGCATAAGGAAATAAAAGCCAACGTGCCTCCACTGATTCCCGGTCGCCGGAACAGGTGTGGGATTGGGGTGGAAACTGGGTTCACGTTCGTCGGAGGTGAAGTTGACCGTCGCAGTCGATTCGACCGGGCTTTTCAGCCGCCACGACAGGAAATAGCCGTCTCCCGGCCGAGCCGCGACGTTGCTGGGGCTCAAAAGGCCAGCGCCGCGGGCGTTGAAGTAACAGCAGGCCTTGCCTTGAGGCGCCTCGCCGGTGACGATCTTACCGCCGCCGATTTTCCAGCCCGGCGGGATTTCCCCCGCGATCTCAAAATCGCCGCCCGACATGGGAATGCCCACGGTCCCGGCGGGCGTGGGAAACGGCTGGCTGCTCACGGAGAGCAGGCCGCGGACTTCCCTAGCCCCGGCTCGTTCTGCCGGAAGAGCATGGGTCGTCAGGAGAGAAACAGCGACCACTACCACAGCCAGACAACGCAATTTCATGTGGGCCTCCATGAGACGGAAACGACGCGTACGAATGGATCCAGACATCAGATTTGTTCTTTCACAGCCCCCCGCTGCTTGACGCGAGGTGGTCAGGGAGCATTGCTTTTTGATCTCGATCATAAGGGCAGGCTACGCATTTCCTGGCCGGAGTCACGCACGAATAACGACAAAATGTGGACTGTTCTGTACGGTGACCGGAGATCTGAATCCTATCATCACCTGTGGACTCGGTTAAGGGATCAGGTCATGTTTGCATTTGCCATCGATGTGTTGCGCGTGGTAGGTGAACTTGGAAAGTGAGCGGTCCATGAAAACAATCTACAGCACGTTCCTCCTCATCCTCGCCGCCGTTTGTCGCGTAGCGACATCGCATGCGGCAGATGGACCGTCTGTTGCAGACGCCCCACCAGCGATCAGCAATCATGTTGTGTGGAAGGACGGTCGCCCGGTGGCACTTTCACAAATTGTTCGGCCCGCGGTCGAGGGCGTCATGCTCTTCGAGCCGAAGGAGACCGATTGGGAATACGCGCATCACCAGTCCATCACCGCCTTCAAGGGCGAGCTTTTCGCCATCTGGTCCAGTGCGCAGCGGGACGAAGACAGTCCGGGCCAGCGCGTGATGTATGCCTATCGAAACGAGAAGGGCTGGATTCAGCCGCGAATTCTGTTCCAACCCGACATCGAACCTGATGGCCGGTTGCGCATCCTGACGGCTGCGGGTTTTCACCAATACAACGGCACCCTCGTCGCCTACGCCGGCGATTACTCGATTGACCGCAAGTCAACCCGGTTGCTGGCGCGAACGAGCACTGACGGCCGGCGCTGGAGCGAAGTTCGCGATCTCCACGTGCCGGTCTGCCCGAATCACGGGCCGCAGGCCACGGCGACCGGCCGGTTGATCATCGCCGGCAACACCGCCTTTCCCTACACCAACGATCCCGCGGGCCTGACCAGGTGGCGCATGACCGGCATTTTCCCGTCGAGCATGGAAAAGTACCAAGACAATCCCTCGACATTCTGGGATCTGGCCAAACAGATGAAATGGCGCGGGAATGTCTGCGAAGCTTCGTTGCATCAAACCGACGACAAGGCGCTGCATATGTTGCTGCGCGCCGCCAATATCGGGCTGCCCGGCCCCGCCAAAGAGCTATGGAGCCTCTGGGAAACTTCCAGCACCGACAACGGCGCAACCTGGAGTGCGCCGCGCCCGACCGATTATAGCAATACCGACGCGAAGTTTCACTTTGGCCAGTTGCCCGATGGGCGGTTCTACTGCGTCAACAATCCCATCGGCATCGACCGCATTCCGCTGGTGCTCTCGACTTCGCGCGACGGCGTCAATTTCGACCGCCACTTCATTCTCGGCGAGCAGCGTTATGTGAGGCGATTCGAGGGAGGATCGAAAGGCGGTCATTACGGGTATCCGCACACGCTGGTGTTCGAAGGTAATCTCTACGTCATCATCTCGCGCCAGAAAGAATCGGTCGAGGTGTTGCGCGTGGCGCTCTCGGAACTCGACAAGCCATGAAATCCCTGCTCTGGCATTTGCTCGTCCTGTTCATCCTGCTTCAGCCGTGCTTGTCGTTCGCGGATGTCCAGCTTCCGGCGATTATCTCAGAGCACATGGTGCTAGAGAGGTCGGAATCGGTCCCGATTTGGGGCAAGGCCGATGCGAACGAGGAAGTGATGGTAACGCTGGCCGAAAGCACGGCCCGGACCAAAGCCGGAAACGACGGCAAATGGATGGTCAGACTGAACCTGCGTGACTCCGGCGCCGGTCCGTTTCAACTCATGGTCAAAGGGAAGAACGAGATCAGGATTTCCGATGTTGTCGTGGGTGCGGTATGGCTGGCTTCCGGCCAGTCCAACATGGAGTTCATGTTGAAAACCAGCTCGGGTGCTGATGACGAGATCGCCAAGTCACGCAATCCGCACCTGCGTCAATTTCGGGTGGAGAAAGCCGCCCGCTTAAAACTGGCCGATGACTGCAAAGGAAAATGGGTGCTCGCCGGACCTGAAACGGCCGGAGATTTCACGGCGATCGGTTACTATTTCGGCAAGAGACTGCATGAGACTCTGAAGATGCCGGTGGGAATCATCAATGCTTCGTGGGGAGGCACCTTTTCGGAAGCCTGGACCAGCATGGATGCGATCAACCAAGTGGAAACCCTTAAGATCGCCGAAGAAGCCCGGCGAAAGCTTCTGGCCGAGTATCCGGCCAAGAAGAAGGCCTTCGTGGACCAATGCGCGGCCTGGCTGTATGCGAATCAGCGTGAGGATAGGCCTTCGACCAACCCTAAGTTTTTTGCTGGTGAGCAGGTTTCCACGGTCGACTGGACCGGCGTGACGCTCCCGGGAAAAATTACCGGCGGTGGACTTCCACCCGGCGGGGCCTTCTGGATCCGAAAGACGATCCGCGTGCCGAAGGGCGCGCTGGATCACGGACAGGATTTTAAGGTCTTGCTCGGCCAGATCACGGGTTTTGAGCGGATCTACTGGAATGGAGAAAGAGTTCGCGAAACGACCTTTCAAACATATCCCGGCGAAGGTAACCAGTGTTATTTCCCGGTCCCGTCGCGGCTGCTACGGGTGGGAGATAACACGCTTGCTGTTCGGATTTACGCGCCGGCTGTTTCACCCGCCATCGCCGCAGCCCCCGATCGTTTTTGGGCCGGCCCGGTGAGTCTTGTGGGGCCATGGTTCGTCAAGGCCGAATACGAACTGCCCCGATTGACGCCAAGTGTTCTCGCCACGGCCCCGCAAGCTCCCGCCCGACCTCCGGAGTTGATGGCGGGCGCTATCTTCAACGGCGTCATCAATCCGCTCATCCCCTATGGAATTGCCGGCGTGATCTGGTATCAGGGCGAGTCCAATGCGGGGCGCGCCTATGAATATCGCATCGCATTCCCGTTGCTGATCAATGACTGGCGGCAGAAATGGCAACAGGAACAACTTCCGTTCTACTTCTGCCAATTGGTGAACTTCAGGTCGAAAAGACCGGTGCCTGCCGAGAGTGAGTGGGCCGAACTACGCGAATCGCAATCGAAAGCACTTCAGTTGCCGAAGACAGGTCAAGCCGTGTTGATTGACTTGGGCGAAGCAGACGACGTTCATCCCCGCAACAAGAAGGACGTGGGCGAACGGCTGGCCAGGCTCGCGCTCGCAAAACAATACGGGAAACAGATCGCTTTCTCCGGTCCGGTATGCGAGTCGGCCACCGTCGAGAGCGGCACGATCCGCGTGAAATTCAGTCATGCCGAAGGAGGCCTGGTGGCCAGAGCACTCCCAGCGACTTATGATGTCGTCAGTAGGATTGGGAAAACGGCTCCGCTTCTTCGCAACAGCCCCACGAGCGAAGTGGAAGGGTTTTCCATTTGCGGGGCCGACCATCACTGGGTATGGGCCGACGCCAGGATCGAGGGTGACAGCGTGGTGATCTGGTCGGATCGGATACCTCATCCCATTGCCATCCGTTATGCCTGGGCGGACAATCCAACCTGCAACCTGGATAATGGCGCCGGTTTGCCTGCCGCGCCCTTCCGGACGGATGATTTCCCTGCGCTGACAGCAAAGAACCATTTCGGACCCGGTATATAGATTCGAAAGGATGTTTCACATGAACTCACCTCAATTCACTCAAAAGCTGCGCGCCGGCCAATTGTTGTTCGGCACACTCATCGTGTCGCCATCGCCCATGTGGCCGGCGGCCCTGGAAGAAGGCGGATTGGATTTTGTGTTCATCGACACCGAACATATCGCACTGGACCGCGCGCAAGTCAGTTGGATGTGCCAGACATATTCGCGCATGGGGCTGCCGCCGTTGGTGCGCATTCCGTCGCCTGATCCATTTGCGGCAACGATGGCGTTGGACGGAGGCGCCGCCGGTATCGTGGCGCCTTATATCGAGACGGTCGAACAAGTGCAGGCGCTGCGCGGCGCTGTGAAGTTCCGCCCGATCAAAGGTGAGCGCCTGGCAAAGCGACTGGCGGGCGAATCGTTCGAGCCGGAATTGGAAAACTATATTCCCCGCCGCAACACGAACGCGCTGGTCGTGAACATCGAGAGCGTTCCCGCGCTGAACGCGCTCGACGAAATTCTGGCGGTGCCGGATTTGGACGCGGTACTGGTCGGGCCACATGACCTGACGTGCAGCCTGGGCCTGCCGGAGCAATACGACCGGCCCGAGTTTCTGTCCGCGTGCGAGACGATCTTCCACAAAGCGCGCGCCGCAGGCATCGGCGCCGGCATTCATTTCTGGGGCAGCGCGCAGGAACAGGCGCGGTTCGTAAAAATGGGCGCGACCATGTTGGTTCACAGCGCCGACATCACGCTTTTCCGGAAACATCTTCGCCAGGAACTCGCCGCGGTGAAAGAAGCCATCGGCCTCACCCCACAGCCCGATGCGCCCGCCGCGTCGCTAAACATTTAGTGCTTGAACGAATGTATGCGCCCATCAAGATCGGAGAAAACCATGGTATGGAAGAAGAGACCATCCTCGACACGCAAGAAGGACAAGACTGGGAACCCATGCTCTCGCTGCCATCCACTATCAATCCGATCAGACGCGACAGATGATTCGCGAGACGGCTGAGCGAGCGCTCCGGCGTGCCAACGCTGACACGAATTTCGGAATGCTCGCCCTGAAGGCACCCTTCGAGCGCGTGACGATCCTCCGTCGTCAAGGCGATCAGCCCAAGCGGATCGGTCGCTCCAGCCATCCCAGCGACGGCATCGCTCTGATGAACGCG
>Ga0163200_1000317_pt1 | contig 21472 bp, 15 predicted proteins | sample PL_2010_200m_FD_113535 | JGI IMG/M metagenome (GOLD analysis project Ga0163200, IMG submission 113535) | Freshwater microbial communities from Powell Lake, British Columbia, Canada to study Microbial Dark Matter (Phase II) - PL_2010_200m | ecosystem: Environmental > Aquatic > Freshwater > Lake ... | reverse complement strand
AAGAAAGGGATACCTTTATGCCATTTATGGCGGCTCAAGCCCGAAGAAAGGGATACCTTTATGCCATTTATGGCGGCTCAAGCCCGAAGAAAGGGATACCTTTATGCCATTTATGGCGGCTCAAGCCTGATGAAGGGAATATCCTCATTGCGGCCCTAACTAAAAAGATTGAATATTTTATCTGAATAGAATATATTATCCGATAATTTCTTCAATTATCCCATAATCCATATCTTTGATGCCAGAAGACAAACCCATTTATTTATGCATATAGATAATTATATGTGTGAGAATTAATCCGTACTTCTAACTTTCATTCTAACTTCTAACTTCGTAATTCGTACTTCAAAATGAGCGTTTTAGTCAATAAAGATTCCCGTGTCGTCGTACAGGGGTTTACCGGTAGTGAAGGATCCTTCCACACCGCACAGATGATCGAATATGGAACCAATATCGTGGGTGGTGTAACTCCGGGAAAAGGAGGACTGATGCACCTCGACCGGCCCGTCTTCAACACGGTTGCAGAGGCCGTTAAATCGACCGGAGCGGATGTTTCGGTCATTTTTGTACCCCCGCCCTTTGCCGCCGATGCCATCACCGAAGCAACAGACGCAGGGATTCGCGTAATCGTTTGCATAACCGAAGGAATCCCTGTCATTGATATGATCCCAGTGAAAGATTACATCACCAAAAAAGGGATCCACCTGATCGGACCAAACTGCCCCGGAATCATTACACCGCCCGACACCAAGATCGGCATCATGCCAGGTTTCATACACAGACCCGGTACCATCGGGGTGGTATCACGGAGCGGAACCCTCGCATACGAAGCGGTAGATCAGCTTACCAAAGCCGGGTTGGGTCAATCGACGGTCATTGGTATCGGAGGAGACCCGATCCCCGGAACTACCATCTGTGGTGCTGTGAAGCTCTTTATGAATGATCCGGAAACCGAAGCGATCGTCATGATCGGGGAGATCGGTGGGAATATGGAGACCGATGCGGGGTACTGGTTCAAAGACCACGGGACCAAGCCGATGATCAGTTTCATTGCCGGTGCCACTGCTCCGAAAGGCCGGACAATGGGTCATGCGGGGGCCATCGTGGGAGGGAAAGCCGATACGGCCCAGGCCAAGAAAGAGATTCTGCACGAATGCGGCGTCTTCATTTCCGAATCACCGGCCGACATCAGTTCAACATTACTGAAAGCTATGGGAAAAGGGATTCGGTAATTACCGTGCTGGAGCCCATTGATACGCGCCAAGATCTGGAGTAGCCCCCCTGTCGACTCCATTGATATCAAACGGAACACCCATTTGAATTCCTTTGCCGATTACCGGTGAGAGGGAATCGATCCGGAGATCGAATGCCTGCGGATCTACGAACAAAGGATCTTCGTTGGCAAAACAACCGATGTACCTCTGTGGGTTTACTATGGATTCCTGTGTCCGTAAGAGACAATGATCGAAAACGAGTTCAAACGGTACACCCTCCATCTCATCGACCAACATCTCATCTGCATCAGACCCGTAAATAACAGTGTTCCCAAAAAACGTGTTGGTCAGTGGTCCGGACGATTGTCCACCGGTAGTATCAAACGAGTAGTTCCTGATATAAAGGGAAGGGGAAACCCTGACCGAACTGCCCCAGTAATTTCCAATGGTCAGTTGCCGGAAATTATAGGATCCACCGTTCTCGATCCACAGTGCAGAACCTCCGCAGTTAACCAGCACGCAATTGGTGGAAGTGATGGTGGTGGCATAGGCAAAAATAGCATCCGCCGTAGTATTCTGAATGATCGTGTTATCCAGTTTCAGTACCGGATCAGGCTGGTTTCGCTTCTCATCGATCAAAAGACCAAACACCCCGTTTTTAATGATCCCGTAATTGATCTCATGCTCTTTCGAGCCGCTCTCCAGGAGAATCCCCGTCCATTGCCCCGGCAGATCCCGGTAAAAGGGATCGAGCCGGTCGCCCTGAAAACGAACCGGGTGCTCCAGGTTACCGTACACTTTTAAAGAGGCATCATAAGAAATGGCGAGGTAAGCACTTTTATGGAAATACAACTTACTACCGGGCAATATGATCAGCGATGAAGAGGTGTCAATCCGCAAATGGCCGTAAATGACAAAGGGGAGGAGGCTGTCCCACACGATGCTTCCCTTCAGGGTAGCTTCCTTATAAAAACGGGCATTCTGTCCCCAGGTTACCAGGTCCACATCCTGGAGGTTCCCGTTCACGGAAAAAAGTATTGAATCGGATACCACAAATGGAGTGTTCTGGTTGTTTGGATCAATCGTGACACGGACAAAGATGAAGAGGCTGTCGTGTCCGTAAATTTCCACATTCTGTACTGCCAGAGCGGGATCCCCGTCAGTATTAATGCGGTAGCTGGATCCCTCTCCACCAGCCAGCCGGATCTGGGAGATATTGAGTTTGCTGTCGTTGCCATTATAAACGATCAACCTTTTGGTAATGGACCCGATGGTGGAAAACACGGTATCGAAAAATACCGTATCGGTCGAAAATGTGAGCCTCAAAGAGGGATCGGTATCAATTTTATCGCGTTTCTTGCAGGCGAAGAGAATCGTAAGAGCTCCTGCAAGCAGAATAAAAACCAAATGCCTCCGGTAGATTATCATGGGACAAAAATAGGTATATTCATGTTACTGTAATAAAACGTTTAATAGGCTTAATATTGTAACTTTGCAGATCAATTCCTGTAGATTCCTTTTAAAACGGTTGATAATTCACAGTGTATGAGTTATATCAAGTTTGATAAAAACCAACTGGTCAATCTGGAATACTCGCTGCGACGAGAACTTATCCGGTCGAACCGGGGTGGTTCCTATGCCAGTTCCACCATTATCAATTGCAATACGAGGAAATACCATGGCATGCTGGTCACTCCGCAACCGGAGATTGATCATGAGAACCATGTATTGCTATCGTCGCTTGACGAAACCGTAATCCAGCAGGATGCCGAGTTTAACCTCGGGATTCATAAATATAAGGGAGGAACTTACATTCCCAAAGGGCATAAGTACATCCGGGATTTTTCAGTCCAAGAGGTACCTAAGATCCAGTACCGCGTTGGCGGAGCTATCCTTTCCCGGGAGATGATCTTTATTTCCAGGGAAGACCGGGTGATTGTCCGGTACACCCTGGAGGAGGCCAATGCTCCCACGCGCTTGAGACTTAGACCTTTTCTGGCATTTCGCAATGTGCACAGCCTCTGTAAGGAGAACATTTATGCGGATAAGAAATATGAGAAGGTCGACGGAGGCATCCGTATGAAACTCTACCACGGTTATTCCGACCTCTACCTGCAGATTTCCAAAAAAAGCGAGTACACCCATGCTCCGGACTGGTATTACAACATTGAATACCAGGAGGAAATGGAGCGCGGGTATGAATACCTGGAAGATCTCCTGGTTCCCGGCTTCTTTGAGTTTGATTTCAAGCCGGGAGAGACAGTTTGTTTCTCTGCTGGCACATCTTCGATCTCCCCACTGAGCATCAAACGGCTTTTTACAACCGAGATCAACCGAAGGACTCCTCGCGATAGTTTTGAGCATTGTATGCTCAACGCAGCAGAGCAATTCATCGTTAAAAGGAGAACAAAGACCGAAGTCATAGCCGGGTTTCCCTGGTTCGGGCGTCGCGGAAGGGATACCTTCGTGGCACTCCCCGGCCTGACACTGACCTCGGGTAATGCGAATACCTGCAAAGCGGTTATTGACACCATGGTGAAAGAACTCGACGGGCCCTTCTTTCCTAATAACGGGGGCGGGAAAAACAGAGATTTTAACAGCATAGATACCTCTTTGTGGTTCTTCTGGACGCTTCAGCAATATGCCACTCAAACCGGTTTACATCAGGAGGTGTGGAAAGATTATGGGCGTGTTATGAAACAGATCCTTGTAGGATACCGTGCCGGGACCCACTTCAACATCCATATGGAGCCAAGCGGACTGATCTACGGAGGGGTTCCCGGGATGGCCATTACCTGGATGGATGCGGTGGTGTACGGCAAGCCGGTAACCCCGCGAATAGGGCTGGCTGTCGAGGTTAATGCGTTGTGGTACAATGCGATCAGATTTACTCTGGAGCTCGCTGACCAGTTCGGTGATGCTAAATTTATCGGACAGTGGCGTGAAATCACTGAGATGATCCCGGACGCTTTTGTGCGGACCTTCTGGAATGAGGAGAAGGGTTACCTGGCTGATTACATTGATGGAGACTATACCGACTGGTCGGTCCGCCCCAATATGGTGTTTACAACTTCACTGCCATATAGTCCGGTGTGCGAAGAGATCCGGAAACAGGTGCTTAGCAAGATCAAGCAGGAGTTACTGACTCCGAGAGGTCTCAGAACACTTACACCAGTGAGTGCAGCATACAGGGGAGTCTACTTCGGGGATCAGACAGAGCGTGACCAGGCCTATCACCAGGGCACAGTATGGCCCTGGCTTTTCGGCCATTTTGCTGAAGGGTATCTGCGAATTCACGGGAAAAGCGGACTTTCATTCATCAAAGGGTATTACGAAGAAATCAGCCAGATGGTGACGGAACATGGGGTTGGATCGATCTCAGAGATCTGTGACGGAGATCCTCCCTATACACCCCGGGGAGCCATCTCCCAGGCTTGTTCCGTGGCGGAGATCCTGAGGGTTAATCAACTGATCAGGGAATACGAAAGTGACTAAGGAATGAGGAATAAGGAATGAGGGAGTTTGAAATCGTAAATCGAAATCATAATTCGTAAATTGATATGCGTGTACTGATGTTCGGCTGGGAGTTCCCACCCCATATTACAGGGGGGCTGGGAACTGCCTGTTTCGGATTGACCAAGGGGCTGGTTAAACTGGGAACGGAGGTTATCTTTGTGGTGCCGAAAGCGTATGGTGATGAGTCTCCGGAGGGTTTCAGGCTGGTGAGTGCCAGTGATATAACCCTGGATATCCTGGATCATGCGCAGCAGGAATTCTGGAACAAGATCAAATACATGGAGATCGGTTCAAACCTGATCCCCTACCTTGGTGAAGAGGAATTTGAGAAACTGGTCGAAGAAGAGGAGCTACAGAAGACGGAGACAACCAGTTCGGTTTTTTCCAAACGGTTCTCTTTTTCCGGAAAATACGGCAAAAATCTGATGCAGGAGGTCTCCCGGTATGCACTTGTGGCCTCTTCCATTGCCAGCAAGCTGGAGTATGATCTTATCCATGCCCACGACTGGTTAACCTATCCGGCCGGGATCGCAGCCAAACACATCAGCGGAAAGCCGTTAATAATTCACGTTCATGCCACCGAATTTGACCGTTCAGGGGAACATGTAAACCAGACCGTTTACGATATTGAGCGAAGCGGTATGGAGGCAGCCGACGAGGTCATTACTGTCAGTAACCTCACACGGCAGATCGTCATTGAGAAATATGGCATTGACCCCTCGAAAGTCTATACGGTCCATAATGCAGTGGAGCCAGCTGATCGTCCGGAATTGGAAGGAATACAGAAACATGTAAAAGAGAAGGTGGTGACTTTCCTCGGCCGGGTTACGTATCAGAAGGGACCGGATTATTTTGTCGAAGCCGCACATAAAGTGCTAAAACGTGACAGGAATGTACGCTTTGTGATGGCCGGCTCAGGAGACCTGCTGAACCGGATGGTACGGCGCATAGCCAAACTAAAAATGGGTACCCGCTTCCACTTTACGGGATTCCTGACCGGCGCTGAAGTAGACACCATGTTCGCTATGAGCGATGTCTATGTCATGCCATCGGTTTCTGAACCCTTCGGGATCTCGCCTCTGGAAGCCATGCGATCCAACGTTCCGGTCGTTATTTCCAAGCAATCAGGGGTTTCTGAAGTTCTGCGGCACGCGATCAAAATCGATTTCTGGGATATCGATGCCATGGCCGACGCGATATATGGGATTCTACACTACAAAGGATTACAGAAAATGTTTGCCCATTACGGGAAAGGGGAGGTGGATAACCTCAAATGGGAGAATGCCTCCTTCAATGTTTTGGGTGTTTATAAGGTGGCCCTGGCAAGGAGGCAGTAAGTAATAGTGTCAATGTAACCAATCGATATGAAGTTCATCAATCTTTGTTTTCAGGTTCATCAGCCTTATCGGTTACGTACCTACAGGTTTTTTAATATTGGTCAGGATCACCAGTATTATGATGACTATCAGAACCGGCATATCATCCGCCGGGTAGCCGAGCGCTCCTACCTTCCGGCCAACCGGATGATCCTGGACCTGATCCGGGAATACGGATCGGCCTTCAGGGTATCCTACAGTATCTCAGGTCCGGCACTGGAACAGTTACTGCAGCATGCTCCCGAGGTAATCCATGGATTTCAGGAACTGGCCTCAACGGGATGCGTGGAATTTACCGGAGAAACCTATTCCCACTCCCTGGCCTCCCTGAAAAGTAAAGAGGAATTCATACGGCAGGTTGTCAAGCATCGCGACCGAATCAATGACCTCTTCGGTCAGTCTCCAACCACTTTTCGAAACACGGAGCTGATCTTCAACGATGAGATCGGCCTGACTGCAGCAGAACAGGGTTTTACCACTCTGCTTACGGAAGGTGCCAAGCATATCCTGGGCTGGAAAAGTCCCAATTTTCTCTATTACAGTGCGATTAACCCGAAATTGAAGCTGTTACTCCGGAATTACAGACTGAGCGACGACATCATTTTCCGCTTCTCGAACCGCGCCTGGTCTGAATGGCCCATTACAACTGAAAAGTTTGTTGGCTGGCTGAATAAAGTTCCGGACAATGAAGAGGTCGTGAACCTCTTTCTTAATTACGAAACCCTTGGGGAGCAGCAGTGGAAAGAAACAGGGATATTCGAATTTTTCCACAAACTCCCGCGGACGGTCCTGGCTCATTCGCCATACAGGTTCTCCACCCCCAGGGAGATCAGTGAACAACTTCAGCCTGTCGCCCCCATTACAGTCCTTTACCCGATCTCATGGGCTGATGAGGAAAAGGACCTGACTGCCTGGCTGGGGAATGAACTACAGGATGAAGCATTCGGAAAATTATATGGAATCGAGCAGGCTGTAGTAGAGAGTGACAGACCGGATGTGCTGCGGGACTGGGAACGTTTGCAGGCCAGTGATCATTTCTATTACATGTGTACCAAATGGTTTTCCGACGGAGAGGTCCATAAATATTTCAATCCCTATCCATCGCCTTACGAAGCATTTATCAATTACATGAACGTGCTTTCCGACTTTATGATCCGTGTCGAGACTCCCGGAGTTCCAGCCGGAGAAGCGAGGAGCGAACAGCCTCATGCCGTAAAGGAAACGGAAAAACCTGTGAAAGTTTCAGCAAAGAAAACGGCGGTCAGGAAAACAATCCGGAAGAAGACGTCGGATATTAAGAAACCAGCTGCTGCAAAGAATCAAACTGCTGCAAAGAAACCAGCTGCTGCAAAGAAATCAACTGCTGTAAAGAAACCAACTGCTGCAAAGAAACCAACTCTTGCAAAGAAACCAACTGCTGAAAAAAAGGTAACCGGAGCCGGACCCAACGCAAAATCAATGAAAAAAACCAACTAACCAATCTGTTTTTAAGTTATGGTAACGAAAGAAGAGCGTATTATCAATCCCGATTACCTGTTTGAGACTAGCTGGGAGGTATGCAATAAAATCGGTGGTATCTATACCGTCGTCTCTACCAAGGCATTGACCCTGGTTGACGAATTCAAGGATAACTACATTGTGATTGGTCCTGACGTGTGGAAAGAGACCCATGAGAATCCCCTTTTCCAGGAAGATAAATTCCTGTACAAATCATGGCGTCAGCAGGCTGAAAGCGAAGGGCTCAGGATCAAGATCGGCCGGTGGAATATCAATGGCCGACCGGTTGCTATCCTGGTAGACTTCACCAATTTTTTTACTGATAAAGATGCTATCCTGGCTGGATTCTGGGAGACGTACAAGCTGGATTCTCTGACAGGCGGATGGGATTATCTGGAACCGGCCCTGTTCGGATTTGCAGCCGGAAAGATCGTTGAAAGTTTTTATAACTTCAACCTCTCTCATCAGGATAAGATCGTGGCACAGTTTCACGAGTGGATGACCGGAACCGGTGTTCTTTATCTGAAAGAGAAAGTACCCCAGGTAGGAACAGTATTTACTACCCATGCTACGGTAGTCGGCCGTTGCATCGCAGGGAACGGATTACCTCTGTACAAGGATCTCGACTCGTATGATGGAGATGCGATCGCGAAGCGTTTCGGGGTGGTTGCGAAGTATTCACTGGAACGCCTTGCTGCAGGGGAGGCCGACGCATTTACGACCGTCAGCGGAATCACAGATTCGGAATGCATTCAGTTTCTGGGCAAAGGAGCTGATGAGATCACCCCCAATGGATTTGAAGACTCCTTCGTTCCTGCACGGGAAGCCTATTATGCCAAACGGGATATTGCCCGTGAAAAATTGTTTGAAGTTGCGGAAGGACTGATGAACCAGGAACTCTCCAGGGGTAGCATCCTGATTGTTACGAGCGGCCGGTACGAATTTCGCAACAAGGGGATCGATCTGTTCATCGATGCGATGGGACAACTCAATGGCCACGAGAAACTGGGAGCCCCTGTGGTGGCATTCATCATGGTTCCTGCCTATCAGTCAGGTCCGCGTCAGGACCTGCTGGCCCGGATCGGGAAACGGGATTTTGCCCATCCGTTGCAGGAAGAATATCTGACCCATGGCCTGCATGAACCCGAAAACGACCAGATCCTGAAAAGCATCCGGGAGAACAATCTCCTGAATCGCGTAGAAGACAAAGTAAAGATCATTTTTGTACCGGCATATCTCAACGGGCAGGACGGTATCTTTAACCTGGATTATTACGATCTGCTGATTGGTTTCGATGGTTCGATCTTTCCTTCCTATTACGAGCCCTGGGGTTATACCCCGCTGGAGAGCCTGGCTTTTCACATCCCCTCAATTACTACCTCACTGGCAGGATTCGGTCAATGGATAAAGGATCTGTTCCCGACGGTAAAGGAGTGTATTTCGGTAGTGGAGCGGACTGACGACAATGCAAAGCAGGTGGTAGAAGAGATGGTCCGGAACGTGGTTCTTTGTTCGAATAAAACAGAAAAAGATATCATCAAGATCCGGATCAAAGCCTTTGAGATTTCCCGGTCGGCGCTTTGGAAGAACCTGATCAGCCATTATCAAAGGGCTTTCTCCATTGCCATCGATAAAACTTCCGGCAGGGCGGATAAATTCCGGAGCAAACAACCCCAGGCCAAGACCCCGAAGATCAAAACGGTGATCGATATTCATCCGGAATGGAAGAAGGTACTTGTACAGCAGCGGTTGCCGGAAAATCTGGCTGGGTTGGAGCGAATCTCGAGAAACCTGTGGTGGTCATGGAATTACGAAGGAAGTGAACTCTTTGAGCAAATTCACCACGACCGGTGGTATGCATTGAAGTTCAATCCGGTTGCATTGCTGGAATCGCTTACTCTGGAGGAGCTACACGAACTCAGCACCAATGAGAAATTTGTGAGCCGTCTGCGCAAGGTGCTTGCCAAATTTGATGCCTATATGGCAAAAGGGGAGGAGAAACCCAGGGATATGATCGCCTATTTCAGTATGGAGTACGGACTTCACGACACCATCAAGATCTTTTCAGGAGGACTCGGAATGCTGGCAGGCGACTACCTGAAAGAGGCCAGCGATTCAAATGTGAACATGGTGGGGATAGGTCTTCTTTACAGGTATGGCTATTTCAAACAAAGCCTCTCGCTGTTTGGCGAGCAGATCGCTTCTACCAATCCGCAGAAGTTCACCCACCTGCCGATCAATCCCATCCGTGATGAGGAGGGGAACTGGATACGGCTGACATTTGCCCTTCCCGGCCGGACGCTATATGCCAAGATATGGCGGGTGGATGTGGGGCGGATCCCGCTATACCTGCTGGACACCGACATTGAGGAGAACCAGGATCTGGATCGCAGCATCACCCATCAGCTATATGGTGGAGACCTGGAAAACCGGTTGCGGCAGGAGCTGATACTGGGGGTCGGAGGTATCCGTACCTTGGATGCACTGGGGTTGAAGCCCGATCTGTACCATAGCAATGAAGGGCACTCAGCGTTCATCGGACTCGAGCGGTTGAGAAAACTCATTCAGCATGAACGGCTCACCTTCACCCAGGCAATTGAGGTGGTACGGTCTACAACGCTTTTCACGACCCACACACCGGTGCCCGCCGGTCATGATACCTTCCCCGAAGATCTGATGCGACGCTACCTGTCCCATTTTGCCGATCACCTGAATATCAAATGGGATCAGTTTATGAACCTGGGACGGATGGTGGAGAATGATCTGCTGGAGAAGTTTTCCATGAGTGTACTGGCAGCCAACCTCTCCCAGGAGATCAACGGGGTGTCTAAAATCCATGGCCGGGTATCACGCGAAATGTTCAGTAAGCTATACGGGGGCTACTATCCTTCCGAGATCCATATCGGGTATGTGACCAATGGGGTTCACTATCCTACCTGGACGGCCAAATCGTGGCAGCAACTTTACCTGAAAGTATTCGGGGAGGATTTCCTGAAAGATGAATCCAATCCCGAATTCTGGCAGAAGATACACACCGTTGACGATGAAACCATATGGAAAACCAAACTGAAGCAGAAAACCCAGCTATCGGAGTACCTGCTCGCACGGATCTATGACGACATGACACGCCGGAATGAAAATCCGCAAGTGATGTTCAAGATCCGTGAATCGATGCCGAAAGATGCTATGACCTTTGGTTTTGCCCGACGGTTTGCTACCTATAAACGGGCCCACCTGCTGTTCAGCAACCTCGACCGGCTGGAACGGATCGTCAACAACGAAAAGCGGCCGGTACAGTTTATCTTTGCCGGGAAAGCACATCCGCATGATAAAGCCGGTCAGGATCTGATCAAGCGGATTTTTGAGGTCATGCATATGCCACAGTTCCTCGGAAAGATCCTGTTTGTAGAGAATTACGACATGGAACTGGCCAAATACCTGATCCGTGGAGTGGATGTCTGGCTCAACACTCCGACCCGACCGCTTGAAGCTTCCGGGACCTCCGGCGAAAAAGCCGTAATGAACGGCGTGATCAACTTCAGCGTGCTCGACGGATGGTGGGCGGAAGGATACCGGAAGAATGCGGGCTGGGCCCTCCGGGAGGAGTCGACTTACGACAATGCACAGTTTCAGGATGAACTTGACGCTGAGATCATCTATTCAGTGCTCGAGGAAGAGATCGTTCCGCTGTTTTTCAAGCGCGATGCAAAGCAAGTGCCGGTGGAGTGGGTCTCTTATATTAAAAATACAATTTCAGAGATTGCTCCCCATTTCACCATGAAGCGGCAACTGGACGACTATTTCGACAAGTATTACAACCGCATGCTGAAACGGTCGAAGGTGATCATCGGAAAGAATTACGAAATGGCGCGTCACATCGCCTCATGGAAACGGAAAGTGATGCGGGGCTGGGACAGTATTGAAGTATTGTCGGTGAAAACTCCTGATTCGACACAAAAACCCCTTGAACTGGGACAACACTTTCGGGCCGAAGTCATTCTGGACCTGAACGAGCTTTCCGGGACCGACGTTGGGATCGAGGTGCTTTTCGGCAGAAAGGTAAATGACGTGGTGAAAGAACCCATCTTTATCCGGGAAATGAAACTGGAGAAAGCGGAGCGTAACATCGTTTCGTTTACCAGTGATATCTCTATTAACGAGGCCGGCGTATATGATTATGTGTTCCGGTTGTATCCGAAGAACCCGCTGCTCCCGCACCGGCAGGATTTCAACCTGGTCAAATGGATTTAATTAAACAACGATAACCATGAAGTTACTTGAAGGGAAAACCGCGCTGATCACCGGTGCTAACAGGGGGATCGGCAGGGCTATCGCCATCCGGTTTGCCGGGCATGGAGCCAATGTGGCATTCACCGATATCGCTTATGACGAACAATCCAAAGAGCTGGAGAAACAACTTGCCTTGCTGGGAGTCAAAGGAAAGGGCTACGCCTCGGATGCGAGTTCGTATACGGGTAGCGAAGAGCTGATCGCACGGGTGCTGGAGGATTTTCAGTCAATCCAGATACTGGTCAATAATGCCGGCATCACACGGGATGCACTGTTGCTGAGGATGAACGAGGCAGACTGGGATACCGTGATTAACGTCAACCTGAAATCAGTATTCAACCTGACTAAAGCGATCCAGCGGCACTTCCTGAGCCAGCGGCAGGGGAGTATCATCAATATGAGTTCGGTTGTAGGCCTTGCCGGGAACGCCGGTCAATCGAATTATGCCGCCTCCAAAGCGGGCATCCTGGGTTTTACCAAATCGATAGCCATGGAACTGGGGAGCCGGAATATCCGTGTAAATGCCATTGCCCCCGGATTCATTGAAACGGAGATGACAGCCAGCATACCGGAAGAGTACCGCAAAGCCTGGGTGGAAAAGATTCCCCTGAAGCGACCGGGCATGCCTTCGGATGTGGCCGATGTCTCCGTGTTCCTGGCCTCTGACCTGAGTGCCTATGTAACCGGTCAGGTGATCAGTGTCTGTGGCGGGATGCATACATAACAACTCGTCCATTGGGAATCCTGACCGAATACCCCGTATGGTTTATCCTGTTTTGCCTCCTGCTCGGGGCAGTGTACGCCTTTTTACTCTATTTCAGATCTGACCGGGAGACGAATGATCCATGGCTCCGCTGGATCATGACCGGATGCCGGTTTCTGGCAGTATCTCTCATTTCATTCCTGCTCCTCTCCCCCCTGATCCGTCGGCAGTTCACCACCATCGAGAAACCGTTGATCATTATAGGGCAGGACAACTCCCAATCCATGGTGCTGGGCCCCGATTCAACCTGGATGAGAGAAGAATACCTGGCTGAGATTGACAGGCTTGCTGCAGAACTGGGCAAACGGTACGAGGTAAAGACCTACTCGTTTGGAGAGGGAGTTTCGTCGCCGATGAAATCCGGCTTCACAGAAAAGCTCACCGATATTTCCCGTTTGTTTACAGAGGTTACCAACCGGTATATGAACCGGAATGTGGGTGCAGTCATTGTAGCCTCTGACGGCATTTATACATTCGGGACAGACCCCTGGTATGCAGCCAGGGACTTCCCCTATCCGGTTTACACCATTGCCCTGGGAGATACAACCGATCACCGCGACCTGCTGGTGAAAAATGTACTGTATAACCGGCAACTCTTTCTGGGAGATCAATTTCCTGTCGAGGTACAGGTGGATGCGACAGGTTGCGGCGGAGAAACGGCACACCTCTCCGTGAAAGAGAAGGGGAAGGTAGTCCGGGACATGGATTTCCCGGTCACCTGGAATCATTTTTCAAAACAGATCCCTCTTCTACTGGATGCAAAGGAACCGGGATGGCATAATTATACGATCGAGCTGGCTCCGGTGGAGGGAGAGAGCACCCTACGGAATAACAGGCAGGAGATTTTCGTGGAGGTACTGGATATGCGAACGAAAATTGTGCTGGTCAACGATGCACCTCATCCGGATCTCGGTGCCATCCGGAATGCCCTTGAAAGCAACCGGAAGTTCGAACTCATAGAGAGGAGTCCTGAAGAGTTTTTACTGAGTCACGACAGCGCTGCCCTGGTCATCTTTTACCAGATTCCCTCCCTTCGTGGAGCAGGGATCCCGGAATCGGTAGTCGGACAGCTTCCTGCAGCTCTCTTTATTTTGGGATCGCAATCAGACCTTGCGGCATTCAACCGGCTGGATGCCGGCTTGAACCTGGCCTCTTCCCGTAGTATGTTTGCAGAGTCGTATCCTTTGCTGAACGGTGCCTTTCCCTATTTTACCGTTGATCTCTCCCTTACAAGGCTGACGCAACAGTTTCCCCCGCTTCAGAGCCCATTTGGAGAATTCCGGTATTCAACCCTTACGGAGATCTTAGCCTACCAACGAATCAACGGAGTGTCTACCCGGTACCCGATGATCTGTTTTACCCATACGGCCGATCAAAAGCGTGGATTCATTACCGGCGAGAATTTCTGGCGATGGAGGATTACAGATTATATTCAAACCGGTGATCATCAAGCGTTTGACAAATTGATTCAACAAATCGTTCAGTACTTGTCGGTCAAGCAGGACCGGAGCTTTTTCAGGATTAAAATGGAACCCACCTTTCTGGAGAATGAACCGGTGGAGATCGAGGCAGAGGTGTACAACCAGAGCTATGAGCTGATCAATGAGCCCAATGTATCCCTGGTCATTACCGATGAATCGGGGAACAACTACCCCTTCCTGTTTGGACAAACCGGTTCAGCCTATTTTCTCCGTGCCGGTGCTTTTCCTCCGGGAGTCTATTCCTATCATGCCAAGGTGAAGACAGGCAGTGACCAGTATGAGAAAAGAGGTTCGTTTGTCGTCACGTCGGTCAACCTGGAGGCGGTAAACCTCAAAGCAGACCATAATCTGCTATTCCGGCTGGCAGAAAGCCACCGGGGCACGCTGGTATATCCTGGCGATCTCCTTTCACTGCCTGAGATAATTCGTGCGAATGAAGAGATTCATGCCATTTCCTACACCCGGAAGATTTTTTCGGAGCTGATCAACGCTCCCTGGGTCTTTTTGCTGATCCTTGGGCTTCTCACTGCTGAGTGGGCTCTCAGAAAATATACCGGAATCTGATGAACCATCCTGCCTTCGCTATCTTTTACCTGATTCTGTTTATCCTGATCCTGGATTTTCTCCTCGAACGGGTGCTGGAGTATCTGAATACTACCCGCTGGAGCGAAATCCTGCCGGATGAGCTCCGGGATATTTACGATCCGGTACGATACGGCAAATCACAACAATACCTGAAGGTAAAACAGCGGTTTTCGTGGATCACCTCCGCCTTCTCTTTTCTGGCTATGGTGGCACTTCTCTGTTCCGGCAGTTTTATATGGCTGGACAGCCTGTTGAGAACCTGCACTGGAAATCCGATTCTACTGACCCTCTTGTTTTTCGGGACAATCGGGGGGGGCTCATCATTGGTCATGATCCCCTTTGAGATCTATGGGACCTTTGTTATCGAAGAGCGGTTCGGATTCAATAAAACCACCCCGAAAACATTTATCCTGGATAAGTTGAAGGAGTGGTTATTGGGTGGACTGATCGGAGGAGGACTTCTCGCCCTGGTTGTCTGGATCTACTCCGGAACGGGAAATGCTTTCTGGCTGCTGGTATGGGGCGTAATCACGTTCTTCATGATCTTTATGGCGATGTTCTATTCCAATCTGATTGTCCCGCTTTTTAATAAGCAAGCTCCGCTGGAGTCCGGTGAACTGCGTGATGCCATTGAAGCATTTGCAGGTAAAGTCGGATTCCGTCTCCGGAATATCTATGTCATAGACGTGTCCAAACGTTCCACCAAAGCCAACGCTTATTTCACCGGACTGGGAATCAAGAAGAGGATCGTGCTGTTCGATACCCTGATCAGAGATCATACAACCTCAGAGCTGGTGGCTGTTCTGGCACATGAGATCGGCCATTACAAGAAAAAACATACCCTGCAGGGAATCCTGGCATCCATCCTGCAAACAGGATTGATGTTGGTCATTCTCTCCATTTTCATCCGGAAGGGGAGCGGATCGGCAGCTGATCTCTGTCAGGCGCTCTCCGGCTTTTCAGCGGGGAAGGCGATCCCTTCGTTCCACCTTGGGATCCTTACCTTCGGGCTCCTGTACAGTCCGCTTTCGCTGGTGTTGGGGTTGGTAAACAATGTGATCTCCCGGAGAAATGAGTTTGCTGCCGACCGGTTTGCCGGAGAGCACCAGAATCCGGTAGCCTTGCAGGAAGCGCTTAAAAAACTATCGGTGAACCAGTTGAGCAATCTCAGACCCCATCCGGTCTATGTCTTCTTTCATTATTCGCACCCTCCCTTGCTCAGCCGGCTGGCACGTCTGGATCTGATAAAGCAGCAAAGATCTCCCGGATCACAGATCTTTTCGGTTGAAGATCAGAAAAACAAGTCCGATCATTACGGCTGAGTATAGCAGCGGCATGGCACATCCGAGCAAGGTGACACTCTCCTGCAACTGAAGGTTCATCAGTCTTTTCAGTGCCGGGATGGCCGGGTACTCAACCACCCGGATCACTGCGTTGACCGGCAGGTAGGTGTAGACCTTGTTTTCCCACATGAACGGAGCCCGCAGGAAGAAATAGATCACCGGCTCGATGATGGTGGCATAGAGGGTGAAAAGGGCGATGGCCAGACCTGTATTCCGCAGGAGGAATGCAGTGAAAAAAGCGTAACATAGAATGGTCAGCATCTGGATGAAGAACCCGATCACAAAGTTGAACCTGTTGAACATCATCGACAGGCTCTGGCTGTCGGAATGGCTCAACCCAAGAATGAACATTACGAGGGTAAGAATGATGGTAATTACCAATGCCATCCAGAAGACCACCTGCAGCTTGGAAAAGATGAATTCGTTCCGGGACATCCCGTTGACGATATTCTGTCGTACGGTTTTATTTGTAAATTCATTAGTTATCAGTATGATGACAACAATTGCCGGAAAGATCAGCACATACCGGATGCTGGCAAAGAAGGTGAGATTCTGCCAGATATCAGGGAAGTTGAAAAGCACGGCATGCGGGAGGGGGATGGGCAGGCGTTTGTTCATGTCGTCCACCATGGCGTTGACGATGTACTCGGCCATCACGATGCCCAGTCCGAGAAAGAGAAAGTAGAGCCCGATGATGATCCAGAAGGTTTTATAGGTAAGAACTTTCTTCAGTTCGATGATGAGCAGCTTCATGATTCGTTTTCTTTCAGGAGTTCCAGGAAATGTTGTTCAAGAGTCCGTTTGCGTTCTGTCAGGTGGGTAAGGGTGATCTTTTTCCCGTGGAGGTACTCATTGATATCTCCCGGTCTGACATCGTCTCCGAATACTGCAAGCAGGATGCCATCGGTTTCGGTGACGGAACGAAAAGAAGGATGGGCTGCCACAGCCTCTTTCAGGGCCTCCTGATCGTGGGCAGCAAGTTCGAACGAATCGGATACAGCCAGCACCTGATGCACTTCACCCGAATAGAGGATCTCTCCTTTGTTGAGCACAGCCACATTGCTGCAAATCTTTTGTACCTCATCCAACAGGTGGCTGGCAAGGATGATGGTGATGCCCTCCCTGGCCACCGTCCGGATCAACTCCCGGATCTGTGCTATTCCCTGGGGATCCAGTCCGTTGGTAGGTTCATCGAGGATCATCACATCGGGCTGGTTAAGCAAGGCGGATGCGACTGCCAGCCGTTGTTTCATGCCGAATGAATAGGTTTTGAACTTGTCGTTTCTACGGTCGTACAGGCTGGTCATGTGCAACGCTCTGTCGATGTCATCGTAGTTGTAGTCCTTGACCTTCGCTACGATTTCCAGGTTCTTCCGTGCGCTGAGGTAAGGAAAGAAGTTGGGTGTCTCAATTACAGCACCGATGCGTTTCCGGCTCTCTTTGACGGGGGCTTCTCCGAACCATTCAAAGGAACCGAAATCGGGACGGACCAGGTCCAGGACCATACCCAGCGTGGTGGTTTTTCCACTGCCGTTCGGGCCCAGGATTCCAAAGATCTGACCTTTCTCCACATCGAGAGAAAGTTGCTTTACTGCCTGGATGCGGCCGTATCGTTTGGAGAGATGACGGATAGAAAGGATTGGTTTCATCGGTATAATAAAAAAATGGCCGGTTTCTTAGGTAGTTGTGCGTGCATGGAACGCCATTCCTTAATCGTACAGACATCGATGGATTCGCTCTCCAGGGTCAGGTCCATGGCTATGCAGAGCCTCGTTGAAGGCTGGCAGGTTTGGATCAGGGCCTCAAACAGGGCTTTGTTCCGGTATGGGGTCTCGATGAACAGTTGTGTCTGATCCCGCTCCACGGCGCTTCGTTCCAACTCCCGGATCCTGCGTTGCCGATCTTTCCGGTCGATGGGCAGGTAGCCGTGAAAGGCAAAGTTCTGACCATTGAAACCCGAAGCCATCAGGGCCAGCAGGATGGAACTTGGTCCTGTGAGTGGTACCACCCTGATGCCCGACTGCCTGGCAATCTCCACGATCTCGGCACCCGGATCGGCTATGCAGGGCGTCCCGGCCTCCGAAATCAGTCCGGTATCGGTTCCCTGGAGCAGCGGAGTGATAAATAAAGAGAGGTCATCCCTTCGGGAATGTTCGTTAAAGATGAGAAACCTGGTCTTTTCGAAATTCCCTGCGAATCCTGCTTTTCGGAGAAACCGTCTGGCGTTGCGGATCTCCTCGACAATGAAAGTATTCAGTGAATGGATGATTTCCAGTACCTTCCGGGGAAGCACATCCTCCGGGTCCGTATCTCCCAGCAAGGAGGGAATCAGGTATAGTGTGCCGTGCTTCATAGGTTCCAGGGGAGATGATCCAGATCGGCGTTACCGCCGGAAAGAATGATCCCGATTCGTTTGCCGCGTAAACCAGCATGACCCTCCAGGAGAGCAGCAAGAGGCACCGCAGCCGAGGGCTCTACGATCACCTTCATGCGTTCCCAGAGCAGGCGCATGGCCAAAACGATAGACTCTTCCTGCACTGTCAGGATCTGGGTTACAAGGGCGAGGATAATCGGAAAAGTCAGGCTTCCCAGGGATGTCCGGAGGCCGTCGGCAATGGTATCCGGGTCAACCGACGGGATTAGGGTTCGCTGCGTGAATGAGCGATAGGCATCGTCGGCCCCGGTGGGCTCCGCTGCTATGACCCGGGTTCCGGGTGACAAGTAATGACAGGCCAGGGCTGTACCACTAAGCAGGCCTCCGCCGCCTACGGGAGCCATCACAATCTCCAGGTCTTTTTTTTCCTGCAGTAATTCAACCGTAGATGTGGCCTGCCCCGCAATGATCTTCAGGTTGTTATAGGGGTGGATCTCCACGGCACCTGTCTCTTGCAGTACGGTATTAAGGGTAGTTTCCCTCGATTCCAGTGTAGGTTCGCAGAAGGTGATCAACCCGCCGTACTCCTTCACCGCGTCCACCTTCACCCGGTTAGAGTTAGTCGGCATAACGATATGGGCAGTGGTTCCGGCAAGCCTGGCTGTCCACGACAACGCCTGGGCATGGTTCCCGGAAGAGTGGGTGGCTACGCCCTTCCGAAGTTGACCTGAATCGAGTGAACGGACTGCATTGGTCGCTCCACGGGCTTTAAAGGCACCTACCTTCTGCAGGTTCTCACATTTGAACCAGAGTTCAGCTTTTACCAATCGGTTGATTCCCTGGCAGGTGAGTACCGGAGTCCGATGGATAAATGGGAGTATCCGGTGATGGGCCTCCTTTATCTCATGGAGTGAAGGTGCAGGTGGGAAGGAGGTGCTCATGACCTTTTTTTCAGGGATAGCGAATGGACGAATTGCTCACAGGCCTCCTCCAGTTGCGCGAATACGATTTCAAAGGCGTCGAATTGATCGTAATACGGATCGTTTACCGGCCGGTTCTGCCCGGGGTAAACCACATTCCGGATAAAGTCTATTTTTCTGATATCCTCCTCATGTCTGACATGGCGCATCACAGCCTGGTAATGGTAGGCTTCCATCACAAAGATCCTGTCGAACCGGTCAAAGTCATCCGGCCGGAACAGACGGGCGCTATGAGAGGAGATGTCAATTCCATTGACTCGTGCAATCTTCTGTGCCCGGTGGTCGGGGCTGTCACCGATGTGAAAGGGTTCAAAACCACAGGAATCCACCCTGCTCCGGATGCCTCGTTTCGTATATTTTTTCCTCAGTATTCCTTCAGCCAGTGGTGACCGGCAGATATTTCCGGTACATACAAATAAGACGTTCATGAGAGATTCAGCGTCAGTTACAGTTTGATCCGCTTGTCGAGTTCCTCCACAAATTGACGGAATTGTTTGTCAGTTTCCACCAGGTTATTTACCGTGCGGCAGGCATGGAGAACGGTGGCATGATCTTTATTCCCACAGTGAAGCCCGATACTTGCCAGAGAGGCCTTGGTGTGCTTCTTGGAGAAGTACATAGAGAGCTGCCTGGCCTGGACGATCTCCCGTTTTCGGGTTTTGGAATGGATCATATCAATGGGGATGTTGAAGTAGTCGCAGACTACCTTCTGGATGTAATCGATTGAGATTTCGCGCGAGGTATTCTTTACGAATTTGTCGATCATCTGCTTGGCCAGGTCCAGTGTGATCACCTTTTTATTGAGGGAGGATTGTGCCAGCAGAGAGATCAGCGCCCCTTCCAGTTCGCGGATGTTGGTATTGATGCTGTAGGCCAGGTACTCCACCACCTCGTGGGGAATATCGATCCCGTCGTTGTAAAGTTTCTTGTGCAGAATAGCTATGCGTGTTTCCAGATCCGGGATCTGCAGGTCGGCAGAGAGCCCCCACTTGAATCGGGAAAGAAGGCGGGGTTCGATCCCTTTCATCTCCACAGGTGGCTTGTCGGAGGTCAGGATGATCTGGTTGCTCTTCTGATGCAGGTGGTTGAATATATGGAAGAAAACATCCTGTGTTTTCTCTTTGCCGGCAAGGTTGTGGATATCGTCGATGATGAGGACATCGATTATCTGGTAGAAATGGATGAAGTCGTTCTGGTTGTTGTTCTTGACCGAGTCGATGAATTGGTTGATGAACTGATCGGTCGTGACATAAAGGACGGTCTTGTCGGGGAAGTTGATTTTCACCTGGAGCCCGATGGCATGGGAGAGATGGGTCTTACCCAGGCCTGTCTGGCTGTAGATCAGCAGGGGATTAAAGGCGGTCTTTCCGGGATTTTCGGCGACGGCAAAACCGGCAGAACGTGCTAAACGGTTGCAATCGCCTTCTATGAAGTTCTCGAAGGAATAACTTTCGATCAATTGCGAATTGACCTTGATCTTTTTTAATCCGGGAATGATAAATGGATTGGGAATCTCTTTGGATGCCCCCCGGTTCAGATCAATAGGCATGGATACGGCAGGATTGGCAGTGGCTTTACGCTCAGTCGTCGGAACATGGATGGAAAAGGGACCCGGCTCATTCTCGGAATTATCCATAATGATACTGTATTCTAAACGGCCTTCCTGTCCCAGCTCTTTTTTAATCGTTTTCTTTAGCAAACCAATGTAGTGTTCTTCGAGCCATTCGTAAAAGAACTGACTGGGTACCTGGATGGTGAGTACGTGATCCTGGAGTTTGAGGGGTTTAATCGGAAGAAACCATGTTTTGAAGCTTTGATAGTTAATATTGTCCTTAATGATCTTGAGACAATTTTCCCATACTTCAACCACATTCTTTTCCATTAACACGTGTACCTGAAAGGTTTTACTTGGTGAGAATTAACGTATTCTATGTTATATCAAGCTGTTCGGATTTCTACCGCAAGTTAAAATCCTGTAGGAACCGGGGAGTGTCAAATTGTTAACAAAAATTCGAAAAAAAAGTTTAAAAAAAAAATTTTTACAGGTTGATTT